>Ga0208046_1000370_pt1 | contig 9837 bp, 13 predicted proteins | sample PL_2010_300m_FD_184161 | JGI IMG/M metagenome (GOLD analysis project Ga0208046, IMG submission 184161) | Freshwater microbial communities from Powell Lake, British Columbia, Canada to study Microbial Dark Matter (Phase II) - PL_2010_300m... | ecosystem: Environmental > Aquatic > Freshwater > Lake... | reverse complement strand
ACGTATTGTATCCTCGATATATCCGGTTCTACTGTTACCCCAGGAACTCCGGGATTGTTTGAAGATGCATCTACAAATCACATCTCCGCCTGTGCGTTAAGCTCAACTCGGGCAATCGTTTGCTACCAGGACTATGGCAACAGCAGCAAAGGAACGTATTGCCTATTTACGGCATCATAAGGAGGATAACCTATGTCAAAACATACCTATCAGCATATCTACACATCCGAGACAGACTACTACATCAGCCAGACACATGACAAACTTAAGAAGCCCCGCAAGGTTTCCGCAGACCATCCAGACTATATGGAGGCCCTGGCATCCGGGAAGGTAATGTCTGCTCCTTACGTCGCCCCTCTACCGCCAAAGGACGTACCTCTTGACGACCTGAAGCAAGCGAAAATCCGTGACCTGGCGAACGGGACCAGTCATCTGATGGCGGATGGGTTTGAGTTCGACGGACACACCTTCTCGCTATCCCAGTCAGACATGGGCGATTGGTCCTGGCTGGCCATCTATGACAGCCTTGGAAAGCTCACATTCCCCCGTGGCGTGTCTACAAAAGACGGAGGCGAGTACATCATCCCCACCAAACGGGCATTTAGTCAGTGGTGCGATGCCGGGATCGGTAAGGTTCTGGCAATCAAAGACGGGGAGCGCGCACTCCGCGTTGCGGTCCTGGCAGCCGTGGATGAGGCAGGGGTAGAGGCAGCGGTGGACAATCTATAATGAAGGCATTCAAGGCAGTCGATTATCTGAACATGGTGAAAGCGTGGGAGCGGTGGCTGAACAATCCGGACAACCAGACGCTCGCGAACATCAAGTATCCAGAGCTATGGGCGTTCAACTGCAAGAAGGGGTACTGCGGCCCGGGTTGGAGACCGTCGGCCCCATGGACAATTGGAAAGCTGTGGCTCTGGCTGCATGTCTCGTTTCTTGCGTGGATCGTCCCGGACAAGCCGTTCGGGATACCGGTGAACTACGCCGGATTCTGGCACGATCGCCTGTATCTGATGGGGGGAACTCGGAAAGATCGAAGGAAGGCGGATTCGGTATTCCTCGAAATTATATGGCAAAAAGTCCGCGCCGCCCATGTAAGGCGGTGGCGAAAATACTGCGCCTACGCGGCCAGTATCCCGTATTTCATCGCCGTCCGGCTGCTCGGCTGGACCTGTTTTAGGTACACAAGAGAAGTAGGGGTTGGTGAATAGGTGGATCCGAACATGGCAGAGATAGCTTTCAAGATGGCGATGCAGTATGGGGTGTTCCCTGTGCTTGCGGTGTATCTGATTTGGAGACAAGGCGAGGACAAGAAAGACCTCATGAAAGACATGAAAGAACTTCAGAGCTTCGTGCAGACTACGTTGCTGACGCAGTTGAACCAGACGACAAAGGTGGTCGAAGCCAACACCGAAGCCATGCACAACTGCAAAAAATCGACCGAAGAAAAAATTCAGTACTCCCGGTAAACTCCGCGCACCAGGGCCCGCAGACGGCGCTATTTCGCCATGACGCGGGCCCTTTTTTCTGCCCACACTCCATTTCCCATAAAAACCATAAAATTATGGATTACGTGTTGACAGGTGTCGGAATGCTTGTTACGTTCATGGAAACAAAGGAGGTATTTATGAAGCTGGTGCAAATCAGTGAGTTCGCACACCAACAGGCGAGCATCGAGAAACTCAAACGTGGGGGAAATCTCCCTGACGCCATTGACCGCATTGTCAAAAATCACTTGGAAACCATGAAGCAAGAGGAGGAAGCGATTCTGTTTGAGCATCTTCACGTCGAAATGAGAAATAGCGGAGAGAAGAAAAATGACGACTGAAATCACATGTTTCAACCCGTGCGACAGCACGGACCGTATGGCGGCCGTCGAGCATATGGGCGAGTTCATTGCCCGCAGTCAAATGGTCGGGTGCGAGACAAAGGAGCAAGGCGTTGTCGTAGCGATGACCTGTGCCATGGAAGGTATCCACCCGATTGAGTTCGGGCGGCGGTACCACATCATCAAGGGCCGTCCGTCTATGCGGGCCGACCGTATGGCGGCAGAGTTCAGGGCCCGTGGTGGGAAATACGAAATCAAGACGCTGTCAAGAGAGTGCTGTGAATGTGAGTTCACTTTCGAGAAGCAGAAGCTGCTCGTAAAGATCACCTTTGAGGACGCGAAACTGGCCGGGTGGGCGTTGGATTCAAAAGGCGGGATTATCTCCCAGTGGAAGAAGACCCCTGACGATATGCTTTTTGCCCGCGTGATGTCCAAGGGCGTCCGTCGGCTGTGTCCCGAAGTGGTAGCTGGAATCTACACTCCGGAAGAGACTCAGGACTTTGTTGAGGTTGAGGTTTCAACGCCTGAACCCGCCAAGCCCCCGATGATGAAGGCGAAGGCTCCAGTTCTGGATCCTGAGCCCGTGCAGGAGGCGGAAACAATCGAGGCCAAGGAAATCCCAGCGGAGTCAGAGGAGGTTGATTACTCGGTATGTCCAGTCCCCGGCAAGGCGTTCGGGACGTCATGGCACGACTGGAGTGAGAACGCGATGGACGCACTGTCCAGTTCCCGGGATGTTCCGAGGATCTCCGAGACGATGACAGAACGCCACTGGGAGGAGATGCAGATTGTCAGGGAGTCGAGACCATGAGCAACGTATCACTGATTAAATTGCCGGATCTACCCCGCGAGGTATCGATAGACGCTGATTGGTACACGCGCCGGGACGAGATACTTGCACTGTCTCAGGAGATTGTAAAAGTCGATTCCAGCAACTACGACTTCGCCGGGGTCCAGTTGGCAGCTGTGACAAAGAACAGCAACGAGGTTGAGGCGATCCGCAAGCAGTTGACAAGCCCTTACCTGGCAGCGCAGAAGAAAATCAAGGAGGTATCGGACAAGGCACGGGAACCGCTGGAGGACGAAAAGGCGCGTCTCAAGGAGATGATGTTTAAATGGCAGATGCACGTCGAGAACGAGAGACGCGCTGCCGAGGCAGAGATGCGTCGCAAGGCCATGATCCAGGCCGAACTCGACGAAATACTAGGGGAGAGTACGACCGTTGACATGACCGAGCAGGCGGTTGCGCCTATCGGCCCGGTGACGGCAAAGGGAACGTCGGTGTCTTGGAACTATGAGTTCCAGGTTGAGGACATCACCCAAGTTCCGCGTGAATGGCTGATGCTGGATGAGCAGGCCGTTCGCCGTTACGCCAAGGACCAGAGGGAAAACGCCTGTATCCCAGGCATCAAGTTCACAAAAACAGCAAACGTAAGAGCGAGGTAATCAATGCCTTTTATCAATGAAGTCCTGGAGAATGTTTCAGCGAATATAACGGACGTGGCGCTTTCGGACGGGAAAAACGAATCCGTAACGGTGGTTCTCACGGTCAAGATAGAGAACGGCGACACGATCAAGAGCTACCAGTATCTAAACGGAACAATCCGGCAGTCAGGACGCCACCAAGGGCGGACCAACTGCGAGGTAAACATTGAAATGCTTCGTGACTTGGGGTGGGTGTCTGCTCCGGATTGCTCACGTATCGATGAGTTGTTGAATAACCCCTGCACGATCACGACTGAGTTCGACGATAAAGATGGAAAGTGCCGGGTCAAATGGCTCAACGCTCCGTATTCCCGCATGGATCCGGCGGAGGCAAACAGGAGAATTGTTTCGATGCTTGGGGCTGATGCCGCGCTGGGGATGGCGCAACCCAAGAAAGCAATAAACGAGCGTTTTTCGTTCGACCCGGAAAACATTGACGAAATACCGTTCTAAATGTCCGACCTGCTCAACATCATCATCGACACTCGGGAACAACGGCCCTGGTCTTTCCCAGATCATCTGGCCGTTGCCTCCCGGGGCACCTTGCAAACTGGAGATTACGCACTTGCCGGAGACAGTGATATGTTCGCGATAGAGCGGAAGTCACTGGATGACTTTGTTGGATCCGTGGTCAGGGACTGGGACAGGTTCCAGCGGGAGATCGACCGGATGGTCGGATGGGGAGCCAAGGTGATAATAGTAGAGGGTTGCCTGCTGGATATCGTTGATCAAAAATACAATTCAGGCGTCGCCCCGGCACTGGTCTGCAAGCGGATCGCGGAGTTGACGCTGATGGGCGTTTCTGTACTGCTGTGCCATGACGCCGAGATGGCAAGCGGGATGGCCTACAAGATACTAAAGGAACGCGCAAAGGAGGCATATGTTGGAAAAGATCCTTGTCAAAGTCACTAAAATCCTGTGGCCTCGGGAGCCCCAGGAAGGGAACAACTGGAAACTGTTGCTCACTGACCGGGGCAAATGTGCCGGCAAGATCCCTTGGAACGTGCAACCCGGCGAGGAGCTATACCTTACCGGGGAGGATGAGAGCCGGGGCATGGATACGCAGTTTTCATTCGCGTCCGTGTCGATGCGGATCCCGGCCAACCCTTTAGCGAAACTGGCCCTGGCGGCAGAGCAGACGAATGGGATGGGGCCGAAATTGGTGGACCGGATCAAGGCGATTCACGGCGACGACTGGGAAACCAGCATGACATTGGGCAGCGTCCCCGGCCTGAGCCCGAGAATATGGGACGCGCTTCAGGAGACACTCCGCAACATGGCGCAGAATGGGGCGGCGAGCGAAACAATCGCCTGGCTGATGGGAGTCGGGTGTACCGTGAACCTTGCCAGCAAGGCATGGGAAATCTGGAAGGAGGAGACCATGGGGCTGGTCAACGGCAACTGCTACACACTGTCAGATGTGCCGAACTACGGGTTCTGTCACGTTGACAAGGCGATCAGGCGCAATTTCGGGATCGATGACAACGACCCGCGACGGATCCGTGCGGCGGTAGAGTATGCGATGAAGCAGGCCACCGCAGACGGAAGCGACTGCGCTGAGTGGGCTGATGTCGTCAGCAGGGCTATCACGGAGACGGGCGGGGTGACCCGGGCGCTGATCGTGCAGCATTCTGAAACCCTGTTTGAGGCAGGCACGTTGGTGACGGTCCCCGGCACATCGCTTGTTGCGCTCGGGACAGATTACAGGAACAGCGAATTGATAAGGGAATGGATCTGATGGGCAAGACATGGCGAAGTGACCGGCACAAGGACATTTCTAGGCAGAAGAAGAAGGGAGCAAAGATAGCGAGAAGAGCAGGGAAAAAGAGGACGCGATCATGAATTTCAGCGACGAGCAAATTTCAGCGATTTCGCAATGCACCCGTGACGGTCTCAGGATCGTAACAGGCGGGGCCGGGACCGGTAAGACACACGTCATACGGGGGATTGTGGAAGAGCTCGGTGGCGGATGCATCGAATTGTGTGCGCCAACCGGAAAGGCCGCAGCCAGAATCCGCGAAGTAACCGGACAAGAGGCGGCGACGATACACCGGATGCTTGGGTGGAGGGGGGAGTTTTTCACGCGCAAGCCTTTCGGCAACAAGACGGTGATAATGGATGAAGCGAGCATGTGTGACGCGACCCTCATGGCCGAGATCGTCAAGCGAAAGCCGTGGCGTCTTATCCTGGTTGGAGATTCCGCGCAACTCAGGCCGGTCGGGAAGGGGGCACCGTTCCACGATCTGATCGAGTACTGTCCTGATAGGGTGTCGCAACTTACCCATTGCTTCCGCTCAACAGCGGCCATAGCGAAGGCGGCGCTCGCGGTTCGCGACGGTAAACACGTTCCCGGAAATTCCGAGTCTGGTGGGGAAAAGTGGAATCTCATAAATACCGGCACAGCGGCAAAAACACATTCTGCTATCGTGAAGTGGGTGGATAGCGACAGGTGGGACTGGGAGAAAGACATAGTCATCTGCCCGCGCAACGGTGAGAAGGAAGAGCCGGACGCGTTGACTGTGGCAGGGCTCAACGAATCACTCGTAAGAATCGCGAACCCGAGGGATGATTACTCGACATACGCACCTGGTGACCGGGTCATCAATCTAAAGAACCACACGGCCATAGACGTGTGGAATGGTGACACCGGGACCGTCCAGGCAGTTGACATCAGCGGAAACGTGTGGGTCCAGATGGACAGGGGCGGTGATCAAGTTCTGTGGCCGAAGTCCATGATTCATGATACACAACTGGCCTACGCCCTAACGGTCCACAAATCCCAGGGAAGTGAGTTCAGGAATGTTATTTTCGGTTGCGTCAAGCGCGACTCGCGTCTTCTGACCAAGTCTCTCGTATATACAGCGATCACGCGGGCGCGAAAGGCTTGTGCGGTCGCCGGTGAATACGCGGCTTTCTTCCAAGGCATCACCAATAATCCAACGAAAACGACAGTGCTACAGGCGCTGCTAAAGGGGTAAGGATGGAATTCTTCGACTTCAAAGAAATATGTGAGAAGGCAGATTGTCTGGCAATCGCGAAACATCTCGGAATGGATGAGGTGAAGCCGGGACGGTTCAACGTGCCTTGGAGACCTGGCAGTGACTCCGGCGCTTTGGCAATCAACCGGGATGGCTGGTTTGACCACGTACAGAACGAAAAAGGATCGGTGATCGAGCTCGTTTCCCGGGTCAAGTTCTCCGGCGACATCCAGCAGGCACAGCAGTGGCTAGGGCATCACCTCAACCTGCCATCGAAGAAAAAGACAACGGCGCAAAAAAAGTTGGTTCACGTCTACGATTACATCAATCTGAAAGGAGAAACCATTCACCACGTCCTGAAGTACGATCCCAAATCGTTCCGGCAGGCCCGCCCTGACCCGTGCCCGTTCGGTGAAAAGTTCATCTTCGACTTGGAGGGGGTAACGCCGATCCTGTACCGGATGGCCGACTGGCACAGCAAGAAATTCGTCTGCGTGGTCGAGGGAGAGAAGGACGCCGATACCCTGTGCGACCTGGGCGTGCCAGCAACCACATGCTCGGGCGGAGCGAAATCGTGGAGCACCGATTACAACGAGCATTTCCGAGGTATGTCGGTGTTGATCCTGCCGGACAACGATGAGCCAGGACAGGAGCACGCCAGCATCGTCGCGAACAACCTGCACGGCATCGCGTCCGAGATCCGGATCCTGACCTTGAGCAAGGCGCAAAAAGGCGATGTAACAGACTGGATCGGGAAGGAGGGCGGCAGCAAAGACAAGTTGTACGAGCTCGCCGGGAAGGTGCCGATGTGGACCCCGGTAATCGACATGGACAACGAGGAGGTACGTCTGGCAGTCGCCAAGCGCGCCAACGAGACTGTCTTCCAGAATTTCAACGAGCGGTGGGAGGAGGACGACAAAGGGAAAGAGAAACTTGTCAAGACACCTCGGGCAGCGCAAGAGCTCTTGAAGGACATGCGGACACGTCTCCTCGGGGCACCGTACCGGATCGGTGAAGCACTGTTCGACCGTGACCGTGACGAAAACAAGATCTGCTACATCAACAACCCCGCCGAACTGTTCGCATGGACGGCGTTGAAGATGAAGAACGTACCATTGTGGGCCAACTCAACCGGGATGTTGACCAAGCAGGAATTTTTCTCTGTTGTCCACCGAGAGGCGGAGGTGTTCCAGTCCATCAGTTACGTGCCTGACTTCCCGAAACGTGACGACGTTTACTACATGACTGCAGAACTTCCCCCCCCGCACCCGAAACACCAATTCCTTCGCAATTTCGTTGACAGGTTCGGGCCTGAGACGCTGGAAGACCGTGACGGGATCATGGTTTTCACCGTTACCGCCTTATACTATCTATATGGTGTCCCCAGGCCAGCGTGGGTGATAGACAGCCGGGACGGACAGGGATGCGGCAAGACGACCATCCCCGAGGCCCTGGCGTATCTGTTCGGAGGCAGTAGCGAGGCGAGCGAGGTAATAACGATCCCGTACAGGTCTCTTGAACGCGGAACCGACGAAATCACCAAGCGATTGATCAGCAGCACCGGGCGTCAACGCAGGTTCGCTCTTATTGATAATGTCCAAGGCGTGTTCGACAGCCCCGAGCTGGCGGAGATGATCACCAGCAGGTCAATCAGCGGTAGGGCACCGTATGGGAGAGGAGAGGAAAGCAGACCGAACAACCTGACTTTCGTGATGACGATGAACACCGCCACACTCGGGCGCGACATCGCCGAACGGTCAATATTCTTGCACTTGAAACGCCGCCCCTATGATCCGCACTGGAAAGAGGCCCTTTATGCAGACATTCGGAATTACCGGCTCCATATCATGGCAGACGCCTTGGACATCCTGAAATCAGAACTGTCCTACGACCTTCCGACATGCACCAGGTTCCCAGAGTACGAGAGAGCGGTTATCCAGCGTGTGATCAATGACCCGGAGCGTTACAGCGCGTTCATGAAGCTGCAGGCCGAACGCCGCGGCGAGTCTGACAGCGACCAGGATAGCAGCGCGGTAGTCCGTTCGGTGATCGAGGAGGAGATGGTTAAGCTGGGGATCAGCCCGACAGACGGAGCCGCCTTCATCCGATCAGACACAATGACGTTATGGATGCGGCAGGTATGGCCGGACTGGGGCCACAACCGGATAATACAGACGGTCAGGAACCACAGCAAAAACAAGCTGTTGCCGCAGATTAAAGACAAGCCTCGTATCTACCCGCACCGAGGGCCGAACAGACGGAACGGGTTCATGTGGATCGGGGAGAATTGCGACGCCGGTTCTTCCGTAACCTGCCGGATAATCTCCGTCAACTCAGAGGGGAGAATCAAAATCCTATGAAAAGGACGTACATAGCGAACATGGGCGAATACGAAAACCACTTACCAGTAGTACACGGTACTACCATCGTAGGGTTTCCGGTGAACATGGCCATTTTTTATGCGCACTATGTTCAATTGCTTTTTGAACATAACCAGTACATAGAACGCGTTGGCCCGCACATGGGTATTGAACATATCTTAAGCTATTAAGATAGAGACCTTTGTAGTTTGAACACACTGAACATACGTTTTAAACATCCTTACATAAGAATATAAAGACTAGAAAGGGGCTCTATAGGGAATTACCTATGTGGCATGTACAGGGTACCCCAAGGAACTCCAAGAAATCCAAAGGAAATAGGACATGGAAGAAGAGACCAACTACCCCCCGATGAAACCAGTGTTGACCCCCAAGGATGAAATCAGACTTCACGTCAGGCTGTGTGATCTGGAGCGTTCCGAGAAGGAAGAGAGACCGAGGAAGCCGAAGGATTGCTGCGCAACCTGCCAGAACTGCAAATGGTCATCAACCATGGCGACACACTATTGCGCTGCAGACGGACCGGCAAAAGGGCGGATGTCGATCGATGCAATATACCAGGAACACGTCCAGAATTGCAGGAAACGGCCCAAGGACGCACAGCGACCCCTAAACCCACACATGGTCAAGGGCAGGCCCTCGATCGACGAAATCGGGCCTATTGCGGTGGACACTGACCCGGTACTGGAGCGGTTATGAAGATTGGTAGACTGAGATTCAAGCGGGAAAAGCTCCGGCGCGGCTTCTGGGTCGGACAGTGGGTCAACGACGACGGGCTACGATATGGCTATCATGGTCGTTGGTGGCGCGTGATTTGGCGGCTGTGGGCCAATCGTTGGCGCAGGCATAACGACAAAGGTGACTCACAAAATCTATGAATACACAACAAAACTCTGCACGGGACTCTGTTGAGTCCACCGCCTTGTTCGGCATTTGGGTCGATGCCGCGACACAGGAGCCAAAGACCGGAACGAAAGTAATCGTGTGCGGCCACTACAGCAATGGAAACCGATGGCGTGCGCTGGCCAAATGGCAACCCGCAGGAACCATTGATGCGGAAATGTGGGAGGACACACCAGATGAATGGTGGGATGAGGACGGTAACGTCTGCACGAATCCGCATGATGTCTGGTTTGAGGAATCGGTGGAACTCGAAACCACTGGC
>Ga0208046_1000369_pt1 | contig 9848 bp, 8 predicted proteins | sample PL_2010_300m_FD_184161 | JGI IMG/M metagenome (GOLD analysis project Ga0208046, IMG submission 184161) | Freshwater microbial communities from Powell Lake, British Columbia, Canada to study Microbial Dark Matter (Phase II) - PL_2010_300m... | ecosystem: Environmental > Aquatic > Freshwater > Lake ... | reverse complement strand
GCAAAAAGGAAGCCATGTATTTCTAAAACATCAAGATAATAGAATAACTATTATTCCGGTTCACAAAGGGAAAGATATTGATAGATCCCTATTGAGAAAAATATTAAGAGATACAAAAATATCTCCTGATAATTTGAAAGATATTTTAAAGAATATTTAGTAATAAAAATAGAGACTATAGAGACCAGCCCCTAGTATTAAAAGAGCAGGGGTTTTTTATTGGATTACAAAAAATAGGCCTTCTAATTTCGTTTTTAAGGGGGGTCTTTTACAAAAAAGGTACAATCATAAGGGTCAAGTCAAATTTTCTTCATATACGCAGTATATGAGCGTTTTTTATAATTTTATAAAGCCTTTGTTTGTAAGGGTTACAGCGTTTATACTAGAGCGTATTAAGGGGTCAGGTCTTGCAATATAACAAAGTTAGTAAATGTAACTCTTTCCAATATGTCTGCCAATGTAGATATGCTATATCAGCAACATGACCAGACCATTAAAATAAATAGGGACAAAAATAAAAAATAAATAGGGACACATCCCATTTAAATACAAAATACTAAATGGGATGTGCTTGGGTTCAAGTTACAAATGCAACACTTAACTTTGGTATAATATACCAAAAGAAAGGAGTTGCATATGACCCATTGTTATCAGTTAAACATTAATGAACGTGAAGAGATCAGCCTTGGATTAGCCCTAGGGTTGAGTTAAAATTATATTGCACTATCTCTTGGCCGCTCATCCAGTACCATCTGTCGCGAAGTCAACTGTAACACTGCAAACAGGCAAGCCTACAGAGCGGTTAAAGCTCAACATCGTGCTAATAAATTAAGGCATCTTGCCCGCAAAAGACGAAAAATGGATATTAATCTACCGTTGAAACACTACGTTCTTGAACACCTGGACCAATTATGGTCTCCGGAACAGATTGCCAAACGCCTAAAAATATTATATCCTATGAATATGGCAATGCAAATTTCACCTGAAAGTATCTATTCCTATTTATATGTTTTGCCGCGTGGCGCCTTACGGAAAGAACTGGTTAAATGTTTACGCTACCATCATATCAACCGCCGAATACACGGCAAGTCTCGTCAGAAATCCTGCCCTATACAGGACTATATAAGTATTGAAGAACGTCCTGCTGAAGTAGCAGACCGCATTATTCCCGGCCATTGGGAAGGCGATCTTCTTATGGGGCATAACAATGGTTCTGCCTTGGGTACTTTAGTTGAACGAACCACCCGTATGACCTTCTTGGTTCAGCTTAAAGATAAAGATGCTACCGCAGTACGAGAATCTTTCGCTAAAGAATTTAAACATCTTCCCAAAGGCTTAAAGCGTTCTCTAACCTATGACCAGGGCCAGGAAATGGCAGAACATAAACTTTTTACCAAGAGCACGAAGATTCAAGTTTATTTTGCGCATCCCCATTCTCCCTGGGAACGTGGCACTAATGAAAACACCAACGCTTTGATTCGTCAATTTTTCCCCAAGGGTACGGATTTTTCAAAAGTAACATTAGGAAGTATCAAAAAAGCACAAGATATGTTAAACGACCGGCCGCGGAAAACTTTAGGGTTTTTAACTCCGCATGAGGTTTTTAGTAAACTGTTGCATTAGCAACTTGAATCTACACTGTCCCTATTTATTTAATTTACCATCCTGATGGGAATTTTGTTTACCATTACCATAGGAATTCTGTTTACCATAGTACTAGGAATTCAGTTTACCATTTCCATTAATATTTTACTTTTAAATTAGATAAATTGGGAAGGTATGCTATCTCAATAACCCGGCATTTTTTAGCGTGACAACCTATAGGGTCTGAGGAAAATTTTATCCGGATGGTTAAGGCTTTAGGTATTATTATAGATAGACGTCCTAAAGGAAGATTTCATAAAATGGAAAGCTAAACCATAAAAAAAATAGGATTTGTTGTCCCATTTTTTATTTAAAATGTTATTGTGATATGACATTAAGTTGAAATATCGACTAATTATGTATATAATATGGGGTGTTAACCCATATTTATTACATAGAAGGTAGATATCATGGAAAATGAAAAAACTTTAGGAAAAATTAGTGCTAAACTCATTAGAAAATTATATGATGAAAATAGACCTATTTTTGAAATTAATCATGCCCAAAGAATTGTAGGAAAAAATTATAATGCTACTACAGATTTATTAAGAGATTTAGTAAAGCGAAAAATAATTGTTCGTTTAAAGGCAGGTAAATATTTAATTATTCCTCAAGAAATGGGTAGTGGAGAAAATTATTTAGGTAATTGGTATATAGCTGGCAAAGAAATTATTAATTCTAAAAAATATTATATTGCTTTTTATAGTGCCATGAATCACTGGGGAATGTTAACACAACCTTTGATTAAAATTTTTATTGCTACACCTAAAAGACAAATTATACCTCAGGAAATGATAGGAAAAATGATTTTTGTTATTGTGAAAGAAAAGTCAATTTGGGGAATCAAAGAAGAATGGATAAACAATAAAGAAAAAATAAGAATTTCAAATATTGAAAAAACCATTATTGATTGTTTAACTTTTCCTCAACATTGTGGCGGAATTACGGAAATAGCCAAAGGCATTTGGATAGTTAAAGATAAGATCGATTATAAAATATTGTTAAATTATGTTAATAGACACAATAAAAATGTTGTGGCAAAAAGATTAGGGTATTTACTAGAATTGTTAAATATTGGAGACTTAAATATGATATTAGAATTAAAGAAATATGTAAAAGACCGCTACGATTTATTTGATCCCACCTTATCTTTAAAAAGAATGAATAAAAATAACTGGCGTTTAATTGATAATGTAGGCCAAAAACAAATAAAGAATATAATAAGGTTTTAGAAAAATGATAGATTATTTACTAGTACAAAGATTATCCTTAAAAAATAATGTATCTCCGGAAATAATTGAAAAAGATTATTTTATCGAACTTGTATTATTTTATTTTTCTAAAGATAGTTCTCTTTGTGAGAATTTAGTTTTTAGAGGAGGCACTGCCCTAAAGAAGGTCTATTTCCCAGAATATCGATTTTCTGAAGATTTGGATTTTGTAATTGATAGCCAGAAAGAAATTAATGCATATCAAGATATAATTATTCAAATATTGCAAAAAATATCAACCGATTATCCTATAAAAATAGATAAGCGTTCTATATTTGAAAGAGATCGATTACAATTATTTATTATATATGACATTATCTCTGATATAAAGGGTATAAAAGAATTAAAGGTAGATATTTTACAGGATTATTATATTCCAAAACACGAAAGAAAAAGGCTTTTATTTTCATATCCGGAATTCAAAAATAAGAATTCAATCTTAGAGACCTATGCATTAGAGTCGGTAATATGTGATAAAATTGGAAGAATTTTGGATGTTGATAATGAACCGAGAGATTTGTATGATTTGTGGTATTTATTAAAACTAAATCTTGACATTAATATAATAAGGGAAGAGTTTAAAAATAAATATGGTTATAAAATACTAATTCCCAATTTATTAAGAGAGATTGTTAAAGATGATTATAAGCAAAATTGGGAAAATAGATTAGTACATCAAATATTTGATCTTCCTGATTTTGATATGCTAATTAAAGATTTAAATAAATTGATAAAGAAAAAAATCGAATAAACACATCCCATTTTCTCAGACAATTAATATTTTACTTTTAAATTAGATAAATAGGAAAGGTATGCCAAGTCAATAATTAGATAACTTTTACCGGAAAACCTATGGGATCTGAGGAGCTTCTTAACCGGATGGTTGAGGCTTTAGGTATTACTATAGATAAACGTTCTAAAGGAAGACCTCGTAAGATAGAAAGCTAAACCCTGGAATAAATAGGATGTGGCCCTATTTTAATTAAAAAAATTGAAGAAGAAGATGAAAAGTGATATTGCAATATCTGACCCCACAAGACCTCTACTTATATGTCATTCCCGCGCAGGCGGGAGTCTATAATATATTATAACTATTTAACAAAAAGAGAACATTCAAAATGCACCATTTTAAAACAAAAACTAAACTTGCTATCATTACTCTAACAATAATCATCCTTTCCATAACTATATCTCTTTCCACCCTGGCAAAAACCGAAGTCTACTTCTCCCTCTCGGACAATCCTCAAAAAGAAATCATTAAAAATATCAATCAGGCCCAGGCCTCCATCAATATAGCCATGTATATCTTTACCGATAGAGAAATCGCCCTCCCTCTTATAAAAGCCCGCGAACGAGGTGTAAAGGTAAGGCTCTATCTGGATCAAGACCAGGTTGACTACCAATACAGCCAATCCCGTTTTCTGGTGCAGAAGGGAATCAAAGCGAGAATATCTACTAACAATTATATTATGCATAACAAATTCGCCATCATCGACAATCGCCTACTGCTTACCGGCTCTTATAACTGGACCTTTTCTGCCAACAACCGAAATGATGAAAATTTAATGGTGATAGACGACCCGGAACTAATTGAAATATTTCAGAATCAATTTGTAAATTTATGGACCAATAAGTACAGTTTGGAAAGAACTCAGAAATTATATGAAATAGCCAAAGTAAATTTCCTGCCCGTTTCTCCCACTTCCGGAAAACCGGAAGTTCGTAAGATAAATATTAACTCCGCATCCCAGGATGAACTTATAAAAATATTAAAAATAAGCGACCCTCTCGCCCGGAAAATAATCGCCTTGAGAGATTCACTAAGCGGAGGATTCAAAGACCCCCAAGACCTCCTCCAACTACCGGAACTCACGAAACTTGAATGGAGTGAATGGAGAGAAGAGGAGATAATAATTACAACCGAATAAAAGCAAAACAATTTTCCCAAAAAAAAAGGATTTCCCTAAACTTTTGTCGTATTAAAATAAGGTTATAGAAAAATTCGAAAAGATTAATTTTTTACTACCTAGTGGCGGTTTAATAAGGTAAATATAGATTCTTAAAGTATAACAAACAACCGTCCCCTATCACAATTGGTTAAGGAGAAGAATATGCCAAAAATAAAAAAACTTGATTTACGATCAATGGATATTATTATAGAACAGAAAGAAATATTACGCCAGTTATTCCCGGAAGTTTTTACTGAAAGCAAGATTGATTTTGAGAAATTAAAACTTGCTTTGGGTGAGGTAATTGAAGTGGGGAAAGAACGCTATGGAATAACCTGGCCGGGCAAAGCCGATTGTTTTAAGATTATTCAGAGTTCAAGTATCGGAACATTGAAACCCTGCCGTAAGGAATCTGTAAACTTTGATACTACCGAGAATCTATTTATCGAAGGAGATAATCTTGAAGTATTAAAACTTCTGCAGAAATCTTACTACGGTAAAATTAAAATGATTTATATTGATCCACCATATAATACGGGAAATGACTTTATTTATCCCGATGATTATAAAGATAATCTGACAACCTATTTACAATATACCGGACAGGTTGATGCTGAGGGCAAAAAGTTTTCTACTAATACGGATACTGAGGGGCGTTTTCACAGCAAGTGGCTGAATATGATGTATCCGAGATTATTCTTGGCGAAAAATCTGTTACGAGATGACGGAGTAATTTTTATTAGTATAGATGATAATGAAGTAACAAACTTACGCAAGATTTGCGATGAAATATTTGGAGAGGAAAACTTTGTTATATCCTGTACTTGGAGAAAAACTGATAACCAGCCAAATATTGGAAATATTGCTAGGGTAAAGGAATATATTATTGGATATACAAAAAATATTAATTTATTGCAACTCAATAAAGTGGCATTAACTGAAAGAGCTAAGAAAGAATATCGTTACTCAGATAATAAAGGCAAATTTCGTCGAGCAATATTATTGGATAAAACAAGAGGACGACATGCATATGATGTGATTACTCCTAGTGGAAAGGTTTTGTCTGGTCCTTGGATGAAAAAAGAAGATGAATTAAAAGAGATGGACAAACAAGGAAAAATTTATTGGACTTCAGGTGGACAAGAACAACCGTATGGCAAGATTTATCTTGCTGAAAGTGAGGGACAAATAGCAAATGATTTTCTTGGCATAGAATATGGCACAAACCAACAGGGTAGTTTGGAAGTTGAGAAATTATTTAAGCATAGATATTTTGATTTTCCTAAACCTTCTAGTATGATTAAACATTTTGTTACGATTGGAACAGATGAGAATGACATCATTTTAGATTTTTTTGCCGGCTCAGCTACTACTGCTCATGCAGTTTTGGATCTAAACAAAGAGGACGGTGGTAATCGGAAATTTATCATGGTCCAGCTTCCTGAAATTTGCAACGAAAATTCAGAAGCGTACAAAGCAGGTTTTAAAACCATTGCCGATATAGGCAAAGAGCGAATCCGACGCGTAATAAAAAAAATTAGAAAGGAAATAGACCAGACCTTGTTTAAGAATAATAAAACGGATTTAGGCTTTAAGGTTTTCAAACTCCATAAATCCAATTTTAAAATCTGGGATGCGGAAGAAATTTCACCTGACAAGGCGTCTATTGAAAAACAATTAGAACTCCATATTGACCATATTGACCACAAAGCAAGCCAGGATGATATTTTGTATGAGATTCTTCTTAAAGCCGGGTTTGAGTTGACCACAAAAATTGAGAAGATTGAGCTGACAGGAAAAGCTGTTTATTCCGTAGAAGGCGGAGCCATGCTAATATGCCTTGAAAAAGAGCTCACCAAAGAGCTTATAAAAGCGATGGCGGAAAAACAGCCAAGCAGGGTTATTTGCTTAGACCTGGGTCTTGCTAACAATGACCAGCTTAAAACCAATGCTGTGCAGATTATGAAATCAAAAGGCATTGATGATTTTAGAACCGTGTAGAAAATATAATGGAGAGAAAATATGCCATACATTGTCTATTTAGATGAAACCGGAGATCATTCATTAGAGTTCATTGATAAAGATTTTCCCGTATTTTCCCTGGCAATGTTTATCTGCGATACTGTATATTATAACCATACCATTTTACCGGCAGTTGCCCAATTAAAAACGGATTATTTTGGCCATGAAGGAGTGATATTACATTCGCGCGATATCAGAAAAGCACAGAAGGATTTTGGGTTTCTGACCAATCCGCAAAAGCGGGTAGAGTTTATTGACAGAATTAATACGATAATGCGGGACTTTGATTATTCTTTGATAGTTTCTGTAATTAAAAAACAGGATCACAAGGAAAAATACGGGATATTTGCTAATAATCCTTATGATCTGGCGATGATGTTTTGCCTTGAGCGGTTACTACCTTTTTTAGAAGAAGCTCAACAAAAACAAGTTTATTTAATTGCCGAAAGTAGAGGGAAGAAAGAAGACAATGATTTGAGATTGAGTTTCTTTAGGTTTATAAGTCAGGGTACGCAGTATAATTCAGCAGAAAGGTTTAAGCAGATTGATTTTAAACTGAAATTTATTCCGAAAACGATGAATATTACTGGTACGCAGTTGGCGGATTTAGCCGCTTATCCGATCGCGCGTTATGTGTTGAATAAAGATAAGCCAAATCCTGCGTATGATATTGTTTCAAAAAAGTTTTATCAGGGGGAAGGAAGGGTAGGAGGATTGAAGATATTTCCATAAAAAAACAGGCAGTTCCGAATAATCAGAACTGCCTGTCGACCGGGAATCCCCAGTCCTTTTTACTAAATTGCAGGAAAAAATGTTAACACAATTCTTCCGTTACTCCTTCTACACATGGCAGATGAGCTAGTTAAAATATAGCACACACACAAATGAATGTCAAATATATTTTTATGTAAGGCATTGGGGAGCTAAAGTAAACACATATAAAGGACGCTTAATGATGAAATTAAAATTTGATCCAAATTTACAATTTCAAATCGATGCGGTAAACGCAATGACTGAAGTGTTTTACGGCCAGCCTTTGTCAGAAGGTGATCTTGAAATAGGTTTTAAAAGACTGGACTGGATTTTCCAGACCGAATTAGGGATAGGTAACAACCTTATCTTGGATGAAGCTGCTTTGCTAAAGAATATACATTTAATCCAAAAGCATAATGACATTGAAAAGATATCTTCCTTTCAAGGTAGGCATTTTTCAATAGAAATGGAGACGGGTACCGGTAAAACGTATGTATATCTTCGTACTATTTTTGAGCTCTATAAGAAGTACGGTTTTAAAAAATTTGTAATTGTTGTTCCCAGTGTGGCAATTAGAGAAGGTGTCTTAAAAAACCTCGAAATTACTAAAGAACATTTTTTGCATCTTTATAATAATGTTTCGTATGATTATTTTGTCTATGATTCAAAAAAAATTAATCAAGTGCGTCAGTTTGCTGCCAGTAACCATATTCAGATAATGGTGATAAATATCGATGCGTTCAGAAAGACTTTAGAAGAGAAGGATGAAGGAAAAAAGAGCAACATTATCCACAGAGAAAGTGATAAATTGTCAGGTAGAAAGCCTATTGAGTTTATCCGGGCAACGCACCCGATAGTCATTATAGATGAGCCTCAAAGTGTTGATAATACCCCAAAGGCAAAAGAGGCTATTGAAACTTTAAATCCGCTTTGCACTATGCGTTATTCTGCTACACATAGAAACCCTTATAATCTACTTTATAAACTTGATCCTATTAAGGCCTATGATATGCGCTTGGTAAAACGAATTGAAGTTGCATCGGTTTTGAGTGAAGAATATTTTAATGAACCTTTTATTCGATTTAGAGCTGTTGATAATCAAAACGGAATCAGGGCTAAATTATCTATACATGTGGATTCGTCAAGCGGTCCGAAACTTAAAAATGTGACAGTTAGATCAGGAGATGATTTATTTGTCAGATCAAATGAGCGGGAAAATTATCGAAATGGCTATGTTATCAACGAGATTAATGCCGAACCGGGTAATGAATATATTTCATTTACCAACGGTAAGACCCTCAGTCTAGGGCAAAGTCAGGGTGGTTTAACTGATGATATTATGAAAGTTCAGGTTAGAAATGCTATTCAAGAGCATTTGGAGAAGGAGCTAAAGGTTAAGGACAAGGGAATTAAAGTTCTTTCATTATTTTTTGTTGATAGAGTAGCGAATTACCGCTCTTATGATGAGCAAGGCAATTCGGTAAAAGGGAAAATAGCTTTGTGGTTTGAGGAGTATTTTAATGAGTTAATCCAAAAACCGCGTTATAAGGATTTGCTAAAATTCCCGCTGGAAAAGCTTCACGATGGTTATTTTTCTGCTGATAAAAGAGGCATTTTGAAGGATACTTCAGGCAGTACTCAAGCAGATGAAGATGTTTACAATAAAATTATGAAAAATAAGGAACAGTTACTATCTTTAGATGAGCCGCTACGTTTTATTTTTAGCCACTCTGCTTTACGAGAAGGGTGGGACAACCCCAATGTTTTTCAGATATGTACACTCAATGAAACAAAATCAGAAATGAAAAAGAGACAGGAAATCGGGCGGGGGCTTAGGTTACCGGTTAACCAGCAAGGAGAGCGAATATTCGATGAGACAATTAATCGTCTTACCGTTATTGCCAATGAAAGCTATGAGGATTTTGCCAAAAAGCTACAGATTGAGATAGAGGAAGATTTTAATATCCACTTTGGGGCTGTGAGTAAAAATTCCTTTGCAAAAATTATACAAGTTGTTAATGATCAAGAAACGACATTAGGAGACGAAAAATCGCAAAAGATCTGGGAAGAACTAAAACAGCAGGGGCATATTGATGAGGACGGCCAAATTCAGCCTAAATTTAATCCTTCGGATAAATACTTTGAAATTAAACTTAGCCCGGAATTTCAAGATGTAAAACACCAGGTTATTGATATCGTTCAAAGTTAT
>Ga0208046_1000368_pt1 | contig 9887 bp, 8 predicted proteins | sample PL_2010_300m_FD_184161 | JGI IMG/M metagenome (GOLD analysis project Ga0208046, IMG submission 184161) | Freshwater microbial communities from Powell Lake, British Columbia, Canada to study Microbial Dark Matter (Phase II) - PL_2010_300m... | ecosystem: Environmental > Aquatic > Freshwater > Lake ... | reverse complement strand
TAATAAGTTTCGAGTTCCAGGTTCCAGGTTGCAAGTTACAAGTTTGAAAAATAGTAGGGGCACGATGTATCGTGCCCAAAGTAGGACAGGCGTCTCGCCTGTCTGTGAATTATAAAAAAGGGCACAATTCATTGTGCCCCTACACTTGAATCCTGGTGTCTTTAACGCGATACTCGATACGCAATACGCAATACGATATACGATATACTAACGACTAAGCATGAGGTTATATTTAAAATGTTAATAGACAAAAAATCTCCTGATTTGTGGCTTTTTGTAACCGTAATTATTTTACTGGCTATCGGCATAAGCATGGTCTTCAGTTCGAGTTACATTATGGCATATAAATGGTACGGAGACAGTTATTATTTTTTAAAAAGACAATTAATTTATGCTATAATAGCCCTGGCAGCATTTTTCTTTGCTACGTATACGGATTATCATAATTACAAAAAATTTACTCTGCCTGTATTAATTTTTTCTATCGCATTCCTATCGATGGTGTATGTTCCCGGAATCGGAAGAGCTGCCGGTGGTGCGAGTAGATGGATCAAGATAGGATTTTTTTCTTTTCAACCTTCCGAAATTGCTAAATTTGCTTTAATCTTATATATGGCAGAGTCCTTAACCAGGAAACAGGCGAAAGACATAGAGACTTTTATCAGAGGGGTATTGCCCCCCATGATTATTATGTTAGCAATGTTTTTATTAATTTTGAACGAACCTGATTTCAGTACTTCCTTAATTATCTTAGGCATTTCTTTTATTATGTTATTTATTGGTGGAACCAGGGTAATTCAGCTTTATGCCCTAATAGTAGCAGCAATCCCCGTGGGAATGTTAATATTATTAAAAGAAGAATATAGAAGAGTGAGACTACTTTCCTTTTTAGATCCCTGGAAAGACCCGTTAGACAGCGGTTTTCATATAATTCAATCTCTATTGGCCTTGGGGAGTGGAGGAATTTCTGGAATCGGATTGGCAGAGAGTAAACAAAAATATTTTTATCTTCCCGACCAACACACCGACTTCATATTCTCTATAATTGGGGAGGAATTAGGTTTTATAGGCACTGTGGTAATAATTATTCTCTTCACCATATTCTTGTGGCGTGGATTTAGGATAGCCTTAGATTCTCCTGACCAATTTGGCACTTTATTGGCAGCAGGCATTACTTCTATGATAGTTTTTCAGAGCATTATAAATATTGGAGTAGTGACCAAGATGATTCCTACTACCGGTATTACTTTGCCTTTTATAAGTTTTGGAGGTTCATCTTTGATTGTAAATATGTTTTGCGCGGGAATTTTGTTAAATATTTCCCGACAAAAAGAGTAAAGATATGGAGCGTAATTGATGGCACTAAAGGTTATAATTTCAGGCGGAGGTACAGGCGGACATATATATCCGGGAATCAGCCTGGCTTACGAGATAAAAGACCGAGATATAAAGAATGAAATATTATTTGTGGGAACTGAAAGAGGCCTGGAATCAAAACTTATTCCTCGAGAGGGTTTTAAAATTGCAAAGATTAAAGCCCGGGGAATCAAAAGGAAAATATGTTTTGAAAATATCACGGCTATCGGTATTTTTTTAATTTCTCTTTTTCAATCATTTAAAATTATAAAAAAGTACAAGCCGGATATAGTAATTGGCACGGGCGGTTATGTGAGCGGTTCGATTGTTTTACTGGCTTCAATATCAGGTATCCCGACATTTATCCATGAGCAAAATATAATGCCCGGCATTACCAATAAATTTCTATCCCGAATTACCAGGGCAACATTTGTAAGTTTTAACCAATCAAAAAAATATTTTGGAAACAAAGCAAATATTATTTTTACGGGCAATCCCGTACGTTTTAAAAATATCAGTCAGGATACTGAAAGAGAAAGCAAAGAATTTGATCTTGACTCTCTTAAAAAAACCATATTGGTATTGGGAGGAAGTAAGGGAGCAGCTTCGATTAATAGAGCTGTTCTACAGGGCGTCAATCTGATAAAAGATGTTATAAAAAACAACTGGCAGGTTTTATTGGTCAGCGGTCAAGATGATTATGATAACATAATTAAAATGGTCGGAAAAGACAATGGAATGTTTTTAGTAAAGTCTTACTTGTATGATATGGGGAAAGCTTATGCTCAAGCTGATTTGGTAATCTGCAGGGCGGGAGCCACAACTTTGGCTGAAATCGGGGTCTATGGCTTACCGTCAATTCTGATACCTTATCCCTACGCTACCCATAATCATCAGGAAGTAAACGCCAGGATTTTTGAGAAAGAAGGGGCTGCAATATTAATCCTGGAAAAGGATTTATCCGCGAAAAAATTAGCACAAATTTTACTCGATTTATTAAAAAATAAAAATAAATTAGAGATGATGGCTAAGAAGAGCAGGGAATTAAGTAATGAGAATTCATCAAAAAAGATAGTAGACTATATCTCTGATTACATTAAAAATAAAAGAAGTATTTTACCAACAAAGCAGGAAAATTAATATTTTTGTTGAATTCATATATAGAATTTGAAATTTACGCGATACGAAATGTGATATAAAAATAGGTTTTTATTTTAAGTTTTTAAACTGTTTTTTCTTTACGCAATACGCAATACTCAATACTCAATACGAAATAGGAGTGGAATTATATTTAATGAATGAAAAAAAACTACATATACATTTTATTGGAATTGGTGGATCGGGAATGAGCGGTTTAGCATCAATTCTTCTTGATTCAGGTTACAAGATCAGTGGTTCTGATATTGTAACTTCAAAGATTACTAAAAGATTAGCTGATAAAGGTGCAATTATTTTTATAGGTCATAATGAAAATAATGTAGAAAAGGCAGATTTGGTAGTAATTTCATCCGCAATCCACGAATCTAATCCCGAAATAAAGGGTGCCAGGAACAGGAAGATTGCCATGATCAAAAGGGCTAAGATGCTGGCAAATATTATGGACAATAAATATGGAATAGCCGTTGCCGGTACACACGGTAAGAGCACCACTGCTTCCATGATAAGTTTATTGTTGGAAAAAAGCGGTTTCGATCCTACCATAGTAGTGGGAGGAGAACTAAACAATTTTAAGAATAATGCTAAATTAGGGAAAGGAAATCATATAGTTGTAGAAGCTGATGAAAGTGATGGTTCGTTTTTAGAATTGAATCCGCAAATAGCCGTAGTTACCAATATAGAAGATGATCATTTAGACCATTATGAAAATATGGAAAATATTCTAAAAGATTTTAAGAAATTTATTGATAAAGTTCCTAATAATGGACGAATCATCTTGTGCGGAGATTGCGATAATGCTAAAGGTCTGGTAACACAATATGGGATAGATCATGTTTCTTATGGAATATTTACTGAAGCGGATTTAATGGCTAGGGATATAGAATTAGATAAGTTTAATTCCAAATCAAAAATTTACTGGCAAGGTGAAAAAATCGGTGAACTTTATTTAAAAGTTGCTGGATATCACAATATTCTGAATGCTTTGGCAGCAATTGCTGTTGCCCGGGAACTGGGGATAAGTTTTATGGAAACTGTTAAAATATTGGAGACCTTTCAAGGGGTGCATAGAAGAATGGAAATTATTGCTAATTTGGACGATAAAATATTAATACTTGATGATTATGCTCATCATCCTACTGAGATTAAAGCAACTTTGAGTGCGTTAAGAGACAGTTGGCAAAATAGAAGAATAATTGCTGTATTTCAACCCCACCGCTACAGTAGAACTAAATTTTTAGCAGAAAAATTTGGTAATGCATTTTTTAACGCCGATTATGTAATTATCACTGATATTTATTCAGCCAATGAATTGCCGATATCCGGAATTACCGGTGAGACCATATATAAGGAAATTAAAAAATCCAATCATAGACAAGCAAAATATTTGCCTTTTAAAGATGATATTTTAAGTTACTTATCTGAAATTGTTCAACCTGGAGATATAATAATAACCATGGGGGCGGGGGACATTTGGACTGTTAGCCAGGAATTAGCGGATCAATTAAAGAAAATAAAGGTGTTTTAATTTTATTGAAAATGAATATAAATATTATAAAAGATGAGAGTATAAAGCAAGGGATTAACAGAATAGTTAAATACGATGAACCATTGAAGAACTATACTTCATTAAGAATTGGGGGACCCGCTGACTTTTTTTTCAGCCCAAACAATATCGAAGATTTAAAAAAAGCTGTTTCTATTTCTAAAAAATATAATATACCTTTTCGGGTTATGGGAAATGGAACAAACTTATTGATTCTGGATAGCGGCATAAGAGGTTTAGTAATTAACTTAAATAAAGGTTTTAAAAAAATAGAATTTTCTGATAAAATTGTAAAAGTGGGCGCGGGAGTTTCGTTAGCTTGTTTAAGTAAATTAGCTTTGAATAGAGAATTGAGTGGATTGGAATTTGCCTGCAATATTCCCGGTGTTTTAGGTGGAGCCATAATTAATAATGCCAGTTTTAAGGGAAATTGTATAGCAGATGTAGTACAAGATGTAACTTTTTTAACCAGAGAAAATAGAATAGAAAAAGCATCAAAATCTAATTTAAATTTTGATTACCGCGAATGTAATTTAAAAGATAAGCAAGTAATAATTTTAGAAGCAACTCTGTTATTGAAAAAGGGAAATAAGGAAGAAATTAGATCTAGAATAAAACAAAATATTGAAATCAGAAAAACCAGGCAGCCTTTGGATAAATTCAGTGCGGGCAGCATATTTAAAAATCCACCGGGTTATTATGCCGGAGAATTGGCAGAGAAAGTTGGAGCGAAGAGATTGTCCCGGGGGAAAGCCCAATTTTCCTTCAAGCATGCTAATTTTATAATAAATAATGGCGGAGCGTCATCCGGGGATGTTTTATACTTAATTGAAGAGATAGAAGAAAGAGTAAAGAGAATTTTTGGAATAATATTGGAACGTGAAATAGAAATTTTAGGAGAACCCTAAAATTAGTATGAGTATTGCGTATTGCGTATTGCGTATTGCGTATTGCGTATTGCGTGAAAAAATTAGTATCGAGTATCAAGTATTTAGTATATAGTAACATCACGGCATTGCCGTGATGAAGCCAGAAGCCAGAAGAAATTCCTATGGCATAAAACGGAGACCGGGTAGATGAAGAGAACTGACGAGAATGAAGAACGGATGGAGGAAGAGAAGGAATTTGAGGAAGAGCAGGAGGAAGAAGAAGAACCTCAGCATCCAGCAGTAAAAATTACCAAGATATTAATTTTTTATCTGGCAATGGCATTTTTAGGATGGAATTTTTTTAGCTTTATGTTTAGTTCAAATTTTTGCAGCATCGGAGAGATTGTCATCCGGGGGAATGATTATTTAAGCGAAGATGAGATACTTTATAGGGCTAAAATAAAATTAGGCGAAAATACTTTTAAAGTAGATCTAAAAGAATCTAAGAATTCTTTAATGCAGGAACCTTGGGTAAAGGAGGCAGAAATAAAACGGGTAATACCTAATAAAATTATTATTTCCATAAAAGAAAGAAAAGTAGCGGCATTTGTATGTATCGGAGATGAATATTTTGCCTCTAGCAAAGAGGGAATAGTGCTATCTAATATCGTTAAAACAGAGGAAGAATTTGTCCTGCCTCTAATATTAGGATTAGAAATTAGTGAGATAAAAATAGGAGAAATTATAGATAAGCCTGAGTTTAAGACTGCATTAGAAAGTATTAATTTGGCGGAAGTGATACTACCCAAGAAATTTAGCCAAGTAGTAATATTATCCTCAGATGATTTTATGATTTGCAATAAGGATGATACACTAAAAGTTAGAGTGAATGGACCAGAAGAGATTATCAATAAGGAAAATTTGTTAAGGGAAGCCCTGGAAAAAATTAAAAGGGAAAAGTTATCAGTAGAATATATAGATGTTCGCTTTAAAGATAGTTTGATAATTAAAGTAAAAAAATGATGTTTGCGAAATAAAAGATGTTAGTTTATTTACTTTAATTTTTTAATAGTGTATGATATTTTTAAAGCACAAAGGAGGTCATGAATATGGGAACAGATGATATTGTAGTTGGTCTGGATATAGGTTCCGGAAAAGTTTGTACAGTTATAGGTGAATTAGGCGAGAATGCTCAGATAGAAATCATTGGTATAGGTGCAGCTCCCTCCTTAGGAATAAGAAAAGGAATAATTATAGATTTAGATCAAGCTATTCAATCAGTAAAAGAATCTATTGAAAGCGCTGAACGTATGGCAGGGGTTCGCATTAATTCTGCTTTTATTTCTATCACTGGAAACCATATAGTATCTATAAATAGTAAAGGTGTTATTGCTATTTCCAGTGATTCCCCAGAAATTACTGAAAAAGATGTTGAGAAAGTTATAGAAGCAGCAAAAGCTGGAATAGTTTCTTCCGAGAGAGAATTGATTCATACTTTAAGCCGTGAATTCATAGTTGATGGCCAAAGTGGAATATCCGATCCCCTGGGAATGTCGGGGGCAAGATTAGAGTGTAAGGTCCATATTGTGACCGGGTCAGTTACAGCTGTACAAAATTTGATTAAGTGTGTAGAAGGGGCAGGGTTGGATATTGAGGAAATAATTTTTGGAACCTTAGCTTCCAGTAATGCAATCTTAAATAGTGCAGAGAAAGAATTAGGAGTTTTAGTAATTGATATTGGCGCGGGAACTACTGAGGTGGCAATTTTTATTGAAGGAGGATTGGCTTACTCTGTAGTTTTACCGGTGGGAGGTATTCAGATAACCAATGATTTAGCTGTTGGCCTAAGAACTTCTATAGAAGAAGCTGAAAGAATAAAAATTAATTATGGAAGCGCAGTTGAAAACAGTACTTCTCCTGAAAAATTTGTAGAGATTTCCAACATTAACGGAAAGGAAAAGCATAATGTATCCAAAAAGTATCTGGTAGAAATAATCGAACCCCGGGTAAGTGAGATATTTAGCCTGGTAGGAACTGAAATTAGAAAATCTGGATACTCTAATATGATTCCCGGAGGAATAGTTATAACCGGAGGGAGTTCTTTGCTCCCCGGTGTTTCAGAGATTGCAGAGCAAATCTTACGTTTGCCTTCTCGATTAGGGAGCCCCCACTACGAAGGGGAGTTAGCTGATATGATAAATGATCCATCCTATTCTGCAGCAGTCGGATTGTTAAGTGTTGCTACTGAAAGATATTTTATCGGAAGATCGTTTAAATCAGGCAAAAGAAAAACAAAAACAAAAAATATTTTTACTAAAGTTATCAACTGGTTAAAAGACTTTTTTTAGTTTTATCTATTGCCTTTAAATAGATAAATGTTTCATTATTTGCGAGGAGGTTATAAATTGTTTAGCCTTAACAATAAAGTAGGGGAATTCATCGAAATAAAAGTAATCGGTATAGGCGGCGGCGGCGGGAATGCTGTTAATAGGATGATTGATGCAAAATTACAAGGGGTTAATTATATTTCCGCTAATACTGATGCTCAAGTATTGGCTTTTTCTAACGCAGAACAAAAAATACAAATCGGTAGCAGGATAACCAAGGGTTTGGGTAGTGGATCGAACCCGGAAATTGGTCGTAAAGCTACAGAAGAGGACAAAGACAGAATTGCTAAAGCCTTAAAAGGAGCAGACATGGTATTTATAACCGCTGGAATGGGGGGTGGAACAGGAACTGGCGGCGCACCTATCATTGCTCAGATATCTAAAGACTTAGGTGCTTTAACAGTTGGAGTAGTAACCAAGCCTTTTTCCTTTGAAGGTCACAGAAGAATGGAACAAGCTGAGGAAGGAATAAAATTATTAAAAGAATGTGTAGATACTTTAATTGTAATACCTAACGATAAATTACTTAAGATTGTTGATGAAAATACTTCTATGTTGGATGCTTTCAAAATTGCTGATGAGGTTCTAATGCAGGGTATTCAAGGAATCACAGAAATTGTAGTTGAGCCAGGATTAATAAATGTAGATTTTGCTGATGTAAAAATGATTATAGAAAATGCCGGAACAGCAATTATGGGGGTAGGAAGAGCAAGTGGTGAAAATCGAGCCGTAGAGGCAGCTCAAAGAGCCATAAACAGTCCAATTTTAGAAACAAAAATCGATGGAGCTAAAGGCTTGTTGTTTAATATTAGCGGGGGTTTAAATTTAACTTTGTATGAAGTTAACAAAGCTGCTGAAATAATCTCTAAGGCAGCTAATGCAGAAGCAAATATTATTTTTGGAGCGGTAATTAATAAAGAGTTAAATGATGAAGTAAGGGTAACGGTGATAGCTACGGGATTTGAAACTTTAGAAAAAATAATAGATAAACCTAAACTTGAGGAGATTGATTTCGATAAAGAGAAGATAAATTATAATGATTTAGATATACCTACTTTTTTAAGGGGTAAAAAGTAAAAATAGCGTATAGCGTAAAGAAAAACAGTATATAGTATCGAGTATATAGCGAGGAAGAAGAGGGAATTCAGGAGCCAGAATAGGATAGTATATAGTATCGAGTTAAGAAAGAAGTATATAGTAAAGAAAACGAAAGAGAAAAAAAGAAAGATAAAATATTAGGAGCTATTTGTAGGGGCACAATGAATTGTGCCCCTATTTTTTTAGAAATATTAGTAATTTTCTATTGACTATCCTATATTTAGTGTATTATTATAGATGTAATCCTATATTTAGGGGTGCAATATGAAATGCCCTTTTTGTGGTTATTATGATACCGGGGTAATTGAATCCAGGCACATAGAAAATGAATTGGTAATTAGAAGAAGAAGAATTTGTAAAAAATGCAATAAAAGATTTACTACTTATGAAAGAATAGATTTAATTCCCCTGATGGTAATAAAAAAAGATGGTCGGAGGGAGCCTTTTTCTCGGGAGAAAATAACCAACGGTATTATTAAAGCCTGCGAAAAAAGGTCTATTAGCATAGAGACTATAAATAGTGTAGTAAGCAACATAGACGGAACCATAAAAAGTGAAGGAGCGAATGAAGTTAAGAGTGCTCTAATTGGAGAATTGGTTATCTCCAAATTACGAGATCTAGATGAAGTAGCTTACGTAAGATTTGCCTCAGTATACAGACAATTTAAAGATTTAAGCAGCTTCTTAAAAGAAATAAGAAAGATTAGTAAATAGAATAAATAATTTACTTATATTGAAATTCCTTTTCCTATAGGGATCCGCCCTCATGAAAACGGGTCGGATGAATCCGACCCCTACTTTTTAAAAGAAATGCTTTGTACGAAAAAAGTTTTGAGTTTTGAATTATGGTTTTTAACTTTATCCTAAACTAAAAACTTGCATCTTGCATTTATACTAACAATCAATATACAAGCGGGCCTGCCCTCGTGAAAATGAGTAACGCTTCTTGTATTCTGTGCACGATATATCGCGCCTCCACACCTGAATTCTGATTTTCTTAACGCAATACGCAATACGCAATACGATAAACTAACGACTAATTAATAACTATATTTTATAATGAGGTTTCAAGATGATAAAGACCATTAGAAAGAGAGACGGTCAATTAGTAGAATTTGACAAAAAGAAAATAACCGAAGCTATTTTTGCTGCTATGTTAGCAGTGGGAGAGGAAAACAAAGCTGTACTAGAAAAAATAACCGATCAGATAATTATAAAATTAGAGAAAAGATTTAAGGATAAGATCCCTCAAGTAGAAGAGGCTCAAGATACAATAGAAGAAATACTGATCCGAGAAGGAATGGTAAAAGTTGCTAAAGCATACATTTTATACCGGGATAAAAGAAGGAGAGTTAGAGAAAGCTTAAAAGTTAGAAAAAAGGTAGAAAACCATAAAAGCACAACTGATCTTTCCATGCTGGTTTCCACTCCAACTTCTGAGAATATTTTTCCCTGGGAAAGAAAAAAAATTATTCA
>Ga0208046_1000366_pt1 | contig 9942 bp, 8 predicted proteins | sample PL_2010_300m_FD_184161 | JGI IMG/M metagenome (GOLD analysis project Ga0208046, IMG submission 184161) | Freshwater microbial communities from Powell Lake, British Columbia, Canada to study Microbial Dark Matter (Phase II) - PL_2010_300m... | ecosystem: Environmental > Aquatic > Freshwater > Lake ... | reverse complement strand
CCCCTCGTCAGTGAGGTTGACGTGGATCTCATTCATCTCTTTTTTAATCTTCGACTCCGCCTCCTCCCGGTTCCCCCTGATGACAAAGAGCGGGGAACCCGCGATGACGCCGTCAAGGTTCGGGGCTGTCACCTTGATCCCGGCTGCTGCGACGACTGACTTCACGCGTTCGAACCGGTCCTCGACGAGGATCTCTTTCATCGGGCGGGGCTTTAACAGCGACCGCACCTTGGTCACGACAACATCATCCTTCGCAGCGACCGCGATCTCATCCCCAATCGAGAGCGTACCGTCATACAGGATCACGTCGAGCGTCGTCCCGAGCCCCCGCTCCTCTTTCACTTCGAGAACGGTGCCGGCGCCCGGGCTTTCGACTGTCAGGGCAAGTTCCTGCCCCATGTAGCGCTGGGCGAGCCCGATCATGACGAGAAGAAGGTCAGGAATGCCTTCACCGGTATGGGCACTCACCGGCACGATCGCGAGGTTGTGCTGGAAGTCTGCAACCCGGTCAAACCGGTCTGCAGAGAACCCGAGCTCGGCGAGTCTGCCCACGATCCCGTATGTCTTGTTTTCAACATCGCCTTTGACCCGTTCATTCTGCTTTGCAAACGATGAGACAAAGGTCTCGTTTGTGGCTGGCCGCCACCCGTGGATCCTGTCGATCTTGGTCGCTGCGATCACAAACGGCGTCTTGCAGTTCCGCAGGATCTGGAGCGCCTCGATAGTCTGCGGCTGGAACCCCTGCGTGATGTCAACAACAAGGATTGCCATGTCGGCGAGCGCCCCGCCGCGTGCCCGCAGCGTGGTGAATGCGTGGTGGCCCGGGGTGTCGATGAACAGAAGACCCGGGATATTGATCGGCATTTTTTCCATGCTGCCGCTCATCGCCCGGATTGCCTCGATGGGGACGACCGTGGCACCGATATGCTGGGTGATCGCCCCTGCCTCGGACGAGACCACTGACGAGCCGCGGATCCGGTCAAGGAGCGATGTCTTCCCGTGGTCCACGTGCCCCATCACGCAGACAATGGGTGTACGGATTTTGGGATTCTGCGCCATTGCCACCACCGGTCCACCGCAGGACACGCACCGGCAGTGAAAATCCGGAAAGAACAATTGCGTTCCTGCGCTGTTATGCACGTTCGGACGGTACGTCCATGCCAACCTGATTATTACTGGACAAGTCGGATATTAATAGTCACCGAAAGAGGTCAACGTCCGGAGTTGTTACCGCCCGACTGTCAAAGGGGATTGGGTGAGAACGGTTCCATGCGGCGTGAAATTCCCCCGTTTTCACAAGGATACCTTAAAGTGCGACCACTGCCAATGTAAAAGGGAATCTGCCAGGGTGGGGTAGTTGGTTATCCTAGGGGACTGTGGATCCCCCGACCCGGGTTCGAATCTCGGCCCTGGCCTTCCTGTTGTCGCTGCTGTTTTTTTGTCAGGAACCGGTGCAATGGTCCGTTCTGGAATTTACCTTCGTTCCTTTTCCTGAACAGTTCCTTCAGCGTTGTTCAAGGTTTGCGGATCAGGCCATACGGTGATGTTCCGGTGTTGATCACGCATCGACAGTCTCGATCCGGTCGATCCTCCCGTCTTTTAAGAAGATGATCCGGTCGAAGTACTCACGGTGCCAGTCCTCGTGTGAGATCATCACGACCGTTTGTTCCAGTTCCTTGTTGATATGCCGGAACTGGTCAAGCACCGCCTTTGAATTATCAGTATCAAGGTTCGCACAGGGTTCATCGGCAAACAGGATGAGGGGTCGGTTCACCATGCTGCGGGCGATTGCCACCCTCTGCTGTTCCCCGCCGGAAAGTTCCCGGGGAAGGTGATCGAGCCGCTCTGCAAGGCCGATAAGCGTGAGAATATCATCACTGTCCCTCCGGTTCTCCTCGTCGGATTTTCCCTGCGCCATGGCGGTTACGGCTACGTTCTCCCTGACCGTGAGTTCGGGGACAAGAGCATAGTCCTGGAAGATGTACCCCATCCTGCGGAGCCGGTATTCCGTGCGCTCGTCCTCGTCAAGAGAAGAGACATCGACCCTGTCAATCAGGATCGTTCCCGATGTGGGCTCGTCCAGCAGGCCAAGAAGGTGCAGCAGCGTGGACTTGCCGCTTCCGCTCGGTCCCATCAGCCCCAGAAATTCACCCCGGACCAGTTCAAACGTAACCCCGCGGAGAGCGGGAACCTCGACCATGCCGAGCCGGTAAATCTTTGTAAGACCGTCAACCGCGATCATGCTACCCCCTCATCGCCACAAGGATATCTTCGCGTGCGATCCGCCACGCCGGCACGTACCCTGCAATGAGGGATGAGCAGAACAGGAGGACTGCATTGCCTGCCATATCCGCAAGGGTGAAGACAGGCCGGATGCTCCCCTCGGGAAATTCCATCGGGTAAACGCTGAAGTACAGGTTGAGCAGGAAGAGGACAAACAATCCGAACATAATCCCGAGGATCGCAAGGATCATGACCTGGAAGACATAACTGAACGTAATCGTGGTCCGGTGGATCCCGATTGCCTTGAGGATCCCGATCTGACGGCGGTTGTTTAAGGTCTTGATCATGATCACAATGAAGATGACAACCACAGCGATGATCAGGCTGACCATGGTTGTCAGGTTGTTGATGATCCCGTAGCTCTCGACGACACTTGCAAACGCCTTTGCCAGAAGTTCTTTCCATGTCTTGACCTTTTCCTGCACACCAAGGCCGATGATCCTGAATTTGACCTCGTTTTCATCTTCACCCGGCACGGTTTTGACCAGCACGGCGGTAGCCTGGTCAACAGACTCTCCTTTTACCGACTCCATCTCGTCCCAGGTGATGTAAACATAGGGATCGACCTGGTACGAACCGGTCGCAAAGATCCCCTTCACCCGGTATGTCCGCGCCACACCGTTGGTATACTCAACGTCAATGGAATCGCCAGCCCTGACGCCACCCAATGAGGGCATGAGGTCTTCGGACTCATCCTTGTGCCCTGCCACAAGCGCCCCGATAAGGATCTCGCCGGTATCACCCTCCCCGAGATACTCCCCCTCTTTCATTTTACCGGAAGTTCCCGTCACCATCCTCTCGTCATGGGGACGTATCGCGATGATCGATGCTGCGAGACGCTTTCCCTTGAATTTCATGACCCCGCCAATATCATTGTGCGGTGCTGCACGCAGAACACCGGGGACACGGTTAACCCGTGCGAGGAGGTTCCCCAGATCATCGATAAACTCGGTGTCTTTCTTGGGCTCGATGATGATGTTTCCCGAGTAATAGTTGACAGTCTGCTGCTCGAAGTTCCTGATTGCCCCGGTGATAATCGAAGGCATGAAGATCATGTTGGTAAAGACCATGCCGATGATCACTACCGTCATCACAAGGCTGCCGTAGTTCCCCCGCTGGAGCGAGCGCAGGCCCAGAAAGACCGAGAGGCGGAGCCGGGTTACGGTCTCAGCCATGTTTTTTGCCCTGTTTCCGGTAGATGAACCACCACCAGGCGGCGCCACCCAGTACTGCAAGGACTGCGAGGCCGGCGATCAGCCCCGAATAGTCTGCGGGGGCAATCGTGAGCCTGAGCGGGCGCTTAAACGTGTGGTTGCCCCACTCATCGGTGTAGGACACCGTCAGCATGTATGCCATTTCGCCGCCCAGCCCCCCTCCAAAACGGAAGAGTGCAGGGGCATCATTGCCGGGTTTGATCGTGCCAAGAAAAGCCTCGTGGGAGCCTTCGACAGGCAGATCGATTACGGCACTCACGGTTTTTGCATCACCGGTGCCTGCATTCTCCACCCGGATGATCAGGATGAAGGGCTCACGCTCGGTAACGCGTTCGGGAATGGTCTCTATCGAGGCAATCCCCATCTCAGGCTGCCCCCGTATAATGATCTCGACTGTTGCTGTCTCCTGTTGCAGCTTCCCGTCAATCGAATAGTATTCCACGGTAAGAGGGATCCGGGCAAGCCCGACAGCCGCTTTCCGGTCCGAGATCAATTGCAGATCGATCCAGCGCGCTGCTCCGGCATCCAGCGTGCCGATTGTGTAAAGCCGGGAGCTCCTGGATGCAATCGATGTGGATGCATTGCCAACCCGGACCACGACTCTGTCAGCGGCGCTCTGCCCGTCATTCCTGATTTGGATCCGCACATCGGCGCTGTCTCCCGGGCGCAGGGCTTCAGGGGCATCCACCGCTGTTGCGATGATCGCCTGTTTGAGGACGGCTATCTGGGTATTCACATTGACCGGAACCGGGTAACGGGTACTGCGCCCGTCCTTTGTATCGATCCAGACTTCAGGGAAATAGATACCGCTGCCTGCCGGTGCCCGGATCAGGAATGTAATCGGAAAGGACTGGCCCGGCCCGAGATCGCCTACCCGCTGGAAGCTTTCGCTGACAACATCAACGCCCTTTCCTTCGAGGTGGACGGTTTCGATGTAGACATTGATGTCTGTTGTTTTGGTCGAGATCGGATCATTCCCGGAAGACCCGGTCTTCTCGGTAAGACTTGCACCTGAAGCCGTATTCATGATGGTTATTTCCAGTGTACCGGTATCGCCCGGCATCATCACTGCCGGTGTTACTTTGTAACCGGTGATGACAACGGTCGGTTCATCTGCTGCTGCGAAAGGGACGCTGGCAATGAGGGCAAGAATTGCGATAATAAAGAGAAAATCTGCTGTTTTCATGGGAAGCCAATCCTGAACAGGATCAGGGTGCCGGCACTGCCGCACCCGCCGGTAGATCGCTATTGGATTGAAATATTATAATGATAACGACAGGAATAACTCTCCGACGTTCCGTTGGATATCCTGCCGGAAACTATCCGGAGTTGGGAGATCCCGGGGCTCCATTCTCAGCCTTTTTCAATCCGCCGGAAACCGGGCTTGTGTGATTGTGGCAGTATGTCGGAATCCCCCGTACCGCCATTCTTAAGGGAATTACCGGACAATAATCCGGTGTGGACGCACTCTCCCACGCCCTGATCGCCTCTATCCTGTTCTCTCTCCCCGGGCTTGCCCCACTCATACCGTTTGCCATCCTCGGGGCGGTGATCCCGGATGCAGACATCTTCTTTTCGGCAATTGCGGACCGGGACCCGTCTCTTTACCTGTTCACGCACGGCGGGATCGCGCACAGCATCGCGGGCGTGTTCGTTTTATCATTGCTGGCATATGGCGCAACCGTTCTTGTTGCGGCTGCCGGTAGTATCCCGGCCGGTGTTATTACCGGAGCGGGTGTGTACGGGTTTGCTGCAGTCCTTGCCGGCGCGGTGCTGCACGTAGCCATCGATGCAACGGCCTGCCCGGGTATCCCGATCCTTGCCCCGTTCTCCGACCGGAAATACACGCCCGGGATCCTTCCTGGCCCCAGCGTGCTTCTTGCCGGTGCGGCACTCTGGCTCGTTGTTGTGACGGTGCTCCGTCTCCTGCCGTTCTCTCTTTCAATCGTGCTCTACGGCGGCACGGTCATCATCTATCTCGCATTCCGGATAGCGATGTTTTTGTTTGCAACGGCAATTCTGCCGGGCCTTCGGGTGCCGACCATCAACCCGTTCCGGTGGCTGGTCATCACCGAAGATGATACTGCCTTCACGGTCAGGTACTACACGGTCTTTTCCGGATTTTCCGAAAGCGACGTGATTGAAATGTTCAGGAACACGAATGCCTGCGAAGTTGAACCGTATCTCAATCTCGCCAACGTCCGGCGGCTCAGGTTTTATTCCTGGATTATAACAGCAGAGAAGGATAATGCAGCGATCGTGTTTCGGGACCCGCTCCGCGAGAAAGGGTATGTCTGGTATCCTCATAAGTTCCGGCAGGTGAGCATTTCAATGAAAGATGCAATGTAGGGGAGTCTTATGATCCAATCAGCCGGAGGTTCTGCGGACATTTCATCCTGCCATTCTACCACTATCCATTAAAGGTCGGTAGTTTCTGAATCCTTCGATGGGGAAATCCGCGCCAGATCCTTTTCCATCAACGCCACATCAAACGGTTCCCCGAATTTGAACCCGGTATTGTGTAATCACCCGAATTCGGTAAAACCGTGGTGACCATGGAAGGCAATGCTGTCAGGGTTTCTTGATGAGATGCTGGCAAGTAACACACATAACGGAAAAACGCATTGAAATATCCTTACTGACAATAGTATGGGAACAGAGAATGAGAATGATATGCCTTACTCTGGTGGAAGATCGAAAGACCATGATTGATGCGGGATTCACCTCATGGGGAACCAGGGATTATTATGTATAATGCCGGGTATGTCCACGGGTATTCGGAACGGGAGGCCGGGCGGTTGCTCGACCAGGCGCAGACCCTGACCGCACTGCTCCACCACGACACCCGGTACCCGCCCGGCAGCCGGGTACTGGAAGCGGGCTGCGGGGTCGGAGCCCAGACCATTACGCTCGTTTCGCAGAGCCCGGACGCTCAGTTCACCTGCATTGACTGCTCGGATGCGTCGCTCGCCGAGGCTGCGGCACGGGTTGGTGCCGCGGGATACCACAACGCTACATTCCGGAATGCTGACATCTATGACCTCCCCTTCCCGCCCGAAAGTTTCGACCACGTCTTTGTCTGTTTCGTCCTTGAACACGTTGCGGACCCCACAAGGGCACTATCAAACCTCAAAGACGTGCTGAGGCCGGAAGGGACGATCACGGTGATCGAAGGGGACCACGGTTCCGCGTATTTCCACCCGGACAGCACCGCGGCGCGAAACGCAATCCGCTGCCTCGTCGAAATCCAGCGGTCGATGGGGGGCAACGCCCTGATCGGCCGGGAGCTCTACCCCCTCCTTGTATCAGCAGGATTCCGTAACGTCGCCGTCTCCCCCCGGATGGTATATGCAGACGCTTCGAAACCCGATCTTGTCGAAGGGTTCACGAAGCTGACGTTCACCGCGATGGTCGAGGGGGTGGGGAACGAGGCGATCCGTCAGGGAATGATTGGCAAAGCGGAGTGGGAGCAGGGGATCCGCGACCTGTACCGCACGACAGAGCCTGACGGCACGTTCTGCTATACGTTCTTCAAGGCGGCCGGGATAAAATAAACAGCCGGAGCAGACTTACATGAGCGGTTGCCCGTCTGCCCTGATGCACCCGGGAGCCCGGCAGGCAGCGACGGCACGCACATCCCGGCATTGACTGCTGACGAGCGGTATCAGTGTGCAGACGCCCTGCGCTGTCCCTGCACGCCTCCGCATACCGGCAGGCGGCTCACTCTGTCAGAAGCCGGGTGAAGAGATTCAGGGTGGTTGACCGGCGGGGGAACGCTGCCGCTGGTATAAATTGTTGCAGAAAGAATACTACAGGAGATAGTGCATGGACACAACCCTTTTCATCGGCTACATTGCCGGCACCCTCACGACCATCTCGTTCCTCCCGCAGGTGATCCGTACCTGGAAGATGCGGGAGACCAAGGATTTCTCTCTCGCCATGCTGCTGCTCTTTGCGACCGGGATCCTGCTCTGGACGGTCTACGGGATCTGGACCGGGTCACTTCCCGTCATCCTTGCCAACGTGATCACGTTTCTTCTGATCCTCGTCCTGCTGGCAATGAAGATCAAATATAAATAATACTCTCAGGATTTTTTCAGCGATTTAAACCCAGTTAAAAAAAGTTATTCCGGAAGAAGAACGAGGCACCCTGCGATGCGGTCGTGCAGCCCCTGCCGCTTCTTTGTCAGCCCGATCATGATAAAACCGATGAAGATGATCAGCGTGGATATATACTTAAAGAAGTAACGAAGCGTTGCACGGGCAAAACTGATCCTGTTCCCCTCCAGATCGGTGACCATCATGCGCAAAAGGGTCTTTCCCGGGGTAGCCTGTCCCCGCGAACACTCGAACCCTGCAAAGTAAAGCCACGGGATGATGATGAAGAGCACGCCGAGCGACGCGACTATCGGGGTGATGGCAGCATCAGCGGTGCCTGCCTCGGTCAGGGCGTAGATCGGGGCCCTCTGGACGGTGAGATAGTAGAAATACCTCAGGCCCTGAACGAGGTTAAAGAACGTGGCGGCAACAGCCATAAATATGAACAATATGATCGCATCGATGATAAACGCAAAAAACCTCCTGCCAAGACCTGCATAATTTCCTGCAAGTGAGGTCTCCTCCTCATCTTCCTCCTCTGGTTCGGTCTTCATGACCGCCCTTGGTGCGACAGCCTCGATGTCCGACCCGCACCACTGGCAGAATTTTCCGGAAGCGTCAGTCTCTTTTCCACATTTCGGACAGAACATTCCCTCTCTCCTGATAACTAACATTAAACCCGATGTCCTTTTTAATTTAACTGTTCTGGTACGGATTTGGTGCGATTTCTATGGCTTCTTTGAGCATTGTCCAGACCGGAAAGTCTCCTTTCACGAAAAGAACCGCGCCAAACTGCGATCCGGACACAAACGAGTTATACAACAACAGGGAGATCATCGTACATGAAAAATCCGATCATAGCGACCATGGCGATCATGCTTGTACTGCTCGTATCCTGCAGCGGGTGCGTGAACACGCCGCAGCCTCCCCCTTCTGCAACACCGGTGCCCACCTCCACCCCACCTCCCCCGACAACCGCACCTCCGGTAACCACGTCAACGCCGGAACCGCTCCGAACTCTTCCCCCGGCACAAGTGGTCGATCTCGTCCTCTCAAAAGACCGGACATACTCTGATATCATCCTGCATTACAACGGTGGAAAGGGATTGATCTTTGTCCAGAAAATCATGATGCGGGTTACCCGATCTGATGGCACGGTTGAAGAGCAGAATATGCATGAGGGTCAGAAGCCACAACAGGGAGACGAAATTATCATCCGCGGTTCGCGGGGGAGCGACCGGTGCGAGGTTTACGTCACCTCTGCCGGCACGACGTATAAAGTAAAAGATGAATCCCTGATTGTCGCAGGGGCCTACCAGGGCAACTGATTTTCCTTATCTCTTTTTTAACCGGTGTGGTGCTCCCTCCCGACCTTTTTTGCGTACCATTGGGTGGCAAGGCACAGGAACGCCCCGATGGCAACCACTCCCGCGAGCACAACCCACTGCTCCACCCCCGAAGTACCGACGGCAAGCCGGGTCAGCAGGTTGAGCGGGTTTGCCGGCAGTGCGAGCGTAAAGAGGATCACCACCACGAGCGCCGTCGAAAAGATGAACTGGGCTGCCGTGCGCTCGCGGTAGTGAAGCGCGGTCAGTGCCCCGAGCAGGATCGGGACAGACGAGGTGACCGTGACCTGGAGGAGGATGAGCCAGACATTTTCGATCACGATCCCGTTTACCATGAGCAGGAACAGCCACGCGCCTGCCTGCACCGGGACAAGAAGCTCACAGGCGAGCACCTTTCCCCAGACCATCTCGGCAAAGGTGACCGGCGTCGAGATGAGCGTCTCGAGGGTTTCGTGCTGGTACTCCTCGGTGATCAGGTCAATTACGAGGGCGGACGCGATGATTGCCGGCATGAAGACGAGAAGCGGGATCAACAGCCCGTACACGAACTCGTAGAAGTCACCCCCGCTCCGCCGCGCCGGGAGCTGGAGCGGGAGGGGCTGTTCTGTTATGCGGGCTGCCCGGGTGGTGCGCAGGTCTTTTTCATATTTCAGGAAAATGTCCTTGAGTTTTACGTTCACGATCGCGCTCTGCAGGTCATTCTGGAGCGTATAGAGCGTGACCTTGACCGGGTCTGTCGCGTCCGGCGCCGTGTCCGGCACGTAGATGACTGCGGCAAGCTTGCGCTCTTTGAGTGCGGCAACTGCCGGGGAGAGCTCCATCCCGTATACAATGAAGTCCGGGCTCTCCTCCAGGTAATCCATCAGCACCGAATCGTTGCCGGTGTATGCGATGCTGTACCTGAACCTGGAGTATTTTGAGAGGGACGAAGGGTCGTACATCGAGGTAAGCCCGACCATCAGGAATGACGAGAACATCGCGATGAAGAGCTGGAGGAGCAC
>Ga0208046_1000364_pt1 | contig 9968 bp, 6 predicted proteins | sample PL_2010_300m_FD_184161 | JGI IMG/M metagenome (GOLD analysis project Ga0208046, IMG submission 184161) | Freshwater microbial communities from Powell Lake, British Columbia, Canada to study Microbial Dark Matter (Phase II) - PL_2010_300m... | ecosystem: Environmental > Aquatic > Freshwater > Lake ... | reverse complement strand
CTTTTTTCCCTTAACCTTTAGCCCTTCGCCTTTAGCCTTTTTTATCCAAATTTTTCTTGACATGACTATACCGCTAATTTATACTCCGCCGAATTTGTTTTGCAGGCATTTTTATTGGGTTAAAGGTATTCTTCGCTTTCATGGTTGAGACGGGAATGCCCTCCCCCAAAATCAATAGAAAGTACAATGGAGGAGGTCAAAAGTATGGCAGAAGAAAAGGTTCAGTTGAAAGAGGTTTATCCGGTACCGGAGAAAATCGCAAAGATGGCCTACATCGGAAGCATGGACGCCTATAAAAAACTATGGAAGCGATCCATTGAAGACGCCGACAATTTCTGGGCCGAGATCGCAAGCGAGTATGTGGAATGGTTCAAGAAATGGGACAAGGTCGAGGAATACAATTTTGACATCAGAAAAGGTCCCATCTACTTAAAGTACTTTCAGGGCGGGAAACTCAATGTCTCCTACAACTGCCTGGACAAGCAGCTCAAGACAAGGGGCAACAAGGTCGCCATTCAGTGGGAAGGCAATGAACCGGGAGAAGACCGGGCGCTGACCTACAAACAGCTCCACGAGGAAGTCTGCAAGTTCGCCAACGTTCTGAAAGCTCAGGGTGTCAAAAAGGGTGACCGTGTTCAGATCTACCTGCCCATGATCCCCGAGCTCGCCATCTCGATGCTGGCCTGCACCCGTATCGGCGCCATTCACAGCATCGTCTTCGGTGGCTTCAGTTCCGATTCGCTGCGCGACCGCATTGAGGACAGCACATCCAAACTTCTTGTCACCTGCGACGGGACATTCCGCGGCGCCAAAGCCGTACCTCAGAAAGACAACGCTGATGCCGCCATAAAGGGATTCGATTTCGTGGAAAAGATGATCGTAGTCAAGCGCGTGGGCGACAAGATCAAGTGCAACTGGGATCCCAAGAAGGATCTCTGGTGGCACGAGGAAATGGCCAAGGCCAGCGCCGTCTGCGAACCGGAATGGATGGACGCTGAAGATCCTCTTTTCATCCTCTACACCTCAGGCTCCACGGGGAAACCTAAGGGAGTCATGCACACCACGGGCGGTTACCTCGTGTTCGTCGCTTATACCCACAAAATGATCTTTGATTACAAAGAAAACGACATCTTCTGGTGCACCGCCGACATCGGCTGGGTCACGGGCCACTCCTACATCGTCTACGGCCCCCTCTGCAACGGCGCCACTTCCATCATGTTCGAAGGCGTGCCCAACTATCCCGATGTGAGCCGTTTCTGGAAAATCGTTGAGAAATACAAGGTCAACATCTTCTACACCGCCCCCACAGCCATCCGCGCAATCGCCAAGGAAGGCAACGAGTGGGTCAAGAAGGCCGACATTTCCTCGCTGAGAATCCTCGGTACGGTGGGCGAGCCCATCAACCCCGAAGCCTGGAACTGGTACTACAACCTCATCGGTCGCGGCGAATGCCCCATCGTGGATACCTGGTGGCAGACCGAGACGGGCGGAATCCTGATCACGCCGCTGCCCGGCGCGATTCCCGTGAAGCCCGGCATGGCGACGCTGCCCTTCCCGGGTGTCTGGCCGGCCCTTGTTAACGATGAAGGCAAAGAGATCGAAGAGACCGTTGCCAGCGGCGCGCTCGTCATCAAGAAACCCTGGCCCGGCCTCATGCGCGGTGTTTACGGTGATCCCAAGCGCTTCCAGGAAACCTACTTCGAGCAGTTCCCGGGCTACTACACGGCAGGTGACGGCGCCCGCAGGGACAAAGACGGCTACTATCAGATCACGGGCCGTATCGACGACGTCATCAATGTATCCGGACATAGAATGGGAACGGCGGAAGTGGAAAGCGCCCTTGTCGCTCATCCGAAGGTTGCTGAGGCGGCGGTCGTTGGCTATCCCCATGAACTCAAGGGACAGTCGATCTATGCCTATGTGACCCTGAAGTCAGGCGTCGCGAAGTCGGACGAATTGAAGAAGGAACTTGTCGCGCACGTGAGGCAGCTGATCGGACCCATTGCCACACCGGAGAAGATCCAGTGGGCCGACGGTCTTCCCAAGACCAGAAGCGGCAAGATTATGAGGAGGATCCTCAAGAAGGTGGCCGCCGGTGACATCACGGACCTTGGCGATACCACCACGCTGGCCGATCCCTCTGTCGTGGACGACATCGTTAAAAACAGGGTGTAGAAAAAAGCGGGTGAAAGGCAAACGGCGAAGGGCAAAAGGTTTCTTTTGACTTTGAGCCCTTAGCTTCAAGCCCTTAGCCTTTAGCCTATCCATAAATAAAACCAGAGGATGGATTATCCGGCAGGGTCTTTTATCCCTGCCGGCATACATCCGGGAAGGAGGAAGACGTGAATATAGTCGTATGTGTAAAGCAGGTTCCGGACACGGAAACCTTGATCAAGGTGAAACCCGACGGCTCCGGCATCGTGGAAGACGGCATCAAGTGGGTCATGAATCCCTATGATGAATACGGCGTGGAAGAGGCGCTGAAATGGAAAGAAAAACAGGGCGGCGATGTGACGATCATCTCTCTCGGTCCGGCAAGGATCATGGAAACGATCAGAACAGCCCTGGCCATGGGCGCCGATAAGGGGATACTGATTGACGATCCATCGCTTTCCGGCGCTGACGCCTTCACGACGGCCACAGCCTTGGCCGCTGCCATTAAAACGATACCCTATGACGTGATCTTCTGCGGCCAGAGGGCGATCGACGACGATTCCGGCCAGGTGGGCGCCGTGCTGGCGGAGCTGCTCGGAATTCCTTCGGTGACCATCATCACGAAAGCGGAAGTCGCAGACAAGACCGTTAAAGTTTTGAGACCCATTGAAGGCGCACAGCTCTCGATCCAGAGCCCGCTGCCCTGCGTGATCACCTGCCAGAAAGGGTTGAATGAGCCCCGCTATGCATCCCTCCCCGGGATCATGAAGGCGAAAAAGAAGCCCGTGGATATCAAGAACGCCGCGGCGCTGGGGATAACAGTGGATATGAAGGCAAAAGTCGTGAAAACAATACCGCCTCCGGCAAGGCCTCCTGGAAAAATCATCGAAGGCGAAGAGCCGGCTCAGAAAGCTGCGGCACTGGTCAAGCTGCTGAGAGAAGAGGCTAAGGTCATTTAACGGAAAAAGATCGGAGGTGAGTAAAATGGCAAAAGGTATATGGATAGTAGCAGAACAGAGAGACGGAGCCCTTCGCAAGGTCAGTTATGAGCTTGCCAGTGCGGCCCGGAAACTCGCAGACCAGCTGGGAGAAGAGGTGGGAGCCATTCTTCTGGGCGGCCCCGGTGTCGAAGGGCTTGCCGGTCAGTTGGGGAAATACGGTGTTGATAAAGTATACGTGGCGGAGAATGCCGCGTTTGAGCCCTATACAACGGATGCCCACTCTTTGGCGATTACCACGGCAGTGAAGGCAAATGATCCTTCCATTCTTCTCCTTGCGGCATCGGCTCAGGGAAAAGATCTTTCCGCGCGGCTCGTCGGGAAACTGGCGACGGGAATGGCGACGGACTGCACGGACCTCAAGATTGCCGACGGCAAAATGGTCGCCGTGAGGCCCATGTATGCCGGAAAATGCTATGGTGAGATTGTTGTGTCGGGAACGCCTCAGATGGCCTCTTTGAGACCCAACGTGTTCCCCCTGGCGGAAAATGCCAAGGCCGGCGCCGTCGAGAAATTTGATCCCGGCCTGGATCCGGCAAAGCTCCAGACCAAGGTTCTCGAAGTGATGAAAGAGACGGGCGGCAGCATCGATGTCTCCGAAGCCAACATCATCGTTTCGGGCGGCCGCGGAATGAAGGGTCCCGAGAATTACGGAATGCTTGAAGAACTCGCAGGTCTCCTGAAGGGGGCCGTCGGAGCTTCGAGAGCGGCGGTCGACGCCGGCTGGAGACCCCTGAAGGATCAGGTGGGCCAGACGGGAAAGACGGTTGCCCCGAATCTGTACATCGCCTGCGGCATCTCGGGTGCGATTCAGCACCTGGCGGGAATGAGTTCATCGAAATATATCGTGGCGGTCAACAAGGATCCCGAGGCACCGATCTTTGCCAGGGCCGATTATGGCATAGTGGATGACCTGTTTAAAATTGTGCCGGAAATAACCAAAGAAGCAAAGAAACTGCTTGCGGAATGACAAAATGAAATGGGGGGCGAAAATTCGCCCCCCATTTTCTTGATGGGTAAAGACCAGCGGTCATAGGCTAAAGGGAAAAGACGAGAGGAAAAGAGGGTTGAAGGGTCCCAAGGTTCGAGGGTGTGAGCAATACTCAAGAGTTTTTTTTTATTTTTCACTTGAACCCTTGACCCCTTGAATCCTTGGACCCTCTTTTCTTAGCCTTTTGCCTTTAGCCTATTACTGTAAGGAGGAAGATAGAAATTATGGAAAATATGGTTTTCGGTCCGGGAAACGAGGGGAGAGAAGTCTTCTGGAATGCGCAGAATTTCCAGATCCCTCTGGACATATTCGCGTTCATAGCCCTGGCTATCATGGGTTTCGGACTTTACAAGCGCTGGCAATTGTGGACAGCCATGGGCAAGCCGGAACTCCGAACGGACAACCGGGGTGAGAGGATCAAGGCCCTTCTGAAAAATGGTGTATTGCAGCTATCGGTTTGGCGGGATTTCTATCCAGGGTTGATCCATGGACTGATTTTCTTCGCCTTTTTCGTTCTCATCTGGGGTGCCGCCTTTGATGCCTTCCAGTTTTATACGGGCGTTCACTTTAACGGCAAGCCCTATCTCATCATGTCGTTTATCTTTGATCTTTTCGGTCTTTTCGCCCTTATCGGCGTAATCCTGGCCATCGACAGGCGCTACATCAAGAAGCCCGACCGGCTGGGCTACAAGGGAAAGATGGACAACAGGCCCGAGGATGCCATCGTCCTCTCGCTGATCCTGGGGATCATGGTCACGGGCTTCCTGATCGAGGGATTGAGAATCGCATCGTTCAATTATCCCACATTCGAGATGTGGTCCTTCGTGGGCTATCTCACGGCATTGACCTTCCAGGGCGTGAACGTGGAAACCCTGAAAGCGCTTCACAAGTTTATGTGGTGGTTCCACACATTCATTGCTCTCAGTTTTATCGCCTATATTCCGTACTCAAGGCTGCTCCATATCGTCACGTCGCCTGTCAACCAGTTCATGAAGACCTTGAAGCCCATCGGTACCATTGAACCGATCCGGGATTTTGAGACGGCGGAGACCTTTGGGGTGGCGAAACTGGAAGAATTCACCTGGAAGCAAATCTTTGATTCCGATGCCTGCACCCGTTGCGGACGGTGCCAGGACGGCTGTCCGGCTTATAATACGGGGAAGCATCTCTCACCGAAAAAGATGATCCAGGATATCAAGGATCACTGGCTGGAGAGAGTGCCGGTCGTCGTCGCGGCCAAGAAGGCCGCGGGGGAGGGCGGAGAAGCCCAGATACCGGAACCTGAAAAATCCCTGATCAACGACGCGGTCGGAGTGGCGGAAATCTGGGACTGCACCAACTGCATGTACTGCATGGAACACTGCCCCGTCTTCATCGAGCATGTCCCCAAGATCATTGACATGAGGCGCTGCAAGGTCCTGATGGAAGCGGATTTTGCCCCCGAGCTGCAGTTGACGTACAGAAACATGGAAAACAATTCCAACCCTTGGGGCATCGGGGCCCATCTTCGGGCCGACTGGGGCAAGGAGCTGGGCGTCAAGACCATGGCTGAAGATCCCAATGCGGAGTATCTCTTCTACGTGGGCTGCTCGGGATCCTTTGACGACAAGGGAAAAAAGATTTCCATGGCCTTCGCGAAGATCCTGAAGGAAGCCGCCGTGAGTTTCGCCATCCTCGGGACGGAAGAGGGGTGCTGCGGAGACTCTGCCATGAGAGGGGGAAACGAGTATCTTTATCAGGCCCTGGCCCAGTACAATATCGAGATCATGAACGGCTACGGCGTGAAAAAGATCATTTGCACCTGTCCCCACGGATACAATGCCCTGAAGAAGGACTACCCGCTTCTGGGTGGAAACTACGAGATCTACCATCATTCGGAAATTCTGGCCGATCTCATTGCCCAGGGGAAGATCAAGTTGAGCAAACCGCTGGACGGCATCTTCACGCTTCACGATTCCTGTTTCCTCGGGCGTTACAACAAGATCTATCAGCAGCCCCGGAGCGTCCTCAATGCCGTTCCCGGAATGAAACTCGTGGAGATGGAAAAGAGCTTAGACATGAGCTTCTGCTGCGGCGCCGGAGGCGCGAGGATGTGGATGGAAGAGCATGGCGATCGAATCAACAACGCGAGGACCGACATGGCCATTGCCGTGAAGGCCGACAAGATTGCCACCGCCTGTCCCTTCTGCATGACCATGCTGAGCGATGGTCTCAAGGATCGCGGCAAGGAAGAAATGATGGCCGCCCTGGATATCGCCGAAATTGTCTGGCAGGCCATGGATGTGAAAGAAGCTAAGTAAAAAACCCGACAGTCGCATTATAAAAAAGCCCCTGATTTTCTGCACCGGCAGACAGGGGCTTTTTTTGTGGAATTAAGTTCAGCATTCTGTTATTAAATTTTCATGTTTGTCATTCCAGACCCCCGATCTGGTCGAGGGCATGCTTGATCTGGAATCCAGTCCTTTTCTGGGTAGGGGCGCCTTCAGGCGCCCTAAAAACCCCAGTTATGCTCCGGGAGGCTGAAGCCTCCTCTACCCATCGGCGAGGGAAGATATTCAGTCATATTAAACAGGGTTGACGGCAAGAGGAGCTTTAGCCCTTTGCCCTTGGCCTTTAGCCATTAACTTTGAAAGGAGGAGGCATATGGCAGAGGAATCCATTTACTTGAAGAAGCCCTGGCTGAAGTCTTATGAGGAAGGGGTGCCCGAATTCATCACCTACGAAGAAATAACCATGCCGGATATCCTTGACAGGACAGCAAAAGTATTTCCCAACAACCCGGCCCTCATCTTTCAAGGTTACACACTCACGTATGGGGGATTGAAAGACATGGTGGACCGCTTCGCGACATGCCTTACGGATTTCGGAGTCAAGCAGGGAGACGCCGTGGCCATCCTTCTCCCGAACCTCATCCCCTGTGTCGCGGCCTACTACGCCATCATGAGAATCGGCGCCATAACGGTCATGAACAATCCGCTTTATTCCGACCGGGAACTGGAACACCAGTTCAATGATTCCGGATCGAGGGTCCTTGTCACGCTGGATCTTCTTGGAAACCGAATGATTGATCTGCGACCAAAGACGAAGATTAAGCAGATTGTTTACACATCGATAGGTGACTATCTGCCGTTTCCAAAAAACCTTCTTTTTCCGCTCGTGGCAAAAAAGAAGAAGATGGCCGCGGACGTGAAACCCGCCGCCGATATTTACAAATGGAAAGATTGCATTGCCAAGTATCCGCCCTCACCTCCGAGACCGAAGATCGGATTTGAGGACGTGGCCATGTACCAGTATACCGGTGGCACGACGGGCGTTTCAAAGGGAGTCATGCTGACCCATGCCAATCTCAGCAAACAGGCCCAGCAGATAGAAGCGTGGTTCCCCACGATGAAGAGAGGGCAGGAAATCATGCTGGGAGCCCTTCCCTTTTTCCATGTTTTTGGCCTTTCCACTGCCATGAACCACGCAATCAATATGGGCTGGTCAGATGTCCTCGTACCGCGGCCCCAGCCGGAACCCCTGCTCGAGACCATAAGCAAATTCAGGCCCACCTTCGCTCCCCTGGTTCCAACCATGTATATCGGGATGCTGAATCATCCCGATGTTAAGAAGACGGACATGACCTGTCTCAAGGGATGTTTTTCAGGAAGCGCACCGCTCCCTGTCGAGGTGATCCGGGATTTTGAAGCTGCCACGGGCGCTGTGATTGTTGAGGGCTTTGGGTTGACGGAAACGACGCCGGTCACCCACGTGAATCCCTTTGCCGGCGGAGCCCGCAAGGTGGGGAGCATCGGTGTTCCCATCTCCGATACCCTGGTTCGCGTCGTGGATCTTGAGACAGGCCTTACAGATCTTCCTGTGGGCGAGGCGGGAGAGGTCATCATCAAGGGTCCCCAGGTCATGAAGGGCTACCTGAACAAGCCGGAGGAAACGGCCAACATGATCCGGGACGGATGGTGTTATACCGGGGACATCGGGAAAATGGATGAAGACGGTTACTTCTATATCGTGGACCGCAAGAAAGACATGATCATATCCGGCGGCTTCAATATCTACCCGAGGGATATTGATGAGGTCTTTTACGAGCATCCCAAGGTGCAGGAAGCCTGCAGCATCGGCGTCCCGGATCCGAAGCGCGGAGAGAACGTCAAAGTTTTCGTTGTTTTGAAAGAGGGCCAAACGGCCACGCAGGAAGAGTTGATCGAGTTTTGCAAGACGAAACTCGCAACATTCAAACTGCCGTCGGAAATTGAGTTCCGGACGGAACTTCCCAAATCGACTGTGGGAAAGATTCTTCGCAAACAGCTTCGCGCTGAGGAACTGGAGAAGAGGAAGTAATAGAAACAGGCGAAAGGCAAAGGGCTAAGGGCAAAAGGAAAGAAAAACAGACTTTATTCGAAAATCAGATAGGGTAGATTCTGAGCGTGTCTAAGGGCAAGCTACCTGATTTGGGGAGCGTCAACGTCTTCTCCACGTGATCATTTTACGGCAGATGCAATGGGTTTTTTAATTATTTTTTCAGTTGGTTTTTAGGCCCTTAGCCATTTGCCCTTAGCCTTTGGCCCATAGACAGGCAGGCTCCCCCTTTCGCAGGGAGACATTATGATAAAAACGCAGGCGGTTGACGGTTTAAAGATTGCTTACTGGATGAACGATGAGGGCTGGGTGAAAGGCAAAAAGACTCTTATCTTTATCCACGGTTCCGGTGGGGACCATAAAAACTGGGAAGACCAGTACAAGCATCTCGTTAAGGATTTCAATATCCTTGCCGTTGATCTTCCCGGTCATGGACGGTCTGAAGGGAAGGGGGAACAGGAAGTTATCCGTTATGTCGAATGGGTGAAGAAACTTATCGAGGCACTGAAACTGGAAAAGCCTGTGATGATTGGTCATTCGCTGGGCGCCGCCATCAGTCTGACCACGGCTATCCACCATGGTTCCATGCTGTCAGGAATCATCCCTGTGGGCGGCGGTGTCAGGATGCCCGTCAACGAGACGATCCTCGATGGAATAAGGAAGGACATAACACCCATTATTTCCCTGGTCATAAAATTCTCAATCACGAAGGAAAACCGCGAACGCCTGGCGGGTCTTTTAGCGGAAGGCCTCTCCGCGGCCGATCCCGAAGTCATGTACGGCGATTTCCTCTCCTGCGACAGGCTCGACATTGCGGAGGCAATCGCCGGCATCAGGATTCCGACGCTTATCATATGCGGTGAAGAGGATAAGATGACGCCCCCCGCTCTTTCTCAGTTCATGAAAGATCATATCCCGGGAGCAAGACTGGCGCTGATCCCGAAGGCAGGGCACTTCGTCATGATGGAAAATGCGGCAGATTTCAACAAGGCTGTAAGAGAGTTCGTACAGGCGCTGCCTTAAAGAAGGTTCGAGGATTCAAGGGTTCCAAGACGGGTAGGGGAGCCTTCAGGCTCCCATTATTATTCTTAGATAACTACATGGCTCAACCGCCCCATTTTTATCTCGATAAAGCTGTTTATCTGATCACAACGGCGACGATAAATAGGACAAAACTCTTCAAAGACCCGCAAATCGCTCAGTTACTTGTCGACTCTTTGCAGCAAGGAGAGGAGAAATGGGGGTACAAACTATATGCTTATGTAATCATGCCGGATCATATTCATGTGATAATAGAACCGCTAAAAGGGAAAAATCTTTCAAGGATAATGAATCAGATAAAAGGCGCCAGTTCCAGGAAAATAAATTCAATCTTGAAACAATCCGGCCGTCTATGGCAAAAAGGATTTCACGACTTTACCATTTACGGGGAAAAGAAATTCAGAGAAAAATTTAACTATGTTCATTAC
>Ga0208046_1000361_pt1 | contig 10050 bp, 9 predicted proteins | sample PL_2010_300m_FD_184161 | JGI IMG/M metagenome (GOLD analysis project Ga0208046, IMG submission 184161) | Freshwater microbial communities from Powell Lake, British Columbia, Canada to study Microbial Dark Matter (Phase II) - PL_2010_300m... | ecosystem: Environmental > Aquatic > Freshwater > Lake... | reverse complement strand
AAAAACGGCTCTGTAGAAAACATCTACAACAATAACGTTCTTGGGGGCTTCGCCCCCGCCACTGCGGCAGCCCCCATTGCGATATCAGTAGAAAACAGGTTCAGCATTGCCCTCTTTTACCAATGTGGTATCAGGAATTTCCCACGACAAAAAAAATAATGAACGACAGGGAAAGACGGGCCTTACTCCCCGCCCGGTGCACACCCTTCGCCACGGAAGAGCGCCCACTCTTCACAGGACGTTCCGTTTTTGAACGTGCACATGCCGTACTCGCTGGCATCCGGGTTCTTCATGATCACGGTGATGCCACCAAGGGTACCGCAGTTGACGGATGCCGGGTTTGCAATGCCCGCGCCGGCAGGTGAAGCCGTGGTGAGGGGAGCAGGGGTGGGTGTTTGTGCCTGGAGCGGAGCCGGCTGCTGCGTACATCCGGCAGCGAGGACACCGGCGAACAGGCAGAGAGCCAGCATGATAACAACACTGTTTCTGGACATCATAGTCGCATCATGATGGGGTTGGAAGGCCGTGCGTAAAAAAGAAGGGTTATAAAATGGCGTTTCAAAGCGGACGGGAACCGCCGGCTGCCTGTTTCATCCGTGCTATGAAGTCGGCCAGCTCATGCTCCATCGCATCAGGATTGCCGATCGTCCTCCCGATAATGTCCACGATCGCACTCCCGACAATCACCCCGTCAGCCCCGTGCGCTGCGCAGGATTCCACCTGGTCCGGTGTCGAGATCCCAAAACCCAGCGCGACCGGGAGACCCGTGACCGCCTTCACGCGTTGGACGAGGTCAAAGGCTGCCTGCGGCACACCGGTCCGGGCACCGGTGACGCCCAGCACCGATACAAGGTACAAAAACCCGCCGGCATTCGCAGCGATCGTGCGTAACCGCTCATCGCTGGTGGTCTGGGTGACGAGCAGGATCTGGTCAATGGCGTTCCTTTCTGCCGCCTCCAGCACCTCACCGGATTCTTCGACGGGCATATCGGCGATCAGGATCCCGTCGACGCCGGCGGCACGGGCATCACGGTAGAACTGTTCTATCCCCCGGCGGAACACGGTGTTGAAATACGTGAGCAGGACGATAGGGACATCGCTGTGCCCCCGCACATCGCGCACGATCGCAAAGACCGTGTCCGGTGTTGTGCCTGCAGCAAGCGCCCGGTCACCCGCCCGCTGGATGGTGGGGCCATCAGCTACCGGGTCAGAGAACGGCACACCGAGTTCGAGGATATCGGTGCCGGCATGGATGAGCGTCCGTGCGATCCGTATGCTTGTCGGAAGGTCAGGGTCGCCAGCGACGGTAAAACCGATGAGGGCAGGGGAGGTGCGGTTGTTAAAAACTCCTGTGATCCGTCCCATCAGGTGCACCCCTGCATCTTTGCCACTTCCGCCACGTCCTTGTCACCGCGCCCGGAGAGGTTGATAACAATTATATCCTCCGTGTCAAACCGCCCCGCGTTCTTCATCACATACGCGACCGCATGGGCAGATTCGAGCGCCGGGATGATCCCCTCCATCCGGGAAAGGAACGTGAACGCTTCAAGGACATCGCCGTCGGTCACCGCATCATACGTAACGCGGGAGGAGTCCTTGAGCATTGCGTGCTCGGGCCCGACACCCGGGTAGTCCAGCCCGGCAGCAATGCTGTGGGTCGGGAGCACCTGCCCGTAGCGGTCCTGCAGGAGGTAGGAGAGGGCACCGTGGAGCACCCCTGCCTCACCGGCGCAGAGAGAAGCGGAATGCTCACCCGTTTCGATCCCTTTGCCGGCTGCCTCAACGCCAATGAGCCTGACATCATCAGAGAGGAACGGGTGGAAGATGCCGATTGCGTTCGAGCCGCCGCCGACACAGGCGACGATGGCGTCGGGCAGCCTGCCCTCCTTTTTTTGCACCTGCTCCCGCGTCTCTCTCCCGATGACTGACTGGAAATCACGCACCATCTGCGGGTACGGGTGCGGCCCGACCACCGAGCCGATGAGGTAGTGGGTGTCCTGCACGTTCGCAACCCAGTCACGGAGCGCCTCGTTGATGGCGTCCTTGAGCGTCCGTGTACCGGACTTCACAGGGATCACCGTCGCACCCATCAGTTCCATGCGGAAGACATTGAGCGCCTGCCGCTGCGTGTCGGTTTCGCCCATGTACACGTCGACCGGCAGCCCGAGCACCGCCCCCGCGATCGCGGTCGCGACACCGTGCTGGCCGGCACCGGTCTCGGCGATCAGCCGCTTCTTGCCCATCTGTCGTGCCAGCAGCGCCTGGCCCAGCGTGTTGTTCAGCTTGTGCGAGCCGCCGTGCACGAGGTCCTCGCGTTTCAGGTAGAGCCGGCACCCGAGCTCGCGCGAGGCGTTTTCGCAGAAAGTTAGTGGCGTCGGGCGTCCTGCATAGTCTGTCTGGTACGCGTCAAGCTCACGGGTGAACCGGGGGTTGTCACGGATCCCGGTGTATGCCGCCTCCAGTTCAAGTAATGCGCTCATCAGCGTCTCCGGTACATACTGCCCGCCATATGTGCCGAACCGCCCCTTTGCCCCCACATCACACCCCGCGGCAGGCCACAACGAACGCCTGCATCTTTTCGTTGTCTTTCACGCCCGGATATGCTTCGACGCCCGATGCCACGTCCACGGCATAGGGGCGCACGCGGGAAGCGGCCTCGTACACATTCTCCGGTGTAAGCCCGCCGGCAAGGATGACCGGCACCCGCGACCTTCGCACCACATCGCGGGCGAACGCGAGGTCGAACCGCTTCCCCTCGCCCTGGCTCTCATCGATGACAATCGCGTCACAGTCCTCCGGGAGAGGCTGTCCCTTTGCCGCCACCCGCAGCACCTTTACATTTGTTTTTTCCGGAACAGGGAACGGGTATGAGATCTGGACTGCAGTCGGGCGGAGTGTCAGCATATCGGCAAGTTCCTGCGGATCGCTCGTATGGCTCACGACAACGGTTGCTGTAAAGGGATCCAGCGCGGCAAAGATCTCTTCTGCCCTCTTCTTTGACACCGACCGTTTCGAATGGCTGTACATGACCACGCCGATGGCATCTGCACCCGCGCTTTGGGCAGAGAGTGCGTCATCCACGCTTGTGATCCCGCAGATCTTTATGCGCATACAAATTCCTCCAGTTTTTTTTCAGGCGTATCGTGGGCCATGATCGACGCCCCGATCAGGAACGCGTCACAGAATGGCCGCAGGTTCCGCACATCTCCAGCTGACGCAACACCACTCTCACAGACCACGATCCTTCCGGCAGAACGGACGAGCGGGGAGAGGACACGCGTCGTGGAGAGGTCGACAGCAAGCGTGGAAAGGTCGCGGTTGTTGATCCCGATGATATCCGCACGGGTGGAACGTGCGATCTCCACATCGGCAGGAGTGTGGACCTCGACGAGCGGTTCAAGCCCCTCGTCACAGGCACCATCAACGAATTCTGGGAGACGCCCGCCAAGGACTGCGGCAATCAGGAGCACTGCATCCGCCCCGAGTGCCCGCGTCTCTGCAATCTGGCGCCGGTCGATGATGAAGTCCTTTCGCAGAACCGGGACACCGACCACATCCTTGACCACAGGGATATCCCGTACCGACCCGGAAAAAAAATGCGGTTCCGTGAGGATGGAGAGGGCGACGCACCCCGCTGATACAAACGCCTGCGCCATGGACGGGATATCGACATTGCCGCGGATTATGCCGCGGGTCGGCGAGGCGCATTTCAGCTCGGCGATAACAGCGTTTTTGCCTCTGGCGGAACGGATTGCATGGGAAAGGCTTGCATACGTATTACGGGGATTCTCCGGAAACGATGCCGGGAGCCTGTCGACACGCTTCCTTGTCAGGCTGATGATCGAATCAAGCATCATGCCGCACCCCGGGTTGCCTCGATCAGGGCGTGAAGTTTTTCGAGCGCAGCACCTGTATCGATTGAGGCGGTTGCCCGCATGATCCCGTCCCGGAGATCACGGGCTTTTCCCCCGATATAGACCGCCGCCCCTGCATTCAGCAGGACAATGTCCCGCGCAGCGCCCCTCTCGCCCCCGAGCACGTCAGACAGGATCCGGGCGTTTTCAGCCGGGTCACCTCCTGCGAGATCGGAGATCTCAGCGCGTGCAATGCCATACTGTTCAGGAGTGATCGTGTACCTGTGGATCAAACCACCATTCAGCTCCGATATGATGGTCTCCCCGGTCGTGGTTATTTCATCCAGCCCGCACCCGTGGACGACCATGGCGCGTGACAGCCCCAACTCCCGCAGCACCTCTGCCATCGTTCCGGTGAGGGCAGGGTGGTAGACCCCGAGCAGCTGGGCCTGTGCCCCTGCAGGGTTGGCGAGCGGGCCAAGCAGGTTGAAGACCGTGCGGCACCTGATCTCCTGCCGTGCCGCCATGACGTGGCGCATCGCCGGGTGGTGGGCGGGGGCAAAGAAGAACGAGATCCCGGCCTGTTCCACGATCCTGGCCTGGATCCGGGGATCAACTGAAAGGCTGACCCCGAGATATGCGAGAACATCTGCCGAGCCGCACCGGCTCGAGACCCCGCGGTTCCCGTGTTTGACAACCGGGACACCGGCACCTGCAGCAACAAACGCAGCGGCAGTGCTGATGTTGAATGTCTGTGCACCATCTCCCCCGGTACCGCATGTATCGACAAGTATGCCGGGTACGTCCGGGCGTACCATAATCGCATGCTCCCGCAGGACACCGGCAAATGCAGCAATCTCTTCGGGAGTCTCACCCTTCATGCGCAGTCCGGTCAGGAAGCTCCCGATCTGCGCCTGGGTCGCCTCCCCCCTCATAATTTCATTCATCACGCCGGACGCCTCTTCCCTGGAAAGGTGCCTGCCCTCCACCAGTCGTGCAATCGCTGCCCTGATCATGGTCTCACCATGGTCCTGTGCAGGAAATTTTCCATGATCCGGTCCCCCTCCGGTGACAGGATGCTCTCCGGGTGGAACTGGACGCCCTCAATGGGAAAGCGGGTATGCCGCACACCCATCACGCATCCGTCTTTGTCACACATCGCAGATATGACGAGTTCTTTTTGGAGCGAGTCGCGGTCAGCAACAAGCGAGTGGTACCGGGTCGCTTCAAACGGCATTGGCACCCCCGAAAAAATGCCCTGGCCATCATGCCGGATCGATGAGGTCTTCCCGTGCATCAGGTGCTTTGCACGGACTACCTTTCCGCCAAACACCGTGCATATGGCCTGGTGCCCGAGGCAGACTCCCAGCGTCGGGATCTTCCTGCTCATGCTTTTTAGCACCTCACAGCAGACACCGGAGTCCTCCGGTCTTCCGGGCCCCGGCGAGAGGATAATCCGGCTGCACCCGGTCCTCTGCAGATGTTCAAGCGGCGTATCGCAGGTCATGACGACAGGGTTTCCGCCCAGCCTGCCCACCTGCTGCTCAAGGTTGTAGGTGAAGCTGTCGTAACAGTCGACGATCAGGACGTTCATGAGGCCACCCCGGCACGCTCGATCGCCCGCTTCATCGCTGCTGCCTTGCTCTCGGTCTCCTGCCACTCGTTCTCGGGCACCGAATCCGCGACGATACCGGCACCGACCTGGATCCGTGCACGCCCGGCGTTCACGATGATCGTGCGGATGGCAATCGCGAACTCGAGGCTCCGGTCAAACCCGATATACCCGACCGCACCTGCGTAGAGACCGCGGGGTTCTGACTCCTGCTCCCCGATGATCTGCATGGCGCGGATCTTCGGGGCGCCCGACACGGTGCCTGCGGGAAAACAGGACTTCAGGGCATCGTACGCATCGAGGTGGTCCCTCAGCACGCCGCTCACGGTTGAGACGATATGCTGGACGTGGGAGAATTTTTCGATCCCCATGAACTCGCCTACCTGCACGGACCCGAACCGGCACACCCTCCCGACATCATTCCGGGCGAGATCCACAAGCATCGTGTGTTCGGCACGCTCTTTTTCATCGGAGAGGAGATCTTTTTCAAGCTCCACGTCCTCCTGCGGGGTCTTTCCCCGCGGGCGCGTGCCGGCAATCGGCACGGTCGTCACGCGCCGTTTTTCGACGCGTATGAGCATCTCCGGGCTCGCCCCGATCACCTGCTCATCGCCAAAATCGAGGTAATACATGTACGGGCTTGGGTTGATCTCCCGCAGTGACTCATAGAGCAGGAAAGGGTCCCCTTTGACGGGGCACTCAAGGCACCGCGAGATCACGGCCTGGAAGATGTCACCCGAAGCGATGTGCTCCTTGACACATCCCACAGCCTGTCCGAACGCCTCTTTTTTTGTCACTTCGTGAAAGATCACCGGGTCGTCCCGTTGCCTCACCTGCTCCTTTGTTCTAAAAGGCTGGTGCTCTGCGAGAGCAGCGATGCGGTCTGCAAGCAGGGTGATCGTGGCAATACAGGATTGGTATTCAGCAGATGGATCGGAATCGTAGGTCAGAAACGGGCTGCTGAACAGGAAGAGCTTCCTGTCGCGGTGGTCAAAGACGATGCAGTCCTTGGTGAACATGAACCGCGCGTGTGGGGATTCCGGCAGGGAACCGGGGTGTCGTGCGGGCACCTGCCTGAACAGTGAACTGACAATATCATAGGCAAAGTACCCGACCATTCCCCCGAAAAACCGCGGGGCTTTCACGTTCACGTAATGGAACCTCGAAAGGATTGACCGGATGTTGTCGACCGCGTTCACTCCCTCCGGGAACCGTGCGATTGAGACAAAGGGTTCGGTGCCGGTAATCTCCACCGTGTTGCCGATTGTGATCATGCAAGACGGGTCGAGACCGACAAAGGAGTACCGGGCGATCTTTTCGCTCCCGTCAATCGATTCAAGGAGAAACCCGCGATCTTTTTTCAGTGTAGTGTACACATCCAGCGGGGAGATCTGAGGCAGCGGCAGTTCTGCGCACAACGGGATGACCAGCGGTTTTGGCTGGGTATTCACTGCTGTACAATATTCATCAATGCTGAGATTCAGTTCAAGGGGTCTGTTCATCGGTGCGGTTTCCATTCCACTGGCATCACCATCCATTTGCTGGCCAGAACTATGTGATCCGACTCCGGGGATTCTCCGGCACGGCCTGTTGCATGAGCAAAGAGAATCACCGGTGCGAAGCGCTGCCTGACTGGTCTATAAATATACATTGTACATATTTATACATTGTTGTAATCTTTTGATGAGCGATGTATAGAATATAACATATCAGATTGTGGCAATCCAAAATTTCACACGATGATCCCCGGATTCCGTTTCATCCCGCGATGGTGAGGCTGCCAGCATCCGGTGCCCTGATACAGAAGCGGGATTTGCGTGCAAAAAACCGGCAAAACCTTGGTACATCCTGTCGGGATCAGCAGTTCCATGCCTGTTTTTTAAATCCTGGAATTGTCCGGATGGTGGAACGCTTGCCGTCATCCGGGGTCTGCCGGTGGAGATATGGGCAGGCGTGAATTCCGGGCCCACGTTCCCGGCCGGCACGCGGGAGGAACCGTACAGTGGGCATCCGGATCCCCGTTCAGGGACAGGGGGATCTGGAGCCGGTTTCGTCTTCGCAGCGACAGCGGTTCAGCCCCGGCTCATGAGCTGGTGCCGGAAGAACCTTTAATTGTTGGCGTCAATAACAATCTTGATTAAAAAAAATTCCGGCAGCAGGAGAGGGCAGGCAGTGGATATACGGAAAAAAACACTGGCAATTATCATTATAACGCTCCTGAGCCTGCTCCTGGTACTGCTGGTGATATCCGAAATTGTTGTTCTGGGGGGGTTCTCGGATACCGAGTTGCGCAGTGCAGAAAAAGATACAAACAGGGTGCTTGTAGCTCTCGGGGATGATATCAACACGCTGGACGCAATGGCAGCAGACTGGATTTCAAGAGACGATACGCGTTCCGTGCTCACCAATCCCTCATCCGCGACGCAGTGGTCGGGGCTGAGTCTTGATACGTTTCAAAGCCTCCAGTTCAATTATATTATCCTCGCAGACTCTTCCGGAAGGATTGTTGCCGGTGAGGGATACGACATCAATGCTCACCGGCAGATGCCCATCCCGGAAGAACTTCACTCTGTTTTCCTGCCGAAAAATATTCCCGGGACGCAGTTGAATTCCACAACAGGGATCCTTGGAATCAAACGGCTTCCGGAAGGGCCCCTCATGCTTGTGATCCGTCCCGTCTTTGCCGGTTCCGGCCAGCCCCGGATTATCGGTTACATTCTCATGGGAAGATACCTGGACACCACGGAGGTGACCCGGCTCTCATCGATGGCGCAGCTTCCGCTCGTTATGTATGATTACTATGACCCGACGCTTCCTGACGATTTCAGGACTTCGGCTTCCCAGTTGCTGTCGCAACCGGGATCGTTCATCCAGCGGGACGGGTCAGAATACATGATGATCTATGCGCCCATGACCTCACGGGTTCTGGACAGTAATACCTTGTGTACCTATTCCCTGATCCGGGATATTTACGGGCAACCGGCACTTATCATGAGGGTCAGCATCATCCGTGAGATTTATGACCAGGGAAAGTCGACGACACTGTATTTTTTCGGGCTCCTTATTGCCGCCGGTATGATTTTCGGTCTTATGATACTCATTCTTCTGGAAAAGACGGTGCTGTCCCGGATCTTTGACCTGAGCAGGAGGGTCAGTGATATAGGGAAAAAACGGGATTTTTCTGCACGTGTCGATATAGCCGGGGACGATGAGATCGCTGAACTTGCATCTGACGTGAACGGAATGATCGGTGAACTGGAGGTGTCGCAGAAGCAGGTCAGCCGGCGCCTGACCCAGAGCGAGGAGAATTACCGGCTGTTCTTCAACAGCATCACCGATCCGGTCATCATCTACCGGTTCAGCAAGGAAGACCCTGCAGGATCCATCATCGAATCAAATGACGCGGCAAGCGATGTGCTCGGGTATTCACGGGACGAGCTGCATGAAATGTCTCCTGCGGCAATTATCATGGCAGAAGGGGGTGATGGGATCTCCCCCCTTACCGGGCGGCTCCTGTCAGACGGGTATGTGCAGTTTGAGTCCAGCTACCAGACAAAGGGAAAAGGGATAATCCCCGTCGAAATCAACGCTCAGGTCTTCAATTATTTCGGCCAGAAAGCAGTCCTTTCAATTGCCCGTGATATCACCGAACGTCGTGATATCGAACGTCTGAAAATGGAGGCGTTCCAGCAGATCGAGAGTAATATGCAGCAGTTTGCGCTGTTGAACGACCACATCCGCAATCCTTTGCAGGGTATTATCGGAATCTCGGACCTGATGCAGAACAAATATTCAGAGCAGATTATCAAACTCGCGCGCATTATCAATGATATCGTTCATAAACTCGACCAGGGGTATATCGAATCAGAGAAGATCTACGAGTTCCTGCGGAGATATTACGGCGTTGGCAGAAAGTAAACAATATTGGCATTCGGGATGGCCAATGCCCGGTAGTTCGGAATTGAACTCACCGGATCGATAATTTTTTTTATTTATTCAAATCGGAAGTATCGATTTTTTCATATCAATTCCAGAACGATAGAAAGATTTATTTAATCAATGAGTAATAAGATTAGATTGCCAGCAATCTTCTGATCAAAGGTTGTATGCAGCGCTAGAGGAATAGAAAAATATATAAATGATTAAAAATTTTGAGGGGATTGACATGTCAGATGAGTGGATTCAAGTGATGAAGAAACTTCTCGTTGCATTCATGGTGGTGAATGTCGTCCAGATGGCAGGCACCTTTGGATGGTTCTCATCACCGATTCCCGCAACCATTATTCCCGCGGCTGTAGCATCGGGCGGGTCCGATGCGGGAGCTGTATTGGATTTCGCAACATTCTTGGGTTCTGCGCATGTTCCGCTTTTCGCTGCGGCAAAGGATACGGCAGACCATGGTGGAGGGAACGATAAAGGAGGCGGGAATTCCGGCGGGAATTCCGGTGGAGGCAATGCCGGCGGGAATTCCGGTGGAGGCAATGCCGGCGGGAGTTCCGGTGGAGGCAATGCCGGCGGGAATTCCGGTGGAGGCAATGCCGGCGGGAGTTCCGGTGGAGGCAATGCCGGCGGGAATTCCGGTGG
>Ga0208046_1000358_pt1 | contig 10084 bp, 10 predicted proteins | sample PL_2010_300m_FD_184161 | JGI IMG/M metagenome (GOLD analysis project Ga0208046, IMG submission 184161) | Freshwater microbial communities from Powell Lake, British Columbia, Canada to study Microbial Dark Matter (Phase II) - PL_2010_300m... | ecosystem: Environmental > Aquatic > Freshwater >... | reverse complement strand
GTCTGATACGACGCCACGGCGACCCGGAGCGGGTTTCGAGTCCCGCATGTTCCCAACGCTCAACGTACAGGATCGGCACAAGGGAACGGGAAGCACGATATCCCCAGCCCCTGCTCCCCTTGACGGTTGAGGCATAAGCGCATACAAGCGTAGCCAGACCCATTCGTGTGCCACGACCCCCGAGGTTTACCCTATGGCCGATACAGGCATGAGACAAGTGGCGGGCAAGTGTCAGCTCGCAAAGTTCGGGCTCGACCTTCTCTCCGACTGGTCAACCGAGCGCCGTGATCGGGAAACCGAGTGGCGTCGGTGTCGAAGCGACTACCTCTCCGAGTTCCGCCAGTTGCGCAAGGTCGGGGAGGGGGAGGGGTGGCGGAGCAGGGCGACGCCAGACACGGCGCGCCAGAAGGTCACGGCTGGCGTCTACCTCATCACGGACCATCTTCTCCAGTCGGGACGCGTCCCCTTCGCCCTCCAACCGTCCCGGCGCCTTCTCCGCGGGGAACCGAATGCCCGAGAGCAGTACAAGGAGGCCATCGCGGGCGAGCAGGCGCGCATTGACGACCAGTTCTCGCTCTGCAAGGCGGACCGGGAACTGATGCTCAACATCTGGGATTGCGCCCTCGTGGGCGAGTCATGGGCGCAACAGGTCTACGCCACTGCGGAACTGGACTCCATGGGCCTGCCCTTCGACGGACCCACGAAGGAAACCGCCCTCAGCGCGGAGGCGGAGCGGGATGCGGAAGGGGCGGATGTCTTCCCCGCGTGGAAGCGGAGATCCTTCTGGAACGTCTTTGCGGACCCGGAGGCGTGGGATGACCCGAGGCGCGGCCGGGGCTTGATCTACAGGGACCACACCTGCCCCTACGACATGCGCCAGCGCATCGGCAGCGGGGACTTCTGGCTGGATGCGAACATCAAGGCCGCCATCGAGGATGCCAAGGAACACCGCGTGGAGCATACCAGCAGCGCGGACGAAAGCCTCCCCCCTGACAAGAAGGCGGTGGACAAGCGGAAGGGCAAGACGGTTCAGGACGTGGAGTGCTGGGTGCGCGTCCCGAGCGCCCTGGTGGAGGGCTTCGAGCGCGCCAGGAGGGCGCACAAAGGCCCCGGCCCAATCGTCATGCCCGAAGTGCTGGAGATCAAGGATGACGGGAACGAGGAATGGTGCCTCCTGCAAATCTACGGCGACTATGTTGTGCGGTTTGCGCGAATCGTACCCGAGGACATCCGTTGGGCCCATGTCTACTGGCAGTATGAACCCGACGAGCCCCTGCCCCGCGGCGTGGCCCGCAATGCCCGCAGTGCCCACGACGGGGTTGCGTGGACAATCAGGGCCATCGAGGATTGCAAGGCATGGACCGGCAACCCCATGGGCATACTGCTCCCCCACATCTTGCAGGGGAAACTGCCCACCGCCATAACCCCGGGCATGCTCCTTCACGGTAGGGCCAGTGTGGACGACGCACGCAAGGCATTCCTGCCCATCACCATCCCGGACGTGGGAGATGCGTACTGGTCCCTTGAGCAATTCTGGCAGACCCAGAGCGATTGGAGCACAAACCTGCCGAAGCTCACGCAGGGCATGGTGGAGAAGAATGCGGCGACGGCCACGGAAATTGTGGAGCAAAGCGACCACTCCGAGATGTACCGGGGCAACGTGATCCGCAACTTCGACGAGCAACTGGTCGAGCCCATGGTCAACTTCTTCCTGCGGGCCAATGGGCTGGACGACGGGGACGAGTCCCAGATTCCGCCAGAGGGCTTTGCGGCGCAGGCACTGGGCTTTTCGATCTACAAGGAGCGCACCCGCCGACTGGCCGCCTTCGAGCGCATCCTCTCCATCGTGTCGAAACTGCCCGAGTTCCGGGCGGAGATCAAGGCGCGGGGGATTCTGGAGCCCATCGGGAAGGCGCTGAACGTTGACCCCGCCGAGTTCCTGCTTTCCCAGGAAGAGCGCGATGCCAAGACCAAAGAGGTGGCGGAGTCGGTGGAGGCGCGCCTGCAGGCGGCCCTTGCGGAGCTTGCGGTGGCGCGCGAGCAATCCGAAATCCGGCTGACGGACGCGAAAGCAACCAGCGAGCTGGCAGGGGCAGAGGCAACGCAGCGGCGTACGGTTATCGATGAGGCGAAGGCGGTAGCGGGGCTCACGGGTGGGAAAGGGGAGTAGTCATGTTCTTCAGGGAATTGGTACAGCGACGGGCGCTCTTGCAAGAAGCGCAGCGAAAGGCGGCAGCGGAGACGCTCATGGATCTCGTGCATGCGGCGAGAAGGCAGTACCAATCAAGGCCCCAGGTCGCCCTCGACTGGCTTTCCGCCCACGGGGCGCAGCGCCCCGTCTCGCTCAAGAACATCGGCCCCCACAAGTGGGTGGTCAAGGTCGGCACCGCGTCGGCCATCGACTCCGCCGCCGTGGATGCGATTTGGCAGTTGATCGACCGGGAGCGCGTCGAAGGGGCAACTTTCGGGGGAACGTGGCCACTGGACCCGCCCGCGACCCCTCCGCAGGGGCTGATGGACTTCGCCCCCTTGACGGCTGAGGCGTAAGTGGCTACAAGCGTAGGCATGGGCACGACATCCACCTCGCAGCCATTTGAACTGGAAGGGGTGCTCAGAAACCCGGAGACCGGCGAGTATGAATCATGGGCAAACGATCTTATACAGGTGCTCGCAACCCAGGACGGGACGGCGCTGGGCTCTGCCTACGGGAGGCTTCTTGACCGAGTGACGATCATGGCGACACAGAGGGTATTGTGCCACTCAGAGCGCGCGCCCGTGAGAGTGAGGGACATGCAGGAGTACAAGCAGGCCGTTGCCGCCACACTCGAATGGCTCCGCGGGCTGCCCGAAGAGGCCCGCGCAATACGCAAACAAGGAGGACACACCCCATGAGACGCAAGACCGCTCTGAGAGTAGCCGCACTGACCGTTTTCGCGCTCTGCCTGGCCGGATTCGCGGCCACCGCCACCGCCGACACGATACGGACCCCGACGTGGTTTCGCAATATCGTCGAGTTCTTCGGTTCCGCCGTGACGTTTAACAACGGCACAACCGTGAACTTCGAGAACGACACCGCCGCCTACCAGATCGACGCGACGAACATGACGCAGAGCGCCGCGGCATTGAATGCCGCCGGCGCAGGCACAGCGGCCACCCTGACCCCAAGCATCGTGAGTAACGCCAACCTCGTGGTCTACGGCAGAAACGGCACCTTCACCAATACGCTGACCATTATCGAGGGAGCGCTGACGGACTCCACGGTGGTTTCCGCGGATATTAAAGACGGCGCTGTGGCAAACGGGGACTTGGCCGCCAACAGCGTTTCGAGCAACAACTTGGTTGCCGCAGACTTTGGCGGGATCACGGTTGGGGCAGGTGGTCATGTCACCGTTGATTCCGACGCCTCAATTTTCGCCTCACTTACCCTGTCGTCTTCTCCTGTGAGCGCGACTCAGGCGACGATCACGGTGACGTGCAAGGACATCAATGGGGTTACGCTGGAGGCAGCCAAAAGTTACGAGTGCTGGTTCACGACCTACACGCAACAGTTCACCCCATCGACCAATGGCATCGAGACGTTTACGTTTGTGGATCACGGGGCCGTTGCGGCATATCGCTACGTCGCGGCAAGCATCATCGGCGGGTACTTGGTCACGAGTCACACGGACGGAACGACCGACTTCTTGGTGACGTGCGAGACCGGGCCATCGACCAACCTGTTCAAGGCGCTGTCGCCAAATGGTGCGCTGGTTAGCGTCAATGTGGCCTTCACCGCCCCGTAACGCAACGCGAACAAGAACCCAAAGCAAGGGAGACCGACATGCCACTACTGAGAGCAAACCGACTGCCGAAGGCCCTGAAGATCGAGATCATCGAGGCCATCTCCAATGACCCGGACGTGAGGGGCGCGATTCGCGCGATCGTGGCGGAGGAACTGGATGCCGTCGTGGACCCGCCCAAGGATGAAACGAAGGACCCTGAGCCGCAGCCCGTGGAACCCGTGGAGCCGACGCCGCCCGACCCAGACCCCGCGCCTGAGCCGCAGCCCGTGGCGTAGCCAGTAACAGCAAACGCAGACGAAGGAGAGAACAATGGCCGAACAAGATGCACCGACAGTCGCCGTTGACGCGACCCCGGAAGCACAGGAAGCCGCAGCGTTCCAGGAAGCCGTCGCGTCCCTGAGCAGCGGAGATGCCCCCGTGGTGGAAGTCGCCAACCCCCCCGCCGCGGAGAAGGCCCCCAAACCGAAGGCCAAGGCCAAACCGAAGGCCAAGGCCAAGCCGGCCCCCGCCGCCGAGGCTGAACCCGGAGCAGAGCCCAAACCCGAGGGCGAAGCCGAGGGCGAGGACCCCGTTGCCAAGACCGACCGAGAGGCCACGGAGAAGGCGGAGCAGGAGGCAGCGGCCGCCGAATACTGGACCGCCGTGCTCAAGGCCCACCCCTTTGCCGAGAAGCACATCTCCGACCCGCGTTTCCAGAACTACGTCAACGCCCTCCCCGCCGACGAGCGCGCGGCATTCGAGAAGGGGGCCACCCCGCAGGAGGCCATCATCGGCCTCTATCGCTACAAGACCGACTTGGCCGCCGGCAAGGTGCCCGAGGCGCCCAACCCGGCCGCGTCCTTCGATGCGGTGCCCGCGTTCGAGGATCTGATGAAGTCCCACGGGGACCTGAAGGTCAACACCCTTGACGAGAACGGCAACGCCATCGAAGTGTCCCTCTCCAAGTTCGAGGAGGACACCCCCGGGTACTTGAGCGGTCCCGCGGTGCTGGCCGCCGCGATGCTCAAGGAGACCATCGGCAAACTGCTTCAGAGCGGGGAGCTGGTGACGCGCAAGGAGATGGATTCCATGCGCGCCGAATTGGGGGAGTTGGATTTCCGCGTTGCCCGCCCCGAAGTCTCCACCGTGGAGACAGATCCCCGGTGGAAGGAATGGTTCCCCACCATGCCCAAGGGCATTCAGGGGATGTGGGCCAACGGCGGCAGGGAGGGGAAGGAAACGGTGCTCGAACTCTTCAACACCCAACACCCCGCCACCGATGACGCCGCCGCCGCAGCCGCCGCCAGTCCTGCCGTTTCCTCGCGCAGGCGGGACCGCGGGCTTCATGCCGACACGCATCCGGCCAGTCTCGCCAGCCCGCAGTCAACGCGCCCCGGCGACGGAGCCCCCGTTGACGAGGCGGCGGCGTTCCAGCAGACCGCGGCCCTTATCGCGGAACAGGAGAAGGCAAGTAGCAAGTGAGCCAGGTTCTTTTCAGTGGAGATGTGACAGTGAGAACGGGCGACGATATCGTCGTCCCGGAACACATGCAAGTTTACTGTCCCAAGTGCGCCGCCCGCAACAGGCGACCCAGGCCGGTTATCACCGGCACGCTGGCGGCGGGGACGACGATCAGGCTGAAGTGTTCCGGCTGTCACCAGTTCGTGCAACTCGAATCGGAGGAGTGTTCGTAGAAGGTAGAAACGTGGCAGAAGCCATGAGGGCCATCCGGCAAGGTCGGCAGGGTGTGCAACTCCGTGCGCTGCTCTCAAGTGAGAACAGAGTGAAAGGAGGCACACAATGCCCGACACAATCAGCGGTTTTTCCGACCTCGGCGGAGCGAACATGGCCCACGCGATGGGCCGTTTTCTGAAGAACGCCGACGCCGAGAACACAACGGCACGGTACGCCACGGTCTTTGAGCTGCCCCAGCACATGGGGGACACGCTCAAGCTGCGCCGGTACTTCGAGCTCGACATTGCGGACACCCCGCTTTCCGAGTTCCATAACCCGACCCCCATCATCCCGACCTATGAGGATGTGGATATCGTGGTTCGGGAGTACGGGGCCACGGCCATCATCACCAAGAAGGTGGTGAACATGCACCAAGACCCCATCGGCCAGATCCTCAGCGATGCGTCAATCACGCAGTTTGCCCGCACCTCGCAGCGTGTGGACTTCAATGCCCTCAAGGCGGGGTCCAATGTCTACTACGCCGGTGGAGTCACCTCCCGCGGCAGCGTGACCACGGCCCTCGCCAAGGCGGACATTCAGCGCGTCGTGCGCCAGTTCAACAAGGATGGCGCCACCCCGATCAAGAAGCGCATCAAGGCGGGGCTTGGATTCAACACCGAGCCGGTGGAACAGGCGTACGTGGCCTTCTGCCACACCGATTTGCGCCAGGACATCGAGGCCCTGGAGGGGTTTGTGCCCGTTCACGAGTACGCGGATGCCGGAACGGCGGACCCGCTGGAACTCGGCAAGTGCGCCGGGGTGCGGTTCATCCTGCACCGCGAGGCCCCGATCTGGGCCGCGTCCGGCGCATCGAGCGCGAGCTTCCTGGTCAACGGTGAGCCCGTGACCGCCGCGGCTTCCTGCGATGTGTACCCCATCATGGTCATTTCGCTGAACTCGTGGACCCGCGTGCCGCTCGCCGGGCAGCACACGGTGAAGCCCATCCTGCTGAACCCGAAGGAGTCGCACTCGGACCCGACGGGACGCACGGGGTACATCGTGTGGACCGCCCACCTGGCCGCCGGAATCACCAACGACGACTGGGTTGCGCGGATCGAAGTGCCGTGCAGCGACTTGGGGTAACGAACAACCGGGGCTCCATCGCGGAGCCCCTTAACCGTCAAAACGAAACAGAAGGAGAAACGCCATGAGTTACGTCAAGGCAATCATCAAGGCAACAGCCGCCACGCTGACCCCGTGCATTGGGTTCAAGCCCTCAAAGGTCATTGTGCGCAACATCAACGACGAGAGCATGCTGGAGTGGTACGACGACTACATCAATGTGTCGGGCGACCGCTACGGCATCCACATTGCCGCGACAGCGGTCCGCAGTGCAGTCAATGCGGCATCCAGCGGCATCGTGGTCTACGACGGCGGGGACGTTCTCGCCGCCGCGAGCACGCAGTACCTCGTCTACAACGACGCGGACCAGCGTGACGTGGATGTGGCCGCGGGGTTGAAGGTAACGAGCTGGACGCTCGGGAGTGCGAGCAACAAGACCGGCTGCTTCAACTGCGATGTCACGGGCGCCACGATTGGCCCCGGCAGCCGCATCGTCATCGGCGGCACGCTCTACACCATCACCGCCCTCACTGCCGGCCAGGGCATCGCGGCCAACGAGGTCACGCTGACCGGAGCCCCCAAGACGGGGAGACTGGTCAACCGCATCTGGTCGATGTACTCCATGACCGGCGCGGCACTCGGAGAGGTCCTTCCCGCGGGGTTCACCATCGGGGCCTCGGCCCTGGTGAACAACACGGACGGCGACCTGGTGGAGATCGAAGCCTGGAACTAAGTCAAGCCAGCGAGGGTCCTTCCCGCCCTCGCATTCGCCCGGAGGGGGCCGCACCGCCCGGCGGTCCCCTCCTTCCTAACCCACTGGGCGCGAGGAGCACGCAATGAGCAGCAACGATAGCGGCCAGAGCGAAGCCACGGAACAGAAGGACGAAAAGCGCGGTCCCGGTCGGCCGCGCAGGACGCAGGACGGAGAGAATGGGGCTCGGGCGGAACCGGCGAAACCGGCGAAACCGGCGAAACCGGCGAAACTTCAGATTACCCCATTTCCCGCGGGCAGCAACAACGCGACGATGTGGGTGGACTCCATCCGCAAGGCAAACGAGCACCTGCTGGATCCCGAGGGCGAACACTTTTCCGACGCCGAGCTGCGCAGAGCCGTCAAGGCCCTGCGGCAGCCGAACCGCATCAAGTCCGCCGAACCGGACCCGGCGGAGGATGAAGTGACGCGCTTCCTTGTGGGCAACATGGTGGAAGCCTTCATCGAGAAGACACTGTGCTGGGCCAAGTTCGACCACAAGCAGCGCAGCGAAGATGGCGAGGTGGTGGAGATCCGCGTCGGCGGCGTCAAGCTGCGGTGGTGGCGCGCGAAGGAGACGGTCGCCCCGCTCAAGTTCCTCATGGCGGCTGACACGATGTACGTGGAGCAGTTCAAGCACGGCCCGAAGGACAACAGCGACAAGCCATTGGCCCCCATCAAGGTCAACAGTTACAGCATGCTCCGGCAGGCAACGCCGGAAGACTACGCCAAGTGCAGGGACTACGCGGCCGGGCAGAGCGCGAACCAGGGCGGTGCCAGTTTCAAAATGGCTGCGGCGCAACCCACGATGTAACGGGGACCACCGCGGCACAGAACGCCATTCCGGGCGGCAGGATGGAGGGGTGCGGTGGCAAAAGTCAGTACATACTCGAACCTCTACCCCCTCGTGATTCCCCACGTTCGGCACTGCGGCGACGTGCTCATGCTCCAACAGTTGCAGGTCGCAGGGCGTGAGTTCGCCATGCAGACCGAGGCCTTCCACGAGTGGCTTGCCCCCATGCTCGTGGTGGACTGGCAGCGGGACTATCGCCTCGTGAGCGGCTACACGGCGGAGACCTTCCGCCTGCGCGACGTGAGCATGAATGGCCTGGCTCGCGGCCCCGAGACCTTCCAGCTCTGGAGGGGGGACACGCTGCGGTGGAAGCAGAGCCAAGTCCCCCATGACCCCATCGACGACCGGGTGCTCAAGTGCGGGGTCTGCCCCCTCACGGCGTACACCGACTGGACGGGGATCACGGACGGTAGTTTGACCATAGAAGTTGGGGACGAGACCCAAAGCGTCGCGGACCTTGATTTCAGCGGGTGCGAGGAAATGGCCGACGTTGCCCTCGTGCTGGAAACGGGGATTTGCGCGGAGATAGACAACCACATTGTCCACGTCGAGTGGGATGCGCGCACGGAAGGCAGCGAGCGGTTCTGGTTCTGGGTCGATAGCGGGACAGTGAGCGTGCTCACGGCGGGGGACTCTGGGACGGACATCACGGGCAGCGGGTATCTCAACGGCCTCACGGGGAGCGGGGAAGTCGGTGGGTACATTCGGGTGGACGCCGTACTGCGCCCCCACATCCGCACCGACATCCTGCCCGACTGGTTTCTGGACCAATACGGGGAGGGCATTGCGGCGGGAGCGATTGCGAAGATCACCGGCATGGAGGGGCAACCATGGGGCAACCCGCAGACCTTCGCCATCTTCAACGGCCTGTGGGAAAACGCCCTTGGGGTGGCCAAGGTTGACGACCTGAAGGGCAATGCAGACGTGCCGCTCACCTGGGGCGCGTAGGAGGATGCGGCCATGCGGCTCAGAGACTATGCCCCTGCGGCGTGTATCGCGGTGGCCTGCGTGGTCGGGAGCGGGAGCGCCCTTGCGACGGGAACGCCGTCGTATAGCAACACCATCCACTTCGGGACCGCGAAGCCCCAATTCCAGATTGACACCAAACTGGGTGCCGCCTCCCGAATGCTCTTCTACCCCACACACATGGGCGGGGAAGCGATGGACCCCTTTGGCGGGTCCGCCATCTTCTACTGGAGCACAAACGCCTACAAGTCCGACATCGCCACGATGGCGACCATTACGGGGACGGTGGCGCCGAACCTCATCACCTTCACGGTGACAAACAACACCTTCGGGGTCCTGCTGCCCAACAAGGTCTATTGCGCCGTGGCCTTCACCTCCGATGGTCAGACCTACCCCCTTGCGGACGGGTGGCTGGTGGTGGACTACAACCCCGAGCTGAACGCGTCATCCAGCACGTTCACGGGTGTTGGCGGGGTCAATTGGGCGGTCCTTGGTCCACACACGGCGGTCACGACATACTTTCCCTGGCTGGCAGGGAGCAACGTGACGGCCCGTGCGGCAGATGCGTATGGTCGGTACTACATCGACGTTCCAGCCGGGGACGTGGCTGGCACGAATTACGCAGACGCGGTTGTTGCCGCGGAGGCACTCTTGCGACTCGCGGGGGACGTGGCTGGCACGAATTACGCGGATTCCATTGTCGCCGCCGAGGCCGTCTTGAGGTTGGCGGGCGACGTAGCGGGGACCAACTACACGGACGCCGCCGTAGCCGCCGAGGCACTCTTGCGGCTCGCGGGCGACGTAGCGGGGACGAATTACGCAGACGCGGTTGTTGCCGCCGAGGCCATCTTGAGGTTGGCGGGCGACGTGGCAGGGACCAACTACACGGACGCCGCGGTTGCCGCAGAAGCACTCTTGCGCGTTGCCGCGGCCGTGGCGGGGACCAACTACACGGAC
>Ga0208046_1000357_pt1 | contig 10090 bp, 15 predicted proteins | sample PL_2010_300m_FD_184161 | JGI IMG/M metagenome (GOLD analysis project Ga0208046, IMG submission 184161) | Freshwater microbial communities from Powell Lake, British Columbia, Canada to study Microbial Dark Matter (Phase II) - PL_2010_300m... | ecosystem: Environmental > Aquatic > Freshwater >... | reverse complement strand
ACCGCCAGGCGCAGGCGAGCGAGCCCAAGCTGAGTGACGGTCGCTGGCGGCTTGCAAGGGTTGGCTGTACCATGCCTGAGGAACGGAATGGAGGCGCTATGTGAGGTTCTACCGCTGTCGGATGGCAGCACACTCGCTCTGCCCTGGCGAGCTACGAATCAATGGGCAGAACGTGCTCGAGTGCAGCTGCAGCTGTCACGGCAAGGCTGCGTGAGGTGGAGGTCTGAAACGATGGAGCTAAATACATTTGATGAGGACCTGGTGAAGCGTGCCCTCCGCTACTACGCGGGCGGGCTTCCCCAGGACTCGACTGACCGCACAGAGGCGGCTCACCTGGTCTCGCTGCTGGATGCGGAACCTGCTATGCGCCCGGTCAGGGGCGAGGTGTCCGAGGTGGCTGTAATGGCTGCTCAGCTGGCCCTCCCCACGATGACGCGCGACGAGGATGGGCATATCGAGCTGGAAATCCGTCAGTCCGATCCGCCAGTGATCATCGTTGTCGGCGGCAAGGCTGAGGACATGATGGAGCTGTACGGGAAACTGGCTGCAGCTCTGACCAGGACGCTGATCGCAGCTCCGCGCGAAGCTGCGTCCGGTGGCTAAACTCTCCGAACCGCGAACAGCTGTGCAATCAGCCCGGCTGCAGCTGGTCGGGGATTGTGACTACTGCGGTGAGTCCGCGCCGCTCATGCGCTTCGCGCGCCAGCGCGGTGACGGACGCTATCAGACCAGGCTCCAGCTCTGCGTGTGGTGTCTCCTGGACGCTGCTGAGCAGATGACTGGTATGGGCTTTGTCAACCAGGGGCGGAACTGGGAAACTCTCCGCACGCTCACCAAGCAGTCCCGGAAGCCGCGCACAGCGCGGGGAGGTAGGTAAGTCATGGCACGTCGATACACACTCAAGAGCTTCAATGTGGGAGGGGACAAGCAAGACCTGGCGGATGCGGTCGGTAAGCTCCTGGACGTCAAGCGGCTGACCCGCACATCGTCGCGCCAGTACGGCGACGGCATGGAAATCCTTGCCAACCTGGTGGACATGGAAACGGGCGAGCAGCTGCTCGCAGACGCTCGCTATGTGACGTTCTCCGGCCCGGTGGTGCGCGACCTGGGGCAGATCCTGGGCGACACCGACACATGGGATCTCGGTGGCGACGTGCTCAGCCTGGTGGTGCGCATGGCAGGCCAGGCATACGTGTTGGAGGACGCGCCGATCAAGGAAGGCGAGACGGTCATGACCGCGACTGAGCTGGCTGTGAAGGACGAACAGCCGTTCGGTGACGTGGTGGAAAAGGCCGGCAATCCGAACCCGCCGTCTGAGGTGCCAACTGAGCCCGGCGTAGCTCCAGCTAGCTAGCCCGCACCTGTCGCCTCAGTGGCTCGAACAGCGGGGCGTCCCCAAACGGGGCGCTCCGCTTTCGCATCTCCGCTTGCATCGTCTCGCCCTGCAGCAGCCTCCGCGCCATGTCCGGCGTGATTCCGTGCAACCCCGCAGCGCGCACGTCAGAGCCGAACGCGTAGCCTTTAGCACCCCACACCATCGCCTCCTGTGCTGATTCCTCGACTCGCCACAACCCCGGAGCTGTGCCCTGCTCACCTAGCAGCTGCGTTGGGTCTATCGAGCTGAGAAACCCATCTGTGTCAGCGTGCGGAACTTCCCCACCAGCAGCGCGCACGATGGCAATTGCGCTGTAGAGCCGTGACCGAACCCGCGCGGTAATCTCGCTCGCTGCGTCTACGTGCTGGTGCGGTCTGTGCGCGACGGTGGAGGCGCGCCAGAGGTCTGCGAGCTCATCCCCTGCGTTGTTCACGAATGGGAACCACTCATCGCCAGGGCGCTCAGCTGCGTACATCACCTGATCACGTTCCGGGCGCTCTGCGAGCTTCCCGTAGACGCTGACACCGTAGGCACGCGCGATCCGTTCCTGCGGTGAGCCGCGCCCAAACTCAGCGGTGACGCGCGTCACCTGGTCAACGAACCCGCGCAGCGTGAACGTGCTGAGGTAGCTCAGCCCAGCGCCAGGGACAACGGAATATCCCAGCTCGCGGATGCCTTGGATCTCTGTGGAGGTGAGCACAGCCCAGGTAGATCCCCCGTGCCAGAGGGTCCGCTCGAACGTGCGTTCTACTGGCTGGTAGCAGCCCAGGTAGATGGGCGCGGCGCCATGCCCCCAGACGTTGCACATATAGATCCCTGGCGCGGGCTTCGTAGGGTCAGCGCGGTGAACGAACCCCAGCCGGGACGGCATCGGCTCACCCAGCGCCCAGGTGTACGCCTTGTTCATGTCAGCGCGCCAGGCTGGCCCGCTGTAGCGCCCAGCAGCTGCGTATCCGCCTCTGTAGCCCCCGCCAGGGCGCAGCATCGCCACAGCCAGCGGATGCGCCCTCCAGAGCCACTCAGACGCCCCCAGGTGCCTCGAGGCGGCGCTGAGGGCGCTCCGTCCCACTGTGGGGCCAGCCTGCGATCCGAAATGCTCCAGGCTGTAGCTCTGCCAGCTGCTGAGCGCCTGGAAGAGCCGCCGCGACGGTGGAAGCCCTGGCGAACCATCGGCATCGAAACACGCGATGAACTCAGCTTCGGGCAGCTGCTCGAGGCCAGTCATCACGCCAACGTCACACAGTACCCAGCTGTGCTTCTGCTTCCGGACGATCAGCCCTCGAATAGTCGCGCCTGCGGTCAGCGGTTCCATGCTGTAGCCCTCGCGCACCAGCGCCCTCGCGTAGCGGCGCAGGAACACCGCGAACGTCTGTGCAGCTCCGTCTGGCAGGGCGAGCAGCGCGCCCCTGTTCTTGTGCGTGAATAGCGCCTCAGCAACCAGCTGGTGAGGCTCAGCGGCTCCATCGAGCATGACGCGCCCCACTGGCCCACCATCACACCAGCTGACGCTAACGGGCTGTGGCGTGCCCTCCATCGGATCACCGCGCAGCTCGAACCTAACCGCGACGATGCGCCGCGGGCGGCTGGCTGTCTTCGGCGGCTTGAGTGGCGGCACCATCTTGCCAGCTGGGTACGCGGTCATATGCTCCAGCAGCGCACGCCAGGGGATCGCCTCGGTCTTCGGGTCAACGATGCGCAGCACCTGGTCAGCGAGCTGCGAGAGTCCTGGATTCTCGGCTGTGTTCACCCTAGCCCACGTACCACAGCACAGATCGCACCGCGTCTACGCCACCAGGCACCAACTCCAGCGCGTCTACCGGGTCACTGTTGCGCGTGTCAGAGAGGATCGTCTGACCGATGCCCCCGGCATAGCTGTTCGACTCATAGACGAACGCCAACCCTCGCGCCCCTGGTGGCGGCTGCAGGGCTGCGATGCTCGCCCTGGTGAACACTGGCGCGTCAATGCGTATGGTGCGAGCTAAAGGCACAACGCGCTGCAGCCCCGGCCCGCTGAGCTTGTCCACCATGTCAGCGAGACGCGCAGGCGTGACCGCGCCTGGATCGCGCAGGAACTCGCTGAGGCGCTGGTGAGACGCGCCGGTCAGCCGTTCGATACCTCGGAGGGACAGTGTTGTCCTGGTCGGATCAAGGGCAGATGCACTGATTGCCAGCTGCAGCCGCGTTGCCAGGTTGAAAGCCCCCAGGGGGCCGAGTAGTGATACCATCGTGTAGCCACCTCACACGGCGCGCTCGGGAAGTCCTGGGCGAAACGAAAGCCACCGGCCCGACCCCGGTGGCTTTCGTTTTGTCTCCGCTCAGTGACCTGGTGTCTGCGGCCCTCTGATGACCGCCTCAGTGAGCTGCACCAGCTTGTCAGCTACTTCCTGCAGCCGCTTGTCAATGCGCAGCAGCAGCACACACGCGATAGCGATCGCGCCTCCCTCTCTCACCAGCGCAATCATATCAACGTCGCCCATCGCGTGCCCCTCCCAGTCCTGATTACTGCTGCTTCGCCTGCAGCTCCCCCAGCATATCCTCTAGTTGCTCCTGTTGGCTGTTGAGCGTTGTCATGCGCTTCACAGCGGCGCGGTGCGCCTCGATAGCTCGTTTCAGCGCGTCCAGCTCTGCCTGGCTCATCCTGGCTAACCTCCACTAGCTGCTGCGACTCCAGCGAGCTGCAGCAGCACCGTTGTATCAGCAGCGTTGTACCCCGCGTGCTGCAGGCGCGTTGTGGCGTCTGCTTCGTTAATGAAGTCATGCGCATAGGCGCGCTGGATCTGCGCGACTGTCAGCGTTGGAGTCTTCGCCTGGTGCTCTGCGTCCCAGCGCCTGAGCAGCATATCGACGCGCTCCGGCTGGATGCCAAGCTCGCCCAGCTGCGACCGCGCCTCTGCCTCTGTGACGCGCTTCGCGCTGTAGAGCGTGTGCAGCGTGGCTTCCGTTTCGGTGCGGTGCGCTTTGGCTTTCGCTATGTCAGCGCGCCCCAGGATGATCTTCACCTCATCCCGTTCGTACCCCAGGTCAGCTAGGTGCTGCTCAGCATCTGCTCGCTGCAGCAGCCCATCTGTGTACGCGCCTACAACGTCAGCCCTGGTCAAGTCCTTTTCGTGGCGCTGCTCTGCTGTCAGCTCGCGCAGCTCGCGCTGCTCGTCCCACACCGGCACGAGCTCCAGCACTTCATCGCGGCTGTAGCCCAGCTGCGTCATGCGTCCCACAACGCGCTCCAGCGTCCAGTGGCCCTGCACGTACAACTTCTGCAGCTGGGTCAGCAGCTGGTCAGAGGCGTCAGCCTGGCGGATGAACTCAGCCTCTGCGATGAACGCTGCGACCTCCTCAGAGCTGTGCCCCAGGTCGGTCAGCACCGTAGTCAGCGCGCTGCGCGACATGGCGGATCGCTGGTACATGCTCAGCGCGCGTGAACGCAGGCCCGCGCGGAACGGCTCCAGCTCAGCCTTGCGCTCTGTCCCGTTCAACTCTCTCGTGAACCGCGCGAGCGCATTGGCGCGTTCATCGCTGTAGCCAAGTGCGACGTACTCGCCCTGCAGCTGATCGTCTCGCAGCACGCCCAGCTTGTGCATACGTCGAATGTCAACGCGCGTGTACGTGTGCGTTGCGACCGCGACGATCTTGTCTCGCCAGAACGGCATCATGTCCTGGGCGCGGAGCAGCAGCTCTACATCTGCGAGCTGCACTCCCGTTTCTGCGCGTCGGTGGTACATGTCGAACACTAGCGAGATGCTGGGCAGATCCCAGTGAGCCGCCCAGTATTTGCGCAGCGTCTCGCGGCTGACTCCAGCCCTAGCTGCGTCCGGTATCGCTTGCTCCGGGAAGTCCTCAAACTGTCCGAACCGCTCAGCGATTGCAGGGCTGTAGACCTCGCGCACCGCGAACCGCACAACGTCCTGCGGCTGGGGAATGTAGTCAGCCAGGCTGAACAGCTCTGAGGCCCAAGCTGCGCCATAGCCCAGCTGCGTCATGCGTTCGTTGTATTGCTCCGGGCTGAGCTGACCGCGCAGGCGCAGCTGTACCAGCTCGCCAACGTTCAATAGCTGAGGGACCAGGGCGCGGAACACCTCTGAGGCGCGCTCGCTGTAGCCAGAGCGTGCGATCACGTTCTCCCACTCAGCGTCATTCATCGCGCCGCGCCGCATCGCCTCCATCGCCTCCGCGATAGTGATCAGCGTTGGGCGCACTTCCGCCAGGGACGCCTGCTGCAGCACCGCTAGGGTGCCTGTAGCAGCTGCACCAGGCCCGCCGATGATGACACCAGCCACCTGGGCAATAACAGCCAGCGCCTCAATCAGCGGGCTTCCCAGCACACGCTGGCTGTCTACGTTCTCTGTCGTCATATCAGTCTTTCCAGCGCGGGCGGGCGCATCACGATGTCATGCACATAGCGCAGCGCCTGGGCGATCATCTGGATGAACTTGGTCAGCCCCGCGAGCAGCATGTCGCCTGCGCTGTCTAGCAGCAGCTCGAATGGAGCTGCGATCCCGTTCGCCAGGCTCAGCCCCAGGTCAGCAGCATCCGTCAGGTTGTCAGCCAGGAAGCTCAGCGCCCCACTGGCTGCGTTAGCGATGCCGAGTGCCAACTCGCTGATCGTCGGGATCGCTTTGTTGAGCACGTCGCCCACAATGCCCGTCAGCCGCTGTGTGACCGCGCTGGCTGCGTCATACACAGCAGACGCTACGTTGCCCGCACCCTCGAGGATGCGGCGCGCCACTCCCCCCACAGCAGCGCCTAGCACGCCACCGTTCAACCCTGGGCCTGGTGGCGTCTGTTGCACCGTGCCAGGCTGCGCACCAGGGACAACCGGAACAACCGGAAAGGGCGACTGACCAGGCACCGGCCCTGCAGCTGCTCGCGGTGCGTTCGCGCCGTTCGGCGGCACAAACCCAGGGCGGTTGGGTGTGGTGTCAGGTGCGTTCGGATCGTATTTGGGCACCTCTGTCTGCTGCTGAGCTGCACCGCCACCGAACGCTGGAGTGCCCTCCAGCGCAGCGACCCAATCCGGTAGCCCTGGCGTGTACGTGATCGTGTTGTAACTCTCAGGCGCGATGCCAAACGCTGGAGTGTTCTCCAGCGCAGCGACCCAATCCGGTAGCCCTGGCGTGAAGTCAGCAACGTCAGCCATTGTTCACCGCCTGCAGCAGCGCGGGCTCGTACATCGCATCGTCATAGATGCGGTGCATGATCGCCTGCTCGATATTCCACAGCTGGAACGTGTGCACCTCAGCTTCGATATGCAGCCGGGACGCGATGCGCGCGCACAGCTCGCCAATCACGTCTACGTACTGCATTGCGTCATACAGATCGCCCATCGTGACGCGCGGGTCGCTGGTCACGTGCCTATGCCCGGCGCGGGCGCTGCGAACCGAACTCAGTGAGCAGCCCGGCGCGCAGCTGCTCTACCTGGTCAACGCGCGCCTGGTGCTCACTGGTGTCAACACCAATACGTGCGAGCTTGTCCAGGACAAGCTGCGCACGCTTCACCGGATCAGACGCTGAGGTGAGCAGCGCCTTTTCCTCTGCGGTCAGGGTTGGCATGTCGAACTTCATCGTCATCGCGGGCTACACCAATCCCAGCTCTGTCGAGCTGTTGAACCATGCACCGAACCCCTGCGCGTTGTAGATGATCTGCGCAGCGGTCAGGTTGCCTGCATACGTGCTCAGGTACTCGGGCGACCACTGAGGCCATGCCAGGCGATTGACCTGGATCGCGCCCCAGCTGTCATCGGGAAAGACTGGGTTGTGCGCGTCCGCCACGTAGCGGCTTTCCAGGTAGGCGATGAACAGGAACGGGATCTGCAGATACTCCGGCATCGTCCCGATCAGCACGTACCAAAAGGCCGGCGGAACAGCCACAGCGTCAAACTCAGCGCCCACTTTCCAGGCGAGTGTGGGCCTACCTGACTCGAACCGAATCACCACGTCACCCAGCTGACGATCACCGCTCCAGCCCTGGGCGACTGGCTGCGCGTCCGCTGACGGCACCACCGCACCAGGGATCACAACTGCGCTGTCATCGGGCTGCAGCCCGCGCAGGAAGCTCTGCGCCTCAGCAGCCGAACCGGATCGCAGCACACCGAAAAACACTGAGCCCATCGCCTGGCCCCCTAGCTGATACGCCATGCCCGGAGTGTCGCGCCTGCGCGCAGCGTTGCAGTCCCATTTGCGTTGCCCTGGGCGAATCGCAGCTGAACCGTGCCAGCGTTCACACCGTTGACGATGGTGCCCCAGACGCGTAGCGATGCCTCAGCCAGCGTACCCCCCGCCCAGCTCAGCGATGAACTGAACGCCTGCGCCTGGCGCTCCCATGTGGTAGTTATGGCGGCGAACAATCCACCCAGCTCAACCGTAGTTGGAGCTGCTGGGCCAGTCGCGTCGATAGCTGCCATGCCGTTCGCGGTGTTACTGACACGCCCGGTGTACTCAAATAACCAGGTCTCGCCAGCGCCGATCGCAAACGATGCTCCAGTGATGTTCACCATCACCGTCGTCGCTACAGCTGTCTGGTCAGCAGCGAGCACCGCCGATGCCGTCAGCCCGCTCTTAGGCATACCGTGCTTGTGGGTGTCGGTCGCCATGCCGGTGCCAGCGCCGGAGGCTGCGACGTCAGCCAGCGCCTGCGTTGTCGGCGTTGCAGGACTGGCGATTGCGTGGAGGTGCCCCGCGTCACTGGCGGAGCCTGAGCTGCCAGCTGCGCCGGTAGCGGGGTTGGTCTCAGCGACCGGAGTCGCTGAGCTGATGCGCGTGGTGACTGCTTGGCGCATCTCAGACGCTCCCCGCACCGATGGGCAGCTGCCCCGGCTCTTGGGTGTACCTCACCTCGAACACGCTCATCGCGCTGGCCCCTGCAGGGCTCACCACATGCCACTCCAGCGCAGCCATGTGCAGGTCATCGGGGTAGCCAATGGTGGTCAGTGAGCTCGCTGGGCACAGGATGCCCGCTGCAGCTGACGCGACACCGTTGGGCCGAATGAAGATCGGATTGACGCTGAGGTTGCACAGCGTGAAGGCAATCCGCCTCGGCTCCTGGCGTAGGAAGATTGCGTCAGTGGCGGTGCTCTGCGCGACGTTCGGATTCTCTGCAGCTTCCGTGTGCCCGCCGAACCGCTCATCGATGAGCTCGTAGACGGTATTGAACATGGGTCACCTCCAAACAGAACAGGGGTGCAAGCCCGAAGGCCCGCACCCCCGCAGTGTAGTGATCAGCTGCGCTCTGCGCCGCTAGCCAATCTTGACCAGGTCAACCTCGAACTCCTGCGTTGCGTCGGTCGTGGTGCACAGCACCTCGATCACCGGAAGCTGCGTGAACGGGAACGTGCCCCACACACCCAGCTCACCGTTGCGGAACATCGGGTGCTGGACGTCCTGGGCAACGTCGCAACCCAGCGCCCCCGGTCGGTGCAGCGGATCGGTCTGGAAGACGAACCGCGCCGCGACCATGGTGGTGCTCATCGGGCGCAGACCGATGACGGCGTACTGGCCCGGCTGCAGATTGTCGTCTGGCGTGCAGACAACTGGCGTCCAGGTGTTCGCCACAGCAGCCGTTGTGCTCGTCCAGCGCGACCGGCGCACCTCAGCACCAGTGACTGGAGTGGGCGAACCGTCAGCGAACCAGGCGAGCAGCCATTGGATCTGTACAGCTGCGGGGTTGTTGTTCAGCTCCGCGAACAGTAGTTCGTCAGGAATGAGCACCAGCGGATTGGTGCGCATGTCCATGATCGGCTGGGGGGAGTCCGGCTCCACAGCAGCCGCGTTCGTCACGCTCAGGGGCTTCACCTCCGGGCGACCGCGTGCGATCAGCGACGGCGAAGTGAGCCGCCAACGCGGCACAACCACACCGTCAGCGCCACCAGCGACAGCGATGAGCTGCGGCACAGTGGACGGAACGCGGATGTTGCTGCCCTGGATGAACAGCATCGAATCCGCCAGCGGCGTGACCGCTGTGAACGCACCACCGCTGTCAATGGAGGCGGAATAGCCCGCCAGATGGATCGGCATCTCTGCCCTGCTTTCTGCCTAGTCATGCACGTCGCCACCTCACACAGTGACCGCGCGAGCTGGGTTACTTCTTCCGGAACGCAGCCGTCAGCAGCGCCTGCTGTCGCGCCCGCTCCAGGCGCTGTTCGAGCGTGGTGCTCGGCATCGCCTTGACCTTTGCGGTCACGCTCTGCTGGAACGGCTGGAACTCGCGCTGGAACATGACCATCGCGTTCGCGCCCTCCTGGGTGCCCTGCGCGTAGCGGCTCTGCTTCGCCACTGACTTGGCAGCCCATTCCTGAGTCGTCACCGCGCCTGCGTTGCGGGCGAACTTGTCCTTGGCGCTCGCCACGTTCGTCGCCCACTTGTCTGCAGCTCGCGCTGCGGCGACACCAGGCGACTCCGTGACGGACTGAATGCCGTTCACCCAGTCAGCCGTTGCAGCGCCCGTGCGCTGCGCATACTTCGCACCGATTGCCTCCGGAGTCAGCTTTGCCACTGTTCGTTTCCTCTCTGACGGTAGGGGGTAGAGCCCCCTGCTGTTTTCGTGGGAACGAAATAAGGTGGCGCGACGGTGCTGGCTCCCACAAGCAGCACCGAACGCGACCACCTCACGCACAGCATAGCGCAGCTATCCCTGGGAGTGGCAATCCCGCGTTCCCCTACGTTTCCCACATTGTCAAGTGGCAAGCCCCCAGGACCCTCAGCGACGCCTGGAGACGCGTCTGT
>Ga0208046_1000356_pt1 | contig 10095 bp, 11 predicted proteins | sample PL_2010_300m_FD_184161 | JGI IMG/M metagenome (GOLD analysis project Ga0208046, IMG submission 184161) | Freshwater microbial communities from Powell Lake, British Columbia, Canada to study Microbial Dark Matter (Phase II) - PL_2010_300m... | ecosystem: Environmental > Aquatic > Freshwater >... | reverse complement strand
CTTCCACACGACTGCATCATCTTTAAAAATCAGTCAGCAGCTGTTCCTTTTGGCCCTTTTTTCTTCGGGCTGGTGCGCAGTTCCTGTGCGATAACCAGTATTGCGCAGCAGTTATCAACAGACCATGCACAGTCCTTTCCTATGCACGGGATCTCAATAAGCATCCCCGCGGTATTGACTGCAGACCCGAATTTTAACGGACACGTTTTCTTTGATGGCATAAAGAAGAGTTGGTTGTACCGTAATGAACCTTTCTTTTACAAAAAAAACCCGGACCAACCCATCATGCTATACACTCAGGCCGCCAATACTACAATAACCACAAACGGTTTTGGGTTGACGACCGCCCCCGCCATGATGGAACGATAAAGGCGGCCCTTTCACATACCAAACAAAACCCTTTTTGTCTGTACGAGTCGATCAAAAAATCAGATTGCATTTTTATTCCGATCGAAAGAGAACTACCATTCAAAAGAACGAAACAATGATACAACACTCATTAAAACCTGAGATTACGGGAACAAGGACCGGGTATGTTATCCGGTTCACCTGTCCTGTCTGCTTCACAGAGAATACGATTATAAACAAAACGCCAAGGGACCATTTCAGAGATACACGGGATGCCACGTGTAAACAATGCCGGAAGCGTTGCACGGTCCTGACACCAGGGACGAATGATAAACCGGCACTGTCGTATGTGCAGTCGTACTTCGAATGCACAAAATTACAGTAAACCCCGGGCCCCGTCAATCAGTTCGATGGAGTACCGGTGGGGATAGTTAACTTTTTTATACGCCAGCGTTCCCAGGATAAAAAATCCAAAACGGGTCTCCCTGATCCGGTTACTGTATAAAAAATTCAGCATTGCACTGATAGACTGGGAGGCTTTCCCGGACAGGCGATGAAATTTTGCAATATCCCGTGCTGTTACGTCAGCATGCGTGATATTTTTCTTGAGTAAATAATCGCAAATGAGGGAAGCAAGGTGGTATCGTTGTTTGGAATCTGTCCGCATGTGCCCCATTGTTGCTCCTTTTTTCTTCTGCTGTATGTATTTGCTGTATTGGGCGATATAGTTACGTATCATCCTTTGACTGGAAAATATCATGAAATAACGTCCCGGAATTCTGTCCCCGGAGTCCAGGGATAAGGGGGGACTTTTAAGCAGTTAAATCCGGGGGAATGCCTTGAACAATACGATGTAAAAAAAAAACCAGGAGTTTTCTTTCACCTCGCCTTACGGCTCGATAGTTGAAGAATCCTTTATTGCATTCTTCTCCACCTCGCCTTACGGCTCGGTAATACAAAATTTGCAATTGCCAAAAAAAGTACCGGTTAAATATAGCGGTTTCTTCGCAGCCATTCCGTCTGCGGCTTGAGGTACCGGTAAATAATATCACACTTTGCATCCTGGAAGCTCCAGGGGGCAACAATGAGTGTATCCCCTTCCCGTATCCAGATCCGTTTCTTCATTGTTCCCTTGATCCTGCCCATGCGGACGACCCCGTCGATGCACCGGACGCGGATGTGGTTTGCCCCCATCATCAGTTCAGCAAGGCCGAATTGCTCTTTATTCCATTTCTTTGGCAACCGTACATGGACGGTCGGTGTACCGTCTCCATTCACTGCGTTCGGTTGGGTTCCATCGTGGGTTTTTTTCTGAAATCCTCTCATTCAACCAGCTTCGTATGTATATACCAATGGCGGCTGACATGTTGTAGGTACGTATGCGGATTTTTGTCCTGCTAGGGTGTTGTGTCATGGCAGGCCGGGCAGTTCAGCGCATAGTCCCGGATCCCTTCGTTCCACGGCGTGAAACTGGTGCAGATCTCCGGCTTTGCGCCATGGATCCTGCAGTATGCCTTCCCGTCATCAGCCCGGAAGAAGAACGGGCAGTGCCGGAGCGCCCTGCCATTCTCATCCACCCAGAAATCGATGCGGGCAACCCGCGGGAGGTCATCCGCCAACACATCTGTCCCTGCGCAGCGGGTCCCGTCAGTGAACCGGATTGCGACGTGCCGGAGGATGTCGGTGCGGCAGTCAGCGATCCACGGGAGGATATCCCCGGCTGTTCCTTTCTGCCCCCAGCCCCACTTCTCGCAGCACCGGCCGCATTGCCGGCAGTCCTGGTTTTTTATCAAGGATTCCTCCACTGGATATTATTATGCGGACGGGATATTAGTCGTTTTTCATGAGACCTGCATTTGACAGGGAAAAAAGGTTGGGACCGAATGAATCATTCCGCACGGTGGCTTTTCCTGTTCAGGATCCAAGCACCGTGTGGAGGTCCTTGACCGGCATTGTGTTTATGATATCCTTTGCCTCCAGCCAGCCGCGGCGTGCAGTGGCGACCCCGAGTTCCATATAGCGCAGGTTATCGCCGGAGTGGGCATCCGACCCGAGAGCGAACCGGGCACCGTGCTCCCGGGCCTTCATGCAGTTCACATCTGACAGGTCAAGGCGGCTCGGGAACCCGTTGATCTCAAGAAAGATGCCGAGCCCTGCAGCGGTTTCAAAGATGGTGTCGAGATCGAGCGCCGCCGCTTCCCGTTTCCGTATGATGCGCCCGGTCGGGTGGCTTATGATGTCCACGTCATCATGGTGCATGGCTGTAAGCACCCTTTGGGTCATTTCGTCTTTCTCCATCTTCAGGTTCGAATGGACGCCCGCCACAACCACGTCGAGGTCCCGGAGGGTTGTGTCCGCGAAATCCAGAGTCCCGTCCGCATTGATATTACATTCCACCCCTGCGAGCACTTCAAAGCCCCCGAGGTCCCGGTTCACCTGTTCGATCTCGTTTCTCTGTCCTGCTACCTGCTCTTGTGTTAACCCGCGGGCGACCTGCAGGCTCCTTGCATGGTCGCAGATGGCGATATATTCGTATCCGAGGGCTTTTGCCGCCTCCGCCATCTCCCGTACCGTGTGAGCCCCGTCGCTCCACGAGGTATGGACATGGAGATCACCCCGGATTGCAGAGTACGGAACAATATCAGGCAGGCCCCCCTCCCGTGCCGCTTCGATCTCTCCCCGGTTCTCCCTCAGCTCAGGTTCAATAAAAGGCAGGCCCAGCATACGGTACACGTCATCCTCGCTCTTTCCGCCGGTTCTCCTGCCGGTTGAAAGGTCAGTGATGCCATACTCGTTCAGGCTCCAGTGCCGTTCAAGCGCGAGCCGGCGGAGTGCGATATTATGGTCCTTTGACCCGGTGAAATAGAGCAGGGCGGCTCCGTACTGGTCTTCCTCCACAACCCGCAGGTCGACCTGGAGCCCGGTAGCGAGCACAACGGAACTGCGGGTCGGGCCACGCACGACTACCCGGTCCACGTTGGGAAGAGTGCAGAACCGTTCCATGACTTTTTCTGGTTCATTCGATGCTGCAAGGATATCGACGTCTCCTATGGTCTCTTTCATCCGCCTGATAGACCCGGCTATGCTGACATGCTGCGTTGCAGGGAGTTCTGCGAGCTGGTGTACGATTTCCCTTGCAACGGGAAGGATTTGACCGAGGAGGAAACGCCCGCCAGCGCTCTGTTTTGTCCTGATGCTGCGCAGGATGTTCTCTTCGCTCCGCGCTCCAAACCCCGGCAGGTCCCGGATCCGCCCGGCTTCTGCCGCTTTCTGGAGCCCGGCGATGGTGGTAATCCCGAGCTTCTGCCCCAGGACTAGGGCTTTTTTCGGCCCGATACCTTCCAGTTCTGCCATTTCCAGTACGCCTTTTGGAAGTTCTTTTTTAAGTCTCTCCAAGTACGCAAGTTTCCCGGTCCGTACGATCTCTTCGATCTTTTTTGCAAGATGGGTACCGACACCGTAGATATCCTCAAGTTTGTTCCGCCTGCAGATATCGGCGATATCATCGTCCATCATCTCGATCGCCCGCGCTGCCCGTGCATACGCCTGCGGTTTGAACTTTTCCCCTTTGATCCTCAGCAGGTCGGAGACCTCATAGAATATCGCAGCAACCCGCCTGTTGTTCTCATGAGCCCGTGCCCTCATGCTTCAGACCTGCCCAGAGCCCGCCCTCTTTTTGCACAGGATGATCCCCGGATTGATACAGCGGGGCGCCTCATACCTGCATTCCATATTCTTCCGTATGGTGCGGGGTTTCCACTACGTACCTTGGTCTCATGGTCTTTAATTGCATACCGCAAAAAAAAACGCATCCTCCACTGGGACCGCGGCATCGTGCAGGACACGAGTACCCGGTCCTGCCACGTACTTTTCAGCATCATTTCACTGATGGGTCAAGACCCTGCGTTCAGGACTCCTGCGGTCACAGGCAGAATGCAGGTCGGCGGTCACACTGGTGCCGGCACTGGCGGCAGAGCGGGATACTGTTGGGGTTGGGGAACCAGGTTTTTTTATCTGCTGAAGGAAGGATGCAGGGCTGTGACGACTGTGGCTGGATGCGGTTTCCGCTTCTTTTTTGGATCCGGTGTCGTTGTTGTCATCCCAAAAAGTCATCCCTCGAACGGGGACGTGATCCCCATAAGGGATACTGCACCAGACAATGGATACACCCAACGGGGGATGGCACCAGGCCTGTCTGACAGGCCGGTGGCAGGTGCAATGCACTGCATGCGCCCTGTATCCGCTACATCCGGTTGCAGACAATTGCGCTGATATCTGCAGGCAAAAGACTGTTCGAGCAGAGGTGGCTGAGGATCGCTGCTGACCCAAGAGCGATCCCAAAACACCCGGCAAGAGCTCCGGCAAGGATCGCCAGCAACACCAGATATGAATGCATGCTCAGAAGTTTTCCTGCAATTGCACCCCGGAACCCCCCGGTCCCGAGTCCCGGCACCATCACAAAGAGCATGATGGCAAAGAAATAGAGCCTGGCGATCCAGCGGTAGTGTTCGATGACCTGTTGTGTTTTTTGTGTGAGACCGGTCAGCATGGGTCCAAGGAAGGGGATCCTAAACGCCAGATCGAAGTTTAGCGCCATGAACAGGCCGGCCTCAACATCAATCATCGCGATGGAGAGTGCCATGTACCACCAGGGTATGCCGAGTGCAATCCCCACGGGGATGACGCTCTCCTTCCCGGCAGGAGGCAGGATGTACGCGACAATAAGCCCGATCATGGTCAGGAAAAGAGTGTTCGGGAGTGTGGCAGCCATGACGGCGACGTGGAGCGACAGGACACACACCGGGATAAGGAGGGCAACCGCCCGGTACGGCACGGCCTGAAATACCTGCAGCCTGTTCATGATGCCCATGGTTGCACACCCAACAGAATTCCCGTATGTTTCCTCATGCTCGTCATTCTCTACGACTGCCACCCCGGGAGAGTGTATCTTCCAGGGGCAGTGCCTGCAGAGGTCAGGGTGTTCCCGCACAAAAAACCAAAAAACCCCGCCGCCATGCACGTCCTGGTATTTCGTTCATCATTCATTGAACCTGTGGTACAACTCCCGGCTGACAAGGTGGAATGCGACAATAAACCCGGCAATGACGATGACGTCCTGTGCGATCCCGAACCGGGTGGCACCGGTGTACGAGTACCGGATGAGGTCAGCGGCATAGCTGAGCGGGGAGAACAGGCCGGCCACCTGACCCCACCCCGGCATCTGGTCGAACGGGATGAAGATCCCGGAGATGAACATCAGCGGGAGCCGGACGAGGTTGACCATGGATATGATGTCACCCGGGCTCTCGGTGGGATAGGAAGCAAAGAGCGTCCCCATCACCGAAAAGCAGAGCGACGTCAGGCAGAGCCCTGCAACAAAGGCAATGGCGTTATGGGAGATCGCCCCGAACAGCAGGTACCCGGCAAGAAACGGGATGAACCCGATCGCAACGCTGTAGACAAACCCGGAGAGCGACACGCCCAGCACGATCGCGTCCAGTGATATCGGGGCGACAAGGAATCGGTCGAACGTTTTGACCCGCCGTTCGATCGGGATGGAGACCGGTTCGATGGTGGAGGAGGAAAACAGCGCGGTGATCGCGATCAGCCCGGGCAGCAGCGTCTCTGCCGGTGCGTCCCGTCCCGTTGCAAACGCTAAGAACATGAAGAGCGGGAAGAGGATACCGGAGACAATAATGTTGGGCTTTACATAATAGATCCTGATGTCCTTGCGGGCGATCGCCCACGTAGCCCGCAGGTCGCAGAAAACCCGGGCAGGGAGCCCGTCCTGTTCAGTCAATAGCCTGCACCTCCTTTGCCCGCCTGCCGACACCGGTGATCCTGATAAAGACATCCTCAAGGGAAGGGCCGAGTGTGCTGACGCTGAGTACGGGGATCCCGTGTATGCTGGTGTATTCACGGACCTCATCGAGCACCCTGATCGGGTCATGCGTGAGCAGCCGGACCTTGTCCCCCTCCTGCACAAGGTCGTTGACGAGCGGAAGGGTGCGGAGTGCCGTAAGGACGGCCGGCGTGATACGATCAAGCCCGACTTCCAGCGATTTTACGCTCTCGAAGGTGCCTTTGAGGCGTTCCGGTGAATCAATAGCGGCAATCATCCCGTGGTTGATGATTGCCACGCGCCGGCAGGTCACGTTTGCCTCCTCGATATTATGGGTGGTGAGAAATACCGTGACGCCCCGGTCCGTCAGTTCCCGGATCACGTCGCGGATGATCAGGTTGCTCTGGATGTCAAGCCCCGATGTCGGTTCGTCCAAGAAGAGGATCCTTGGGTCATTGACAAGCCCCATCGCGATGGTGAGCCGGCGCTTCATCCCTTTTGAGAACCCCCGCACCTTGTCATCTTTCCGGTCGAACAGGTCGAACAGGTCGAGCAGCCGTTTTGCCGCGGCGTTTCGTGCGTGGGCAGGGACGCCGTAGAGTTCGGCGTTGAAGATCAGGTTATGCCATGCCGAAAGATCGTCATACACGTTTGAGGTCTCCGGGACAACGCCGATGTACTGTTTTGCCCGGATCGTATCGGTCCGGATGTCATGGGAGAGGATGCGTGCCGTGCCGGACGTTGCCTGCGTCATTCCCGTGAGGATCCGGATGGTCGTGGTCTTTCCCGCACCGTTCGGGCCAAGGTACCCAAAGGTCTCTCCTCCCTCTACTGAAAAGCTGACGCCACCAAGGGCGGTCCGCTGCCCGTACTGTTTGACAAGGTTCATCACTTCAATTGCAGCCATCGCAATTCACCGGCATATAGGGAGAAGTAGGGGGCAAATCCTATAAATGGATATACCCGGGCAGATCTGTTTTTTTGTACGCGGGATGTGCCATATCGCATTCCACGTTAAAAATCCCGGACACATCTCCTGCCATATGCTCCCCTCTTCCGGCGAGTGAGGGTCAGGTTGTCCGGCTGGTGCATCCGAACGACAAAGAACGAAAAATAAATTTTTTATACGTGTGGCAGGATCAGTAAAACTATGGCACGGAAGATTACAGACGCCGCCGGTCATCCCACAACGAACCGTTCTTTGAAGGGAAAAAAACGTGCCGGACGCAAGGGAAAAAAGAAAACTCCCCGTAAAAAAACGGTACCAGCCGCGCCGGTCACCCGGCCTGAATGCCTCATCATTGGCGGGCAGGGTTCCTGTCCTGAGTGGCATGAACTGCTCGGGCACTACCCGATGATCGATTCAATACAGCGGGAAGATTTCCCGGATCACCGCGCCAGTTTTGTCTATCTGGCGCATTTTTACCGCTCAAAAAATACCAGAGAAGAAAGTTCCCGTGCCCAAGAGGAGTTTGAGGATTTTTTTAAGGAGATCGGGTACGAGTACGATTACGCGGGGAATTTTGAATCCCGCTGGTTCGAGGGCATCGGGGTAAAGATCAGTTGATCGCAGGATCGGGCGGATTCCGGGCTGTTCATATTACCATTTGTTTTGTTAATTTTTGAACTCCCTTTATCGCATATCCCTGCTTTGCCTTGTGTGCCGGAAGAGAGGCGATGCGGGGTGTTGAGTGCAGGAAGGCAGGAATTGACTGGATGTGGAGACTGGGAGCATAAAAAAAATTATCCAAAAAAAAAACATTTCTGAAAATCATTCGGGAATGGGAATTTTTATCAGGAAGCTACCGGGAAAGTATGCTGGTGCTGGCTTAAAGCAATGATATCCGCGGCATGATCCAAAAGCCCCGCAAGATATTTTTTTACCCATTCCTCATTTTCATATTCCTCGAACGGTCGGTATGACCCCTGTATTGTTGCATTCTCTTTATCAAACCGCAGCAATCCTATGGGAGATCCACCCTTTTGTACCAGTTGATTCAATTCTTCAAGCGGATGCCTCTGTGAACTGAATACAAATTTTGTCTCATTCTCAAACCCGACAGCGATTGCGACCAGATACGCTTTTTTTGCTTCTGTGAGCATTTCATTTACCAGATCGGAAGTTTTTCTCATTTTTCAATCAATAATGGGGTTGCAGGTCATCACATATATAATTCGTTAAACACTATGATAAAATGAACGAGGATCGGGGACCCCCTCTACCTTTATATCTTTGACTGGTCGTATGTTTTGTTTGCCCCCGGAGGCTTGCTCCTGTCATGAGCTTTGCGGCTCCACTGGGGAGGTTTTGGTTTTTTTCTTTCGGGTTCATCACCGGCAGGTGTTCCTGTCACCTTATCAGGTTCAGGTTTTATGGAAAGAAAACAATCTACCGGATTTTTGCCGCCCTCACAGAGTTTCTTTTTATAATCTTCACAATCCATGCAGCCCGGCACCCGTGTATCCAGGAGGGTGGGAAAGTGCTTTGTCCAGAGATTGGGATCAATCTTTCCCTGTTCAAGGAATCTTTTCACATGGCGTATCGTATATTTCATGAGTATTAGTGTACGATCAGGTCTCTTATTCTCTTGTAGTAGTTCCGGAACATGCTGGATGGTAAAGAAAGAAGAAGTTGAAATTTTTCTTTTGCTCTATGATATGATCCACCGGTTTCTTTGACTTAAAATTTTGACTTCTAATCCAAGATCTCTGATTTGACCGCAGTGCTCTTTACCTTCACCGGATAATCACCTAATTCAAAGGATTGACTGCCGGCAGGGGTAATCTCATGTCAACACCAGTGCAGGAAAAAGGTACACAGCCGGACAAGCAGTTCCATACGCTTCCGGAAGACGAGCTCTTTTGGGCACTCGGTACAACAGCACAGGGACTGACATCAAAACAGGCACAAGCCCACCAGGAGCTCTACGGGCACAATGACATCTCCCCTGTCAGGAAACGACCGGTTATCATCCAGTTCCTTGAGCATTTCAAAAACCTGCTCGTCATCATCCTGCTCATCGCCGCGGCAATATCATTGTTTGTCGGTGAATTCACCAACGCAGCGATCATTTTTATTATCGTCCTGATCAGCGTCACACTGGATTTCTTCCAGGAATACAAAGCGGAAAATGCCGCAGACCTGCTGAAACAAAAAATCATTTCGAAAGCAGCGGTCTTAAGGGACGGGAAGCAGACCGAGCTGCCCATCACCGAAATGGTCCCGGGTGACCTGATCTTCCTTGCTGCCGGCGACATCGTCCCTGCCGATGCCCGCGTCCTGTCTTCACGGGATTTTTATATCAACCAGTCTGCCCTGACCGGCGAACCGTTCCCGGTTTTCAGGACTGCCGGACTTGAAGATCCCGATACACCGCTGACTGAGGCGGGCAACTACATCTTCCTTGGCACATCGGTGGTCAGCGGCACGGCAACCGCGATGATCACACGGACAGGGATGTCAACCGAGTTTGGCAGGGTGGCAAAAACCTTAATCGAACGTCCACCGGAGACGGAGTTCGAACGAGGCTTAAAGCAGTTCAGTTACCTGATGTCAAAATTTATTTTCACCCTTGTCATCTTCGTATTTTTTATCAATGCGCTGTTCCGGCACGGTGTTCTTGAGTCGCTCCTCTTCTCGGTTGCACTCGCGGTGGGCATGACGCCTGAGCTGCTCCCGATGATCCTCTCGTTAAACCTGTCCAAGGGTTCGATTGCAATGTCACAGAAGGGTGCGATCGTCAAACACCCGGAATCGATCCAGAATTTCGGGAGCATGGACATACTCTGTACCGATAAGACCGGCACCCTCACTGAGAACCAGATTGCCCTTGTGTGCCACCTGGACACGGAAGGAAACGACAGCGACACTGTCCTGCTGTACTCGTACATGAACAGTTACTTTT
>Ga0208046_1000354_pt1 | contig 10105 bp, 7 predicted proteins | sample PL_2010_300m_FD_184161 | JGI IMG/M metagenome (GOLD analysis project Ga0208046, IMG submission 184161) | Freshwater microbial communities from Powell Lake, British Columbia, Canada to study Microbial Dark Matter (Phase II) - PL_2010_300m... | ecosystem: Environmental > Aquatic > Freshwater > Lake... | reverse complement strand
GGTCTAATGGAGATACCTTCTAATCTCCCCTGTTTTGAAGAGATTGGTATCGATAAGGGTGTTACAACGATTTTTCAAATTTTGAAAGATGGAGGAATGCACGTGCTTCCCATACACGCCGAGGTAGAAGGTGGAATATGGTCACGACACTTCATAGAATTACTTGAAATAATAAGAAATACGGATTACCGGATACTTCCACTTTCTGAGATAAAAGAACTATTGAAATGTAAAACGTTACAGGTGAGAAAATACCGGATGGAACTGCTGCCCGGTCGTTCCGCCCCCTGTGCGGTATAGAATTCTTTCATTTTCCCGCATGGCAGGATTGACGCTCTTGGAAGGAGTCCTGTTAACCCCTTTTCTCCCGCTTTTCAAGCTCCTCAGCTCTTAATTCTTTACGGAGGGTTTTCCCGACGTTTGATTTGGGCAGTTCTTTGCGGAACTCAATCTCTACAGGCCACTTGTACTTTGCGAGCTTGTTTTTGCAAAACTCCATCAATTCTTCCTCGGAAGCCGTTTTGCCATCTTTGATAACTACGAAGGCTTTGACATTCTCTCCACGCTTCAGATCGGGGATACCGATGGCACATGCTTCCTCAACCCCGGGATGTTCATAAAATACTTCATCGATCTCACGCGGGTAAATATTATAACCGCTTGATATAATTATATCCTTCTTGCGGTCAACAATATAAAAATAACCATCCTCGTCCATGGTGGCGATGTCGCCTGTATAACACCAGCCGTCTTTCAATGTATTTGCTGTCTCATCCGGCATGTTCCAGTAGCCTTTCATGACCTGTGGACCCTTGATAATAAGTTCCCCGCGCTCCCCGATGGATACATCTGTTGTGCCGGTCTTCAGATCAACGATACGGCATTCGGTATCGGAGATAGGAAGCCCGATACTTCCTACCTTACGCGCGCCACCGGCAAAAGGATTGACATGCGTCACCGGGGTGGTTTCTGTTAATCCATACCCCTCGACGATTACAGCACCTGTAGCCTCTTCAAAGTCACGTATAACCTCAACAGGCATAGGTGCACTCCCGGAGAAGCATCCTCTGACGCAGGTCAGATCTGTCTTTTTGATATCGGGGTGATTCAGCATACCGATAAACATCGTGGGAACAAGAGGTAAAAATGTGGGTCTGAATTTTCGTATCGCTTCGAGAAGATGATTCGGCTGCGGCCTCGGTACCATAACATTTGTCCAACCCATATGGACGGCAAGATTCATGGTGGTGGAAAGACCGAAGACATGAAAAAAGGGAAGCGCTCCCAGAATTGTTCCTTCCCCCTTATTAAATTGGGGAAACCATGCCTCAATCTGTTGAACCTGCTTACTCAGATTGGCATTGGTGAGCATGACACCCTTGGAAATTCCCGTAGTACCACCGGTATACTGATACATCGCCACATCGTCAAAACCGATCTTCGCTTCGGGAGGTTCGGGTGAGGATTTAACGATACAATCCTTCCATCTGTATACATCGGCGGCCGGTTTTACAGTTGCGGCAAACTTCTTCTTTTTAGCTATCAACGGGAACAGAAGATTCTTGGGGAAGGGGAGATAGTCTCCGATTGAGGTATAGATAATCTCCTTGATTGCCGTTTCGGGCCGCAGGTTTATCATCCTGTTTGCGAGAAGATCAATGGTGATCAGGACTTTAGAGCCGGAATCGGTGAACTGATATTTCAGTTCTCGATCGGAATAGAGAGGGTTGTTCATGACCGCTATCGCCCTGAGTCTCAGTATGGCAAAATATGCTGCGACACAGGGAATGACATTGGGAAGTAAAATTGAAACGGCATCACCCTTTCTGATACCGAAGCCGGCAAGGCAAGTTGCAAAGCGGTCAACCATCTCTTTCAGTTCTTTGAAGGTGACTTTATAACCCTGGAAGATGAGAGCGATATGATCGGGGGACCGGGCGGCTGTCCTGTTCAGGATTTCCGGCAGACAGATATCCTCGTACTCGATGGATTCCGGCACGCCCTCTTCGTAAAAATTCAACCACGTTTTATCCTGATACCTGATTCCTTCGACCATATCCTCTTTTTATTCCATATCCATGGCATCCCAGATGATTTCAGCTATATCCAGAGCTTCTATCTTCTCCTCCATGTTGCGATCTTTTATTCCATCGCTCATCATAGTCAAGCAGAAAGGGCAGGCCACGGCAATCTTTTCAGCGTTTACTTCAATTGCCTGATCCGTTCTCATATTGTTGATTCTATCACCGATATCCTCTTCCATCCACATCCTGGCGCCGCCGGCACCACAGCAGAAACTCCTGTCCCTGTTCCTTTCCATCTCGGTCAGTTTTATGCCGGGAACGGCTCTCAAAACACTTCTCGGCTGATCATAAATATTATTGTATCTTCCAAGAAAGCATGAATCGTGATAGGTGAAAAGCCCGGAAGCAGATTTATTCAATATGATCTTTTTCTGTGCAATCAGATCGGCCAGTATCTCCGTGTGGTGATAGACCTCATAATTTCCGCCGAAATTAGGGTAATCTTTCTTGAGAGCATTGTAACCATGCGGGCATGTGGTAATGATCTTCTTTACACCGTAACCGTTCATCACTTCAATATTCATCCGGGCAAGTGTCTGATAGAGATACTCATTTCCACCCCTCATGGCGGAATCACCACAGCAGCCCTCCTCCGTGCCGAGAATCCCGAAACTGACCCCGGCCGTCTTGAGAATCCTGGCAAGCGCAACCGCTACTTTCTTGCCCCTGTCATCAAAAGACCCGGAACATCCCACATAGTAGAGATATTCCGCATCGGGATCTTCCGAGAGGGTCTTTACACCGAGTTCCCTGGCCCAATCTCCGCGCGTATATGCACCGATGCCCCAGGGATTCGAATTATTTTCCATATTCCTGTAAGTCAACTGCAGCTCCTGAGCAAAGTCCGCCTCCATCAAAACCTTATACTGCCTCATGTCGACAATCTTGGGTACGTGCTCGATATAGACGGGACAGTGCTCCATACAGTACATGCAGTTCGTACATGCCCACAATTCATGGAGATCAATGACCTCGCCGAGCATCGCCTTTTCAGGTTCCGGTATCCGGGGATCCTCCCCTTCTTTTACGGCTTTCTTCGCTTTAAGAACAACCGGTACCCTCTCCGTCCAGTATGTTTTAATATCCTGAATGAGCTTTTTGGGAGAAAGAGGTTTTCCGGAGAGATAAGCCGGGCAGCCGTCCTGACATCGCCCGCAGCGTGTGCAGGCGTCTGCATCGAATATCTGTTTCCATGTAAATTCTTCCAGCTGACCTGCACCGAAAGACTCGGCGGTTTCGAAGTCCCGGATGGGTTCGAGCGCGCCGGCGGGTTTCAGCGATTTCATGTACTGGTTGGCGGGAGCCGTAATGATGTGGACCATCTTGGAGTAAGGGATGTAAGCTATAAAACCTAAGGCTATAAAGGTGTGAAACCACCATGTGATCTTGTGAAGGGATTCCAGAGTTATCGTATCTATACCATGAAAAATCTTTGCCAGAAGATACCCGACAGGAGACCAGACAGCCCACGATGGTTCGGTAACGGCGATCCTCAGTCCCTCAACGATGAAACCCGTGACAATTATGCCGAGTATCAGAATAAGGGAGAACGCATCATCGAGGGTATTGTCAAGCCTGTCGACCTTTCTTATATATCTCCTTTCGATGGCGAGTATTACGCCGATTACAACAAACAAGCCGAAAATATCCAGGGCAAGTGAAAACCAGAGATAAAACGATCCATGGTAGAATGGTAAACCTATGTGGGCCTCAATTGCGTCAACAGCCGCACCGAGCAACAAAACAAAGAATCCAAAGAATATCAATCCGTGAATAATTCCCGGATAGGCATCCTTAAATGTTCTTATCTGCAAAAAACCGTTGATGATAAGAGATTTTATTCTTTCGCCCGTATTGTCACTTCTGTTTTCAGCCTTGCCCAGGGCGGTCCACATCTGCCATCGCCTGTATATGTCAATGATAAAGACCGCAATTGCGATCACGGAAAAAAGATAGAGCGCAATCTCAAAACTGTGGGCATTCCAGAAAATCTCTCTTCCTTCATGCCCTGTGGTAAAAATTTGTTTTGCCGTATGTTCCATAATATCTTATATAAAATCCCCTTCGCCCCCCTTTACTAAAGGGGGGACAAAGGGGGGATTATTTTTAGCAGGGCTGAAGCCCTGCCCTAAGTTCCTTTTTATCCCGAAATCTCTTCTACTATTCCCTTTACATACCTTCCGATGGCGAGTGAAGAGGTAAGACCCGGAGATTCTATTCCGATAAGGTTAATCAATCCCGGAAAACCTCTGTCTTCTTCATGCCTTATTACAAAGTCCTTGAGGGATTCCCCGGGGCTTTGAAGCATGGGCCGTATCCCGGAAGATTCTGGTTCCAAATCTTCAATTTCAATGAAAGGGAAAAGGTTTTTTGCGTAATCGTAGAACAATTGCTTTTTGTTTGCATTGACCGAGTATTCTATCTGATCGACATAGTACTCATCGGGGCCGAGTCTCTCCCTTCCATCAATGGCAATGCAGTTATGAATCCCTACGCCGACTTTTCCCGGAACAGGGTAGATAAGCCTCTTTATCAGTCCCCATTTTTTGGGCCGTATGCTGAAATAATCGCCTTTCAAAAGATACGTCTTATATTTTGCCTCCGGTATATCTATTCCGGCGAGTACGGCTATCTTTTCGGCATGCAAGCCTGCGGCGTTTATCAGAATAGGCGTGGTAAAGGTGGATACTCCTTCAGAATCCCTTATTGTAACCTTATACTTTGAGTTTATTTTTTCTATTCCGATCGCCTCGCAGTTGAAGACAAAATTAACCTTTTCGCTTGCTTTGTTATAGAGCGTTTTCATATAAGAGAAAGAATCAACAATTCCCGAAGGAGGAGACAGCACTCCGGCTATTCCTTCCACATTCGGTTCAAGTTTTTTGAGCTCATCCCTCGAAATTAATCTTAAACCTTCGACTCCGTTTTTCCTGGCCTGATTATAGAGTTTTTCAAGCCCCTCCATCTCGTCTTCTTCAACAGCCGAGAAAATCTTCTCCACTCTTTTACAGCCGACACCGTACTTTGCGCAAAACTCATAGAGGAGAACGTTTCCTTCGAGACATAGCTTTGCTTTAAGAGAATCCTCATGATAGTAAATCCCGGCGTGGACTACCTCGCTGTTCCTGCTGCTGGCCTCATGCCCGAAGGACTCGTTTTTTTCGAGAACATAGACCCCTTCCCGGGCTAATTCGGAAGCTATGGCAAGCCCAACGGCCCCGGCTCCTATAACGGCAATATCAACTTCCAGAGACATTTTTACCCTCCTTCCTCGTCTTTACAGTTTCGCAAAAAGTCTTTTTTTGTTACCGTGACCTTGTTTCAGGGTCAGTTCAGGCCCTAAGAAACATACCTGGCATGATAAATGGCATAATTTACGATTTTTTACAACACCATTCAGTTTTTTATATCATAAAATTGCCTATTCCTCTTTCTTGAGCAGTTTCTCTACCTCTTTCGTTACTTCAGGTACGACCTTGAAGAGGTCATCGACGATACCGTAATCGGCCTTCTTAAAGATGGGAGCATCCGGGTCCTTGTTTATCGCAACGATACATTTAGAGGAACTCATGCCTGCCAGATGCTGGATCGCACCGGAAATACCACAGGCAACATAAAGATTGGGAGAGACGACCTTCCCCGTCTGTCCCACCTGATCCGTTTGAGGCCTCCATCCGGCATCCACGGCCGCTCTCGATGCACCGACAGTAGCACCGAGCTTATCTGCAAGCTCCTCGATTATCGTGTAGTTTTCCGGGCCCTTCATTCCCCGGCCACCCGATACGATAATATCGGCCTCTGTCAGGTCAAGCTTGCCGCTTGAATCCTTCTGTACTTCAAGAACCTTTGTTCTCAGTTCACCGGTATTGAGGGACGGATCAAACTTCACGACCTCACCGGCCTTTTTGTTTTCAACCACCGGGAACACATTCGGTCTCAAAGAGGCCATCTGCGGAGTCCCCGAGACCGCTACTTCCGCATAACACTTGCCGGCGTACATCGGTCTTGTGGCAATCAAATTACCATCCACGATCTTTAGATCAACACAATCTGTAGCCATACCGGTGGCTAATTTGCCTACCAGTCTCGATGAGAGATCTTTCCCCTGGATGGAGGCAGCAAGAAGAAGAATAGAAGGATCATTTTCCGCTACTAATTTTCCAACAGCCGCCGAATAGGCATCCGTGGTGTACTGTTCAAAAACAGCGTCGTCCGCCACGTAGACCCTGTCAACACCATACTCTCCCAATTTCCCTGCAATTCCTTCAATACCGCAACCCAGCAGAATGGCGCATACTTCTTCTCCCAGCTCGTCCGCGAGCTTTCTTGCCGTACTGGCGATTTCGAAACTTACCTTACGGAAATCTCCGTCTCTCTGTTCTGCAACTAACCATACACCTTTTGCCATTTTCTATTTCCTCTTTATTTTGAAACTATTTATGTGTTCAGAAACCTTTGCAAAACGCTCCCCTTTTGTCATTCCCACGAAAGTGGGAATCCATAACAAGTTTAAAATGCTTGTCCTCGACGTGATCGGGGACTGGATTCCCGTTTGCACGGGAATGACCATTCAGACTATTTATGGCAAAACTCAAAGGGCTCATTCAGTAGTCAGGAGCCGGAAGGATGCGACTTTTGCCATACTAAAAGGTCTTGAAAAGTTTTGGCTGGTTTTCTCATTCTGACTCCTGTCTCCTGCCTCCTGTCTCCTGCCTCCTGTCTTTTAAATCACATTCGCTTCTTCCCTGAGCAGCCTGACCAGCTCTGCAGCCTTCACGGAGATGTCATCACCTTCAATAACCTTTCCGGGAGGTGTTTCCGGAGGAGGCATCATCTTTACAACCTTTGCTTTGAAATCGGCAGATACGCCCAGTGTTGCTGCGTCTTTGACATCAATAGGTTTCTTTTTGGATTTCATAATACCGGGAAGGGAAGCATAACGTGGTTCGTTTAATCCCTTCTGCGCGGTAATTACGCAGGGAAGCGTGGATTCGATTAAAAGCTGCGCGCCTTCAATCGGCTTGACAACCCTGACGGTTTTGTCTTCTACATCAACCTTTGTTACGATAGTCAATTGAGGAATATTTAAAAGCTCTGCTAAAATAGAGCCGACCTGTCCGGAATCGTCATCAATCGCTCTCTGGCCGCAGAAGATAATGTCATAGGGTATATCCTTTATGGCAGCTGCCAGAGCAGTTGCAGTTGTGTAGGCATCAGCCATATCTGAAGAAGGATTATCGATATGTACACCTTTTTCGGCACCCATTGCGAGGGCAGCTCGTATCGTATCCACTACCCTTGCAGGGCCAACGGAGACTACGGTGACATCTCCTCCATGCTTTTCTCTCAGCCTCAGAGCCTCTTCAACACCAAATTCATCATAGGGATTCATCACCCACTTAATACCGCTTTCTTCTATCCCCGATCCGTCCGGTTTTACCCTGATCAGCGTTTCTGTGTCGGGAACCTGTTTCACACATGCAACTATATGCACATTCTCCTCCTTTCATAACTTGTCTTTTTGCTTTTTGGGGTCAGGTCTTGCTTTTTGCCTTTTTGATATAAGAAAATAATTTGAAGTAGTCTCGGAAAGGCAAAAAGCAAGACCTGACCCCTATTTTTTTCTCAACCCTGAACTATCTTCTTGATTTCGGGAATAATTTCAGGATTTGCCAGCGTCGTTACATCACCCACTTCCTTTTTATTGGAGATAGCGCTGAGTACCCTGCGCATTATCTTTCCGGAACGCGTCTTCGGCATATCGGGTACGATCCATACCGATCTCGGCTTTGCGAACTTTCCAATGGCGCTGCTGATACTATCTGAAACCCTCCCGGCCAGTTCTTCACTGGCTTCATACCCGGGTTTCAAAGAGACATAGAGATCGGGCACCCTTCCCCTCAACTCATCTGCCACAGGGACGACCGCTGATTCCGCAACCTCTTCGACAGTAAGGGCCGCTGACTCAAGCTCTTTGGTTCCCAGTCTGTGACCTGAAACATTGATAACATCATCAACTCTGCCAAGGATACGAAAGTATCCATCCTCGGCCTCCACGGCGCCGTCGTTGCTGAAGTATGGCCAATCACGCCAATCCTTGCTGTCTTTGTCCTTGCAGTACTTTTCATAATACTCCGAGACATATCTATGGGGACTGTCCCATATTGTCTGGAATGAACCGGGCCATGGGTTCCGGATACATATATTACCGGCCTTGCCCGATCCGGCGGGCATCTCATTTCCGTCTTCGTCATAGACTACAGGATGGATACCGGGTACGCCCGGGCCGGCGCTTCCCGGCTTCATTGGTTTCATTGCGGGTATAGTACTGCACAGGAAACCTCCATTCTCTGTCTGCCACCACGTGTCAACAATCATTGCCTCTTTTTTCCCCACCACTTCGTAATACCACTTCCAGACCGCTGGCTCAATCGGTTCTCCAACAGTGGTCATATGCTTGAAGTGGTAATTATACTTTTGAGGTTCGTCAGGGCCGACCTTTCTCAGACCCCGTATTGTGGTAGGTGCGGTATGGAAGATATTCACATCAAGTTCTTCCGCTATCCTCCATGCCCTACCGGCATCCGGATAGGTAGGCACGCCTTCATAAATGACGGAAGATGCACCCAGGGCAAGGGGACCGTAAACAATATAGGAGTGACCCGTAATCCATCCAATATCCGCCATGCACCAGTAAACATCCTCCGGATGAATATCCTGGATATACTTTGATGTGCCTGTCACATAGGCAAGATAGCCACCTGTTGAATGCTGACACCCCTTCGGTTTTCCCGTTGTACCGCTGGTGTACATGAGAAAGAGGGGATCTTCGGCCGGCACGCGTACCGGCTCAACTTTTTTCCTTCGATAGTTCTTGAGAAGATCATTTATGATATAATCACGTCCTTTGACCAGCTTGCTTTCGCTCGAGTATTTTCCCGGATAGCGGTTCCATATCAAGACCTTATCGACATTGAGGTCCTCCTTCTCTGCCACATTGACCGCGTCATCGGCATTCGCCTTGTGATCAATGAGGTTGCCGTTACGATAATATGCGTCCATCGTTACCAGTACGTGGCTATCAGAATCTACCATCCTCTCGGCACATGCCTTGCCGGTGAAACCTCCGAACACCTGAGAATGGATAACGCCGAGCCTGGCACAGGCAAGCATGGATATCGGAAGTTCCGGCACCATTGGCAGATGAAACGTTACCACATCTCCTCTTTTCACGTCCGCAAAGTCTCTAAGGAGCGCGGCAAACTCATTGACCTTTACGTATAGTTCCTGATAGGTGATATGTTGAATTGCCTCATTCTCAGGTTCGGGGACAAAATGGATTGCCGTCTTGTTTTTATTCCCGGCAAGATGTCTGTCAACACAGTTGTAACATACATTTATCTTCCCTCCGACAAACCACTTCCAGAAAGGCGCATCGCTTGTATCAAGGGTTGTATGCCAGTACTCATACCAGTCCAGCATATCGGCATATTCCTTGAAACATTCGGGGAAATTATCCAGACTGAATCGCTCATAGATATCCTCGTCTGTCATGTTTGCCTGGGAAATAAACTTCGTGGACGGATAGACAATATCTTCTTCCTGCCAGTGAACGGCGATTTCCGCTTCAGTAGGTTCTAACATTTCTTTTTCAACTGGTTCTATTTTTTTCTTTTTTACCATTTTTTAACTCCCTCCCTTTTTTACCTACCTTGCCTACCATCTACCATTTTTTGATGAGTCAAGCAACATAGATTGGCTGTCTACACGCATTATCTATGCCAGAGCACATCGCAAAGGAACGATAATATTCTAACTCATTGTATTTGTTGGATTAAATTTTCAAAAAGATTCTACAATTATCTGTTGTAGTTCCTTGTTTTGCGGGGCATATAATGTGTAATTTTCTTCACGGTGGAAATAAAACTACACAGTAAACACTCCTGTCATTCTGAACTTGTTTCAGAATCTTTGGCAGGTGGCGTGGACAGCGCAGCGAAGGGTGGCATGGACAAACCATG
>Ga0208046_1000352_pt1 | contig 10135 bp, 13 predicted proteins | sample PL_2010_300m_FD_184161 | JGI IMG/M metagenome (GOLD analysis project Ga0208046, IMG submission 184161) | Freshwater microbial communities from Powell Lake, British Columbia, Canada to study Microbial Dark Matter (Phase II) - PL_2010_300m... | ecosystem: Environmental > Aquatic > Freshwater >... | reverse complement strand
AGAACTGCTCGACAGCCTTATGAAAACAAGCAGGCTCGTGCAGCAGGGAAGGCACCTCACCGGCAGGCAGGAAGAGAGCATGAGAGCACTTCTTGCACGTATGGAGGCACTGGGATACCGGTTTCATTGAACCCGGCACGGTGCCGGATGGATCCCGCATGACATGACTCCTGTAAAAGATCCAGGCAGCCCACGGGTCGACCGGGTATGAAAAATATCCTGATCACCGGTCCACCGGGCAGCGGGAAGACAACACTGGTCCAAAAGATCGCATCCAGCCTGCAGGACCTGTGTCCTGCCGGATTTTACACTGCCGAGATACGCGTGAGCGGAGTCAGGCAGGGATTTGAGCTGGTGAGCTTTTCCGGTGAGCGTCGTATCCTCTCCCACACCACGATCAGCGGCCCGCACCGGGTCGGAAAGTATGGAGTCGATATCGGGGGTTTTGAGGAATTTTGCGCACGACTTCCTTTGTTCGTTCCACGGCACCCGCTCATCATCATCGACGAGATCGGGAAGATGGAGTGCATGTCAGCGCAATTCCGGCAGATCGTCGAGCGTGCTCTCGTATCAGATACGATCTTCCTTGCGACCATCGCCCTTAAGGGGGACCGGTTTATCGAAAACGTAAAGCGGCGGCATGACATCGAACTGGTTATGGTATCTCACCAGAACCGCCATGCACTCCCCGATCTGATCGTACCGGAGATCAGAAAGATGGTTGGAGAAATGGGCAGGAACACCGGTTCATCCACCGGAAAAAAAGAGACGACCTGATCCTGCCTGCAACCAGGCCGACATTCCCGTAATGTCACCGTGCATCAGGTCACAACAGCATTCCTGAACCGCCACCATGCAAACAAAAACGTGATCGCGGCAAAGAGGATCAGACCGAAGAAGGACAAGGCGATGTCTGATGTGGTGTACACATAGTGTTTTCCCAGTGCGATAAAATCCGGACCGATGGCAAAGTACCGTATGCCGTTGATCATCAGGGTCATGGGGTTGTAATTCGAGAGGGTTTTGAGGATCTCGGGGAACGAGTCGACCGGGTAGAGTGCGTTGCTTGCAAAGAAGATCGGCATGGTCAGAAGCGTGATGATTCCCTGAAGCCCCTCAGGACTCTCCATTGAGACCGCGATACCCGCGGAGAGGAAGAGGAAACCCAGCGCAAATATCCCGACAAATGTCAGGATGCCCAGCACCCCGATTACAACCTGGATGGCGCCAAAGCCGGCAAAGAATGCTGCCCCGATCAGTATTCCGAAGACCATGATAATGATTACCTGAATAAACGATTTCGTCACTCCGGACAGCGCGATCCCGAAGATGATGTGGTTCCGGTTCATCGGGCTTGCGAGGATCTCGCGCATCAATCCCCAGTTCTTGTCAAACAGGATCACAATTCCGCCAAAAAGGCTGGTAAACAACGTCGTCATCGCAATAATCCCGGCAGCCATAAAGGTGAGGTATCCCACCGCATGCATGCCCGGCGGGACCGGAACTCCTGCCATGAGCCTGTCGAAACTGCTTGACATGGCGATGCCAAAGAACGCCAGCCAGAGCGCCGGCTGGAGAAGCGAAGAGACAAGGAGTGTCTTGAACCGGACAAACCGTATCATATCACGCCAGTAAATAGTCGTGAAGCCGTATGTCATGTTAATGACCTCCCGGGCGCATGGTGAGATAGACGGATTTTCCCTCGGGTTCGTCGCGGAGTTCCTTTCCCGTGTAAAATACAAAGACGTCATCCATCGAGGGTTTTTTCAGGTTGATGGTGGAGAGCTCGATCCCCTTGCTGCGGAGCACGTCGATAATGACAGGGAGAACCTTGGTCCCGTCCTCGTTGACCATCAGGACAAAACCTTTCGTTTTGGATTTAATGTCCCGTACGCTGGGCACACCCTGCAGGATCCGGATCGCTGACTCATTGTCGCTGGTCTCCAGGTAGATCAGGTCCTGGCCCAGCGTATTCTTGAGTCCATACGATGTGCCTGTGATGATAATCTTCCCGTGATCGATGATGCTGATCCGATCGGAGAGCCGGTCGGCCTCGTCCATGTAATGGGTGGTGAGAAAGATCGTTGTTCCTTCGTTGTTGACACCCTTGATGTAGTCCCACATCCGCATCCGGGTCTGCGGGTCAAGGCCAATAGTCGGCTCGTCCAAAAAGAGCACTTTTGGCCGGGTCATGAGCCCCCGGGCGATCTCGAGCCTCCGCTTCATGCCGCCGCTCAGGTTCTTGGTGCGTTCGTCTTTCTTCCCCTCGAGCTGGACGAGCCTGAGCAGTTCATCGATGCGTTTCCTGCGGTCCTCGCGGGACATATTGTAGAGCCTGCCGTGGAACTCCAGGATCTCCCAAACAGTCATGTCCCGGTCGAGCGTGATATCCTGGAAGACAACCCCAATCGATTCGCGGACTTTCTGCGGATCTTTTGTCACATCAAAGCCCGCGACGCTCGCCTCACCTTTCTGGAGGGAGAGGAGCGTGATGAGGATATTGATCGCAGTACTCTTGCCCGCACCGTTCGGCCCGAGGAACGAGAAGATCTCGCCTTCCTTCACAGAAAAGCTGATCCCGTCAACGGCTTTGAAGTCACCGTACGAGTGTTCCAGATTTTTTACTTCGATGACGGGGTGCCCTCCTGATACTGGTGTTCCTGCCATATATCCTTTCGTCCCTCCCGGTTCCCGCGTGTGCTCCACATAGGTTCGTGTGGCTCGTATTTACGCACGATGTTTGTGCATCACGTACTTCTCATCTCATCCGGTGAGTGATTTTTTTGTATCCTTTCTCATTCCCTGCAGTGCCAGTGACTGAACTATCAAACGGAAGGAGGAGAGGATCATGCCAGGGAAATGGAGAGAAAGACGGGGATCCGGCATCTGCGTTTCCGTTCCTTTCATAAAAAATCATGCTGTTCGCCCGGTCAACAAAAAGAAAAACGGATCATAGCTCCTGTTAAAATACCATTCTCACCACGATATGCCTTCTTTTTAAGCCCCAAAAGCACGTCTCAACGCTGGATCGTCAGGTGAAAACGAATTCATTTGTACCGCGGGGTCCTGTTGGATACGGCCTGTGCGATGACTGGGCAACCGGGGGATATGCATACCAAACGGGCGCGGACGAAAAACCTATTAACACCGGCAGGGAATAATGCACCGGTAATCAGGAGTACCACCGCCATGACGGAACCATGGTGCAGAGGAATTTCACCTCTGAAAGTGCAGCAGATCAAGATAGCAGTCGAAGGCACCTGCGAACTCTGCCGCGAGTACACCCCGGTCCCGTTGCTCGAACTGCATGGTATCCTGTCCGGTCAAAAACCAAAAAAACCGCAGCCAAAAGAGCGTGAGCGTAATATTCTTGTGGTCTGCCGCCCCTGCCACCGTCACATCCATGAACTGCCGGTACCCGAGAAAAAACTCCGGGCGCTGATCGATAAGCGCCCGTTTGGGGTGCGAAAAGAGATCCTTTGCGCGCTCGGATACGTCCCAAAGCACTATTCGCCACCGGATGACATCGATATGGCCCGTATTTTCGACGAGACTGTGAGAAACACATCTGCGGGATACAACCGTTAAGGCACCGGCTTTTCGTGAAGGTCGCCCGAAGAATACCGTTGATCCATTAAAATCATAGGAGACCGGCAGTCATCATTTCAGATAGATTGGATTCCGCACCCGGAGCCGCCGTGCTTTTCATAGTACCGCTGGTGGTACTCCTCAGCACGCCAGAATGTCCGGGCCGGCACAATTTCTGAAATGACCGGGCGCCGGAACCTGCCTGACTTGTCCATCCGTTCCCTGAATGACTCTGCCTCTGCTTTCTGTCCGGGGGTATGATAAAAGATGACGGACCGGTACTGCGTCCCGATATCCACACCCTGCCTGTTGGGAGTTGTGGGGTCGTGAATTTTAAAGAAAACATCCAGCAGGTGTTCAAAAGAAACCCTCGCGGGATCGAATATGACCTCCACAACCTCCGCGTGCCCGGTTGTGCCCGTGCAGACATCCCGGTATGTCGGGGAATCAAACGTTCCGCCCATGTACCCGACCGCAGTATCGAGTACTCCTGAAACGTTGCGGAATGCAGTTTCAACCCCCCAGAAACAGCCCGCTCCAAATGTCGCTCTTGGAAAATTCTGATGAGTGGCTGGCGGTGGTGACATGACGTGGATCCTCAGTCATGATGATCTGCACTCCATAGTAAAGCTCCGGATGGTGACAGGAGTACTGTCCCGTCTCGCGGTTGGGTCACTACCTATTTGACAGGGCAGCGCCAAGATTATACCCGATGGGAAAAGAGCCGGTCTTTTTATACAAACAGTGCCTGATCGTGCGCACCGATATCAGGATGAGCTGCGGCAAGAGATGCGCCCAGGCAGCCCATGCGTCAGTCGGTGCCCTTGAGCATGCCGACAAAACCCTCAAAAAAGCGTGGCTCGCGGAAGGGCAGAAGAAGGTGGTGTTAAAAGCAAACGATGAACGCACGCTTCACGAGCTCAAAGCGATCGCGCTCCATGCCGGCATCTCCGCCTCCCTGATCCAGGACGCCGGGATGACTGAGATCCCGCCGGGGACGGTTACTGCACTCGGTCTTGGTCCAGCAAAATCAGATGATCTCGACCGGATTACCGGTAACCTTCCCCTCTTATGAGAAAAAGCCCCTACCCCCTTGAACAGGATCTCGGCATCCGTTATTACGCAAGCGATGCCGATGGTATCGGAGGAAAGCTCCGTTTTGCCGCAGAAGATTTTATTGTTGAGGAGATCCCGCTGCACTCATCCGGCGGGACAGGGCCGTATCTGGTCTGCAGGCTGACAAAGAAGAACTGGGAGCATCAGCATGCAATAAAAGAGATCGCAAAACGGCTCGGGATCAGTCACCGGAGGATCGGCTGGGCAGGTACCAAAGACCGGCGGGCGGTCACAGCCCAACTCATATCGATCTACAGGGTTGCACCCGAAATGGTTGAAAATGTCCGGCTGAAGGATATTACCCTCGAGGTTGTCAGGCAACAGAATACCCAGATCTCCCTTGGTGACCTGCAGGGAAATTGGTTCGATATTATAATCAGGGAGGCAGCCGTCCCCGGCCTTGCGGAACGCGTGGAGAAGATCACCGGTGATGTGGCGACTGGCATCCCGAACTATTACGGGATCCAGCGATTCGGGGCTGTGCGCCCGGTCACCCATCTGGTGGGGGAGCGCATCCTTACAGGGGATTATGAGGGGGCCGTGGTCACCTATATCCAGAAGACCTTTCCGCTCGAGACAGGGACTTCCCGGCAGGTCCGGACGGAATTTGGTACCACCCGTGATCCGGAGGCTGCACTCCGGAAATTTCCTGTCTCGCTGGGATATGAACGTGCGATGCTCCAGTACCTTCACAACAATCCTGACGATTACGCCGGCGCCCTGCAGGAACTCCCACCTAAACTCCTTTCGATGTTCGTGTCGGCGTTCCAGTCGTACCTCTTTAATGAGGGGCTCAGCAGGCGGATCGAACAGGGGTATTCCCTTGTTGAACCGCAGCCCGGTGACCGGCTTATCTTTACAAACGGAAAAGAAGATGTGGTCTCCTCAAAGAACCAGCAGACCGCAGCACAGCATATCAGTCGCGGCAGGTGCGGCATCGCCATCTTCATGCCGGGAAAAGGTCGGTTCTCTCCATCCTCAGACAGCGAACACTACATGAACCGGCTCCTGGAAGAGCGCGGGATACGTGCAGAGAATTTTTTGCAGGTGTCCGTCTTTGTCAGGACAAAATTTGAGGGTGCGCTCCGCCCGATCTCGCTGCACACGAATGTTGGAACCGGCATCGAAGATACCAGCGTCCGGCTGCAGTTCGCGCTGCCCCCCGGTCATTATGCAACCACCGTCGCCCGCGAGTACATGAAGGCAGACCCGCTGCAGATGATCTAAAGGAAACGCGAGCGGCCGGCAAGCGATTTTGCACCCTCGACCGCATCGTTCAGGTTGCCGAGCTCGTCAACAAGGTTGATCTTCACTGCATCCGCACCGCGTATGATCCTTCCGTCTTCAATATCCGAACGGGCAATCTGCCTCTGTGCCAGCACATCACGCATGAGACCCTCAAAGCTCGCGTTCACGATTTCCTGCGCGTATACCATCTCTTCTTCAGTGATCGGCCGTGATGCGGAACCCATATCCTTCATGCTTCCCGATTTCACGATGCTCACGTTGTAGCCTTCCCGAATCATCCACCGCGAGATTTCAGGAAATGTCCACACCACACCGATTCCTGCGGTGAAGGTATCAGGGTCGGCATAGATCCTGGTGGCATGGGCGCTGACGTAATACGCGGCGGATGTTGCCATGTCCCCCATGGAGACGACGACCGGTTTTTTCGTTTTTGCGTATTCAAGGTCCCGGATAATCTCCTGCGCTGCAGCAGGCGTGCCCCCGGGGCTGTTCACCCGGAGAACAATTGCCTCCACCATCGGGTCATCCGCAGCGTTCCGCAGCTCCCTGCCAACCTGTTCACTTGCAGAGAAATCATTGCCGGAGAGTTCGCCGGTAACAAGAGTGCCCTCCATCCTCACAACCGAGACCCCCATTTCATCGGAATAGGTGAGATAGAAAACCGCGATGAAGATCCCGATCACAACGATGAGCCCTGCAAGGACGATCAGGAGCCAGGTGACAGATGACGGGCGGGATGCGGTTGCACCCACGGGTTCGGCAGACAGTACCATGGATTACCCTTCGCGATACAGCACATCATATTCTGATACGAGGTTGGTGCCGCACATGTAGTGGTTTTTGAGATGCAGGCGGATCATCTCATCCTCGGAATCGATATGCATCCCGCCGACGAGCGACGGGGTATCCGATCCCCCGACAATGAAGGGTAGGTGGATGAGCCGTATCTCGTCCACGAGCCTGTGATGGAGCATGTGCCAGTTCAGCGTCGGGCCACCTTCAATCATCAGCTTGTCCACGTGAAACTTCTGTTTCAGAATTTTCATCAGGAGAGGGAGTTCAACATGCTCCTTCCCGGCGACCACCACGTGCACCCCTTTCTTTCTGATCGCCTCCACACGGTCTTTTGGTGCCTGCTCGCAGACGGCAATGACCGTCTGGGCATCGGGGCCGAGGACATTCGCATCGGTTGGAATATCGGCCATGCTGCAGGGGATCACCCGCAGGGGACTTTTTCCCGGAACGAGCCGGACCGTCAGGAAGGAGTTGTCAATCCGTATCGTGTTCGCACCGACCATGATCGCATCATACTCCGCCCGTGTCCGGTGGAGGAGGATCTCGGTCTCGTGGGCCATGTACTTCATCAGGATCTTGGAGGATGCACCTTTCTTGAGGGTCAGTTTGCCATCAGCGGTGATCTCTGACATCATCAGCACATGCGGACGGTTGGTTGAGTCTGACATTCTTCTACTCTTGTATACCATTGGTCAGGGCATATAAAGAATATGACGATGGCCGGCCGGAGCGGTGTCACCGGGTCTTTTTTGTGGTTTGAAACCCGACATTAATTATTAATGGCACAGGTACCCATGATGTGAGCTATGAATATTACTGTATACCGTTCAAGGGTTATTCAATATCTTGAGCCGGTTGCAGACCTTTTCGTACAGATCGGGATCACACCCAACCAGATATCGCTTCTCGCGCTGGCCGCTGGTCTCCTGTGCGCCGTCCTTTTCTGCCGGCGGGAGTTCCTGCTCGGGAGCCTTGCCCTCTTTGCTTCGGCAGTACTTGACCTTGTCGATGGCAGCGTTGCGAGAAAAACCGGCGCCCACACGGATTTCGGGGCGGTCTTTGACTGGATCGTGGACAAGTACGTGGATGCACTGGCCCTGCTGGGCGTCGGCCTCTCCGGGATCGCGATCCTTACGCCTTACCTGCAGGTTCCGCCGGTTGCAGATTTTGCGGTTGTTGCCTTTGCGATTATCGGCTCCCTGATGAACACGTTCATCAAGCCCGTCGTGTATGCCGAGATCGGGTACCGGGAAAAGGTCGGGGGGAAAATCGATGACCCGCTGGAAGGTATCGGGTTCTTCGGCCGGCCCGAAACCCTCCTTGTCCTGATCTTGGGCGGGGTCACTGGCTATATTGCCGTTTCAATAATCATCATCGCTGCCTGCACAAACCTGTCGGCAGTCCAGCGCATCATGTACCTTTATAAAACACTGCCCTGATTTCACCATAGTAGACCTGGTACAGGTCGTCAGCGAAGTCCCCGAGGTTCGGAATGACCCGGAACAAACCGAATGCAAGGGCGATCAGCAGTACCAGCGCAAGCAGTTCGGCGATCACGTTGTGCGCCCAGAAAAAGCTCTCATACCCGAACTCACCGTTGCCGGCGATCTCGGGAAAGTACGGGAACCACTGGTCGGTGTACGCCATGATCACAAAGACATTGCGCAGCAGGTTCAGGATATAGATGGTCGGGGCAATCAGCAGGAATGCGAGAATTTTCTGCCGGGTCGTGGTGGGGATTGCCGCTGCAACTCCCAGCATGATCGCGATGCTCTGGATGCCGGTACAGGCAAGGATAATCTCCACGCGCAGACCATTGCGTGCGATGATGTTCCAGTCTACGAGCGTGACAGTATGCCCGAGGGCATCGAGAAGAAAGACAACCTGATTGGTGACGATTGAGATCAGCCAGGAACCCAGCGCCGGGATGTATTCAAACGGGGCGTAGATCAGGAACGCAACCGCTGCCGCCCGTGAAAGGTTGATCACGCACCGCTCATCGCGAAGCAGGTATTTCACCGTGATGAGGAGAAACGGTACCGAAAGCACCGCCATCAGGGGGTAGAGGAAGTTGTTGATGGAGAAATAATAGGGGAGTTCTGCAAAGAGGAAAAGGATAATAAACGTCCAGCCGACGATTGCGGGATATTTCCTGAACCGACCGGGTATCAGGAATGCCAAAAAACCGATGCAGGAAATCAGCACCAGGTACTCGATCATTAATGAGTTATTCTCGTCATACCAAAAAAAGGATTCTCACACGGCAACCCCCATGACCTGGTACCAACGCCGCTGCCGTTCCCGTCGTGGGATCATCCACAGATTAATCTTCTCTGCCTGCCCATGATTATAGCGATGTTCTGCCCTGAATGCAAGACTATGCTGATCTCTTCGGGTGGTCAGCTCAAGTGCAAGAAATGCGGATATATCAGGAAGATCGGCGGGGCTGACCAGATGAAAAAAGAGAGGAAGCGCAGCGAGAAGGAGATCGTCATCGTCGAAGAGGAGGGGCAGCCAAAGACCATGCCGACCATCCAGATCCGCTGCCCGAAATGTGATAACAATCTCGCCATCTGGTGGTTGCGCCAGCTTCGGGCTGCTGATGAGAGCGAGGTCCGGTTCTTCAGGTGCACCGAGTGCGGGCATACCTGGCGCCAGTACGATTAAATTTAATTGTTTTTAACCTGCCGTATCAGGACGTTCTTTTTTAAGACACGGTTGATCGTCACCCGGCCCGGTTTTTTTAATAGAGATCGATTCGGTTTTGCGGTTCTTCTTTTGGTGCGGATGGGCCCTTTCATTGAATTTCTCCATGCAGATCGCTTTACGCCTGCCATCAGAGTGGCATCAGAGCACGGATACCTGTCATTAGAGTGGGAGGATATTGTTCCGGCTCGAGTACCGGAAATGGAATAAATCACGCAATGAAAAATAATCCACAATCACATTATTCTTTGCCGGAAAACCGTTTAAGGTAGTACTCACTGCCCGATATTTTTTCCCCGGGTTTGAGGGCGAGCAGGTTGCTGTGGGCATGGTCAGCGCATACATAGGCACCCCAGCACCCGAACCCCTGGTACCCGATGGCGTCCATTTCACAGTACTGGCATTTTTGTCTTTCCATGTCTGGTCACACTCCGGCCTGCACGAATATCCGGTGTCAATACAACGGGATAAAAGTACGTGGAGCTCACGGATTTTTTTTGGGTTTTTTGTGTTTTTATCTGAGCACTGCATGCACGGGTAAAATCAATGTGATTATATAGAGAATCCGTAAATAGTGTATACAAAGGAGTGGATTAAACCATGAATGCAGAGGAGTTTAAGAAGATCATTTCGATGGCGATCACACGTGAAGTGGAATCCTTTACCTTTTACAAGGGGGTTT
>Ga0208046_1000350_pt1 | contig 10165 bp, 14 predicted proteins | sample PL_2010_300m_FD_184161 | JGI IMG/M metagenome (GOLD analysis project Ga0208046, IMG submission 184161) | Freshwater microbial communities from Powell Lake, British Columbia, Canada to study Microbial Dark Matter (Phase II) - PL_2010_300m... | ecosystem: Environmental > Aquatic > Freshwater >... | reverse complement strand
CTCAAGGTTCACGCGCACGTCGGTGATCCGGTAGGTGCTTTGCAGATCGGGATTCGACAGCGGGGAATTGACATCGAAGAACAACCATGCCTGGGTGGTAATCGACGCGGTGTCATCGGCCACGCCGACGGATTCGCCTATGATGTTATTCGCGTCGGTGATGTCGGCTATGTTCGTCTGCTGGAAGCGGAACCCCTTGAGGCGAACCACGGATGAACGTTCGTCCCACCACAGCAGGACGTTCAGCTTCGTAATTTCTGCCAGCATGTCTTTGACAGACATGGGACCGGTTAGCAATGTATGGAAGTTGAGGCACTGAAACCCGTTGTCGATTTCCGCCTGCCATTCGGCAAGCGGCAGGAACGCGGCGTCGATCCCCGCAACCGTGTTCAGCAGGAAGTAGACGATATCGTAGACCATCCCATCCAGAACCCAGCACGGTTGAACGGACGCCTCGGCGTCGTGCGTGGTGGCGACGTTCAGCGAGAAGTCGTACCAGAGCGGCATGCTGGCGCGCGTCACAGTCAGGCTCGGCGTCGTGGTGCCGTGGCCGGTGATCGCCGACGCCAGCATGATTTCATCTTCCACGCGGATGTAGCGACCGCCCGCCGTCCACCAATCGCTGATCTGCAATTGCGCGTCGGTGATCGGCACCGACAGAACAAGCGCATTGATGTTGCTCCGTAGGAGCGCGGTCGACGCCGCCGGCCATTGCGCCTTTTCACCATCGGCGAGCTTGAGCGGATCTTTGCCCTCGATCTGGATTGTGCCGTTGACCCCCGGCCCGCTTACCTTCGTGATGATGTATGTTCGCCGCTTGAAGTTCGCGGGATCGTAGGTGCCATCGTCGTTGAGGTAGCCGGTCAGAACGTCGATCCGCCGATTCTGATAGAACTTGTTGCGGGCGAAGAACCGGCCGAGGAATGAACCGCGCGAATCGGGATCGAACGCGCGCAGCGACAGGTACGGGTCAATCCCCGAATCGGTCCACGGGTGATCCTGTATCGTGACATTGATCGACGAACGGACGCCCAGCCCATTGCCGGGGGTTAGGACCGTCGGCGCCGAACTGATCGCGAGAAGGGTCGGGAACGTCGGCCCATCGCCGGGCGCCTGGATGCCATCGACGCGCGCCGACGCGAAGCGATAAACCTTCGTGGTGGTTGCATAGTTCGCCGGATCCTGGCACGTCCCGCGGGCGTTGTAGCATCGGTCCGCACCGGTAATCCCGATGGCGGCGGTGCATGGCGCCGTCCCATAGGAACGAGTGCAAATGTCTAACCGCAATTCAACGATGTTGATTGCGGTCTTGCCCGGCTGGGATGCTAGGTCGGCGTAGCTCATGGATCAGTCCGTGATCGCGAGCATGGGAAGGTCCACCTTCATGAGCGGCGGCGGTCGATCGTTCGTCGGCGCGCTGATGTCGGATGCCGCGGCGAATGCGACCTCGGCCTGGTGGCCGGTCGGATCCCACCTATACCAGAACGGGAAGCGGCCGGCGTGCTTCGCGAGCGGTTCCCATGTCGACCGCACCCATTCCGGCCGCAGGAATTGCAGGCTGATCGTCCCCTGCTTCTGCGTGCGGCGGATGTTGCTGCCGATGATCGAGCCGTTGACCGCCACCACGTTTTCCCTGATCACGCCCTGGTAGAGCGTGAGCGGGTTCAACCCCGACCATTGACCGGTGGGGAATTGAAGCTTGGCGCCGACCGACAACAGGCGCCAGTTCGACGCGCCGCTGATCGCCAGCCTGATCCATCCATTGAGCGGAACGGTCACTGGTGCGAAGTCGACCCACACCGGCACGCCGGTATCCACGACCGGCACCGCGACGATCGGGGTATAGGTCACATCATCGGCCGACCACGCGAGCGCCATCGTCACCGCGCCGACGCCGCCGGCCGGCGCCCATGCAACCGCGCAGTCGATGAGCGCGGCGGCGGTGCATTGCACCTTGATGTAGGTTGTCCCGGCGGCGGCGGTGAAGATGGAGAAGTCCCGCCAATCCACCGCGTTGATCGGGGCGAACCCATCCACGACCGCGCCGCTGTAGGCGAGCGATGCCCGGTAGCGATAGAACGCCGAATCGTACAGAACCTGCGCGCATGTCATGGTCACTTGCTCACCTGTGCTTTCAGACTCATATTATCGCCGGTTTGCTCGTTGATTGCGGCAATCAGTCCGCGGACCTGGGTGCCTGAGAAGTTGTCGCCGTACAAGGTAACGTTGACGTTGCGCCGTTCCGCCGCCGCCGCCTGCTGCGTGGCCGATGCCGCGCCTGCTCCGCTCGATCCGCCGCCACCGCCACCACTACCGATCCCGCCACTCCCGTTCGGTTGTGCTGCCATAATTTGCTGCGCTCGTACAAGTCCTGCCATCACGGCGGTTGCAGCAAATGCTGCGCCGACCGCCGGGCCACCGAGGGCCGCACCGAACTTCCAACTTGACGCGGCACCGGCTATTGTGTCGATGGTGTTCTGTGCGAGAGCGGCGACCTTGCCGATATTAAACAGCGCCTTGTTCTTGCTTTGCATTAAAACTTGCAGGTTGTCAAGAATACCACCGAGAGCCTGCATCTTCCCCATTGCACCGCTACGCCACAACATCAGCAAGTTATCCAAGTGCTTTTGTTCGTTCAACGCTCTTTGTATGTTAAATTCTTCCTGTCGCGCTGCCTGTATCTCTTCGCTTGCGGATGTGATGAACGCCAATTCGTCGTTGGCATCCTGCGTGGATTTCAGAACGTTGGCGTAGTGTTCGGCCAGCGAAAGGGCGCGGCGATCGTTGCTCTCGATCAGGCTCCCTTCTTCCTCGCTTGCATGTGCGGCATTGATGACCGCGACCGCGGCGTTGCCTTCCTCGACTTTCGCCGCCACGTCTTTGTTGAACTGGTCAACGAACGCGAGGTAGCTGGAGAATGTATCGCCCATGATGCTGCCGGCCGGCATCTGCTGCACCGTGTCGATCGTTTCATTGATCGCCGCGGCGGCATCGGTCTGGAACTTTTCAAGCGCGTAGACGGCATCCTCCAGACCCGTTATCGGTTTCGCCATCGGCGTATTGGCGGCGTTGCGCGCGACGGCGAGCGCGTCGAGCGATTGGTCCAGACCCTTCTTGGCTTCCTCCAGAATCTGACCTGACCCCGAGCGCATCTTGACGGATCCGACGATGAGCGATGCGCCGGCCGACGCGAGCGCATCGCCGCCTTCAACCAGACCTTTGACACCGCTGCGGACCATCATCATACCCATGTCACGCATCATCTCGCCGAACGTTTCGCCGATGGTTGATATAGCGGTGTTGATCTTCTCCACGACCCAGGACATGCCGACGGCGAGAACATTCTTAAATGCTTCGAAGCTGGCGGTTATCCAATCCCACACCTTGCCGAACGCATCGCCGAGTCCTTTCGCCACATAGATGACGTTGTGAATGATCTTAACCATGACCGAACCGAGCGCGGCGAATGAACCGCTCGCGAGGTTCCACATAACCGACACTCCGTGGAACGCGGTGCGGATCAGGCCGACCGCCACCAACACATTGTCGGCCATCTTGCTAAATGTGTTGTTGAATCTTTTGGTGTCGCCGACCCATGCGTTGATGCCGGACGCGAGCCACCCGATCATCGGGCCGAACACCGATGTAATGTTGGTCGACAACGCTTTGAACGCTACGCTCAGGTTTTCGATATATCCTTTCGCGACGTCGATCCTGGCGAAGTCGATCTTCGATGTGACGCGCCCCAATTCCTCGGCTTCCTTTCCCATCTTCGCAATGCCGACGCTGCCAAGTTGAACAACCTGCGTGATATCCCGACCTCCGTCGCCGAATACAGTCATCATGGCACTGGTTCGCCGTCCCTGATCGTCCAGGCGGTTCATCGCGTCGGCCATAACGCCGAACGCTTCCTCGGGTTTCAACCCGGCAAGACCTTTGACGGTCAGGCCAAGGCCGGTCAGGATCTCGACGGCCTGCTCCGATCCAGCCGTTGCATCGCCCAGGAACTTTTCCATCTTCACCAGCGCCAAACCCATCGCCCCGGCCGATGACGCAGTCAGTTCGGCAACGTAGTTCAGTCTCGCCAGCGCATCCACCGTCATGCCGAGCGCCGCCGCCGTCTTGCCGAGCGTTTCGTTCCGTTCGAATGCATCCATCACGGCGGCGAACCCGGCGAATGCCGTTGCCGCCGCCGCGATGGGTGCAACGAACTTCATGGCCGCCGCGCCCACGGCATTGATGCCGGCGCGAATCGGGACCAGTTTCGCCGCCACGTTGTTGCCGAGGCTCTTGGTTGCTACCTGCACCTTATTAAACGCGGACAGCAACCCGCTGACATCGCCAACGATGGGAACGGTGATCGTCGGAAGGTTGCCGGCTGCGCTCATTCTATCCCCATGTTCTGCAGGTGGGCTTCAAGGCCCGCCAGCTTATCGTGGTCGTATGTCCCTCGGCGCCTGCCGCTTCGCTCCGCATCGTAGTTCACGACGGCGAAGCATTCGCGCAGCGTGAACCCCCATGCCTGCGCCAGTTGTTGGCCGTGCTTCGCGACCAGAAGCGCCACGAAGTCCAGCCACACAACCGCCGCGTCTTTTAACTCGTCGCCCCCGCCTGGGGTGCTTTTCCCGCGGCGTCCTCATCGGCCGCGGTCTTGAGGTCGGCTTCCGAGGAAAGCGCGTTCGACAGGAATTGACCGAACACCGGGAGGACGCTGGCGAGTCCGTCGCAGCGGATCGCTTCGCCGACCTCCACGAACGCCGGCGGGCGCCGGCTTCCGTCCGACCATCCACCCTTGATGCCGGCCCATATGGCGGCGGCGATCACGCGGAACCCGGCCGCACGTCCCTTCGACATATCATGCATGACATCATAGGCGGTGGTCTGCGCTTTGTCTTCGAACTCAACGAGTGCTTCGAACGTCGGGCGCAGCGTGTAGTGGATACCACACAGGATCAGATCGACCTCGCCCTTGTGCTTGTTTGCCATGATTCCTCCTTGTTGGAATTGGCGGTGGACCCGCCCCGGTTAAGGGGCGGGCTGGATGAACGGATCAGGGCGCCGGGGTGTAGACAACAGCGCCGGCGCTGGAAAGCGTCAGGCTGTATTGTTCCGCGCCGTTGTACTCACCATTGCGCTCGCAGCTGCCGACGAGGTAATCCCCATCGAAGAAGTCGCCGCGCCCGCTGATGATCTTGAAGGTGACGATCGCGCCGGTGGTCACGTCGACCATGATGTCGGCGAGGACATCGGCATTCGAGAAGATGCCCGACGCGGACAGTTCCATGGAACGGATGCCGACCGCGAGCAGCTGGCGCCAGGGAACGTCGCCCTTGTCGGTCACGTCCACCTGCTCGTTGTTGATGGTCATGCCGGTTGAGCGCATGCCGGCAACGGTGAGATGGGTGGTCGAGGCGGTCACGCCAACGAACATCCACTGGACGGTCCCATCGGTGATCGGGGTGGTGCCGGTGCCGGTCGGGCCGGTGGCGCCGGTGGTGCCGGCCACCTTGCAGCGGTAGGTGTTGAGTCCGCTGGTCACGTACTGACCGACGGTGTATTCGGTGAGCGTGACCCAGGCGGTTGCCGTGATCTTACGCTTGATGAGCAAATCTTTGCCGCCGTACTTGGACATGGGAATCTCCTTGGAGATTAGGTGGATGCGATGAGCCGGAACTTCACGACCGCATGGTGGGTCAGTCCGTCCGGTTCGGTGAAGGCGTGGAACATCGCGTGCTGCAGCACGACGGTGGTTGCTGGGGTGGTGAGCGACAGGCTAGCATTCTGAAACAATTGGTCTAGCCGATCCTGTATCACCAGCGATTGCTTGTCCCCGCGGTGATCGGTCCAGACATCGAATGCAATGTAGCCATCGAACCCGTCGCTGTCTTTCGTGTCGAACTCGCCGGCGTCCTCCCATCGAACACGCGCGCATGGCAGCGGTTCGTCCTGGGGTATGTGGTTGAACAACCCGCCGGGGAGAAGTGCCATCAGCGCCGTGTCGCCCGACGCGGTGGCGTAGGCGAGCGCCAGGATCTGCGCGTGGCTGGGGCTGCTCATGCCATCCCCTCGGCGACGGCGCGCTTGATGTCGGCGTGAATCTTTGGCGCCAGTTCCTTGACCGATGGGGTCAGGAACGGCCGCGCCTCGATCACAACCCGGTGGGTGCGGCCGGCGCCGCGCGTGCCGAACTCCAGCGCCGCGGCATAGGGCGCGTTCGCCGTGACCTTCGCGGTCCAGACGCCGCCGGATTCGGTGGCGTTCACGACCTTGAGCGATCGCGCGAGATTGCCCGTCCAATTGGCCGGCGCCTGGGTTGGCGCGGATGCCACGTGCCGACGTTTGCCGCCCTTGCCGTACTTGTATGTCTTGCCGTTCTTCGGTCCCTTGAGGATGCGCGAACGGGCGGCGCCCTGGACGGCGAGCGCGCCGCGGGTGATCGCCTTCCCCACGGCATTGCTGATCTTTTTCTGCTTGGCGGTGATCGCCGCGCTCAATTGCGCAAGCCCGCGAATGGGTCCGACGATCATTGTTCCACCCCCGATTCGCCGATGACAACGAGGAACTTGTTTCGCAGTTCGACGTTGTTCAGCGTGCGGATGTTGTAGAGGTTCCCCTGGAACGACAACCGATCGGTCTGCGCGATGTCGGTGCGCCACCACGTCGAGAACGCGAACCGCTGGAACGTGCGAACGCGCCCGGTCGTTCCGTCGCCATATTGCTCGTCGCCCTGCTCGTTCGTGATCTGCGCGTAGAACGTCGCGACATCGGACCAGGCCACATCGAAACCGCCCGACCCGTCCGGCGTGTTCGTCGGGCGCTGGACGGTGACAAGGAAGCGAAACTCCCCGGCCGTTATGTCGGCGGTCTTGATCTTCACAGGAGCGACACCCGAAGAACACGGTAGGGATCAAGGAGCGCGCGCACCGCCGGGAACCCGAGGATGTCGGGTTGCTGGTCGGCGTTGTCGCCGCGGTTCGACCACAGGGCGGCGGCGATCAGGAGGACGGCATGCTTCAATGAAGCCGGGATGGCGGCGGCATTGGTATAGCCGAGCGTGTAGCTGACCTTCAACGAATGCGCCACCTGCAGATCCACCGGCCAGACGGTTCCACGTTGGAGGATGATGCGTGCCGGCATGTCCTTGTCGGCGGTGTCCGCGATGTATTGCGACGGGTCGAACGTGACCTCGGCGCCGTCGTTCGTGATGAAGTGGAACGATTGAACCGACGCCACCGGGGCGCCGAACAATTCGAACCAGCGGAACATGCCGATGTTGGCATAGCGGACGGGGATCTGCGCGGTGCCGGCGCCGTACAATGTGTTCTCGTTGCCGGTGCCGGGCAGAAAATCCATCCACATCGCGACCGTCTGCAACAGCAGGCGGCGGTTCGTGTATCGCTGCACCGCGTCGATTGCCGCGGGGATGAGCATGTCGGTCAGGTACGAATCGGCCGAGGTGTCGGTGATGCGCAAGTGCGCCTTCACGGTCGCGAGCGAAACAACCTCGCCGGTCGGCCCGCCGATTTCCTCAAGCCGTTTGAACACCGGCCGCGGGACGGTCCAGCCGGCGAGCGGAACGCTTACATTGCCGTTCATCCGATCACCAGCGTGCCGGTGAACGGCATCCTCTCGGGTGTCACGGTAATGCGATATGTTCCGGCGGTCTTGACCGTGGATTCTACATGCACACCGGTGCCGCCGCCCATGATGGACGGATCGGCGATGTCGTGAAACTCCAGCGACAGCATCGCGTTCCATGGCCCTTCCGCCGGAACGTCGGACTGCGCGGACATGACCGTGCCGGCGGCGAGCGTTCGTTCGACCGCGGTTGTTTCGGTGATGATGAGAGTTTCGGTCATGGTTTCCTTATGGTGCCGATGCGGTTTGCCAGCCGGTGACGATGCGGGGAATGGCGCGGCCGAGGGAACGGAGAACGAACGTTCCCATGGCAGTGTTCCGTTTAGGGGGTGTTGTAGGCCGTCTCGGCAGCGATGTCCGCTACCTCCATGGCTTCGACCGCCGCCTTGACCTGCGGGAGGAGCGCGATTGCCAGAGGATCACCGGCTGGGACCCCGGCGGCATCGAAGGTGATTTCCCGCTTGATGGCACGGGTGGAGGTACGCGCCACGACCTGGCCGGTGTCGCTCATTTCCCGCACGGACTCGCGGATGATGGTGATCCCGTAGCGGTTCGGACTGGTCAGGTCCATGTGGATGGTGCGGGTCCGCGTGCGCGGATCAGATACGGTGGTAGTCATGATGGTTCCTTAGTAGGCATCCCAGGCGGCGGTGCTGACGCAGCGGAAGGTCTTGGTTTGGCCGGCGGCGAGAACCAACGTGGCCAAGCCTTCGATGGTGTTCGACCCGCGAGCAGTGACAGTCACGGCGGAAGTGCCGCGATTGGAGATAGTGATCACCCCACCGTAGTTTCCACCAAAATAGTCGGCAGAGAAGTCAGCGGCAGGGAGGGTGAAGGCGGAAGCGATGGTCCCAGTGAAGCGGTAGTAGTCGCTGGTTGCCGCCGTGACGCTGAGGGTCGCGGTGCTCCACGATACCACCGCGCACTTCTTCTTCGAGTGGAGAAGTTGCTCGAAGGAAGTCGGGTTGGAGGCGTGGGCCGAGTTCCAGTTCAGGTTCCAGTTGCAGACTCCCACCGAGTCGATGACGGCATCGGTGGAGTCAAAACAAAACTGGAAGACACTCCCGTAATAGTCGGACCCGATCTCTTGGAGGGTATTGAGCTCATCACACCGCATCCATATGGCGTCAACATTGGCTGACTCGGCGCACGCGACGTAGGAAAACCCGGTGCCAGGGTCGCCGTCACTACCGGGCACCGGTGCTCGTGCGCGGACGTAGGAGGTCGAACCGTTGGACCCGATTTCAGCCGCCGGCCGCGCGGCAACGCTCGGCCAGAACTCCCACTTAACGTTTGCCCAATCGAAGTCGAACGAGGCGACCGGGGTGCCGTTGTTGCGATAGAGAAGCGAGAGGTAGAACGAACCGGGGGACGGGCCGCCATTGAGCTTCAACCCCTCGTCGGATCGACCGCTGCCGTTAAGGTCGTTAAGTGCGTTGTCCAGAAGTTGCTTCGGAGTCGCCTTCTTGGTCGCGCCAGAATCAACCACGGGGATTGATGCGATGGTCGCCATGGCGGCGGCTGGAAGTGCGCTGATTTTCGTGCCCATGTTCTATCCTTCGGTCAAGAGAAGTGTGGAGGATTCAGTCAGAATCTGAACGCCGGTTTCCATGAGAAGTTCGGCCGTGTCGAAGATCGTCGCGCCTGCGCTGGCAAGGGTGATCGTGTAGAGCATCGCCCCGTTGAACTCGCCGTTTTCTTCCATCGCCTGGACAAGGTAGTTCCCTTCGACGATCACGTCCAGTCCGTTCGAAACCAGCCGCGCCTGGAGGATGTTGCCAGCGATGGCGCTGGCAACAATGGCGTTCCACAGGCTGCGGTCGATGGTGTCCGCGACGACGCCGGCAATGGAGATTTCCGCCGACCGGATGCCGCACGCTGCCAAGCCGCGCCATGGGACCGCGCCCTTCTCGGTCACGTCCACCTGCTCATTGTTGATCTTGCCTGCGGTGGTGCGCTGGCCGGGGACCATCACCCAGGTGCTGGCCACCTGGATTTCACACCAGAACAGGGAGCCTGCACGCTTGGCCATGGCTTACGGCACCGTTTCGGTGATCAGTTCGTCACCACCGGTGGTCACATCGAGAATCGTGTTGAACGCCGTCACCACGTCCTGCGCCAGAACCCGGTGCGGAACGCCGTTGCGGTAGATGACCAGTTCATCCCTTGCCACGACAGGAATGACCAAGCCGGGAAGCTGGGTGATGTCCGTTGCGTCTGCCATGGTTGCTCCGATTGATGATGCCACACCGTCCACGCCCGAAGGCATGGGCGGTGCAGGATCACCAGGTCAGGCCGGGTTGGCGGTCGGCTTGGACGCGGCGTAGCCCATGTGACCGGTGATGGTCAGGATGGTGCTGGCCGATTGGACGACCACGACGCGGCAGTACCGCTTGTTGCCGACGTAGGCGAGGCGGCGGGTCTTGCTGACCGCATGGGTGCCAGCGTCAGCGACGACCGAGGTGGCAGGAGCGGCAGCGAAGCTCGAGTCGTCGTCCGACTCCTCGATGGTCTCGCTGGTCGGGGT
>Ga0208046_1000349_pt1 | contig 10186 bp, 10 predicted proteins | sample PL_2010_300m_FD_184161 | JGI IMG/M metagenome (GOLD analysis project Ga0208046, IMG submission 184161) | Freshwater microbial communities from Powell Lake, British Columbia, Canada to study Microbial Dark Matter (Phase II) - PL_2010_300m... | ecosystem: Environmental > Aquatic > Freshwater >... | reverse complement strand
CCCCCTGCCCGACAGAGAGCGATACGTTGCTGACTGCGGTCACGTCGCCGTACTGCTTGACGAGGCCCTGTGCCTCGATAAAGCCCTGTTTTAAATCCATAAGGCTCTTTTTATGAGTCCGGGCTTATAAGGCTATGACATGTCCTGGTATCAGGAAGCAATAAACACCGGGCATCGTTAATTACTAGAGAATAAAGCACACAAAGGTACTGTTTATGTACGCAGCACGCATGAGTAATCTCCCGCCGTACCTTTTTGCACGGATCGATGAGATGAAAGCGGAACAACAGAAGAAAGGCACAGACATCATCGACCTTGGCGTAGGGGACCCGGACCTTCCTACCCCGGACCATATCGTGGCGTCCCTGTGCGAGGCGGCAAAAAACCCGGAGAACCACCACTATCCTTCCTATGCTGGCATGCCGGAGTACCGCAGCGCTGTTGCGGGCTGGTATCAACAGCGCTTCGGGGTATCGCTCGATCCTGGAAAAGAGGTAATCGCCCTCATGGGGTCCAAGGACGGCATCGCCCACATCGCCGAGGCCTTTGTCGACCCGGGCGATTACGTACTCGCCCCGAGCCCGGGCTACCCGGTGTACCGTACCGGCACGCTCTTTGCGGAGGGAAGGGTGCATGAAATGCCGCTTGCGGAGAAGAACAACTTTGTCCCGGTGCTTGACAAAATCCAAAAAAAAGTCGCAAAAGCAGCAAAGCTCATGTTCATCAATTACCCGAACAACCCGACGGCAGCGGTCGCCCCTGACGGCTTTTACCGGGAGGTCGTTGACTTTGCATGCGATCACGATATTGTCGTGGTCTCGGACAATGCGTACTCCGAGATCGCGTATGACGGGTACCGCGCCCCCTCGTTCCTGGAGACAAGAGGGGCAATGGAGGTCGGCATCGAAATGCACTCGCTCTCCAAGACGTACAACATGACCGGCTGGCGGATCGGGATGGCGGTTGGTAACGAAGAGATCCTTGCCGGGCTCGGGCGGGTGAAGACCAACGTGGACTCCGGGGTCTTTAATGCCGTGCAGAGGGCAGCGATCACCGCGCTCTCCGGCCCGCAGGACTGCGTGAAAAATGCGTGCGCCATCTACCAGGAGCGCAGGGACGTGCTGGTTGCCGGGCTCCGGAGCCTCGGGTTTCATGTGGCGGCACCACAGGCGACGTTCTATGTCTGGATGCCGGTACAGGATTGCATGGCATTTGCAGCAAAACTCCTTAACGAAACGGGCATCGTGGTAACGCCGGGCGTCGGGTTCGGTTCGAGCGGCGAGGGATATGTACGGTTTGCACTCACCCGCCCGGTAGCCCGCATCAACGAGGCGATCGAACGGATGCGGGGGCTTGACGCATGAAACTTGCCGACCACCTTGATGTAAAAAACGGGCACCTGCATATCGGGGGGCATGACTGCTGCGCCCTCGCAGAAAAATACGGCACCCCACTCTACGTGACAAGCGAGGACCGGGTGTGCGGGCAGTTCAGGAGATACCAGAGGGCGCTCTCCAGGCACTACCAGAAAGTGCAGGTGCTCTTTGCGGCAAAAGCCAACGGCAATCTCGCGATTCTGCGGGCACTTGCAGGTCTGGGAGCAGGTGCTGATGTTTTCTCGTCCGGCGAACTGCACCTCGCGCTTGAAGCAGGTATGCCGGCAGAAAAGCTGCTCTTCAATGGCAGCTCAAAGTCACCCGGCGATCTCGTTCTCGCCGTACAAAAAGGCATAAAGGTCTCTGTCGATTCACCCGATGAGCTCCGCCAGCTCGATGCTATGGCAGGGGCTGCCGGCACCGTGGCAAATATTGCATTCCGCGTGAACCCGGCGCTTGACGTGCCCACGCACCCGAAGATCGCCACAGGGCTTGCAACGAGCAAATTCGGCATACCCCACAACGAGATACCAGCTGCTTACCGCGAGGCGCTCGCATGTGCCAATGTACAACCGGTGGGCCTGCACTGCCATATCGGCTCCCAGATCCTCGATATTGAACCATTCACACGGGCCACTGAGGTGATGGTGCGTATCGCAAAGGAACTGGCAGATATGGGCGTGAACCTCGAATTCATCGATCTCGGCGGCGGGCTTGGAATTCCCTACCACCATGACACCGACTCGGCTCCCACGCCGGAAGATTATGCGGCACGGGTGGTACCCGTTTTCAAAGCCGGCATCGAGGCATGCGGGATCACGCCGGAACTCTGGGTCGAGCCCGGGCGCTTCCTTGTCGGTGATTCCACAGTACTGCTCACCCGCGTCAACTCGACAAAAACTGCGCACAAACGCTTTGCCAACGTCGACGCCGGATTCAACCTGCTCATCCGCCCTGCAATGTACGACGCCTACCATGAAGTCATCGTCGCAAACAGGGCAGACGCTCTGGAAACGACAGTATATACCGTCACTGGCCCTATCTGTGAAACCGGTGACATCCTTGCACATGACCGGAACCTCCCGCCGCTCTCTGCAGGGGATATCATAGCGGTGCTTGACACCGGGGCGTACGGATTCGCGATGTCCTCGCAGTACAACAGCCGCCCCCGCTGCCCGGAGGTGCTCGTCCGCGGTGATAAGGAAGCACTGATGAGGAAAGGAGAGACCATGCACGATCTTTCCGCTACCATGGAACGCCCCCCGTGGCAACGGTAACCGCAGGTGACAGGGTATCGTGCTCTTCCACTACGCGCTGGTCGATGACCTCATAACAAAGGAGGAGTTTTCCCGGCGGGTTGAGGAGAAGATCGATGCATGCGGTGACCTAGTTGACGAACCGACTGCCGCCATGCTCGTGGTCGGTGAACTGGGCAGGGCGCACGTGAAGATCAAAGGGCTGTCTGCCCGATCCAGCCTGTTCTCTTTTTTTGCAAAAGTGCTTGACAAGACCGACATCAGGGAATTTGAACGTGCTGACGGAGAACGCGGTGCGGTTGCCACCCTGCTTGTCGGGGATGAGACCGGGACCGCACGGGTGGTGCTCTGGGACGAACGCGCAGGAGCAGTCGGGGAGATCGCTGTCGGCGATGTGCTGGAGATCATCGGCCGCCATTCCGGCAGGACCAGATACGAGATCTACGCGCTCGCCCTCCGTAAATCGACCTGTGACATCTCCTGCACCGTTGCCGGGCAGGGCGCAGGCGTACAAGGCCTATCAGATGAACCCGTTGATCTCGATGTACTCCTCGTTGCCCTTGGAGAGCAGAGAACTTTCACGAGGAAAGACGGGACAACCGGTGAGATGGCAGAAGCAGTGATCGCTGATCAAAACGGCACCGCGAGGCTTGTCGCATGGAACAAGGAGATCCTTTCCGGTATCCATGAAAAAACTCCAATCCACATTACCGGAGCAAGACCTGACGGGCGGGGCGAGGGGAGGGCATACAGCCTTGATGAAAAGAGTTCGGTTGCCGTTACGGATCTGCAGATTTCTGTGCCGTTCACCCCGCTCGGATCCGTGAGCGACCAGGGCACCTATTCCGTGCAGGGGGATGTAAAGCAGGTGCACGAACCGCGTGCGTTTACGACCCGGGACGGGAGGGCGTCATGGGTGAGAAACATTGTCGTAACGGACGGCAATGCTGATCTCAACGTCGTCCTCTGGGGTGAAAAAGCGCTTCTTCCGGTACTGCCACAGAACAAAATTGAGGTGTATCATGCAACCGCAAAGCTTGGGAGGTTCGGGGGGATCGAACTTGGTGCGGGGAGAGGCAGTGCAGTCCTTCTCCCTGATGTGCATACCGGGGAGATTGTCTTTGAGGGGACTGTTATCGTCAGCAAGGGCACGACGTTCATCGACAACGGGGATGTGCGATATCTGCTGGATGGCGGCGATCTCCCGGCATGGCGCGAGGTGAAGGTGAAGGGAACCATCACTGGCGACAGGATCAGGCCGGACCACTGGGAACCCATCCGCCTTTCTCCCGATGATATCCGGAAAAAAGCAGAAAAAATTCAGGATTCCCTCATCCGGCGGTGAAGTTTACTTTCACCCTGCACACTCCGTGATCATATATATGGGGGGTTAAAATGTTCTTGTGCCATAGGAGATGTTATACAAAATGGCTGAAAGACCACTGGAAATTGAGGATTTACCGGGTGTAGGCCCGAGTACAGGGGAGAAACTCCGTGAGGCAGGGTATCTCACGATTGAGAGCATCGCGACCACTTCAGCGGCAGAGCTTGCCGAGATCACCGAGATCTCCGAAGCAACCGCAAAAAAGATCATAAAGGCGGCCCGCGAGAAAGCGGATATTGACGGGTTCAGGACCGGAAAGGACATCTTTGAACAGAGAAAAGATGTGAGAAAGATCTCGTTCCGTGTTCCCGACCTGAATACCCTTATGGGGGGAGGGCTTGAGACGCAGGCGATCACCGAGATGTATGGCGAGTTCGGTTCCGGAAAAAGCCAGATCGTCCACCAGATGGCGGTGAATGTCCAGCTCCCGGAGGAAGACGGTGGCCTGAACGGGAGCGTCATCTATATCGATACGGAAAATACCTTCCGCCCCGAGCGTATCGAACAGATGGTGAACGGTCTCGGTGTCGAGGGGCTTGATCCACAGGAGTTCCTGAATAACATCCACATCGCCCGGGCGCATACCTCGGACCACCAGATGCTCCTTGTGGAGAACTCCCGTGAGCTGGCAAACGAGCTGAAAACCAGCGATAAACCGTTCAAGCTCTTTGTCATCGATTCACTCACGGCACATTTCAGGGCGGAATATGCAGGGAGAGGGACGCTTGCGGCACGCCAGCAGAAGCTGAACCGGCACATGCACGATCTCTTCAAGCTCATCGATGAGCACAACGCGGTGGCACTCGTTACCAACCAGGTGATGTCGAATCCCGCGGTCTTCTTCGGAGACCCGACAAAACCCATCGGCGGCAACATTGTCGGGCACACTGCCACATTCCGGATCTACCTGCGCAAGAGCAAGGGCGGCAAACGCATTGCACGCCTTGTAGACAGCCCCAACCTCCCGGAGGGCGAGGCACCGTTCATTGTTGAAGAGGCAGGTCTCAAGCCTTGTTAAGAGCACTCCTGACCGATGTGGACGGGACCCTCACCGATGCGTCCCGCCGCATCAATACCGCCGCAATTGAATCCATCAGATTACTGCTGGACAATGGTGTTGAAGTGGTGCTCGCGAGCGGGAATACGGCATGTTTCATGGATGCCCTCTGTAAAATGGTCGGGACCGGCGGGACCTTCATTGCCGAAAACGGAGGGGTGTTTCGGGTCGGCTATACCGGTAGCCTGCGCATTATTGGAGAGCAGGCGGTCTGCAGGAAGGCGCTGGACATGGTGCGGTCCCATTACCATGAACGGGATGTTGAACTGGAACTCTACAGCCCGTCATACCGGTTTGCCGACCTCGCGTTCGCCCGGACGGTTCCGGTCGCGGACGTCAAAAAACTCCTTGAACATATTCCAGTCCAGGTACTGGATACCGGTTTTGCGATCCACCTGCAGTCACCGGGAGTGAATAAGGGGACAACGCTCATTTCTCTTGCGCAGGAGATGGGCCTGTCACCACCTGATTTTCTCGCAATCGGCGACTCCCTCAACGACATCCCGATGCTCACAACTGCAGGCATCGGGGTCACCGTCGCCAATGCCAGCCCTGAGGTACAGGCTGCGGCTCAGTATGTTACAGAACAGGAATATGGGGATGGGTTTGTTGAAGCGGTCAAAAAATATTTGCCTTATTTTCGTGCAATGAACCGGTCGACCACAATATAATCCTTGATGTCTTTTACTGCCTCAAACGGTATAATAAGAAGTTTGTCATCCTCGAGGTTGTATCCATCGGTGACAAAAGTCTGGTCAGGATGAATGATAAGCTCAATGACCTGGCCGGAATCAAAATCGACCCTGATATTTTTGAGCGTGCCGATGAGCTTGCCGTCATTGCTCATGATCTTTTTTCGTGAAAGGCTGCGGGCAAATACGCGTGTCATAAAAAAATTGACGACGTATAAATATTTAAAGTGTTCTGAAAATCGGGATTGAACCGGCTGATTTAAGGGGATTTTTTTACGGATTATAAGACCTTATTCGTTATTTGAACATTTCAGCCGCCATTCTGACATCAGAACCCCTCACCGTTTTTCTGCCCGCATGATCTGACATCTTTTTTGCCTCCTTTGCAAGAAACAGACCATGTTCTTCCAAGAGCTCGGCAAGGGCAGCCGTGGCATCGGCGCTGACACGCCCCGCACCGGCTTTTTTTAAGATCCGTTCAACGGCAGAGTGGGATAGTTCAGTCACAGGCAATTGCTTCCCTCTCTTTTGTTCGTACCCTATGGTAATAAAAGATCTCCCCGGGTGTATCTTACAGGGAGGGAAAAACCCTGATAATATCAGAATGCGTGAGGATGCCGACCGGTTTTTCGTCCTCGACCACAATCAGGCGACCGATCTCCCGCTCCTTGAACCTCCGCACTACTTCAAACAGCTTTGTGTCCGACGGAACCTCTACCACATCTGTCGTCATTACATCAGACACTCCAGTGGACAATGGCAGGTCGTTGCCGATCGCTTTTGTGATATCGCTCATCGTGATGATCCCCATCAGTTTTCCCCGGTCGATAATCGGTGCACCGTGAATGTGGTGCGTATTGAACAGGGTGATGGCATCACGGAGCGTGGCAATGCTCGGCAGGGTCTTCAACGGTGCGCTCATGTAATATTTTATCTCCCTTTTCGGGAGCGAGATCATCTCTGACGTGGAGATGAGCAGCGACTGTTCTGTCTCATCCTTTCCGAACACTTCGCCCTTGATGACCAGCTTATTGACCGGGGTCGGACCGATGGTGATCTGGTCGCCGATCTCGAAGAGCTTGGCGCTGCCGATCAGCTTGATGATCGCATGACAGATGTCGGGGTGGCAGAGGGTGGTAAAATCAATCTCTGTCACCTTTGCCCCTTTTACGATCTCCCCGTTCCGGCTGATTCTGACATCATAATCCCCTTCTGCAAGGTTGAAGTTGAGCTCCCGGTAGGCAAGGGCTGTGGGAATATATCCCCCTTTGGGGCCCGGAACACCGTCAACAAACCCGATGGTTTTCAATGCCTGCATCTGGTTGCGGACCGTACCGGGATTTCGCCTAATAACGTCAGCGATCTCTTCCCCCTTGATGGAGTGCGAATGCTGGTGATAGAGGGTGATGAGGGTGATGAGGATATCTTTCTGGATTAAGGATAAGTCCATAACGATAAACCGTATAACCCTCCATAAATATATAGGTTGGAGATTCGTGGAGTTCGAAAAATTACCGACAGTGCCAACGGCTGACGAGATCCTTGACAGGAGTTTCCGGCGGGCGGCAAAGAAGATGAAAGAGAAGCAAAACAAGGATCGGGCGAACGAGGAGTTTGTCCGGGCGGTCAGCCATGCGATCCATGACCGCCTAGTGTCTATCATACGCGGGTTTCCGGAATTTGAGCAGCTCCCGCAATTCTACCGTGAACTGGTCGAGATCCTGTATGGCTTTGACCGTATAAAACAGGCACTTGGGGGGGTCGGCTGGGCGGCAAAGCATACAAAAATGGTCGGGGGCGAGCTTGCTTTCCAGTCACGGAAATCTCCTGATTCGCTGGCGGTGCGCAAGAGGGCGGTCGCCCGCCTCGCCTCCATGGTCCACCAGATCGACGGCGACCTGATCTTCCTGAACGAGGTGCGCAACGTCCTGCGGACCCTCCCGCATATCGATGACTCGTTCACGGTCGTGATTGCGGGATACCCGAATGTCGGCAAGTCATCGTTCATCCGCCGGGTCTCCACCGCCACCCCGGAGGTGGCATCGTACCCGTTCACCACGAAAGGGATCATTGTCGGCCACCGTGATGTGGGGCGCGAACGGGTCCAATTTGTCGATACACCGGGGATCCTCGACCGCCCGGCTGACGAGCGCAACGCCATCGAACGGCAGGCGCTGTCTGCCGTGATGAATGTTGCTGACGTCATCCTCTTCATCCTCGACCCCACGGGACATTGCGGGTATTCTGCAAATGCGCAGCTGCACCTGCTCGACGAAGTGAAGGGGATGATAGAGATTCCCGTTGTTGTTGTCGCCAACAAATCAGATATCGGCCGTGCCGAACAGTACGTTCCGATGTCAACGGAATCCGGAGAAGGCGTTGATGGGGTGCTTAATCACCTTCTCTCGTACCGGCCCGTTCCTATAAAAAGGACGAAAGCCCCCACCCGAGAGCAAATCCGATAAGCGTGCCCCCGTTCAGTGGCGGGAGACCTGCCTGAGGTCGTCCAGAGCTGACAAAATTCAGGAGCACAACGAGCCCGGCAAGAGATCCTGCGATGGCACCAAGGGAAGGCAGGTTGAAAAAACCCAGAACCCTGTAGCCCCCGATAAAGACATTGGCAGACACAACGAGGATGGAGGGCATGATGACATCTCCCATGCCCATGATGAAGGCCGAACGCTCCTTTCCTTCACCCAGCTTTCCGATACCGTCCCGGATAAAGGAATAGTCGCGTTTTTTGGGAACCACAAAGAGGATCGGCGTCTTGAGATCAATGACTCCTTCGGCAAGCGTGATCATGTGCTTTGTCTTGTATACCGATATTGCGTCATACACGGCAAGGATGATGAGGAGGATAACAACCGGAAGGATGTCGAGCGAGACGCCGAAGATTGAGGCAACGCCTGCGGCAATGAGTATGCCGAGGATATCGATCACGTACCATTCCGGGTAATAGTAAAGAACAACCGTCGCAAGGATCGATGCGGCAAAAATAAGCAGGAGCGCGATATCCGTGATCCCGATTGCGGTGTACACGATTGCCGAAAAGATATAGACAAACGTGAAAAAGATGGAGACCGCAATGACAATGGCGATAATTTTCTTGAGACCAAGCTTGATGAGCAGGAGCAATGCACCCGTAAAAACAAGCAGGATCAGGATAAAGATAAATGGGTTTGCCACCGAGGTCGGATCTTCGAATGCACTGATCCCCGCTGCCTGCACAGGAAGCGACAGGGCGAGCGCCCCCATCTCGACGGTAATGAGCAGCAGGGGCATAACAAGGAACGGAATGATGCGGTTGAACTCCATGAAAGTGTCTCCAGCTATATAGTTAGTTTAATTACTACATCTTCATCATCTAAAAGCATGGAGATTCGTGAATACTTCATCGATCTTATTCTCACGGCGGTCATGATCATCTCCACCCTCGTGCTCATCCTTCGTTTCTGGCAGGACCTTACCATTGCGGTTGCCGCTATTTTAATGATGCTCTCTCTTGGCGGGCTCTTCCTCTCGCTGCAGGTGAAAGTGCGGCACCTCGAACGCAGTGTGATCTCGCGGGAGCGCATGCTGCGCACCAACCTTGAGGAGATCTCAAAAAGGATGGCGCAGAAACACGATATGGCGATTTCCCATCTCGATGAAATGATCGGCGAATATTCAAAAAGGGTATACCGGTAACGTTCACACCTGTGGCTGAGGCGTTCCCATGGGTGTCGCACTGCGAGACATCATTCTTGAATACAAGTCGCCAGTCAGCTGGGACGCGTTGTCGGGAGTCGCGGCAATCGATGCAAGCAATGCGCTCTACCAGTTTTTAACGATTATCCGCCAGCCTGACGGAACGCCGCTGATGGACCGGCACGGGCGGGTGACGTCCCACCTCTCGGGGATCCTCTTCCGGATGGTAAATTTCATGGAGAAAGGGATCAAGCCGGTCTTCGTTTTCGATGGTGAGCCGGTCGGGCTCAAACAGGCAACCATCGACCAGCGCCGCAAACTCCGCGGTGAGGCGAGCAATCGCTGGAAAGAGGCAATCGCCCGGGGCGACGAGGAGGAGGCATACAAGCAGGCGCGGGCATCGACCCGCGTTGATGCGGAGGTAATCAGGACGTCGCAGGAGCTCCTCTCCCTCATGGGAATCCCCTATCTGCAGGCACCGGGTGAGGGTGAGGCACAGGCAGCGCACATGGCCGCAAAAGGGGATGTGCGGTACGTGGTGTCACAGGACTACGACACGCTCCTTTTTGGTGCACCGACCCTTGTCAGGAACCTTACCGTAAGCGGGAAGCGCAAGATCCGCGGGAGAACCCTGTCCGTCAGTCCCGAACGCATCATCCTGTCCGACCTGCTCGAGAACCTCCACCTGACCCGGGAGCAGCTTGTCGAGATCGGCATCCTTGTCGGGACAGACT
>Ga0208046_1000345_pt1 | contig 10248 bp, 10 predicted proteins | sample PL_2010_300m_FD_184161 | JGI IMG/M metagenome (GOLD analysis project Ga0208046, IMG submission 184161) | Freshwater microbial communities from Powell Lake, British Columbia, Canada to study Microbial Dark Matter (Phase II) - PL_2010_300m... | ecosystem: Environmental > Aquatic > Freshwater >... | reverse complement strand
GGCTAAAATGCCAGAAGAAATTCAGGATGTAAACCAAGCTGAAGAAACATCCGCTCCAGCAGAAGAAACACAAGAAGCCGTAGAACAAGTTGCTGACGACTCGCAACAAGAAGCTCAACCAGTTACACCAACTCAACCTGCCACTGACAGTAATCAGGACTTATATGACGAGAATGGTGTTCCTTGGAAAAACCGAGCAATGGAATATAAGCGCAAGACAGAGGACTTAGTTGAGAAACTTCCTACTATGTTAGAGGAAGCTATTAACAAGAAAACTGGAGAACCAAAGTATACTCGACAGCAGTATGAAGCTTTTTTAAAGCGTTCAGAGGTCGATGGAGATACTGCAAATGCTGATTATGCGAGAGAAGAATTAAGAAAGTTGGATAGAGAAGAAAACAAGCAAACTTTCCGTGAAGAGTTAAATCGCTTTAAAACCGAACAGGAAAACAATGTAAAGCGACAGCAAGCAAATAACTACACGGTTGGGCAATACCCAGATGCCTTCCTTAGGGGAGCTAATGGGCAGTTTGTTGCTGACAAGAACGGTAACCCCGTTCCTAATTTCAATCATCCAATGGGTCAGGCAATGGCAAGTTACCTTCAAGATGAGGGTTTACAAGCCAGACCAGACAAATTCTTTATAGCATCAAAATTAGCCTATGCTGATTATGCTTCATCTACTCAAGGGAAAACAATGAAAAAGCAACAGCAGTTGAAAGAGGAAGTAGGTAGTCTGCAAAGAAAGACTATGATTGAGGGTAGTGGTAAATCCGCACCTCAGTCTACTCCAGCCCATGTCAAAGCGATGGAAAGATTGAAACAGACAGGTAGTACCAAAGATGCACAGGTTGCGTTAGAGGCACTACTAAAGGCAAGAACAAAGGAGTAACACGAAATGGCAGGAGCACAATCACTAACTTATCATGATGAGGCTTTAAGAGAAGACCTATTATCGATAATTACTAACCTTTCACCAAACGAGACACAGCTTATCAGCGGATTAGGTACATCAAATGCTACCTCTATCCGTCACGAATGGCTGATTGATACTCTCGGCGATGTAAAGGCAAACGCACAGCTTGAAGGTGCAGCAGCAACATATCATACGATAACCGACCCTACAAGGTTAAATAACTATACACAGATAATCAAGCAGGGTTATAATATTTCTGATACTGAAAGGTCAACAGATAATGCTGGCTTTGAAGACAGATATCGCTATGAGCAGGTAAAGGCAATGAAGATGTGGAAGAATGACGCAGAGTATTCTCTAATGCGTGGTTCTCTTGCATCAGGACAGACTAACGTAGCAAGACTTATGAGAGGTGTTAAAGACTCTCTTTCTCTTATTACAGCACAGTCTGGTGTAAGTATGACAGAAACCATGTTGAATGATTATTTCCAAGCAGTATGGGATAACACATCAACTATGGTTAATGCAGTATACTGTCCTATGTATATGAAACGCAAGATTAGTGGATTTACCGCTGGTTCTACAAAGAACACGAATAACAGCGATAGAAGACTAATCAATGCTGTTGATGTATACGAAGCAGATGCCGCATCTGTAGTTAAGCTATTTGCTCACAGATATGTTTCTATATCTGGAACAGATACAAACTACGGTGTTGTATGTATAAACGAAGATATGTTCAAGGTAGCTTATCTCCGCAAACCTTTCCTACAGGAAATCGCCAAAACTGGTGACTTCTCTGGTGGAAATATAGTTGGTGAACTCACGCTTGAGAATCATCACTACCACTGTGGGTATTGGGCGGATGCTCATATCTAAGTTGTAGGTAATCGCTTTGGGGGTGTGCGATAACATCCCCATTTTTAAACTATGACATTTTCTGTAACTACAGATAAATGGTTAGCAACAAAAGCTTTTATAAATGTGTGGTTAAGGGATCCAACATACTATTGTAATAACTGTGGTGCAGATTATACACCCTGTTGTACCTCTCCAAGACCAGCACTTATTTTGCGAACTGTAGACGATGGTTCGGAAACTAAGGAAGCGGTAGTATTACAATGTAAGCATTGTAAATCAGAGATATGGCAATGTTGCGAGAATCCACAGATAGGCAATAATAAAGACCATACCTATGCACTTATAAAGCAGAATAAAGAAACGGTTAAGAACGCAAGAAACGAGTTTGGCTCTAATGAAGGGAATAATATGAGGTTCGGTTTGTCATTACCGCCTCGACTATTTCAAGACCTTAATAAATACTTTCAGACTACTTATGAGAAAAAGCTCTTTAACACTAAGGAGGAACTCAGGGAATTTATGAAGAGATTCCCAGCCTTCAAAATAGCGGAGAAGATATGACAGATATAACCTTGCATATTATTGCAAAGAATGAGGTAGAAAAAGTAGCTAATATTATTGACAAGTATAGTAAATATTTTAATGAAATACATCTTGCCATAGATGAAGAACTTGAGTCTTTTGAAAAACTTAGTTCTCTAAGTAATAATGTAAAAGTATTTCAATACGAATGGTCACAGGAAGAAAAAGACTTTGGTGGTATATTCTTTGACAGGAAAAGAAATTTCTTAGCCAGCAAATGTAACACAGCATATTACTTCAGGCTTGATACGGATGACGAGATAGTAAATCCAGAAGCTATTAAGGACTTAATAGAAAAAGCCAAGAAGGAAAAAATTTCAGTAATCTCAACATACTATGATTACTCAAGAGACAGGTGGGGTAATACAAGCGCAGCACATTATCGTGAGACCATTATAGAGAATGCCCCATTCCTATTTTGGAATAAGCACATACACGAGAATGTAATACCGAAGGATACTTTTAATTTCCTTATAGTAAGAGATGACACTCTCCATATACAGCACAATACGGATGAGGGTCACTCAGAACTAAGCGTTAAGAGAAATCTTAAGTATCTTATAGCAGAGTATAACCGAGATAAAGAAAAAACAGATTTAAGAACAATAGCATATCTTGGCAGAACCTGTATGGGGTTAGGGGATAATAAGAGAGCGATATTCTTCCTTGAGCAACACATAAAGGGTTCTGGTTGGAACGAAGATAGATACTTGAGTTGGTGTCAAATGGCTCATATTTATCGTGTTGAGGGTGATTTTCAGCAAAGTTTAGCGTGTGCGTTTGAGGCATTAGCGGAGATACCGGAATACCCAGACGCATACTTTGAGTTACATGATACATACTTTCAGCAAGAGAAGTGGCATAAAGCAATTCATTGGGCTACTATGGGGTTTGCTAAACCTATACCCAAAACTAATATGCTAATTGACCCTTCTAATTATACTTGGCGACCTATGTTATCCCTCGCTGGTTGCTATTACCAGATTGGTGATTTCGAAAGAGCTTGGGAGATATTTAAGAAAGTGGAGAAAGCAGTCCCCACGCTTGAGTATGTCAAGGCTCATAGTAAAGTATTTGAAAACTCTTATTATCATGACAAGTATGTAAAGCACTTTACTTGGTTACTGGCTTATACAAGAGATAAGAATTTTGATGGTGTCGCTGAGTTGGTTAAGAGTGTCCCGAGAGAACTGTACCAACACGATACCATAGCGAAAGCAAGAAACACTTTCCTGCCTCGCACCGTATGGTCTGATAAGTCAGTAGTAATCTTTTGTGGGAATACTTGGGAGTCTTGGTCTCCAAAGTCGGTTGATTCCGGTATAGGAGGTTCTGAAGAGGCTACCATACAACTTAGTAAGGAACTTGTTAAACTTGGTTACGAAGTTACCGTTTATAACGATTGTGGCGATGATGCAGGAGTATATGACGGAGTTGAATATAAAAATGTTGTGCTATTCAATTCTAAAGATGCCTATAATATATTAATTAGTTGGCGTTGCAACGTGTTTAACTTTGGAATAGAAGCCAAGAATAAGATTATTTGGATACACGATCTACCAATTAACCTCGGATTCACAGAACAAAATGTAAATGCTTTTGATAAGATAGTAGTTCTTTCTCAATATCACGCTTCACTTCTGCCAGACTTTATACCTAAAGAAAAGGTATTTGTGTCTACGAATGGCATTGTGCCAGAGGACTTCGTTGGGATAGAAAGTAAGCGTGACCCGCATAGGGTTATCTATGCCTCAAGCTATAATCGTGGCTTAGAAACGATCCTAGACGCATGGAAAGAAGTAAAAGAAGCAGTAAATGACGCAGAACTCCACATTTACTATGGTTGGAACACTTATGATCGTGCCGTTGCTACAGGCGATGTGAAAGATGGTGGGTTTAAAGAACGCCTAGTAAAGAAGATGGCTCAAGAAGGTATATACGAACACGGTAGAGTAGGTCACAAAGAACTACTCAAAGAGTATGCCAAAGCAGGTGTATGGGCTTATCCTTGCGGATATTCAGGGGAAATAAACTGTATCGCATTGACCAAAGCTATAGCGGCTGGGTGTATTCCCGTAACAAATGATGCTTATGTAATGAAGGAACGCAATCCAATAGCGGTGAAGGATACTTCATTTATAAAAACCCTTATTGAAGCGTTATCAGGAAAGGTTACATTTGTAACCCCCTTGCATTACATTCAGGATAATTCTTGGGAAGCTGTGGCACAGGACTGGCACACTAACTTATTCCCAATACTAATTCCAACCGAGATAGAAAAACGCCTTGCTTGGATGCGTAACAAGGTCAATAAGAAGTCAAAGATTGTAGAGATAGGTTGTGCTAACGGCGAAGTCTTTAAGGACTATCCTAATGCTACCAGAGTAGATATAGATGAGTGGCATAGCGTAGAAAACTTTGTTAAAGCGGACGCACAGGATTTACCATTTAAAGATAAAGAATTTGATGTTGCGATACTGGGTGAGGTATTAGAACATATTGAAGATCCAGAGCTTGCTATCCGTGAAGCGATTAGAGTGGCTAATCGTGTCATAATAACTGTTCCGTTAGAGCAGGAATGGCATCACCCGTCAGCTGTTCCATTTGATACGCTTGAGCAAGAAGAGAAAGATTTGGGTAAGGACAGAAGTGAGATTTATAAAGACTCTAAGGATGTTACTTTTTACAAGGGTGACAACTATAAGCACCTAAGGCATTGTAGATGGTATACATATGAGTCTCTCGGCAAAGACTTAATCGAAGCTGAGGCAAAAAACTTTTCAATAGTAAGATTAAGACATTCAGGAATTGCACACTTAGGAGTTGTCATTGGTTAAGGTATGTTTTATTTATGATAGTTGGTCGCATGACAAGACATTAAATGTCTATCGCAAGATGACACCTAATTGTTCTGGCAAGTGGAAAGATATGGAAGCTGTTACTAATCCAGATGAAGCCGACTTTCATATAGTTATAGACTTTGCTAAGCAACATAAGGTCAACCCAAAGAAGGCTATATATATATCTGCTCATCCCACTGGCTATGCTGGCTATTATGACCCAAGACCAGAAGAGTGTATAGCAAGCATTAATTATAAAAATACATCAGGTTTTGTAGAGTGGTGGCTCAAGTACGATTACGACTATTTGTCTGCTATGAAATATCCAATAAAGACAAAGGGTTGTGTTTGTATAATGACAAGCACGGCTTGCGTTGACTACCAGATAGATAGACTGAAGTACATGGACGAATTTAACACGCAATATCTTGGCTTGGTTGATATGTTTGGTAGGCACACTAATCCATTAGGTAATGGTGTTGATTATTGGTTCGGTAAAGAGATTTTAGAAGACTATAACTACTCATTAGAGTTTGATGCTTATGCGGAGAATTACTTCTCGGAACGAATAGCTGATAGCTTGCTTATGTGGTGTAAGCCACTATACAAAGGTGGCACAGGGTTAGAGAAATACATTCCTGCTGAGTCATTCACCTATATAGGCGACAAGACACCGAGAGAGTTAATAGAGTCTACTAATGAAACCATAGACTTAAAAGCAATAGAAGAGGCTCGATATAGGATACTTAACGAATTACAGGTTTGGGCTAAAGTTTATAATACCATAAAGACATTATGATAAGTGTAATAATCCCATATACCAAAGGTGATGAAATAAGAGAAAAGAACCTAAAGCAGTTACTTTCTAATATAAAGAAACAAACATATAAAGATTACGAATTAATATTAGTTGAAATGCTCTTTGACAAACCATCAGAACTTAACATAGAAAACTGTAACCATATATGCTTACGATACCCTCAAAACGATAAATTCAATAAGAGTTGGGCGATAAATGTAGGTGTAAGGAATTCAAAGTACAATGGGTTATTTGTAATAGACTCTGACATAATGTTTGGTGATGACTATTTCCAAAAGGTAGTGGACTTCGCTAAAGATAACCCTAAGTTCTTTATGGGGTATTCTAAAATACATTATGAAACAGGCAGGGATAACCCAGAGAAAAGGGTTCACGTTCAGAGTTATTTAAAAGCTGCTGGCGGTGTGTGGTATGCGGATAAAGACTTCTTCTGGTCTATCGGTGGTATGAATGAAACTTACTTTGGTTATGGAGCGGAGGATAATGATTTTTGGCAGAGGGCTAATAGTGTTCTTGGTAAGGTTAATGGGCTTCAATATGAGGTGGTTCACGCCTACCATCATTGGCACCCAGAGAATAGCCACTTTCCACTTAATAAAGAACGGATTGAAAAGTTTAATATTGTAATGAGTAATTTAGGTGGTGCTATTAAGAAGTTAAAAGAATACAAACTTGGTGGTGATACTCCACAGAAAGTCTTTTAATGAAAGCACTCATAACTGGAATAAATGGACAGGACGGAAGTTACTTAGCTGAATTGCTTTTAAGTAAGGGTTATGAGGTTCACGGGGTAATAAGACGTGCCTCTACCATAAGCACAGAACGTATAGACCATATATTCCCACCAGAGAGTGCAAGTTATATTCACTACGGTGATTTAGAAGAAGGTTTAGATAATTTGTTATTTGACATAAAGCCAGATGAAGTATACAATCTCGCTGCAATGAGCCAAGTAAGGGTATCATTTGATATTCCTATATATACTGGTATGGTTAATGCTATTGGAGTTACAAAGTTATTAGAGGCTTGTAGAAGGATTAAATGTAAGTTCTATCAGGCATCTAGTAGCGAGATGTATGGCACTACATTACCACCACAAAATGAAACATCTGTATTCAGTCCCGTAAGTCCCTATGGTTGTGCCAAGCTATATGCTTACCACATGGTTAAGGCTTATAGAGCTGGGTACGGTCTATTTGCCTGTAATGGTATTCTATTTAACCACGAGTCACCCCGTAGAGGTCATAACTTCGTTACCAAGAAGATAGTGAATGCAGCGGTTAGAATTAGGCTTGGGTTACAAGATAAGTTACACCTCGGCAATTTAAAGGCTATGAGAGACTGGGGACATTCTAAGGATTATATGAATGCTATCTGGATGATAATGCAGGCTAAAGAAGCAGGCGACTGGGTAGTGTCTACTGGCGAGTATCACTCAGTAGAAGAGTTTCTTGAAAAGGTATTTAATTATTTGAACATAGATATTAAACGCCATGTTGTAATAGATGGGCGGCTTAAACGCCCTAATGAAGTCCCAGCATTGCTTGGCGACTCACGCAAGATACGAGAAGATCTTGGATGGAAACCAGAATATACTTTTGAATCACTCATAAAAGAGATGATAGACGAGGAACTTAAATATGAAAAAGATAGAATCAAAGGGTAAGGTTTACGCAATTTATGACCATATGTGGAATCCAAAAAACGAGGTGGTGTGGTATGGCGAAGATAAAGACTACATTCAAGTTGCCAAAATGGGCTACGATATTGATAGAGAATTTAAAACGCATAGACACATTTTTAGACCGAGAACAATTCCTCACACCCAAGAAGTAATGGTTGTAGTAAGTGGGTGCTTGGAGGCAACAATATATGATGAGAACAAAAATCTTCTGGGTAAGTGCCTACTTTATAATGGCAGTATTATTGTGCTTTATAGCGGGTATCATGGCTACAGGACTATGTGCGATAACACGGTTTTTTATGAGATTAAGCACGGGGATTTTGTAGGCGTAGAAAAAGACAAAGAGTTGCTATGATCCATCAGATTAAACCTATATTCGGAACTGAAGAGGCACAGGCAGTTTATGACCTTGTAGCTGGTGGTTCTTGGCTTACTGAGTATAAACATACCAGAGAGTTTGAGAAACGGATAGAAGAGTTTACTGGTGTTCAGTTTTGTAAGACAGTTAATAATGGCACTATGGGCTTGGTATTAGCCCTGAAAGCCTGCGGACTACAGGCTGGCGATAAAGTGGCTTGTCCAGCATTAAGTATGATAGCTACAGCCAGTGCCATAACAATGATAGGTGCAATACCAGTTTTTGTAGATGTAGATACAAGCGGTTGTATGGACATATACAAATTAAAGAGTAGGGTAGATGCCGTGTTATTCGTATCACTTAACGGCAGAAAAGGCAACATTAAGGATGTAAAAGATTATTGCAATTATAAGGACTTATATCTTATAGAAGACGCCTGCCAGTCACTTGGTAGTGATAATCTTGGCACTATAGGTGATATAGGGGTGTTTAGCCTATCGCCCCACAAGATTATATCTACTGGTCAAGGTGGATTAGTAATCACAAACGATGATTTACTTGCTAAAAGGATTATTCATTTAAGGGACTTTGGTCGCACTAAAGGTGGTAATGATGAACATAGGTTCTTTGGAATTAATTCAAAGTTTACCGACCTACAGGCTGTTATAGGGCTTAAACAACTTGAGTATATAAAAGATAGAATAGAAATTAAGAAACACATATACAGGCAGTATCAATTTCATATTGGTGAAATTATGAAAGACCACTATTCTACTCCTTGGATGGTAGATATTTATGTCGATGATGTTGATGCCCTAAAGGGGTTTTTAAAAGAAAATAAGATTGAAACTCGCAAGATGTATCCAGTAATACCACATCAGGACTGTTATAGAGAATTAAGAAGTTTTCCAGTAGCACAAGAATTTGCCTATAAAGGTTTATGGTTACCATCATCATTGGACTTAACGGGAAATGAGGTAAATCAGATATGCTTGAAAGTGAAAGAGTTCCTTGGGAAAGATATATCCGACACGGCGAAGATGTAAACGAAGAGAATGCTGAGAAATTACTTTTTAATTGTTTAGACTTATTAGACCTGTATGGTATTAAGTATTGGTTTAATTGGGGCTTGTTATTGGGTGCTGTAAGAGATAAGAACTTCATTAAATATGATACCGATATGGACATAACCTGTGATTGGGTAGATAGGTATAAGATTTTACATGAGGTTGAACCAAGGCTCAAAAAATTGGGTTGCTATATACCAAAAGTTGAAGAGTGCTACCCAGAAGATAGATGGTATATAAGGGACAAGGAAAAGATAGAACTTAATTTTGTTATAAAGGTAGGGAATAAGTATGTATATTCACCTACAAGATGTAAGCTGGCTTGCCCGTTAGATTATATAGATAATTTAGAAACAATAGAGTTTAGGGGCAGGAAAGTTATAATCCCATCTAACGCAGAAAAATACTTGGAGTTAAGTTATGGAAAAGACTATATCATTCCCCAGCGTGGTAAGAAACCAATCTCCCTCTGAGAAGTTTGTATATTGTGCGGGTGTTTTCGATCTGCTTCATTACGGACACATAAGATATTTAAGAGCAGCTAAACAACTTGGTGATGTATTAGTAGTGGGTCTTTTGACAGACGATGCTGTAGGGAGATATAAAAAATATAGACCCGTGCTTAATTGTCTACAGAGATGGGAAGTGCTTCAATCTGTTAGATATGTAGATTACATAGTTAGACAGGAAGACACAGACCCTACTAAAACATTGGAGTATTTAAAGACACACGGATGGATATTTAATGTTATGGTAAGGGGTTCAGATTACGAAGGGGTTCCACAGGGAACAGAGTTTATAGAAACACATGGCGGCAGGGTGGTAAGAGTTCCATACTGCTCGGATATAAGTTCAACGGAGATAAAGAAAAAGATTAAGGAAGGTTGGAATGGCTAATAAAACATTTACCACAATAAAAAGCAATGTAGGTAGTGAGGTTCAAGATACCTCTACTGCTTTTGCTACCATCATCGGAAGGTTTGTTAATCGCAGATACTTCCAGATATTAAGGGCTACAAACTGGAAACAGACTAACACAGCTCATACTTTGACTTTAGTTTCTGGCACACAGAACTATGTATTACCAAATGATTTTTATAAAGAAGTTGCAGTTTATGAT
>Ga0208046_1000342_pt1 | contig 10282 bp, 9 predicted proteins | sample PL_2010_300m_FD_184161 | JGI IMG/M metagenome (GOLD analysis project Ga0208046, IMG submission 184161) | Freshwater microbial communities from Powell Lake, British Columbia, Canada to study Microbial Dark Matter (Phase II) - PL_2010_300m... | ecosystem: Environmental > Aquatic > Freshwater > Lake... | reverse complement strand
AGACCCAAGTAACTCTACAATGCCCTTTCTATTGGAGTTTCAAGGGGATAGGTGGCACTTTAAAAGGAAAAGGGATATAAGACATAGGTAGATATGGATTCCGACGATTTAAGCACAAAAGAACTTCACAAGTATTACATAGAACTTATTAAACCTCTTATGAGGGAGTAGATTGGACACAATAAGGCTTTCTGAGACAATCCAAAGGGTTATTAGGGGCGAAAAGACCGAGAGCGACACTCAAGTCCTTCAGGAAGCGATGGATTTGTTTTATAATGACATAGGGGAGTTTGGGCTGTTCTTCTTCCCGCACTTATTGAACCTTACTATACCAGAGTTCCATAGGGAGATATATGGTTTACTTCCTAATAATCGTTATCTTGCTATTGCTGCTCCACGAGGACACGCCAAGACTACCTTAGAAATCGTATATTGTATCTGGCACGCCCTTTTTAAGAAGATAGGCGATGTAAGCATAATGAGTTTGAGCGAGGATTTCGTATTAAGGGAGATTACTGGACGCATTAAGAAGGAATTTGAGATAAACGACCTATTAAGGCTATTTTTCGGAGACCAGAAAACAAGTAAATGGACTGAGTCCTACTTCCGTCTGGCAAACGGGATAGCTTTTGAAGGTGGCGGTATCACAGGTCAGTTAAGGGGTGGTCGTAGGGGGCTTATCGCCTTAGACGACCTTGAGAGTAACGAGACCGTGGCCTCTGATGAGCAGAGGAATAAGCTCAGGGAAAGAATAAGCAGGGAACTTTTGCCCAAGTTACTTCCTAATGGGCAGATGATTTACTTCGGGACGCTTATTAACCAACTGAGCTATCTCAATAGTATTGTCTCTACGCCAGATAACGGTTGGGAAAAGAGAGTATATGACTGCTATAAAGATGGGATTGAGGAAGAAGGACACGAACTCTGGCAAGAGATGCTCCCCCACAGCGAACTCCAAGACCGAAAAAAGAAGATGGGTTCTAACGCCTTCTCAAGTGAGTATCGCAATAAGCCAGTTTCTGATGAGTCTCAACCTATAAAAGAAGAACAGATAAGATATTGGACAGAACTACCTACGCAGTTAAGTTTGGTAATATCCGTAGACCCAGCGTATAGCGAGGACTCCTCGGCAGATTATAAGACAGCGTCTTTAATAGGCATAGACCAGAACGCTAATAGATATTTAATAAGTTACATAAGAAACCACGACCCCCTTGGAGAGTTTCAGGACTCTATCATAAATCTATTTTTATCAAATAAGGGCAACATAACGGCAGTGGGCATACCCAATAGTGGAGTGGAAAAGGCGTTCTTTGACTCTTTCTTAAAGAAGTGCGAACAAAGAAAGGTCTTTGAAATACCAATCCAAGAAGTAAAGAACTCATTTACTAACACAGCAACGCAAGTAAGCGTAAGAAATAAGACTTCTCGCATTACGGCAGCATTACAACCTTTATTTGAACAGGGGAAGTATTATATAAACTCAAATCATATAGAAGCGAGGGACGAACTATTAAGCATTGGCGTAAGTAAGCACGATGACATTTGCGATACTATGTGCTACGCAGAACAATTATTACAAATTAGATACTTTGGCGATGATAAGCCAAGTTACGACACAAGAGAAGATATTAAAGAGTATTCAAACTACGGAATGTAAAGGGGCAAAATGGCAAAAAAGAAAGTAGAAGAAAAATCTAAACCAGTAAAGACTTCTGATGAGACATTTACTTGGATAGATAAGAAAGTTCAGGATAGTATCTCTAATACCAGCACTTGGGCGAGCAACCAGTTGAAGTGGAATAAACTCAGGACTCGCTATAAGAAACCCAAGACATTCCCATTCATCGGTTGTGCCAATGTCCGTATGCCTACGGCAGAGACCAAGATGAGGAAATTAAAGGCAGCACTCGTAAATGTCATATTCGGGATTAGACCAGTGGCAGCCGTTACGCCACCCCCCTCTGGAAGATTAGAAGTAGCAATGAAAATAGAGAAGTGGTTGGATAATTTAATAATGAATGTTATCAATCTCGCCCCGATAGCAACTATCGCTATTGACCAAGAACTTGAAAAAGGTTTCTATTTATTGAAACCCTATTGGCGAACAGAGATTACTACTCGCATTGAGACCTATTCACTTAAAGACCTGTCAATGCAGGAAGCACAGCAGTTGTTTGATGAGAACACTACGTCTGACCAGATTAAACAAGCACTCATTGAACGCCTTGAAGTAGATATGAGTGATTTAGTTGCCGAAGATAATGAAAAAGAAATAGATAGAGTAGTTGATGAAGTTTTACAAGGCACGGCAGATATTAAATGCGAATTACAGGATGTCCTATATAATGCCCCAGATGTAGCATTATGTAATCCAGAGAAAGTATATGTAAATACCGATAGTGGGTTTAACCCCCAGAAGTGCCAGATTATAACACACGAGTTCTATCTGCCCTTAAATCAAGTCCAAGCAAATGTTAAGTTCAAGAATTGGAGCAAGAGTTCCTATGATGAGATAGCAGACCATTTAGTAGACAGCGAAGCGAAGATGAAGGGACTTACTAAATCCCTTACCGAGACGCAGAAAGAATTAAGAGAGGGAATTGATAGTTTAAACAACGCTTCTAACCTTGTAAAGATTTGGGAAACATATTGCTGGTATGATTTAAACAATGACGGCGTAGAAGAAAAATGCGTCATCACTACTGCACCTGATTTCAAGAAAACACTTCGTAAAATATCTCTGCCCTTTGATAACGGCAAGTTCCCTTTCGTAAAGATATTCTTTGAACTTACTGACGATAGGTGGTTCTCGCATAGGGGAATACCAGAGATACTGGAAGATATTATAAAAGAAATAGATATGCAACATTGTCAGAAACTGGATAGCCAGACTATTCGCAACGCACCTATGTTTGTTTATAGGGCAGGGATGATAAATCCGAAGTTAGTCCAGTTTATGCCCAATCAGGGGATACCTGTAAATGGTATGCAACCTCTCCGAGACAGCATTGATATATTAAACAACTCAAATCCAAATGTAGAATTCTCATATGAGAGAGAACAGATGCTCTTGGAAAGTAAGATAGAAGAACTCATTGGTCAGGTGGATTTCACTCTCCAATCAATGATAAATAAAAGACAACCGAGAACATTGGGCGAAGTCCAGATGCAGCAACAGAATATGCAACAGGTTTTCAGTTTAGACGCTTCGCAACATACCAACGCTTTTAGCGAACTCTTTAGTTGGATATGGGATTTATGGTGTCAGTATGGAAATGACGAAGAAGAATTTGCTTACTTCGGACAGAATGGTTGGGAGAAGATACGCCTTACCAGAGAAGAAATACAAGGTAAGTATCGCCCAGTAGTGCGTGGCAATGACCAGAACACTAATCCACAGGTTAAATTACAGAAGGCACAACAGATAATCCAAGCGGCAATGAACCCAGTATTCTTACAGACTGGAGCAATCACGCCTATCCAGATAGTAAACTCATTAAAGAGGTTCTATCAGACATTGGATATAGAGAACTACGAAGAGTTGATTAACTTACAACCACAGCAACCACCGCCACCCCCAGACCCAGCGTTAGCGATACAACCCAAGTTCTCTGACTTGGCAGATGGGGAAGCCGCACAGGTTCTTATGAAACACGGAGTAAAGCCTGATATTCAAGGCAGGGCTATGAAAAGTAGTGCGAAAGTTCAAGATAAACTTCAAGATAGGCAGGAACACGCCCTAAAAATGGGAATAGACTTCTCTAAATTATTAGACAAGTCAACTGACGTGGGAGGGAACGGTGGATAATGACTTTGAAAAGTATCGCTATGAACTTGTAAACAGATTAGACCAAATCAAGGGGATAGTATCTGGCTTAGAGAATAACGCATCTTTCAAAGAACTGCTAAAAGATTTTGAACGAAATAAGACAATGGCAGATAGTGCTTGGCACGAAACCACCGACCCAAAGTTGTTAGACCAGTTAAGAGTGTTAAAGTTTTCATCAGTAACATTACTTACAATATTAGATAGTTATAAAGCAGAAATAGAACAAATAGAAAAAGAGTTATTCAAAATAGACCACCCAGAAGAAGTAATACAAAAGGACTATGACCAATGAGTGATACTACAAAACTGGCGGCGATGATTTACGGAGAGGGTGCTAATCAGAAACCAGAAACAATGCGTAAGATAGGTTCTACTGCTTTAAACAGATTGGCGGCTGGTAAAGTAAAAGAGTTCGGCGGTAATTTAGATGAAGTTTTATTCAAGGGTTATTATGCGGTTAAAAATAATAGCCCTATGTATCAAGAAGCAATGTCTGGAAAGTTTAAAGACGAGGTAAGCGAGACAGCATATAAACAGGCTTTAGCAATAGCGAGCGGACTTATCAAGGGGACTATCAAACCAGATAAGGGTGAGTTTTATTTTACTCAGAAAGAAATAAATAAGTTAAAGAAAAAAGGAAAGAAAGCATTTAATTTTGACGCAGTAAAGAAGTTAGATGAGTTTGAAGATTATCAAATGTTCGGATATTGAGTTAATCGCCAATAGTGGCGTTACACTATAAACAGAAAGGGATTTATGCCCGAGGAAAGTAAGGCTGTAAATACCGAAGAATCAGCCGCTTCGGAACAGGTAGTGAACGATACAGCAGAAGAAACTGCTACTGCAACGCCTGAGCAGGAAACAACAGAGCAAGTTGAAACCCCAGAGTCGGGTAAGACTCCTTTAGCAAATGAGAGCGTAGATGAGTTCGGAGTGCCTTGGAAAAACCGTGCTATGGAATGGCAACGGAAGGCTACCGATAACACTTCTGAGGAACGGCTACGCAAAATTGCTCAAGAAACACTTGCCAATTCACAAACCACAAAACAACCAGAGTATTCAATATCGCAGTTAGAGCAGTATGCGATGGAACACCCAGAGACACGCCCTTGGGTTGAAGAAGAAAAGTTCAAACTCTTACAAAAGAGGGCACAGGAAGCGACATCGGCAGAGATACAGGCAGTAGAGCAGAAAAGATTTGGCGAATTAAGAAAGCAACAGTCTTTTCAGTTCGTGGCTCAGACCTACCCACAGATATTCCAAAAAGATAACTGGGGGAATGTGGTCTTTAATAATCAGCACCCATTAACTCAAGAGATAGGTCGTATAATGCAAGACCCACGTTTTGCTAACGACCCCGAAGGACTGATGGCTGCTGCTGATATGGCTTATGGCAGGTTATCTCGTATGCACTCGCCCAATGAGGTTCGCAAAGTTAAGAAGCTTGAACAGAGTATTAAGAAAATCCAAAAGGGAACTCTGATAGAAGGGAACGGTTCAACCCAAACGGTCTCAAGTAAAACTGACCTCCGCAAGGCAATAGACCAAGTAGCTTCTGATGGCACGGTGGCTTCTACCAAAGATGCTATGAAAGCGATGTTTAAGAAAATGGGACACATAAACGAGGATTAAATGGCTTCAATAAATTGGACTTATGATAATGCTGCAATGCGGGAGGACCTCTTAGATATTTTGAGGAATGTTACTCCTACCGATACGCAACTATTATCAGGTCTTGGGACTTCATCTGCTTCGCAGATAAGGCACGAGACAGTAGTAAAAACCCTAAACGCTGTGAAAGATAATGCACAGATAGAAGGTGCGGATGCGACATATATTGGTCTCACCAATCCTGCCCGTCTGGCGAATTATACACAGATATTCAAACAGGGTTACAAAGTAAGCAACACAGAAAGAGCAGTAAACTCCGCAGGATTTAACGACAGGTTCGCCCTTGAAGCAGCCGATGGTATGAGGATGCTAAAAGCCGACATGGAATACGCTTTCATGAGGGGTTCACTTGTTTCTGGCAACGGTTCAGCAGCGAGAAAATTACAAGGTATAAAGAACTCTTTATCCCTTATAACTTCTATGTCTGGTGTTTCCTTGACAGAAGTTCTGTTGAACGATTTGTTCCAATGGACTTGGACAAACGGAGTAGAAGTAAACGCAGTATATGCTCCTATGTATATAAAGAGGAAAATAGCTGCTTTCACAGGTTCTGCCACGAATAAGAATATCAATGTTGATGACAAGAGACTTGTCAATAGCGTTGATGTCTACCAGGCTGACGCTGCGAAGATGGTAAAGTTGTTCGCACATAGGTATGTAACAGTTTCGGCTGATACCAACTATGATATAGTCGGTATTAACGAAGATTACTTCAAGATAGCATATTTGAGGAAACCTGCCGCAGAGATTATACCACCGATAGGCGATTCAACTCAGGGACAGATTACAGCAGAAGCGACGCTCCAAGCGGAACATTATTTCGCTGGATTCTATTCTACGAAGAATCTGTAAACGGAAGTTTTATGGCTTTGGGGTGTGCCACAAACACCCCAACTTTAATGCTGATAAAAACCAGTAATAAATGGGAAGCGATACGAGCCTTCATAAATATGTGGCTCAAGGATAAGACCATCTATTGTAACTGGTGTGGGCAAACTTGGGACGACAATAACACCCAAGTATGTTGTGAAAGACCGCAGATAGGCACTAACTTTGACCACACGAGAGAGATTATAAAGCAGAATCGCAGGCGTAAACAACAGGCGAAGAATAGATATAGTTCTACTGATGACAAATCAATGAGGGTAGCAATAAGTATGCCACCAAGATTATTGATGGACTTGGAATCTTATGTAAAGATGACTGGCAATGGGAAGTTATTTAATAATCCAGCAGAACTGATTTCTTTTATGAAAGAGTTTAAATCGTTCTGCATACCTGCGGAGGTTTGAGTTGACTTTATCGTTGGCAATTATTTGCAAGGACGAGGTTGAATTAGTAAGGGGGATATTAGAGAAATATACTAAATACTTTGACTGTGTAGATATTGCAGTTGACGAAAGAGTTGACGATTTTAAGGCTCTTATTAAGGACTACCCAACCTTAAATGTGTATGAATACAAATGGGTGAACGACTTTGCGGATAAGAGAAATTGGTTAAGGGATAGGATTAAGGCAGATTATTACTTTAGAATTGATACTGACGATACAATACTAAACCCTGAAAACATACGACCTTTATTTGATAAGGTTGTTAAAGAAGATATATCCATAGCGTATTGTTTTTATAATTATTCCGAAGATGATTATGGCACGATAAACTCGGCTCATTATAGAGAGGCAATAGTAAGAAATGATGACAACCTATTCTGGAATAAACCAATACACGAAAACGTATTGCCCAAGTCCAGAAAGAACTTCCATATTTATATAGACGAGAAACACGATATAATAATAAAACACACTGCTGACGATGAACACGCATTAAAGTCGGCTCTTAGAAATATAAAGATATTATTAGAAGAATATAACGAGAAGAAAGAAGAAACCGACCCACGCACACTCGCCTATTTGGGCAGAGTGTTAATGGGAGTGAAAGATTTTGAGAAAGCAAAGTTCTTCTTAGAGAAACACATTGAGAAGTCGGGCTGGGATGAGGACAGGTATTTTTCTTGGTGTCAACTCTCGGAGATAAATAAACAACAGGGTAATTTTGAACAAGCAATATCTTGTGCGTTTGAAGCGTTGCAAGAGTTTCCAGATTACCCAGATGCTTATTTAAAGATACACGACATATATTTTGCGAAGGCTCAATGGTATAAGGCAATAGAGTGGGGGTTAATGGGATTAGAAAAGAAACTCCCAACGACCTTTATGCTTATTGACCCAAGTAATTATACTTGGAGACCACAATTATCACTCGCTTTCTGCTATTTCAACTTGGGACAGTTTGAAAAAGCAAGGATGCTCTTTGACATAGCTAAACAGCAAGTCCCCACGTTTAGCGTCATAGTTCAAAACGACAAACTATTCAATATGGCGGTAGAACATCGCAGATTTATGGATAGGTTAGTTTGGATGGTAAAGTTCTACGAAGAATACGATAAGGCACAGATACCAGCATTATTAAAATCCGTCCCAAAAGATTTAGACCAGAACGAAATAGTCATTAAATTAAGACATATGCATCTACCCCATAAGGTATGGAGTGATAAGAGCATTGTAATTTATTGTGGGTCAACTACTGAGGAGTGGTTTGATTTATCCACCGAGAAAGGTATAGGCGGTAGCGAGGAAGCAGCGATTCATATGTCAAGGGAGTTGGTCAAACTTGGCTATGAAGTAACTGTTTATAATAACTGTGGCGAGAATGAGGGCAAATTCCACGGGGTAGAGTATTTAAACTGGGTAAGATTAAACCCCAAAGATGAGTTCAATATAATGATTTCTTGGAGAAGCAATATATTTGAATATGATATAACTGCCAAGAAAAGAATAATCTGGATGCACGACTTGCCCCAGATGACATTAGACGATGAGACAGAAAAGACATTTGATTATTTAGTAACTCTTTCGCACTACCATAAGGATATGATACCAAATTGTATTCCAGAAGAAAAGTTATATGTATCAACCAATGGTATCAACCCTGCGGACTTTAAAGGACTTGAAGGAATTAAGAAAGAACCTCACAGAATAATATACGCCAGTTCATATAACAGGGGATTGGAAACCATACTTAACATATGGAAAGAAATCAGAACAGAAGTCCCCGATGCGACATTGCATATTTACTATGGTTGGAATGTTTATGATAAGTTCGTTAAAGAAGGATATATAAAGACCAACGCATTTAAACAAAGACTCTTGCCCTTGTTAAAGCAAGAAGGTGTTTTTGAGTATGGTAGGATAAACCATCGTGATTTGGCAGAAGCCTACGCAAGGGCGAGTGTTTTAGCATACCCCTGTAACTATGAAGGCGAGATAAATTGTATCGCCCTAACAAAGGCAATAGCAAGTGGGTGCATTCCAGTAACGAATAGATATGCGGTAATGGCAGAAAGAAATCCTTACGAAGATTTAGCAGTAGAGGATGTGTTGTATAAAGATACATTGATTGATGTATTAAAAGCAACAGATAAAGAAAGTAAGTTGGTTGATAAAGAACAATACATCCAAGCGAATAGTTGGGAATCGGTAGCGAAGGCTTGGGTTAAGGATATATTATGATGAAGTTGCACCTCGCAGCAGGCGACATTTATTTGAAGGGCTACATCAATATTGACATAGAGGGCGAGTTGATTGGTAAAAGTTTACCCCATTTTTCTACATTAGATAATTATTATACACAGCCATTTGATACCACAAGAACGCAGGGGAAAAAAATCATAGATAAAAAAATGGATATTACTAATAAGTGGGATTTTGAAGATGACCTTGCGTATGAAGTAGTCCTGATTTGTGCGATAGAACATTTCGCACCCATAGAAGCGAAACATATCGTAAGCGAAGCATATAGAGTATTAAAAAGTGGTGGTCAGCTTATTATAGACACCCCTGATGTTATAAAGACAGTAGAGAAGTATAGAAACTATCCAGATTTAATGAGTAGGTTGCTTTTGTGTTCACAGAAGAACCCTTACTCGTTCCATAGGACGCTTTATACTAATGAGTCTTTTGACGAACTGCTTGGAGATAAATGGGCGATGGTAAAAAAGGAAGAAGTAGTTAAACACGACTATCCAATGCTCTCACGAGTGTGTGTAAAATGAAGATTTCTTTCATATATGATTCTGTTGGGCAAGAGCAGTATCTAAAAATTCTTTCCAAGATGACGCCCAAAAGAAGCGGTGTTTGGAAAGATATGGTAGCGGTAACGAACCCAGAAGAAGCAGATTTTCAAGTAGTAATAGATGATACGAGTTATCCAGTTGACCCCAAGAAAGTAATATACATAGACGCACATCCATACATAGAGAATTATATAGGTTATAGCGATTTAAGCAAGAAAGAGTGCGTAGCGAAGTTAGACCTGAAAGAAACCTTTGGATTTGGTGAGTGGTGGTTAAGTTATGATTATGACTACCTGACAGCATTACCTAACAACATTAAGAGTAAAGACTTGTGTTGTGTAATGAGCAATAACCACGACTTCAATAATGATGGTAGGGAGAAACGAAAACCCTTCTTACATAGGTTCTGTGGCAAATATACAGGTGAACTCAACCTATACGGCAGGATTAAGCCCACAGGCAACCTATTGGCTCATTATAGGGGCGAATTAGGCACCAATACGCCAGATAGCTACTGGTATGGTAAGGAACAAGTCCTATCCGACCATAGATACTCTCTTGAAGTGGATGTCGGGCTTACGAAACATTACTTCTCTGAAAGGTTCTTTGACGCAATGCTTATGTGGTGTATGCCGATATATTGGGG
>Ga0208046_1000340_pt1 | contig 10284 bp, 5 predicted proteins | sample PL_2010_300m_FD_184161 | JGI IMG/M metagenome (GOLD analysis project Ga0208046, IMG submission 184161) | Freshwater microbial communities from Powell Lake, British Columbia, Canada to study Microbial Dark Matter (Phase II) - PL_2010_300m... | ecosystem: Environmental > Aquatic > Freshwater > Lake... | reverse complement strand
ATGAAGGAGCGAGAGGCGAGAGTGGCGAAGCCCGAACCTCTCTTTCACCATTCACTATTCACAAATCCTCAGGCCGTTGCGGCTAAGGGAGACATTGATGCCCAAACGAAACGCAAGCGTTCTGCTGGTGGAAGACAGCCGGGGGCTGCGGCAAACCCTGGCCGACATCCTCCGGACCGCAGACATGGAGGTTGACACGGCGTCCGACGCGACAGCCGCGCTTCGCAGGCTCGAACGCGGTCGGTACGACGTTGCCATCGTGGACCTGGTTCTGCTGCCCGGGCCCAGCGGGATCGAGGTCATCCGGACGCTCAGGTCGAAATCGCCCGCCACTCGTGTTTTCGCTTGCACCGCCTACTACGAAGGCAGTCTGTTGGCCGAGGCGTGGGAGCTCGGTATCGAGCAGGTCATCTTCAAGCCGGTAGACCCGGGACTGCTCATCGAACTCATCCAGAAGTCGGTCGAGCCAGCCCTGGGTGGGAAGTCCCAAACTCCCAACCCCTAGCTCCAAACTCCAAGGTCCGCTAGGGGCTGGAAATCCCAAACCCCAAGCACCAAATCCCAAACAAACACCAAGGCACGGGCAAACGCTAGACTCCGGACTCCAGGCCCAAGGCCCGCGAGACGCGGGAAGTCTCAAATCACAAACAAGCATCAATGTCACAAATGCCAAGCCCTGGTTAGAGACACCGCTTGGTTTGGAGCTTGGTTTATTGAGACTTGTTTGGGATTTAGAGCTTGGAGCTTGTGATTTGTTCCTCAGTAGTTGGTAGAACGACTGTGACCGTTGTTCCCTTGCCGACCTCGGTTTCGACGCTGACTGTTCCTCTGTTGGCCTCGGTGAACGCCTTGCAGATGGCAAGGCCGAGGCCGACGCCGAAGACCTTGGTGGAGAAGAGCGGCTCGAACAGCCGGGCCATGTGTTCGGGGGCGATGCCGGAGCCGGAGTCCGATACCGCGACCCGGACGACGCCGTTGCTGCGGGACGCAACTATGCCTATTCTCCCGCCGTCGGGCATGGCCTGGTGGGCGTTGTTGATGATATTGAGGAAGACCGGTTCCATCTGCTCCGGGTCGACGTTGACCGGCGGCAGGTCCTCAGGCACCCGCGACTCGACCTCGACGGTGCGCGGCAGTTCGGCGTGGGTCGTTGCCCGAGACAGGATGTCGGCGAGGCGGCAGGGCCGCGGTCGGCTCAATCGGCCCTGGGCGAAGTCGACCACGCTGGTAATGATGCGGTTGGCACGGGTGATTTCCTCGTTGATGATATCGAGGTGACTTGAGGCCCTGCCGGTGAGCTTTTGCGAGGCGGTCAGTTTGAGGAAGTAGGTTGCGTTCCGGATGGCCCCGAGCGGGTTGCGCAGTTCGTGGGCCATGCTGCCCGCGACCCGGCCCAGTGTCGCGAGCTTCTCGCGCGTGACCACTTCGGCCTGGGTCCGAGTCAGTTCTTCTTCGGCCCGCCTGCGCTCGGTGACGTCGCGGAGGACGAGGACGACGCCGACCGTATCTCCATCGTGGTCGCGCATCACCCGGCCCGAGAGGCTGATCGGCACGACCAGGCCGTCGCGGGTGCGACCGTCTATCTCCTGCGCACTGGCCGGATCGCCGCCGACAATCCGGGCAAGGGCTGCCCGGAACACTGCGGGCTCCGCGAAGAGCAGTTCCGCATTCTTGTCGTTGAACTCCCCGACTCGGTAGCCGAACAGGTCGAGTGCGGCCCGATTGGCGCGGACGAGCCCGCCGTCCGGCCCGAGCAGCAGAAGCGCGTCCGGCATGGTGGCGAGGATGTCGTCAGCCGCGGTCTGCGGGGGCACGTTCACAAGGTCGTCGCGGGCAACAGTCCTTGGTCCATAGTCCAACGTCCTCAGTCCATCGTGCGCCCTGGCAGGAGCGACGATCGGCAGGCTGAAGCTGAAAACCGAGCCCCTGCTGAGCTCGGACTCGGCCCAGATACGGCCGCCGTGGCCTTCGACTATCTTGCGGCAGATGGCGAGGCCGAGGCCGGTGCTCTTCTCGCCGGCAGTACCACGCACGCTCGTCTTGCCGAACGGCTTGAACAGCTTGTCGAGTTCCTCGACCGGGATGCCCTGCCCCTGGTCGCGGACCGACACGACCACGTTGCCGTCCACGCGCGACGCCCGCACCGTGACTACGGTGCCGGACGCGGAGAACTTGAGCGCGTTGCTGACGAGGTTGTTGAGTACCTGCTCGACCTTGCCCCGGTCGAAGCGAAGAGGCGGCAGGCCGGACTCGGGAGCGAAGTCGAGTCGGATGTTCTTCTTGTTTGCCAGCATCCGGTTGAGTGCCAGATTCTCCTCAATCAGGCCGCACAAGTCCCCGTCCTTGAGTTCGAGGTCGAGCCTGCCCGCCTCGATCTTGGTGACGTCCAGCAGGTCGTCAATCAGGTTGAGCATGAACTTGCTGCCGGAGTTGATGCGCCGGAGGAATTCGGCCCGTTTCGCCTCGGGCAGAAGTCGACTCGCGTCGTCGAGCAGGAAAGCGCTGGCGGTATTGACGATGCTCAGCGGGTTGCGCAGGTCGTGCGCCGCCATGCCCAGCAACTGATTCTTCTCCTTGTTGAGTTCGACCAACTGGGCGTTCTTACGCTTTATCTCCTCTTCGGCCCGCTTCTGTTCAGTGATGTTCACTACGTCGGATACGAAGTGGTGCGGCTGCCCGGCCACATCGCGCAGCAGCACCGTGCTCATGTCGACCCAGACCACGCTGCCGTTCTTGTGCAGGTAGCGTTTCTCGATCCGCGCGCTGCCTCCGGTTTCGGTTTGCAGTCGGGTCATCACCTCGGCGCTCTCCGCGACGTCGTCCGGGTGGGTGATGGCCTGGAAGTCCAGGGATTGCAGCTCTTCGACCGAATAGCCCAGCATCGCGGCGAATGCACGATTCACGCGCGGCAGGCTGCCGTCCAGCCCGGTCAACAGCTTGCCGACTCCTGAGTCCTCGAATGCCCGTCGGAACCGCTCCTCGCTCTCGCGCAACGCATCCTCGGCCTGCATGCGCTCGGTGATATCGGCGAGGAAGCTGAGGGTCGCGGGCCCGCCCATCCAGTCGATGTGAACGGCGCTGACTTCCACGTAGCGCGTCTCGCCGTACCGGCGGACGATGCGGAACCTGAACCGGTCCCGGATGTCCTCGCCGACGAGACGTCTGCGGTAGCCGTCGGCGACGAGCCAGCGGTCATCGCGATGGATGAGATCATTGAAGGTCATCCCGAGCAGCTGCTCGTGGCGGTACCCCAATATCTTGCTCGCGCTCGGGTTGGCGAAAACGATCTTCCAGTCCTGGGCCACGAGGATGGCTTCGCTAACGGTGTCGACCACGAGCCGGTACTTTTCTTCGCTCTCGCGCAACGTCTCCTCGGTCCGCTTGCGCTCGGCGACCTCTTTGACCAGCGCCGCGCGATGGCCGAAGGACTGTCCCACCAGTTGCGCCAGTTGTCCGAACTCGGTGCGGTTGCGTTCAAGCGGCTTCAAAGCCCTGGCGGAACCGGACGCAAGGCTGTGTCTCAGTAGTCCGAGCGGTCGCGTCACCCAGAACCAGAGCACCAGCGACAGCCCCAGAATCGCCAGCAGAGCCACCGCTGTTTGTAGTTGGAACGAGCTGCGGCTGGAGCGCAGGGCCAATGCGATCCAATCGGGCCGAAGCGAAGCTGTCAGCATCAGTTCGAGCCCGCCCTGCATGCTCGGCAAGGGTCGTGTGAACGTAATCGTGCCGGACTGCTGGCCGATTTCCGCCGACGGTTTCGCGCCGGGGCCGGCCGGCTCAATCCGCATGGTCTTTCCGGTGAGCCGATTCAGTTCGGCCAGATACTGTTGGTTCCAGGACCGCGCGACAAGGAAATAGCCACGCGCCCGCGTCCTGCGTTCCGGGTCGTCGGAAGGGTGAATTGTCGCGCCGCGTATCTCAATCGGACCGTCGGGCCCGGAGATGAAGAAATGGCAGAAATGGTCGCGGCCGAACACATCCCTGACCGAAAGGCCGGACGGCACCGGCCCCGAACCGTTTTCGAGGACCGAGTCTCGCGTCGCGTACACCGGCGACCCGGGGACGTCAAAGACCCACACTGCGTCGGCCCGGTACGTTTTCAGCGCTTCGTCAATGTTCTGGCTCGCCCAGGTTCGGTTCCCGGTCTGCACGAACCGCACCATCTCGTCCCAGTAGGTGTAGTCATGCGCGAACGTCGCGAGCGAACTACCTTCCAGTTCGAGCGCTCGGTCCAGCAGCTCCCCGTGTTCCGTCGCGTCGGCAGCCAGGTAGGCGTCGATTCGCTGAGTTTCGCCTGATTGTGACATGAGCAGCGCGACCACAATCAGTATCGCCGCCGCGACCATCACCAGTGTGAGTTGCGTCTGAACCGACCACCATCCTTGCCACGTCTTGACCGGCATTTTAGAAATCCTCGCCGCGCCGGACGGAGCGCGAGTTACCGCCAAGCTCGGTACCGAGACTCAATTCAGATGCAATCAGGAGACCGGGGCAGAAAGCGGATGTCCCCGGACATGGCCGCACGTCAGCGCGGGTTCTTACGATGCGGTGCTTCCTTCCTTTCCGGTTTGGGACTTGAGATCAGATGCCTGGGATTCGTCGTTCGCGACCGGCAGTGAGAACGAGAAGGTCGAGCCATGGCCGAGCTCAGATTCGGCCCAGATACGGCCGCCATGGCCTTCGACAATCTTGCGGCAGATGGCGAGGCCGAGGCCGGTGCTGCTCTCGCCGGCGGTGACGCGCGCGCTCGTCCTGCCGAACGGCTTGAACAGCCTGTCCAGTTCCTTGGCCGCGATGCCCTGTCCCTGGTCGCGGACGGACACGACGACGCTGCCATTCACGCGCGATGCCTTCACCATGACCGCGGTGCCGGGCGCGGAGAACTTGAGCGCGTTGCTGACGAGATTGTTGAGCACCTGTTCGACCTTGCCCCGGTCGAAGCGAAGCGGCGACAGGCCGCACTCGGGCGTGAAGTCGAGTCGGATGTTCTTCTTGTCGGCCAGCATCCGGTTGAGTGCCAGTGTGTCATCAATCAGGCCGCACAAGTCCTCTTCCCTGAGCTCGAGGTCGAGCCTGCCCGCTTCGATCTTTGCCACGTCCAGCAAGTCGTCAATGAGCTTGAGCATGAACCTGCTGCCGGAGTTGATGCGCCGGAGGAAATCGGCCCGCTTTGCCTTGGGCAGACGTAGGCTCGCGTCGTCGAGCAGGTAGGCGCTGGCGGTGCTGACGACGCTCAGCGGGTTGCGGAGGTCGTGCGCGGCCATGCCGAGCAACTGGTTCTTGACGTCGTTCAACTCGACCAACTCGGCATTCTTCTGCGCTATCTCGGCTTCGGCCAGCTTCCGTTCGGTGATGTCCTGGTTTGCACCGAAAGTCTTGACCGTTCGTCCCTGGGCGTCCTTGACGACAAAGAAGCGCACGGAGATGTATCCCACACTCCCATCGGCATGGATGACGCGGTGCTCCAGTTGTCGGCTGAAATGTGGGTCGGTTGTTTCGATTGCCTTCCGCGTCTCGATCCCGACCAGCGCCATGTCATCCGGATGCACGAACCGCCGGGCGTATTCGGCCGATGACATCTTGTAGCCGCCGACCTTCTCGGCCGTCGTGCGGAAGATGTCGTAGAAGTGGTCGTTGAAAGTGAACAGGTCATCAGCTACGTTATACTCCCAGTGACCCAGTCTGGCTATCTCCATGGCATTCGACAGTTGCGCTTCGCTGGTTCGTAGCGTTTCCTCGGCCAGCTTGCGCTGCACGACTCCGGCCAGTACGTTGGCAACGACGCCCAGCAACTCCTCGGTCTCCTTGTTCCTCTTGCCGCCGGCCGTGAAGTAGAGGTTGAGCACGCCGAGTACTCGCTGGTCGGCGGAGAGCATCGGCACGCAATAGTGGCCGTGGTCATGGATGCCCTCGTAGGTGTTTTCGTGGGAGTCATCCACATGGTCGGCAAACACGAGCTGGCGGGTGCTTGCCGCCCGACCGCATAGACACCGGCCGAAACGGACCCGGTCACACATCGCCAGCAGCGAATTGCCCAGCCCTCGCTGAGCCTTCATGACCAGAACTTCCGGGTCGTCCTCCACCAGGTGAATCGAGCCGCGCGACTCCAGCACAAGCCACGAGATTGCGGTGATGATGCCGAGCGATTTCTCAAGAATCGAAGCTAGCGGCAGGTCTTCGAGCGAGACGCGGAGCATCTCGTTGATGGCAGCCTGCAGTTCCGCGTGCCGCTCGGTCTCTCTCTCGGCCTGCTTCCGCGCGGTGATGTTCACCACGTCGGCGACAAAGTGGTGCGGCTTGCCGTCAGCGTCGCGCAGCAGCACGGTGCTCAGGTCTACCCAGACCACGTCGCCGTCTCTGTGCAGGTAGCGCTTCTCGAACCGCGCGTAGCCTTCGGTTCCGGACTGCAGGCGGACCATCGTCTCGCGGTTCGCCGCGACATCGTCCGGGTGGGTGACGGCCTGGAAGTCCCGGGACTGCAACTCGTCGACCGAGTAGCCCAGCATCGCGGCAAAGGCGTGGTTCACGCGCAGCAGGCGGCCGTCCAGTCCGGTCAACAGCTTGCCGACCCCTGAATTCTCGAATGCCCGCCGGAATCGTCCCTCGCTCTCGCGCAGGGCGGCGGCAGCACGCTGACGTTCCAGAATCCGGCCCAGGTGCGTGGAGACGGCGAACAGCAGGTTGTGTTCTTCAGGCAGAAACGAAAGCCCCGATTCCCCGGGATCCGGCAGGTAGCCCAGTTCAACCGCGCCGGTTTCGACACCGTCGACCCTGAGCGGCTCCTGAATCCTGAGCCTCGTGTCCTCCCAGTCGGGAGTCCGGTACTCCTTCCCGCCGAACCGCGCGCGGGCGCCGGCCACCTCCGCGCGCTGCATTGCGTTGGCCAGCAGGCTGACGACGCCCTGCATCAGTTCGTCAGGCGAAATGCCAGGCTTCTCAACGAGGCGTGCCACGCCGTACAGGCAGTTCAGTTCTTTCACACGTTCCCGCAGCGCCGTCTCAATCCGCTTCCGTTCGGTGACATCGCGCAAGGAGCTGAGAACGACCTTGCGTCCGTGGATGGTGACGACGTGCGTGCAGAGCTCAGCCGCAATCAGCGTGCCGTCCCTACGCCCCATCGCAAGCTCATCCGGCCCGGTTGCCTGACCGAGCGCGTTGCGCACCAGCAGCTCGGCTACCTTTGTGACTTCGGACATGGGCAACAGGTCGAGCTTCAGGAGATTCTTGCCGATCAGTTCCTCGCGCCGATACCCGAAGAGCTTTTCCGCGGCCCGGTTGCCGTCAAGAATCGTCCCCTGGAGGTCGGTCAGAACGGAGGCATCCGGCGCATCTTCGAACAGTATCCTCGCTCGTTCGGCCTCCGCGGCCAGTTCGACCTCGGCCTGCTTGCGCTCGGTGACCTCTTTGACCAGCGTCGCGTTCTGGCCGAAGAACTGCCCCACCAGTTTCGCCAGTTGTCCGAACTCAGTGCGGTTGCGTACAAGTGGCTTCAAAGCCTCAGTCGAACCGGTCTGAAGGCTGCTCGAGAGCAGATTCAGCGGCCGGGTAACGAAGTGGACCAGCGCGACCGAAATCAGGCCGATGGTCATGACGGCAAAGAGAATCAGCATCCCAAACTGCTGTGCCGACGATCGGTTGTACTCCCGTACCGCGTCGGAGACCACCTGCGCGCTCAGCATTGCCAGCGGCGCCCGGTCCTGGTTGGGGAGCGGCCGTTCCATCGCGATGATGCCGTTCCGCTCGGCCGTCGCCTGCGGCGCGGAACTCGCGACCCGCGGCCCCAGTTGCATGGTCGTGCCGGTCAGACGAGCGAGCTCGGCAACGTATGCTTCGTTCCAGAGCCGGCCGACCACGAAGTACCCTCGGGGCCGGGTTTTGCGTTCCGCGTCGGAACTGGGGTGGACGGTCGCCGCCCGGATTTCGACCGGCCCGGCCGGCGACTCAATGAAGAAGTGCCAGAACCGTCCGTCCGGGACGAACTGCGCCAGCGCATCATCCGGGAGGGTGAACCCGGCAAGAGACTCCTCTTCTTCGTCGTGGGTGGAATAGACTAGGCTCCGGTCGGGCCGATAGACCCAGGCGACCTGTGCCTTGTAGGTGCCCAGCGCCTCGGCGATTTGCTCGTCGGCCCACTGCCGGTCGGCCAGCTCGATGCACCTGACCATCTCGTCCCAGTAGGTGTAGTCGACCGCAAACATCTGAAGCGACGCGCCCTTGAGTTCGAGCAGCTTGTCCAGCGTCGCGTTTTCCTCCTGCTTGAGCTGCAGAAAGAACTGGTGGATGCGTGCGCGTTCGGCCTGCTGATACAGCACGAGACCCCCGGCCAGCGAACCGATGGCGACGAGAAGGATGAGAACCAGCCGTGTCTGTGTCTTGTGTAGCATTGCTAGAACTCCCGGCCGACCGCAAGCCCGGCAGTCACGTTCCAAGGCCGTTCGGTCGCTGCGCGCAGCTCGGCATCGAGTAGCGAACTGAATGCCACATGGGGACGAAGGTAGAACCGACCGCCCGGGGACCAGGTCAGCGCGAGGTCCGCCCCGGCCACGTTCAAGGCGGCGTGATTCACCTCGAAGTTGGCTTCGTTGAACCGCGCTGAAGCCCAGCCGGCGTGTGCCGACGCTCCCACGGTCAGGTTCGGAATGAGTTCGGTCTCGAAGCTCAATCCCGCGTCGCCGAAGTAGGCGCCGGGGGTGGCTATCAGGTCCACCGAATGGTCGGTGAAGATGGAGACCGGCCCGACCGGGTATGAGAGCGCCAGGGCCAGTTCGCCGGTGGGTGGAGCATCGGCCTGGTTAGGGTAGAGGTAGACCGAGAACGAAGGGTTGACCGTCAGGTTGGATATGTCCCGGCTGTAGTCGAGAGTGAAGTCCAACTCGTTGAACCCGGTCGGGGCGTCGCCCTCGCGGAACGCGAAGTTGGCCCAGGGCGTGAGCGTGAAGCCGGCGAGCGACACCCATGCCGACGGCTGGAGCACCGGGCCATCGCTCAATGCCAGCCCCCGCCAGACATAGCGCAAGTTACCGCCAAGCTCGGTACCGAAACTCAATTCAGATGCAATCAGGGAACCGGGACAGAAAACAAACACCCCGAGACACAGCCACACGACGAAGCGTATCGTCACGACGCCGTGTTCCCTTCTTCACTGCGGGACATATGACCCCGCGAGTATACAGGATTCTGGCCGAATCGCAAGCCCGGCGGAGAGGAACATAGAGACCCTGGACGCCAAACCCCAAACCCTAAGCCCCAAGGCGGAGGACAAACTCCAAACCCCAACGCTGAACTCCAAAGCCCGGCCAACAAGCCCGGCCCGCGGGAGTTGACGGCTGCGTCGATTGAATGTAGAGTTATCTGTGTTGGAACAGGCACGAACGTCGGAACCGACTGGGTCTGCCCTTTCGGCTGTCGCGCGTGGGGTCGTGGATCCGGCCGCGGTCGGCCATCTGGCATCCCGCCTGTCCGACGAGGTGCGCCAGCCGCTTGCCTTGATCCGCAACGCGGCTTACTTTCTCAACATCCATTTTGGCATGGACCTCGACGAGAAGGCGCACAGCCACCTCAAATTCCTGCTCAGAGGGCTACAGGAGATGGACGGCATCGTCGAGGATTTGTCGGCTCTGGCCGTTGCCGAGGCTGCAGACCGGCAGGTCGCCGACGCCCAGGCGTTGGTACTTGCCGCCCTGGACCGGGCGCAGACCCGGCCCGACGTGACCATCGAAGCCGACGTGGACCCGGGTGAGGTGCTCTTCTGCGACTCGCTTCAGATTCGGCGGGCCCTGACCAACGTAATCAACAACAGCATTCAGGCCCTGCCCGGCGCAGGCCGTGTCAGTATCGTGTATCAGCAGGTGGACCATGAAACGCGAATCGTCATCTCCGACAACGGGCCCGGGATGTCCGAGGAGGTGAGGGCGCGCGTGTTCGAGCCGTTCTTCACCACCTCGTCCCATCGCGTGGGGATCGGACTGACTGCCGCCCAGCTCCTGGTTGGATCTTCCGGCGGGACAATCACGGTTGAGAGCACGCCCGGTGCGGGCACGACCGTGACACTCTCCTTACCGCGCCACGAAGGCCCCAGTGTGGAGTGAGCGAAACACCTTGACAACACAGCAGGACAGTCGGGCGCGGGTCGAACGCATCGTTCCGAACCCTTCGCTTGCTGTCACTCTGAGCCCTTCGCTTGCCGTCATTCTGAGCGCAGCGAAGAATCTTCTCTCCCCGCTCAGGGTAAACTCCGCGAAGAATCTTCTCTCCTCGCTCAGGGTAGACTGCGCGAAGAGTCTT
>Ga0208046_1000339_pt1 | contig 10289 bp, 6 predicted proteins | sample PL_2010_300m_FD_184161 | JGI IMG/M metagenome (GOLD analysis project Ga0208046, IMG submission 184161) | Freshwater microbial communities from Powell Lake, British Columbia, Canada to study Microbial Dark Matter (Phase II) - PL_2010_300m... | ecosystem: Environmental > Aquatic > Freshwater > Lake... | reverse complement strand
GACCTGCTTCACCTGCAGCTCCATGGCCGTTATCATCGGGAACACTGCGGTGACATTCGCCAGCATTGCCGGCCGCATCACGTCCAGTGTTGCCTTGATCCGCTCGGTGTCGAACTTCGCGTTCCATTTCGCGATTCGCCTGGTTGGGTCCATCATTGAACCCTCCCTTTCTGCGGGTTTCCCCGCACAGTTCGGACTTTTCGGAATTCAGGGTAGGCGCGGGCAGGCTTGAAACTTGTTTTCACAGGCGCCCGCGCTCCCTTCACTATGTTATACGCACCCCGAACCCCGATTTGTTAAAAGAAAAAAGCCGCCGTGGCCAGCGGCGGCTTATGTCCATCACGCATACTACGCTATTTCGATGTCCTCCTTTTCTTGTGCGGCTGCGGCACCGACCAGCGTGTCCGGCCCGACCGGCAGGACCGCTACGGTTGGCGCGGCGTAGTCGTCAGGGTCGGTGCTGTCCCGACCGAACCAGATGGGCGCAGGCGTCGTATCCACAGCCACCGGCCTCACTCCGCGCTCCTGCAGCCGCTGCCTGAGCACGGACAGGGCCAGCCGGCGCCGGTACCGAACCTGCATGACGCTCAGCCCCGAGGCCTCGGCGCTCTCGTCGAACGTCAGGCCGCCGGTGTCGTGAAGAGTGATGCTCTGCCGTTCTTCCTCCGACAGGGATTTGCTTTCCTCTCGGAGAACCCGGCTGAGCCGCTTCTCCTCATAGACATCGGCCGGCCCGGTCGCCGTGACGGCCCAGGCCTCGTGCACTGCCTCGTCGTATTGGACGAGACGCGGGCCGAACCACTCCCGCATGACCTGACTGGCAACGCTTCGGGACTGCCAGTTGTACCAGGTCTGCAAAGAAGCCTTGGCCGCATCATACTCGCCCAGCCGCGAGAATACGTACTCATGAGTACGGACCGCGACTTCGTCCTCGAAGTCCGGTCCGGCCCAGTAGAAATGCGAGCGGATGTACGCCCGCAGCGGTTTATCGCACTGCTGATAGACTACATCATAGTCGTTCTCATGACCATCCAGCACTCGCTGCATGGCTTCTTCGACGGACTTCCGGTCCTTGTCGGATGGGGCCATTTCGCCTCCTAGCTTGGCTTGTTATGCAGGCCGCGTAAGGAAGCGGACGCTGCGTTGTCGATGCCACCTCGGGCATCGCCAGGTTCTGCTTCGATTCGTATTTCATATCGAGTATTCCTCTGTCAATTCGAACAGCCAGGGTGTGCGCGTTGTTGGCACTGTTGTCCCCGGCAGCCTTTGCGGAAGCGATTCCTTAAGGACCGGTGTGCCTCCTTCACCGGCGGCCGCCATTCCAAGCGCCCGAAGGCGTGTACTTTCAGCGGCCCAACTCTCAGACACAGTCTCGCGTACGCAGGTCGACCATCATCACGCATCTCCTCTTGGTTCCTGGCGAACCGTTTCGCAACCACTTCCTTGAACCGGTCGGTTGCACTGGCCGGGTCCGAAACCGGCAGAACCCGTTCTTTCCTCGGGGCCGGAATGGGTCTAGGGCACAACTTCATGAGCGCACTCCTCCGAAGTTGCCGCTCGTGCGACAACTCCAGTGCGACATGCAGCGTTCCATGGAAGTCATGAGCCATCTTACCATTCAGGTGCTGGTAGTCAATACTCAGCAATGCCATACCCATAATTACATAAGTGTTTGCTAAATGGTTAGTTACAGCTTAGGGTTCAGGCAGGTCTTGACAAAGTGTGCGCTCCATCTCCGGTTTACCCTTTTCTCCGGTCTGGCCGTCGGCATGCGTACCTAGCCAGTTATCCACAGAGTTGTCCACATAATACACACAATCGCCGTCCATTGCGCGTGGTAAACATCTGTTTGATTGTGGTAGCGCGGTCCGTCAGGGCGTAGAATCTTTCGCATCTGACCGGTGTCGGTTCGGTAACGCATCATGACCTTGACGCGCTTAGGTAGACAGGAACATGGTCCTTCGCGTTGTGGCGGTGCTTCAACTCCGCCTGCGGTTGGCCTATCCTGTTTCCGATGCGCATCGCGGACTTCAGGTTCTGGCTGCCGATCACCATCGCCGCCATGGTAGACGTCCTGCTCTTCTGCATCCTCACCGGCCGCTGCGGCGAACTCCTGAGCGGTGCCCCGCCTCCTTGACTCCGGCCTGTTTTCCGGCTAACCTCCGGCGTGATTCAGTGGGCCTTTCCTACCAGCCTTCGGGCGTGCACATGAGAAGCCAAGTCGTCATTGAGAATCCGGTCCTCAATTCCGCGTACGCTGAGCCGACGCGGCACTTCCGTTTCGACGAAGAGGGCATCACCGACAAGATAGACGAGTTCCGCCGGCCCAGCGCCTACTTCGTGCCGGTTCCGCAGCCGCGCAAGCGCGGCAAGCAGATGGTGCTCGATACCCAGTGGACCAAAGACCGCGTAGAAGAAAACAAGCTGGTCAACCAGATCCGCGAGAAGGTCGGGGTCTGGCGCAAGGGAAAGTACCTCGACGTAACCAAGACAACCGCGCGACTGCTGGAATACTGGCAGCGCGACGACCGTGACCGACGTCTCTTCTTCTGCCAGATTGAGGCGCTAGAGACAGCCATTTACCTGACCGAAGTCGCTTCGAAATACGGCGACCAGTGGATTGACAACAAGATCCGCGAGAAGAACGCTATTCACAACCCGCTTTTGTACCGGATGGCCTTCAAGATGGCAACCGGCAGCGGCAAGACCGTGGTGATGGCGATGCTCATCGCCTGGCACACGCTCAACAAGCTCGCCAACCCACAAGACGCCCGTTTCTCCGACGCGTTCCTACTGGTCACACCCGGTATCACCATCCGAGACCGGCTCCGTGTGCTCCTGCCCAACGACCCCGACAACTACTATGCCAAGTTCGACATCGCCCCGACCGAGATGCTGCCCGAGCTCGGTAGGGCGCGCATTATCATCACTAACTTCCACGGGTTCCTGCTGCACGAGCGCAACGAAGCGGCCAGGCTTACAAAGGCCATCTTGAAACAGGGCGAATCCAGCCCGTTCACCGAGACCCCGGACCAGATGGTACGTCGCGTCTGCCGCGACCTAGGCAACAAGAACAATGTCATCGTCATCAACGATGAAGCCCACCACTGCTACCGGCGCAAGGATGAGGGCGCCGTCGAAGAGAAGCTGGTCGGAGATGAACGCAAAGAAGCTGAACAGCGCGAGAAGGACGCCCGCGTCTGGATTACCGGCCTTGAATCCGTGAAGCAGAAGCTCGGCGTCAAGGTTATCTACGACCTTTCCGCGACGCCCTTCTTCCTGCGCGGCTCAGGCTATTCTGAAGGTACGCTGTTCCCATGGGTCGTGTCCGACTTCTCGCTGGTGGACGCCATCGAGGCAGGGATTGTGAAGGTCCCGCGCGTGCCGGTCGAGGACAACGCTATGACCGGTGAGATGCCGACCTACCGCGACCTCTGGTTGCGTATCCGCGAAGACCTGCCGCGCAAGGGTCGCGCGACCGAACAGCTTGGACGCGAGCCGGTCTTGCCCAAAGAACTGGAAGGCGCGCTCCAAAGCCTGTACGACAACTACCAGAAGTACTTCCGCAAGTGGGAAGCCAACACTGAGGCCCGCGCTCGCGGCTCGACGCCGCCGGTCTTCATCGTCGTCTGCAACAACACCAACGTCTCCAAGCTCGTGTACGACTACGTCGCCGGCTGGGAGAAGACCTTGCCCGACGAATCTAAAGTGCTGGTGCCGGGCACGCTGCCGTTGTTCAGCAACGTGCAGGACGGACGTAGGCTCGGGAAGCCGAACACAATCCTGATAGACTCCAGCCAGCTCGAGTCCGGCGAAGCGATGAGCGATGCCTTCAAGAAGATGGCGGCGGTGGAAATCGAAGAGTTCAAGGACGAGTACCGTCGCCGGTTCCCCGGCCGTGACGTCGAGAAGCTCACTGACGAGGACCTGCTGCGCGAAGTGATGAACACAATCGGCAAACCGGGCAAGCTCGGTGAGCAGGTGCGCTGCGTCGTGTCGGTCTCAATGCTCACCGAAGGATGGGACGCCAATACGGTCACGCACATCCTCGGCGTGCGCGCCTTCGGCACCCAACTGCTCTGCGAGCAGGTAGTCGGGCGCGGCCTCAGGCGTACCGACTATGCGGTAGATGACAACGGGATGTTCCGCACTCAGTATGCCGAGGTCTATGGAGTGCCATTCTCGTTCATCCCGTGCTCCGGCGGCCCGGTAGACCCCCCGCCACCGGTCAAGGCGACGCGGGTGAAGGCGCTCGAAGAACGCATCGCTCTGGAAATCACCTTCCCGCGCGTGGTCGGCTACCGCTACGAACTGCCCTCCGAGAAGCTTGAAGTGAGCTTCACCTCCAACTCGCACATGGCGCTGTCCTCGAAGGAGGTGCCGACCAAGACCGTGGTGGACTCGATTGTCGGAGCGCATGACGAGCACGGGCTGGAGTCGCTCAAGACCCGCCGCGAGCAGGAGGTGGTCTTCGCTCTGGCCAAGCTGCTCTTGGAGCGGTACTTCAAGGACAACGAGGACAACCTGAAGCCCTGGCTGTTCCCTCAACTCGTCGCCATTTGCCGACGGTGGCTTGTCGAGTGCGTGACCTGCAAGGACGATGCCTTCCCTCAGATGCTCCTCATCGAGGAGTACAAACACGCCGCAGCCGAAATCATCTACCAGTCAATCGTGACCTCGACTGAAGGACGCAAAACCCTGCGGCCAATCCTGCGGCCCTACGAGTGGGTCGGCTCCACCCAGTACGTCGGCTTCGACACGACGCGGAACACGTACCCGACGCGCGCCGACCGCTCCCACATCAACTACGTGGTCTGCGACACGGAGTCGTGGGAACAGAAGATGGCGCAGGCGCTTGAGGACATGAACGAGGTCGTTTCTTACGTCAAGAACCAGAACCTCGGCTTTGAGATTCCCTACACGATTGACGGCGACGAGCGCTGGTATCGCCCGGACTTCCTCGTCCGAATGGATGACGGCCACGGCAAAGAAGACTTGCTGACACTCATCGTCGAGGTCTCGGGCGAGCCGCGCCGCGACAAAGCGGCCAAGGTAGCGACCGCCCGTAACCTGTGGGTCCCGGCCGTGAACAATGACGGCCGTTTCGGCCGCTGGGCGTTTGTTGAAGTGACAGACCCATGGGACGCGAAGAATACAATTAGGGCGGCAGTCGCCGCCCGCTGAAGCGAAGGAGGGGCCATGGCATACGCATCGGTGAAGATTAGAGAAATCGTAGACCACGCCGTGAACCACGCCTGGAGCATACCGGAATTCCAGCGGGGTTTCGTTTGGAAGGCCGTACAAGTTCGTGACTTGGTTGAGTCGCTGTGGCTCGACTATCCAATCGGCAGCCTTCTGGTTTGGAACAGCCTGCAGGACGCCGAGGAACGTGTCGTTCGAGACGCGCAGCGGCCGGGCCTGTGGGTCGTCGACGGCCAGCAGAGAGTTGGCGCCCTGTGCATTCTCTTCGGCCGCAAGCCATACTGGTGGTCCAGCGCCGAAGAATGGGAGAAAACGACCCGGAAGTACGACATTCGGTTTGATGTGGACGCCAAAGAACCGCCGTTCTTCTGGACAGCAAACGCAGCGATTCGCAAGGTCAAGGGCGACAGGTACATTCCACTGTCTAGGCTGTTGGTGCTAGATACACAGAAGGAGAAGGACCAACAGGTGCTACAAAGCCTAGCGAAGGAGATAAAAGTCCAAGGACTCTGCGACGGGATGGATGCGATGGAGGTCTACACGCGCCTCGACCGCGTGCGCAAGATACGCGACAAAGACATAGTCACCATCACCATCGACCAGGAACTGGAGGACGTTGTCGAGATCTTCTCGCGGCTGAACAGCAAGGGGACGCGGGTTACTGAGGCCGACATCTACCTGGGCGTCGTGGCTGCCAGAGCGCCGGGCTGGGTGCGTGGAACGTTCCTGCCATTCCTGAAGACGCTGTCGGACGCCGGGTTCGGTGTAAGCCCGAACTTGCTGTTCAGAACCGTAACCGGCGTGGGCGCAGGGAGAGTTCGGTTCAAGGACATAGACGACAAGTTCTGGAACCAAGACAGCATAACACCCGCATGGGATAGAGCGGTAACGGCATGGAAGGGGTTGATAGCACGGTTCCGTGACTACGGCATCTTGAGCAGCGATACTATGCCTACCCAAGCTGCCTTGGTAACGATGACGGCGTTGTTCGACAAGTATCCAAACGGCCGTTTCGAGACCGGTCTGTATTGGTTTCTGCAGGCTTCAAGATTCGGTCGCTACAGTGGTTCAGGTACGAGTTCGCTGGAAGAAGACCTGCGGGATATACAGGCATCTGGTTCCCTTGAAGATGCGGTCCAGCGGCTGCTGCTTCGTTTCCAGCACGAAGAACCGCTACTTGCCGAGGATTTCCTGCGCGATTACGTGGACAGCAGGTTCGGGCGATTCCTCCTGTACTTGCTGGTCTATCGTAATGGTGCACAGGATTGGGATGAGCGGGGGCAGAGACTTGGGTTTGAGGGCACAGAACTTCTTGCCGACTTCCGTCCTGCTTGGCATCATATATTCCCGCGCGGCTTCCTTGAAGGTCGGGTTCCCGACGATAAGGTAGAGGCGCTCGCCAACATCGCGGTGATAGGTCCGAGCATCAACATAAGGATTAGTGCCAAGAACCCCATGCTCTACGTTCAGAAGTACAACATCACCGTCGACAAGCTGAAGCAGCAGTTTGTCGAGGAAGACATCACGAAGACCGACGTTGGCGGCTACGAGTCGTGGTTGACCGCCCGCGCCCAGCGCCTGGCCGATGCCGGGAACCACTTCCTACAGCAGTTGAAGGGGGCCTAGCCCATGCCACCCAAGAAATCCAACGGCAAGCGAGTTCCGGTTTCGTCCCTGAAGCACAAGGACAAGCGTACCAACATCCCGACTCGCGAGTTGCAGAACTTCGTGAAGGATGACGAGAAAAGCCCGAAGACCGTGCAGTATCCCGGGCTTCTCTACGCCCGCGACCCGTCGCTCGACCCACAACTTGTCTGGAAGGGCAAGGACGAGCAGGACCAGAAGCCGCTCGAAGTGCCGGCCGTGCCGGTCTACATCCAAGAGAAGATACACCCGCTGGCTATCGTCGAACAGGTGAAGGCCGAGGCGAAGAAGGAGAAACCCAGCCAGGCCGAGATATTCGCCGACTTCAACGGCATCAAGTTCGAAGAGATGGTGGACTTCTACCACCATGGCGTGAACTGGGCCAACCGGATGATACTAGGCGACTCCTTGCTGGTGATGACCTCGCTGACTGAGAAAGAGGGCCTCAAGGGCAAGGTCCAGATGATTTACATCGACCCGCCCTACGGCATCAAGTTCGGCTCCAACTGGCAGGTCTCGACCCGCAAGCGCGACGTGAAGGACGGCAAGGCCGAAGACACTACAAGGCAACCCGAACAGATTCGCGCCTTCCGCGACACCTGGGAATATGGCATCCACTCGTACCTTACCTACCTCCGTGACCGACTCACCGTGGCCCGCGAACTCCTCTCCGAGACCGGCTCGGTCTTTGTCCAGATTGGCGACGAGAACGTGCATCTCGTCCGGAGCCTGATGGATGAGACCTTCGGAAGCGAGAACTTCGTTAGCCAGATACTCTACCGTCGCGGCGGGTTTCAGACGGCGGAACAGATAGCGAACACGTTTGACTTCATTCTCTGGTACTCGAAATCGAAGGCAGGTATGAAGTACCGCTCCGTATTCGTGCCGGTCAGCGCAGAAGACTGGTATCCAAACGGCGATCACTGGGTCGAGGGTCCAGATGGGCGACGCGTCAGCCATGATCCGCTCCAGCCGATACCGTCTGGTGCCAGACTCCACAGCGATAGGTCGTGCTTCTCTGCTACTGGTGGCGAATCCAGTAGCTTTGGCGTCGACTTGGAGGGCGTGAGGGTATCGCCACTCCCGGGGCGCGGATGGTCGACGAGCGAGCTGGGTGTTCGTCGCCTGGTGGCTGCGAGCAGGCTAATGTTGAAGGGCAGAAGGCCGCGGTACAAGCCATACTACAACGATTTCGCCCTCCAGCGGATCACCAATGGCTGGGTAGACACTGTCAGAGGCGGCTTCACTGGCGAGGATGCGAAGGTATTCGTTGTGCAGACATCCGCCACTGTCATCGAACGCTGCATGTTGATGACGACCGACCCGGGTGACTTGGTGTTGGACCCGACGTGCGGGAGCGGTACAACCGCATATGTGGCGGAACGCTGGGGCAGACGGTGGATTACGATAGACACGAGCCGGGTGGCGTTGGCTTTGGCGCGAACGCGGCTGATGGCTGCGAAGTTCCCGTACTACTTCTTGGCGGACACTCGCGAGGGGTACAACACGGAACAGGAACTGAGCGCGAATCCGGTGCCTGCGCCTGACCGCAAGTTCGGTACCGACATCCGCAAGGGCTTCGTCTACAAACGCGTGCCGCACGTGACCTTGAAGTCCATCGCCAACAATGAGGAAGTCGACGTCATCCACGCCAAGTGGCAGGAGAAGTTGGACCCGCTGCGCAAGGAGCTGAACAGGGCGCTCAAGCAGTCGCTGGAGGAATGGCAGGTTCCGCGCGAAGCTGAGAAGTCGTGGTCGGACAAGACGAAGCAGGCGCACAAGGAGTGGTGGCGGCTGCGGCACGAGCGGCAGCAGGAAATCGACGCCTCGATTGCTAAGCGCGCCGATACCGAATTGCTGTACGACCAGCCGTACGAGGATAAGAAACGCATCCGTGTGACCGGGCCGTTCACGGTCGAGAGTCTGTCACCGCACCGGGTGCTTGCGACCGACGAGGAACGGCCCAAGGCCGAGTCGGAGCAAGTGAAGGCCGCGTCAGGCCAGTTCGAGACGATGATAATCGAGAACCTGAAGAAGGCCGGGGTGAAGAGCACGGACAAGAAGTACAGAATCGCCTTCGACCGGCTGGAGCCGTTTGCGGGCACGTGGCTGCACGCGTCGGGCGAGTTCACCGAAGCCGAGACCGGCAAGCGGAAGCGGATAGCCGTATCCATCGGGCCGGAGCACGGCACGGTCGGGCCGGAGCAGGTGAAGGAAGCGGCGAAGGAAGCGGTGCTTGGCGTCGGGTTTGACGTGCTGGTCGTGTGCGGGTTCGCGTTTGACCCACACGTGCGCGAGGAGACGCGGCGCTACGGCAAGCTCGTTGTGCTGCCGGCCTTGATGAACCCGGACCTTTCGATGGGCGAGGAGCTGCTGAAGAAGACCGGCGCGGCCAACCTGTTCATGGTGTTCGGCGAGCCGGACGTTGCGCCGGTGGACGCGAAGACCGGGAAGCTGCTGCCGCAGAAGGACGGGAAGTACGTCGTCGAGATTCGTGGCGTGGACGTGTACGACCCGACGACCGGCGAGATTCGTTCGAACAAGACCGACGACATCGCCTGCTGGTTCATAGACACCGACTACAACGGTGAGAGCTTCTTTGTCCGCCACGCCTACTTCTGCGGCGACCAGGAGCCGTATGACCGGCTGAAGCGCGCCTTGCGGGCTGAGATAGACGAAGCGGCCTGGAGCGCGCTCTACTCGACAAAGAGCATTCCGTTCGACAAACCCAAGACCGGCAAAGTCGCCATCAAGGTCATCAACCACTACGGCGACGAAGTTCTGAAGGTGCTTGAGGTCAGCGGCAAGTAGCGAGGAGCCCGCCCACCCGTGGGTTGCGATCCTAATCCGCCTACAGCACGAAAACCTACTTGCAGTTCGCTTCGGGGCTACTCGGCGCAAAGCGAGGCCAATCTGGCAGCGTCGTCTTCTTGACTGGTCAACCCCGTCCGGCTATGCTGGACGCGGTGAACGTCCTCGGCTCACGCCCTTCTCTACCAGTTGCGGAGTTCTGATGATAGCCTTTGTCCATGGCAGCCTCTTCGAGTCCCCTGCCAAAGTTCTTGTGAATACCGTGAACACAGCGGGCGTGATGGGCAAGGGGATCGCCAAGACCTTCAAACAGGTCTACCCCGACATGTTTGCACTCTACCAGAAATACTGCGAGGAGGGGCGGTTGGAAGTGGGCAAGCTCTTTCTCTACAAGACCCCCCACAAGTGGGTTCTGAATTTCCCGACAAAAGAGAGTTGGAGACAGCCCTCGGAGCCTGAGTACATAGAGCGGGGTCTCCAGAAGTTTGTCGACACGTATGCCGTAAAGGGGATAACGAGCGTGGCCTTCCCCGAGCTCGGCTGCGGGAATGGGGGGCTGGACTGGGAAGGCGTAGTCAGGCCGCTGATGGAGCGCTATCTGGCCAAACTGCCGATCGACGTTTTCATATACC
>Ga0208046_1000338_pt1 | contig 10330 bp, 16 predicted proteins | sample PL_2010_300m_FD_184161 | JGI IMG/M metagenome (GOLD analysis project Ga0208046, IMG submission 184161) | Freshwater microbial communities from Powell Lake, British Columbia, Canada to study Microbial Dark Matter (Phase II) - PL_2010_300m... | ecosystem: Environmental > Aquatic > Freshwater >... | reverse complement strand
AATCCTCAGCGCTGCCGTGATCTCATTGTCCCAGCCGCAGTCGCAGGTAGCGTGCTCATCGGCTGCGCGGGGGCAGGTCGCTTTGTGGCCGCCATAGTCTTGCAGCAGCCGCAGCAGCCGTGCCACCACCGCATCCCTCTGTTCAACCATTGCGTCGATGATATTTGTCCCGCCAGTTTTCCGCCGCGCGTTGCCACTCAGATGATTCCTTTGCCCAGTTGCCGCCTGCAACATTGGAGATGACGCACCATGCCGAGTATAGCAACTCCTGCATTGCCTTCTTCTTCCGCCGCTTCTCTATCGCCGATTGCACCATCGTGATGATCCCCGCCAGGAGTGTCGCCAGCCACAGGCAAACCAACACCATCATCGGGTCGCACTCCCAGATTTGCTTCAGCCCCGGCTTCAATTCATTCCACAGTTGCATTGTCTTCTCTCCTTGCGTTATTGCCGCGCGGTGCGGACTCAGAACACGCGCGCTGCGTGTTCACTGATTGGCCTCGTACAAATTGGCCACGTCGCCCATGTACGTGCCGCCGGCGCCGCGTCCTTCCAGCGTGCCGGCTACGCCATATTTCCACGCCTGCGCGGCGATCATTACAAGGTCGCGCTCGGTTACGCACCGTGCGCGCAGCTTGTGATGTTTCAACAGCCGATCGGCATGCCAGTACACGATCTCATGATAGTGCTCAGTCGCCCAGTCCCGCACTGCGGCCTCTTCAAGAAAGACGACCTTCTTGACCTCCTTCGCCCAGTCCCGCACGATTCCGAGCGTGATCTGGTGCGGCCCATATTCTCGCCGCTGATTCCAGACGAACGTACCGCCCTCGCGCGCGGCGATAGCTTTCAGAAAGCGATGCGTGTCAACCGTCATTGCTGCTCCCACGATAGTTGTGATTGTAAAACTGAGTAGAAGTGCCAAGCGTTTCATGCCGCCCCTCTCAGTGCTGCCTCGCTAAGCGCCCGTGCCAAGTTGCACGGTACTGCGTTGCCGATCTGGCGCACTATGTCGCTCTTTGTTCCCACGAACCTGTAGCCGTCTGGAAACCCTTGCGCCGCTGCCATCTCACATGGCTGCAGCATGCGGAAGCCGATGTCAATCTCCCACGGCTCAACGAGTCCGAACCGGTCGCGCGTTGTCACCGTGGAAAGTGGCTCATGCACGCCTTGGGCACCACCTGTGCCGTAGTAGTGGACGATGAAGGGCTGTACAACGCCGTGCCTGCTGATTGTCGTAATGGTAGGGACAGGTTCGTCAATGCTCCTCGGTCTGCCGCCTGTCATCTGGTGAAGGATGAACGGCTGCACCAAGCCAAATCCACGGCTGCTGGTCGTGATCGTGTTCATCGGCCTATCCGTCGTCCTGACGCGCATACCATGCTCGCTCTGGACGATCAGCGGTTGGACAAGCCCCGCATGGCCGCCTCCGGCGGTCACCGTTGGCAGTGGCTGCCCAAGTGATCTTGCACACGCCTCGATCTGACGCCCGCCAGTCCCCCGCAGCATCACCAGGAACGGATCGGCGTACTGACCCCAGTACTTGCGGATGCCGTACTCGATTCGGCGCAGTGTATTTTCCGCCAGCGGGCGTCGCCGATCCAGGACGCTCTGGCACGGTAGGGACCAATCGATGATCTCACGCGCCGTCCGCCACGGTTGCAGCGCGAACACGTTCCCAGGTTCAGCGTGTGTCTGGTCTGGCCAGGATATAGCCGATCGTCCGCGGGCCGCCTGCACGAAAAGCCGGCGTCTGGTTGTGGGGTCTCCGTAGTCGGCGGCACACAGCACACGCCATTCGACACGATAGCCGATGGACTTCAGAGCATGTACCCATGCCCGAAACGTCTCTCCACGCTTCCCGGCCAAAGGCTTGCAGTCGGCACCAAGCGGGCCCCACGACTCGAACTCCGGCACGTTTTCCACGATGATCCGGTCGACGTATAGCTCAGAAGCCCATTTCAGCACATGCCACGCCGACGCACGGCTCTGGTCGCTGCATGGCCGGCCGCCACGCGCCACGCTATGATGCGTGCACTCAGGCGATGCCCATAGCAGGTTGATACGCCCGCTAGGCACAACCTTCACCGGGTCGATGTTCGTGAGCGGCTCACAAATGTGCCTGACGGCCCCGTGATTCGCGGCGTGCGTTGCAATGGCGACCTCCCAATGATTGATCGCCAGCACCTGCACACCAAGTCCGAGCCGTGCAGCCGCTTGGAGAAGCCCGGTCGTACTCCCGCCTGCGCCGCAGAACATGTCGACGATTTGTAAGTTCTGCTTCATGACCGTAGCACCCTCGTTTCAAACATACCGCTCAGGTCCGGATGTGTTTCCATGATCTCTCGCGCCAACCGCGATGAGTACGTGTTGTTCACCTTGAATCCATCCTCGTCACGGCCGCACTGTACCGCGCGGTCGAACCGCACCGAGCCGATAACAGCGTCGATGCCATGCCGGTCAACTCCGGCCCGCCTCAATCGTTTTGCTTTCGCAATGCAAGCGGTGAATACCGCGGCGCCGTTCTCCGACGCCCTCCACCGCTCGTACTGCTCGTCGCGCGACAGGCGGAACAATTCACGCTGGGTCACCTTGTCCTCCTTGTTGCGTAGCATGACTGCCATCCTCGGCACACTTCCTGCGCCATGACGGCCAATCGCAGACGACATATGGCTTGCCGGCGTACAGCATGCCCCTCTGCCATAGCCGGTCGACCAGCCGGTCGCTGAACGCAGTGCGAAACTCCGCCGGCGTCATGTTCGACGTGATAATCACGGCGCGATCAGTACGGTATCTCCGGTCGAGGATCTCGACGATCGTCGCGAACTCGGCGTTCGTCGCCTGCTTCACGCCGACGTCGCGCAGCACCAGCACGTCGAGCTTCTCGAACCAGCGTAGCGCCTCCATTTCGCCGTCGTCCTGATCGTACGCCTTCGTGCGGAACAACGCAATCACGCCGGCCGCGCTGTCCGCATAGCAGGCCCGGATTCCGTCACGGTTGCGCAGCAGCATCGCTGTCGCCAGGTGATCCTTGCCGGTGCCGCACTTGCCGAAAAGCACAAGCCAGTTCCGATCTGCTTCAGGATTCCACACCTTGCATGCGTCAATAATGGCTCGCTGCGCTTCCGCATAGATCTCATACGAGTCAAACGTCTGTGCCTCTTCCCGCTCAGTGACCCCCCATTCACGCAAACCGGAATCGAACGTCTGCAACTTCACAAGCGCAGATATGTCAGGATGCAGCGCCCTATTGCATGCCTCACACCGAAATGATATGGCGTGATCCCCGATCAGCATACCAGCAGACCCCCCTCCGCAAAGCGGGCATTGGCAATCAATCTTCCGCACGGTGCCGCCAATTATGTCAGAAACTTTCAGCATGGTAATCCTTATCGGCAATGTGCTTGGCCCCGGCGCCCGACTTGTTATCGTATTTGCCTTCGAGCACTTTCCGGTAGTTGTCGTTGTTCCGCAGCAGCCAATCAGGCGACATGCACCAATCCCGGCCGCTGCGCGCACGCCCGTTCAGGAAATCGCCGGCGAACGCCTTCTCGAGGATTGCCCGCCAGTTCGCAACGAACTCTGGTTCCTTCAGTCGCGAGGCCCAGTGCTTCCGGCGCGAATCCCCGGCGAGGTCTTCCCGCATCGTTCCGATCTTTGTCCCCCCGCCCTTTTTCTGCGCCTGCACGTGTTCATTCCACGCGGCAGCGAAGTCGGCCAACGTTGGCAGGTCGGCCTTGGCCGACAAAGTAGCTTCGCTAGAAGCTACTAGTCTTCTATCGTCTCCGTCTCCGTCTATCGCGCGTGAGGGACCCATCGGCAACCCATCGGCATGGGTCCCGGCACCCATCGGGCACCCATCACCATTGCTGTGGTATTTCAGCAGGCTCGTTTTGACGAATTCCTTCGACCCGTCGCGGGTTTCAACCCTCTCGTACTCGATTGTGTACGACCCGTCCACCCAGGGGTACTTGCTCCGTGTCGACGGTGATCGACGGTGATAGCGCGTGATCTGCAGATAGGGTTTGCCATCCCATACGTATGGGTGGTACAACCCATGCGCCACGCATTCGGCGATGCACTTCTCGGCCTTCGGTGCGGTGAATCTCGCACGGTTCTGGGCCTTGAAAAGCTCGCTCACAAGTACGCCCGGTCTGCCGTCAAGCCTACCGGCGTCGTCGCACGCCAGGTGCGACCGGAAGTAGAAGCGGTCCGCGGCATCGCTCAGCAAACATGTGCGATCGCTGTCCAGGTAGCCGCTTCTGATCAAGGTGTTTGGCATGCACTTCCTCCTTCGTACAAAGCTGTTAGCTCGCCAATTGACCTCACCACATGCACGCCGTGCCCGAGCGACGAGGCGCGCTCCATGAACATCGTCTGCAGCGGGGACCGCTTGCCCCGCGCTGTCTTGAGCTCGACCAGCAGGAAACGGCCGCCCGGGCACAGCACTGTCAGGTCAGGCCAGCCGCGGAAGTTGCCAATCGCCGCGCGCCCAGGCATGTGGAATACGATGCACCCGCGCGCCCGCAGAAACGCCTCACAAGCCCTTTGTAAGTTCCCCTCCCTGGTCAGGCGCCCGCTGGCGACACGTTGTGCCGTCTGCGGGCAGCACAGCGCGTCGGTTGGCCGTCCATGCGCCGGCGGCTCGAGCTGCCGCACAGCCTGCGACCGGTACGGCTCTGGAAGCTGCTCGAGCATGATGCGGGTGCCGATGCTCATTTCAGGGCAGGACTAGTTTTGCCTGGATAGGGTCTTCGACCGGCGCGGACACCGAGTCCGTGTACCGCTCGCTGTAGGTCAGCTTGACGCTGGCGCTCGGCACCTGTTCGGCTGTCAGCTTGATCGCGAGGGCGATGGCCATCTCCTCCGGCTCCTCGAGCGCCAGCAGGCGCTTGCGCACCGTCTCAATGTCCGACATGTTCCGCGTCAACACGTAGTCGACGAGGTTCATGACCTTGTCCCGGATCGCCTCGGCGATGGCCGTCTCAGGCGGCGGGTCTTTGGGTGCTGCTGCTTGCTTACTCATAGCTGCTCCTTGGTTATTGTTACGCATTGAGATTCAAACAACACTTCTTGAACTTGATGCCGCTTCCGCACGGGCACGGCTCGTTGCGCCCAACCTTTGGCGGCCGCCGCGCCATCTGGGTAGGCGTCGGATCGAGTTTCATTTTCTTCGCAACCGGGCGACCACAGGCGGAATTGAGCAGATGCGCCTGTTCCATTGTCAGGATATTTCCGTTTCTCGTGTCCATGTCAATCTCCTTTTTTGCCACGTTGAATACTCTCAGTTCCAGCGTTCTGCTTCAGCTTCAGCCATTGCTCGCTGAAGTCACGGATCGCCTTGGCGTAGTCGGCGGTCGTGTAAGTGTCGGCGAGCAGGTCGCGCCTGCCGTCCGGCGTCTCGATCCAGATGCGGGATCCCCCGTGATCGTATATGGTCTGATGCAGAGCACAAGCCGGTGCAAACCTGCCGGCGGCATCTCGCCCGGCCCCGCCGCTATCGCGCCGCGCCTCAGCCGGGGCATTGTTGGGCAAGGTAGCCAGCAGGGCGTGAATCGCGTCAATGCTCGCGGCCTTGTCAGCGGCAGGAGCGGGCATTGCACGCATGGCCGCCTCCATCTGCTCAAGTTCGGGGCTTTCGCTGGCACCGACGAGAGCAGTGAGGGCAGCGCGCAGCAAGGCAATGTCAGCCTCTGCCTTCCGCATCGGGTGTTTCGGGCACGTGCGGATGTGCTCGGTCAGAATCTCGTTTCCCCATGCCGGGGTTGCCTGCGGGTATTCATGGCCGCAGTACACGCATGTGAGAACTCTGCTTTTCATTGTTGTGTTCGGGCCCATGTTTGATCTCCTTATTGTTCGGCGGACGCGAGTAGCACACGTCTTTCGGCGCATACTTCATCCACTTGTAAATCATGTTGCAGATGCGCGACCAGTCCTGATCCACCACGCGGGCCGTCAGTAGGTAGCGCAGTTCGCGGCACACTTCTTCGGAGAGTTGCAACCGCCGAACCATGCGGTCGAGCGAATGGCTACCGCCGTTTGGCTTTTGGTATGAATCGGGCGTTTTCATCATCGGCTGTCGGCGCTCACCTTGTCGTTGTGACCACCGATCATCTCCAGAACAAACCGGCTCACCTTCGCCGGCACTGACACCATGCCCCGCTGGACCGCCAGCGGAAACGTTATGCAGAGCACGGCTTTGGCGCGCGTCGCGGCGACGTACATGAGCCGCCGCTCCTCCTCGAGGCCGGCCTCCGTGCTGCCGGCGCGCGAGTGCGGCAGGTGCCCTTCGATGGCCCCGGCCACGATGACGGCGTGAAACTCGAGGCCCTTCGCCGCGTGAATAGTCATGACCCGCACGACGTTCCGATCTTCGATCAGCGCATCCTGCATGTCGCGCTGCTGCAGCCAGAGCAGGTACTCGTGCACGTCGTCGGGCCCGGTCTCAAGCCAGGCGTCAATCCGCCGGCGCAGTTCCTCGATCGTGTCCCGACGCAGGCCCTTCGTCTGCAATAGCATCTCAGTCCAGCTCCGCAGGCTTGTCCCGTTGGCTTCGCGCTTCGCCGGATCGAATAGCGGCCGCGCCATGAGCGCCACGGCCGCCTCTGCATGCGACTGCTCACTCTGCGTCGCATGCAGCCGGATCTGCGCATACAGCGCGTCGTCAACACCGATCGCGTGGCGGGTCCGCAGGAACGCCAGGTTGTCCCGGTCGTTCACCGCCAGCGTCATGAAGGCGTGGAACAGCTTCGCGTCCGGGCGCTCATAGAAGTCCCGGTCCTGGTCAATGCACGCCGCCGGAATGCCGGCCGCGGTCAGAGCGTCGCCGATCGGCTGGAGCCACCGGCGCGTGCGCGCCAGCACTGCAATGTCGCGCGGCTCGCAGTCGCCAGTGCCGAGCACGTCCTTCACCACGTCAACCACCAGGCGCGGCTCGGCGTCGTCGGCGCTGGCGCAATGCGCCGTAACGCTGCTTTCGTGGTCGAGGGCCGCCTCGATGGACTTGGCAATGCGCTTCTCGTTGTGCCCAATCAGCGCGTTGGCCGCCGTCACGATCTCGCGGCCGCAGCGGTAGCAGAGCGGCAGCTCGAGCGTCGTCGCGTCGAAGTGATCAGTCGCGAAGTCGAGCAGCACCTCGATTGTCGCCCCGCGGAACGAGTAGATCGCTTGGTCAGAATCCCCGACACAAAACAGGTACGCTGGCTCGAGCAGCGTGTGCAGGTTGTATTGCAGCCGGTCCGTGTCCTGGTACTCGTCCACGAGCACGTGCCGGAACTTCGCGTGGTAGTGCTCGAGCACGTCCTGGTGCTCAGTGAACATGCGCTGGACCTCGGCCAGGATCAGGCCGTAGTCGACGGCGTTGTTCTCGCGCAGGCGCATGCGGTACTCGTCGAAGACGGCGCATTCTGTCGGATGCAACCGGCGATATTCGTCGATTGCGCTCCAGCCGCGGGTGCCGAACGCCTGCAGCACCTCGCCCAGCGCGCCCTGCTTGATCTTCGCCCCGCGCGCCGCCACGATGTCAGTCAGCAGATCCCGCTGATCGCATTCGTCGTAAACCGTCAACGTCGCCGGTTTGTAACCGAGCTTCTCGCCGTACTCGCGCAGGATGCGCAGGCAGACGGCGTGAAACGTCCCGATCCACATCTTGCGCGTCTCGCGTTCGCCCACGGCCTCGGTAATCCTGCTCTGCATCTCGGCCGCCGCCCGGCGCGTGAACGTCAGCAGCAGAACGTCATGCCCGCTGACCCCACAGTCGCGGACCAGGTGCCGCACCCGCTCGGTGATCACCCGCGTCTTGCCGGCGCCCGGGCCCGCCAGCACGAGCACGCGCCGCGCGGCCGTCTGCACCGCCTGCTGCTGTTGGCTGTTAAGAATCATCTGCGTCCACTCCGTCCACCTCGTCCGCCTCCGCGCCTTGCGGCCTGGAAGCCGCACTACGACGCAATGGCCATAAAGTCGATTTATGGCCCCTCAGTCGTAGCGCGGGTTTCAGGCCAGTTTCACCCGTTATCTCCCACCGCGTAGTCTCTGCCCCGTAAATAGTGATCAACCAAACACGATCACCATTCCGCTGCGCCAGCAACACCGGTATCGGGTGTGAATATTGCGGTTCATCCTTTGCGCTTCTCTGCCTCTGCATCGCCACGTTGAGCAACACTGTGAGTGCCGTCAATGTCGTCAACAATACCAGCGTTAGTTTTATCGCGTCCATGCTTTCTCCTTGTGATCTGTTTCCGGTCTCTTTCATCGAGTTGCCACCCGGCTTGCCTTTCTCATCTTGCGCTTGCTCCGGCTCTCACACGCCCGCTTGTACAGGGCATCGATTCGCCAACTGGCGGGCAAGGAGAAACCGCCGTAATTGCCTAGCGCATACCAGGTCGTAAGGCTCTGTTTCTCCAGTACCTCACACAAGGCATCCTCAAGCGACTCGGTGTAGCATTGGTCGCATTCCTGCCCGCGCCAGATTGCCTTCACGGCGTCGATGGTGTTGGCGATGCGGTTCAGCAGCTTGCGTTTCATGATTTCTCCCCCTTTTTGATACTTTCCCTAAACGCCTTGTGCACCGGGTCTTGCACTTTGCAGAGCACTTTGCTTATCGAGGCAGCAACATCACTCCAATCCCGATGCTGAAGCCAGAAACAAACGTGACCATTATCATCAGAAGCGGTCGCACTCCGTTCGTACCGGCCCCCGTGCATAACCATTGCCATTTCACCAAGCTCATGGATCAGCAGAGATAGCGTATGCTCCCATGATCGTGCAGCTATGCCCAGCGTGATTTCTCCAACATCAGAACCGCGCTTGCCAGTTGTTCGCGGCAGCACAAAATATCCGTCATCGTGGCTACTATCCAGCACGATCTTAACCGGCATTCGGAAGATCATGAACTTCTTGTGTTTCCCACGCCCTTTCACAAGTCATCCCCTGGGGCGTGTTGGGCCTCCTCTTCGAGCGCCGCGCGCCACTCCGCGGACCGCTCGGCGTAGAACTCCTCGAGGCGGCCCTTGCAGCCCTGCGCCACCCACAGGCGCTGCACCGCCAGCTTGTTGCGCCGGCTCTCCGTCATCTTCTCATGCTCGCACTCGCCCCCGGCCTGGCAGAACAGGTCGTTCGCATCGTGCGGCACGATCGCCAGCATGGCCGGCTCGGCGTGGTGCAGCCGTTTCAGCGCCGCCACCGCCTTCGGCGGCAGCCCAGCCACCTGCAGCACCACGCCCCACCGGTCGCCCTTCAGCGAGTGGAATCCGGTCATCTGCGCGCGGTCACTCGTGAACGCCGTCATGGTTAGGCCGCCTCTTCCTGTCGTCTGCAACCGACATTCGCCGTCGTCTGTCCGCGCTCAATCACGGCCCAGCCTTCGGGGATCACCCTGCGCACCGCCATGTGGCAGCTCATGTACAAGCACTGCACCTGGTCGCCGGTGATCTGCCGCATGGTCGCCAGAAAGTCGCCCACCAGCTCGACCGGCAACTCGGCGATCTCATCCACGAGGATCTTCTCCGGGCTGCCGTTCAGCTTCAGCAGGATCGCGCCCAAGACGTTCCGTGTGAACACGGACTCCGCTCCGCTCAGCGCTCGGTACGGCGTCTTGCAGCGCGTGCCCGGCTGGCCCTTCACCGGCTTGTCGACCCCGAACATGAGCCGGCCGCGGCCGTCAAGCTCGAGGTAGAAGTCCCAGTCCGGCGCCACCGTGCGCAGCGCGGCCGTGACAGCGATGACCACTGGATCCATGGCGGAACGCACCAGATCGCCGTAGCACGCGTTCAGGGCGCCTTCGACGATGTCATAGACCCGCGCCCGCTTTTCGCCCGCCTTGACCGCAAGCTGCTGCGTCTCATATTGCTCCTTGCGCGTCTTGTGCGCGATCAGCTCCTCCAGAGCACTGCGATCGGCAGCAATTGCCGATTGCAGTCCGCAGATTATGTCGGTCAGTTCCTGCGGCACCGTCTCGACGGCCGCTGCTTCTAGCGCCGCTGCCTCCAGTTCCGCCAGCCGCCTCTGCAGCATCTCGCGCTCGGCCTCGCACCGCACGCGGTGCGAGGCAATCTCCGTGGCGCTCATGGACGGCTGCTGCCGGCGATCGAGCGCCTTGCGGATCCGCTGCGCCAGGGCCGCCTTTTTCTCGCGGTACCCTGCGACCTTGGCCTGGCAATCAATGCACAGTTCGAGCATGTTCCAGATTGTCTTGGCAACCTCGGCGAGCAGCAACGCCTTCTCGTGGTCGTTCTCAGTGTACTTGGCGTGCGCCTCTTCGGCCTGCTGCTCGGTGCGCATCTGCTCGAGCCGCGGCAGTTCGCGGACCACGATCTCGTCCAGCCGCTTGGCGCAC
>Ga0208046_1000337_pt1 | contig 10335 bp, 8 predicted proteins | sample PL_2010_300m_FD_184161 | JGI IMG/M metagenome (GOLD analysis project Ga0208046, IMG submission 184161) | Freshwater microbial communities from Powell Lake, British Columbia, Canada to study Microbial Dark Matter (Phase II) - PL_2010_300m... | ecosystem: Environmental > Aquatic > Freshwater > Lake... | reverse complement strand
GGTAAGAGTTTGATGGAACGCACGCTGATTATCTGTAACACCAGCTCGATGCCGGTGGCCGCGCGTGAAGCGTCGGTGTACACCGCCGTGACGATCGCGGAATATTACCGTCAGATGGGATTGAATGTTCTGCTGCTGGCCGACTCGACGTCCCGCTGGGCGCAGGCACTGCGCGAAATGTCGGGCCGCCTCGAAGAAATTCCCGGCGAAGAAGCATTCCCGGCTTATCTCGAATCGGTGATCGCCGCTTTTTACGAACGCGGCGGCGTGGTGCGCCTGCACGACGGTTCGACCGGCTCGGTGACGATCGGCGGAACGGTTTCGCCCGCGGGCGGTAACTTCGAAGAACCGGTTACGCAGAGCACGCTCAAAGTGGTCGGCGCATTCCACGGTCTGTCGCGCGCCCGATCCGACGCGCGCCGCTACCCGGCCATCGACCCGCTGGAGAGCTGGAGCAAATATCCGAGCGTGGTGGATGCCGAAGACCTGGCCTTGGCCCGCCGTTTCCTGCGCGAAGGCAGCGAGGTGAATCAGATGATGAAGGTCGTCGGCGAGGAAGGTACCTCCATCGAGGACTTCACGGTTTACCTGAAGGGCGAATACATCGACTCGGTTTACCTGCAGCAGAACGCCTTCAACGAAGTGGACGCCGCGACACCGGCCGATCGTCAGCAGTATGTTTTCGGTGCGCTGGCAAAAATTCTGCGCACCAAGCTGAAGTTTGAAAACAAAGATACCGCGCGCACATTCTTCCATAAACTGACGCAGGCGACGCGCGACTGGAACAACGCCGCTTTTGAGAGCGATGAATTTAAGAAACAGCAGGAGCAGATCAACGCGCTGCTCGCGGAGGTTACGGATTATGCATAAGGTTTATCACCGCATTGAACAGATCGCCGGCAACGTCATCGTGGTCAGCGCCGACGGCATCAGCTACAACGAGCTGGCGCAGGTGACGTCCGACATGGGCGTCTCGCTCGCGCAGGTCATCCGCCTCGAAGGAGGTCGCGTCTATCTGCAGGTTTTCGCGGGCGGACGCGGCATCTCGACCGACTCGCAGGTGCGCTTTCTCGGACACAACATGCAGGTTTCCTTTTCGGAAAATCTGATGGGCCGCGTTTTCAACGGCAGCGGCGTACCGCGCGACCGCGGACCGGTTATCAGCGAAAACATGATTGAAATCGGCGGGCCGTCGGTTAATCCGGCCAAGCGCATTATTCCGCGCAACATGGTGCGCACCGGGATTCCAATGATCGACGTGTTCAACACGCTGGTTGAATCGCAGAAGCTGCCGGTTTTCTCCGTTGCGGGCGAGCCCTACAACGAACTGCTGGCGCGCATCGCACTGCAGGCCGAAGTGGACATCATCATTCTCGGCGGCATGGGTCTCAAGTACGACGACTATCTGTACTTCCGTGACTATCTCGAAGAAAACGGCGCGCTGTCGCGGTCGATTCTTTTTGTGCACACCGCCTCTGACCCGACGGTCGAATGTCTGCTGGTGCCGGACATCTCACTGGCTGTTGCCGAACAGTTCGCGTTGCAGAACAAGCGCGTGCTGGTGCTGCTCACCGATATGACCAACTTTGCCGACGCGATGAAAGAAGTTGCCATTACGATGGAACAGATCCCTTCCAACCGCGGTTATCCCGGCGATCTGTACAGCCAGCTGGCTTCGCGCTACGAAAAGGCGGTCGACTTCGAAGGCTCCGGCTCCATCACGATTCTCGCCGTGACCACCATGCCGGGCGATGACGTGACCCATCCGGTGCCCGACAACACAGGCTACATTACCGAAGGGCAGTTCTACCTTAAGAACGGTCGCATCGAACCGTTCGGTTCGCTCAGCCGCCTGAAACAGCAGGTCAACGGTAAAACACGCGCCGACCACCGCACGATCATGGACACCATGATTCAGCTCTATGCGTCGTATAAGGAAACGCTCGAGAAACAGTCCATGGGATTTCGTATGAGCGGCTGGGACACCAAGCTCCTTAAATACGGCGAACGGTTTGAAAAGGAAATGATGGCGCTCTCCGTCAACATTCCTCTCGAAGGCGCGCTCGACTGCGGTTGGCAGATTCTGGCCGACTGCTTTGAGCCGCAGGAGACCGGGATTGCTTCAAAACTGACCGATCAGTTCTGGCCGAAAAAGTAAGGGCAGGTTGCAACCTGCCCATACAGGTGAGTAGTAAAACGTGGCTAAAATAAAATATACGAAGAACGAGTTGAAGGCGCAGCGGGATTCGTTAACCCGCTTCCGGCGCTATCTGCCGACACTGCTGCTCAAGAAGCAGCAGTTGCAGCTCGAACTGCGTACGCTCGAAGCTCAGATCGCCGCCAAGCGCGACGAAGAGGAAAAGGCGCGCGCCGATCTGGCTTCGTGGGTAAAACTGTTTTCCGAGCCGTTCGATTTCGCGCCGTACATTAAAGTCACGGAAATCAAACGTTCCAGCGGCAATATCGCCGGCGTCGTCATCCCGGTGTTCGAAAGCCTGAACTTCGAAGAAGCTCTGCCCGACCTGTTTGAAACCGCCGCATGGGTGGACGGCGGAATTGATCTGCTTCGCCAGCTCATCCGCCTGCGTATTGAACGGCAAATTATCGAAGAACAGCACCGCCTGATTTCCGCCGAATTGCGCACAACGTCCCAGCGCGTCAACCTGTTCGAAAAGGTGAAAATTCCGGAATGCCGCGAAAACATCCGCGTTATTCGTATCTTTATGGGCGACCAGCAGACCGCCGCCGTCGCCCGCTCCAAGATCGCCAAAGGCAAGAGTGTAGAAAAGGTCCGCTCCGCATGATCGTCAAAATGAAAAAACTGACGCTGCTGTGCACGCGCGCCTCCCGCGAAAAGACGCTGGCGAGGTTGCGCGATCTCGGCGCTGTGCACCTTCAGCACATTCATCCGCCGGAAGGGACCGACCTCGAAGAAGCCCGCAATCTGTTTGACCACCTGAAACGCGCGCTGGAAGTGCTGCCGAAGCATCCGCATGTGAAACCGTCCGGCAAAAGACCGTATGACACAGTCAAAGCGGTCTGGGAACTGATTCATCGCAAGCAGGCTTTGACGGAGCAGATTGAAGCACTGGAAATGGAAATCGGCCATTACGAACCGTTCGGCAGTTTTTCGCCAGACACCGTTCGCGATCTGAACGCCAAAGGCGTGGCGGTTAAGCTGTATAAAGCACCGGCCAAAGCCATGCCGTCCGTTCCGGAAGAATCTCAGATTGTTGAACTAAGCCGTGACCGAGCCACTGTTTATTTTGCGCTGATCGGCCGCGACGGCATTTCGATGGATGCCGAAGAGGTTCCTCTGCCGGAAACCTCGCTGGAGACGATGAAAGTCCGGCACGAAGAACTGCGTGACATGCTGGTCTGGACAGAAGGTGAGTTTAACGGGTATGCCGGAGACCGCGCCGTGGTCGCCGCGCTGGTCGATGAGGCCGATGACCGCATTCATTATCTCGAAGCGCGCACCGGCATGGGCGATACAGAAGACGTTTATTATCTGCGCGGATTTTTTCCCGCAGAGCAGGAGAGATCGCTGCGCACCGAAGCCGCGCAGAACGGCTGGGCCATGCTGGTTGAAGCCCCGTCGGCCGCCGATCTGGTTCCGACGCTTCTGCGCAATCCGAAATGGGTTAAACCGATCAAAGCTGTGATGGATATGATTGGTGTTATTCCCGGCTATCATGAACTCGACATCAGCGCGCTGTTTCTGATTTTCCTCAGCGTTTTCTTTGCTTTCCTGATTGGCGACGCCGGTTACGGCCTGCTGTTCATCGGCTTAACGCTCTTTTTTAAATGGAAACTGCGCGGCAACGAAGCGGCTAAACCGGGATTGAACCTGCTGATGATCATGAGCAGTTGCGCCGTAGTCTGGGGCGCGCTGACCGGTACCTGGTTCGGGCTCACGCCCGATGGGTTGCCGGCCCCGTTTCAGCATCTGCGCTGGAACTATCTGACGGGCAGCGACGAGCTGGTTGCTCAGCACATCATGTTCATCTGCTTTGTCATCGGGATGGTACACCTTTCTATCGCGCACATTTGGAACTTCTTCCGCAAAATCAATTCCTGGGGCTGCCTCGCCGAGCTCGGCTGGCTTTGCTCGACCGCCACGATGTTTTTCGGGGTTTGCTATATGGTGCTCGGCTATGCCTTCCCGCCGGTCATGCTTTATGTCCTTGGCACCGGTGTCGTTCTGATCATCCTCAGCCTGATTCTGGAAAAATCCTGGTTCGGGCTGGTTACTCTGGCGCTGGATGTCATCGCCAACTTTGTGGACATCATCTCTTACGTCCGTCTCTACGCCGTCGGCGCGGCCTCCTTCGCCATTGCCAACTCGTTCAATAAAATGGCGGTCGATGCGCTGGGAAGCAAAGGCGTCATCGTCGGCGGGCTCATTGCCGCGCTGTGTATTTTCGGCGGGCACATTCTGAATATCGTTTTAGGAGCCATGGCGATTCTCGTGCACGGCATCCGTCTCAACACACTTGAATTTTCAGGGCATGCCGGCGTCCGCTGGGCGGGCGTGCCGTTCAAACCGTTTGCAAAACGGGCTGAAGAAATCGGCCCGGAAGAAATTACAGGATAAGTTTAACGACAGGAGGAATCATACATGGACATGCAGACAATGACAGCACTGGCAAAAATGGGCGGCGCGATGGCGCTCGGGTTCTCGGCAATCGGATCGGCTCTCGGAACAGGCAGCGCAGGGATGGCCGGTATCGGCGCATGGAAAAAATGCTACGCGCAAGGTAAAGCAGCACCCTTTATTCTGCTCGTTTTCATCGGCGCTCCGCTTTCGCAGACCATTTACGGCATGCTGCTCATGAACACTATCGGCAAACTGGCTGTTGCCAATGCGGCTATGTGGCCGGCTATGGTCGGCGCAGGCGTCATCGGCGGGATCGCCATGGGTATGTCGGCCTGGTATCAGGGAAAAACCGGCGCTGCTGGCTGCGATGCGCTCGGCGAAACTGGACAGGGCTTCGGGAACTACCTCACCGCCCTCGGCGTCATCGAAACCGTCGCGCTCTTCGTTATGATCTTCATCCAGGGCGCGCTGAAGTAAAAAGTGTGGCAGCGGCATCCCTGCCGCTGTGCAGAGGCTGGAAGCCTCTGCCACATTTTCCAATGTTTGGAATAAAAAGTTCCAGACATTGGAACCGTTTATCAGTAGTTTTCCAGACATTGGAAGACCGGCGCGGCCGGGTTTTAGAATTTTCCAAAGATTGGAAGAGATATGAACCTGCAGGAACTCAATCAGATCAGAGAAACAGCGCTGGCGGAAGCGCGCGGCGCGGCCGATGCCGCTGCGCTCGAAGCCGTGCGCATTAAATATCTCGGCCGCAACGGACTGCTTCCCGACGTGATGGCGCAGCTCAAAAGCGTGCCGAACGAAGAGAAGCCCGCTTTCGGTAAAGGAGCCAATGCGCTCAAGAACGAACTGGCGGAACTGATCAAGGAGCGGCAGGGTTCGCTGACGTCCGGTGTAAAATCCGGCGCGGCCTTCGATCCGACCTTGCCGGGCCTCTGGCCGTCACTCGGTTCCGAACATCCGATCAGCAAAGTCACCGCCCGCATCGTCGAAATTTTTCAGTCGATTGGCTTCACCGTCGCCGACGGGCCGGACATTGAAACAGTTTGGAACAACTTTGATGCACTCAATACACCCGCCGACCATCCGTCGCGCGATGAGCAGGACACCTTTTATCTGAACAGCGGCGAGCTACTGCGCTGCCATACCTCGCCGGTGCAGGTGCGCTACATGGAAAGCCATCAGCCGCCGATCCGTATCATCGCGCCCGGCCGCTGCTATCGCCGCGATACACCGGACGCCACGCACAGCGCCAACTTCCATCAGGTGGAAGGCCTCTTTGTGGCCGAGAAGGTTTCGATGGCTGATCTCAAGGGCACGCTGGCCTATTTCGCCAAACAGTTTCTTGGCGACGAAGTAAAAATCCGTTTCCGTCCGCACTTTTTCCCGTTCACCGAGCCGAGCTTTGAAGTCGATTTCTTTTTTGAAGTCGGCGGCAAGAGCCGCTGGATTGAAATTCTCGGCGCGGGTATGGTTGATCCCAACGTTTTCCGCAAAGTCGGCTACGACCCGGATAAAGTCACCGGCTTCGCCTTCGGCATGGGCATCGAGCGCCTCGCGATGATCATGTACGGTATTAAAGACATCCGAAACCTCTACGAAAACGACGTGCGCTTCCTGTCGCAGTTTTAAGAGGCTTCATGAGTAAAATTATTCCAATCGAGACGCTGGGCGAATGCAAAATTGATTCGCCGTTTCAGGCGCAGCAGCAGAAATTTTTCAATGATGACAACGGCGTGATCTGCCGGGTGCACTCGCTGGATTATGCGCCGGGTTCGTCGGTGGACGAAATCGAATACTTCCAGCGGGCGGGTGCTCGCGAGAAAATTTACTTTAATCCGTCAGAGGTCACAGTCGGCGTGGTGACCTGCGGCGGGCTCTGTCCGGGGCTCAACGACGTCATCCGTGCGGTGACGTTCTGCGCGCTCGAAGGCTACGGCGTCAAAAAAGTGCTCGGCTTTCAATACGGTTACGAAGGACTGGTTGCCAAATATTTTCATCCGCCGATCGAGCTGGACACCGATAACACCGACGAGATTCACGAAAAGGGCGGCACCATTCTGAAAACTTCGCGCGGCCCGCAGGACGCCAAAGAAATGGTCCGCACATTGCTTCACTACAAAGTGAACATCCTTGTCACGATCGGCGGCGACGGCACCTTGCGCGGCGCCCGTGCCATTCAGGAGGAGATCAAAGCACAAGGATTGAAGATCGCCGTGATCGGTGTGCCCAAGACGATCGATAATGATATCGGCCTGGTCGAGCGGTCGTTCGGTTATGAGACCGCCGTGCAGGGCGCGCGGGGTGTGGTCAACTGCGCCCATGCCGAGGCCAAAGCCTGTCATCACGGCGTCGGGCTGGTCAAGTTGATGGGGCGCGAGTCGGGCTGGATCGCCTCTTCGACCGCCACCTCCAACAGCAATGTCAATTTCTGCCTGATTCCGGAAGTGCCGTTTGATCTCGACGGACCGAACGGTTTTTTTGAGCACCTGCGCCAGCGGCTGGAACGCAAAGATCACGCTGTCGTAGTGGTCGCTGAAGGCGCGGGACAAAACCTGATTCCGCATGGAGAGGTCAAAGACAAATCCGGCAATAAGAAGCTGGTCGACATCGGGGTTTTTCTACGCGATGAAATGCGGCGCTGGTTCGCTGGAAAGAACTGCGAAATCAACGTGAAATATTTTGATCCCAGTTATTTGATCCGCAGCACGCCGGCGAATGCCAACGATGCGGAATACTGCCTCTTCCTCGGTTACAACGCAATGCACGCCGCGATGGCCGGAAAAACCGGCATGGTGGTCGGGTTGCATAACAGCCGGCTGGTGCATATGCCGATATCTATGATCGGTGAGCGCAAACTGGTTGATCCGCGCGGATGGAACTGGCAGGCGGTTTTGCAGACAACGCATCAGCCCGCCCGCATGGTGAATGAATAATCAGCGTGACTGCAGAAATCGGAAGGCGTCGGGTAGAGTCTCGATGATATCAGTGGCGGTCAGCGCGGACTGTGTGAAGTCGTGCGCGGCGATATCACCCGCAATGCCGTGCAGATAAACGGCCGTCATCGCCGCATCAAAAGATTCCATTCCCTGGCCGAGAAAGCCGGTCAGCAGTCCCGCCAGCACATCGCCGGAACCGCCGGTCGCCATGCCCGGATTGCCGGTCAGGTTGACAGCCAGCTTATGTCCCGGTTCGGCAACCACCGTTCCGGCACCTTTAAGCACAATCGTCTTGCCGGTTTTTTCAGCGGCTTCCCTCGCCTGTGCCCAGCGGTCGGTGACCGGCTTGCCGAAGAGCCGCTCAAATTCGCCGGGGTGGGGCGTGAGCACCACCGGACATTTTGCCTCGGCGATTTTTTCAGGAGCAACGCAAAGCGCGTCGGCATCGAGCACTAGCGGAATCTCACAGTGGTTCAAAAGCTGTTCGATCGCTTCGGGAGATTGCCCAAGGCCGGGGCCGGTAAGCACCGCAGTTACTTTCTTCCAATGGCTGGAAAAATCTACGATTAAAGTTCCAAGGGTTAGAAACGAATGAACCATCACCTCGGGGCCGCAGGCTTGTGCGACAACGGGATAAACCTCTTCGGGCGTGAGAACGCTGACGAGTCCTGCGCCGGAACGTAGTGCGGCGCGCGCGGCCATAGCGATGGCGCCGGTAAACCCTTTGGAGCCGCCGATAAGCAGGACGTGGCCGTAGCCTCCTTTATGGCTGTCGCGATCGCGGCGCGGAATAAAAATATCGGAGCGGTCAATCAATGCGGCCTCTTCGCAACCTTCGGTGTCTTCGATGAATTCGAACGGAATGCCGATATCAATGACTTCAACGCTTCCGGTGTATGGAAGCGCCTCGGGGCGGATGAGTCCGGTTTTCGGCAGGCCGATGGTGAGGGTCATGTCGGCTTTAACGGCGGGACCGTCCGCGATGCCGGTGTCGGCGTCAATGCCAGACGGGATGTCAACGGCGAGCACAAAGGCGTGCTGCCCTTCGGCATTGATCCATTCGATGAGCGTGCCCATGAAGCCGCGCGGTGCGCCTTTGGATCCGGTGCCGAGCAGGCCGTCGACCATCAGATCAGGAGCCGTTTTCGGGAAGAGATCATTCGGGCTGTGGACTTCTTTTGGAATGATTCCGGCCCGCACCATTTTTTTGAGATGAATCTGCGCATCACCTTTGACCTGACTCTGCGAGCCGCAGAGCCAGACTTCGATATCGAGATCGGTTTGTGAAAGTTCCGTTGCGGCGGCGAAAATGTCACCGCCGTTATTGCCGGTACCGGCGATCAGCAGGATGGAATGTCCGCCGCGGCTGGCGAGCGCGTCGCGGGCGATATCGGCAACGCCCTGTCCGGCGCGGCGCATGAGTTCCTCGCCCGTCACGCCGTCTTCAATCGTGCGGCGATCAAGCTCGCGCATTTCCGCTGCGGAAACGGTTTTCATGCTTTGTATTCTGACATAGCGGCGAGCATTTCGCGAACTGCATTTTCCAACCCTTGGAAAACAGCGCGGGCGATGATGCTGTGGCCGATATTGAGCGTGTCCAGATGCGGGATTTTCAGGATGGATGCGATGTTGTCGAGGTTGATGCCGTGTCCGGCATTAACCTGCAGGCCGAGGGCGTGTGCGCACTGCGCGCCGGCGATCAGTTTTTTCAGAAGCTGTTCCGCTTTTTCCGGATCGGTTGCATCGCAGAAGGAACCAGTGTGCAACTCGACAACCTTTGCGCCGGTCTTCGCGGAAGCCGCGATAATTTTTTCGTCCGGTTCAATAAACAGGCTGACGACGGAGCCGTTGTCCTGAAGCCGCTTGACGGTTTTTTCCAGTGTCTGGAATTTTCCAATGACGTCAAGGCCGCCCTCTGTGGTGAGTTCCTGCCGCTTTTCGGGAACAAGGCAGACTTCGGCCGGTTTGACATCAAGTGCGATGAGAACGATCTCTTCGGAGTTGGCCATTTCCAGATTGATGGGGAGCGGGCAGGCTTTGCTGAGGCGGTAAACATCGGAATCCTGAATGTGACGGCGGTCTTCACGCAGGTGGACCGTGATGCTGACTGCTCCGGCTTTCGCGCAGATTTTCGCGGCGGCAAGCGGGTCGGGATAGCTGGTGCCGCGCGCCTGACGAAGGGTTGCGACGTGGTCAATGTTTACGCCGAGTTTCATGCTTAGCCTTTTCCGCATGTTGCGCGGGATCGTATACCAGGCAGGCGGTGGTGTTCCAGCCGCGAATTACTTCGAGCGCGCGGTAGGCGCCGCTGAAGAGGTTGCCCAGAGTGCGTCCGTGTTCCGGATGCCCGGTGATGCCGATGCTGATGGCGGTTTTAATTTGTTTGCCGTCAGAAATAAAAACCTCTTTTTGCACAGCTTCGCGCAGGCGAGCTGCGATCATTTCCCCCTGTTGCAGGGTGCAGGCTGAGAGGATGAGAAAGTCGTCGCGGTGATAGCGCCCGATCAGATCGCAGTCGCGGGTGAAATTCTGGAGCACCCTGCCAACACCGGCAATCACGTCGTCAGCAGTCTGCTCACCGTGAAGCTTGATGATATGATCAATCCGGTTTATGCCGACGCAGAGCAGGGCGGCCCGTCCCTTTTTCAGGCGGATATCAGAGAGGTATTTGCGGATGTAAGATCCGATGACTTCGGGTCGAAGCACGCCGGTGAGCGGATCAAGCCCGGCGTTTTTATTTTCCTTGCCGAGTTCGCCGACAACCTCTTCTTCGGGGGTGATCTCTTTTTCCCC
>Ga0208046_1000336_pt1 | contig 10335 bp, 9 predicted proteins | sample PL_2010_300m_FD_184161 | JGI IMG/M metagenome (GOLD analysis project Ga0208046, IMG submission 184161) | Freshwater microbial communities from Powell Lake, British Columbia, Canada to study Microbial Dark Matter (Phase II) - PL_2010_300m... | ecosystem: Environmental > Aquatic > Freshwater > Lake... | reverse complement strand
CGTCTGAAAGGCCGATCTTTTCATCGAAGGCCCCGATCTGCCGGTCATTGACATAGCCTCCTCCCTGGGCAATGAGACGTCTCGCCTCCCCACGGGAAGCGCACAGGTTCGTCTCGTGGAACAACTCGAAGGCAGGGATATACGCATCCAGTCTCCTGCGTTCTATTGATAGAGAGGAAGTCCCTGAGGTTGTAAGCGACAGGGCTGGAAGTACGATATGAGCTGCCGCTCTCACGTCAGCCCGTGGAATCGTACTGGACGGAAACAATCCCGTTTCGACTGACCGGAAGCCAAAAAGCCTCGCGGACTTCTCAAAAGCAGCGATGGCCTCCCCCTGGCCGTGGGTGATCTTCGTCGCCTCAAAGGCCAGAACGGCCTTGGCCATATTGAGGCGGGCGTCGGTCAGCGCCTTGACCTCGTGGATCTCCTCCATAGGCAGGAAGGTAAAGAGGGCGAGGAAACGCCCCACATCCGCATCTTCAACGTTAATCCAGTACTGGTAATAATCATAGGGATCCGTAAGCTCCTTATCAAGCCAGACCGTTCCCTTTTCCGTTTTTCCCATCTTGTGACCCTGCGACGTCGTAATCAGGGGAAAGGTCATGCTGAAGGTCATTTTCCCCTCTACCCGCCGGATCAGGTCAATGCCCGCCACCATATTGCCCCACTGGTCATTCCCGCCCAACTGCATGAGGCAGCCGTAATTCTGAAATAGATAGAGGAAATCGTAGGCCTGCAGGAGCATATAATTGAATTCGATGAAGTTGAGGCCTTTTTCCAGACGGATCCGGTAGCTTTCGGCGGTGAGCATCTTGTTCACACTGAAATGCCTTCCGATATCCCGGAGAAAATCAATATATTTGAACCGGGAAAGCCAGTCGGCATTGTTCAGCAAAATAGCCTTCCCTTCGCTGAAGTCAAGGTACCGCGAGAGCTGTTTCTGCAGGCAGCGGGCGTTGTGCACGATCTGATTACGGGTGAGAATCTGACGCATCTCCGTCTTTCCTGAGGGGTCTCCGATCAGAGCGGTACCGCCGCCGACGAGGGCGATCGGCCGGTGGCCGTGCCGCTGCATATGGGCCAGTGACATGATCGGGATCAGAGAACCGATATGCAGACTCGTCGCCGTCGGATCGAAACCGATATAGCAGGTGATGTGCTTGTGACCGAGGAGATCCCTGACGAGCGGCTCATCGGTAATCTGTTCTATAAATCCCCTCTCCAGAAAGATATCATAGATGTTCTTCAACATTTCACCTCTTACGACACGGGACCTTTTCAGGGCCTCAAAATTTCAGAACCGCCATCAGGATTCAAAATCAGCCCCCCTGCTCCTCAACAACACATTCAGCCTTTCGATGCCTGCAGCTCGGCCTTCCGGGTCGATTTCCACAATCACCCCCTGGAGGCGGACGTCCCCTTTGGCGACATCGAACTTGTTGGGAATCTGCAGGAGAAATCGCCGCAGGATGCTTTCTTTCTTGATCCCGATCACGGAATCGAACGGACCCGTCATGCCGACGTCGGTGATGTACGCGGCACCCCCGGGGAGGATCCGTTCATCCGCCGTCTGGACATGGGTGTGGGTCCCCAGAACCGCCGTGACCTTGCCGTCCAGATACCAGCCCATGGCGATCTTCTCCGATGTCGCCTCCGCGTGCATATCCACGATGATCACCCGAGCCCTCTTCCTCAATTTCTCAATCTCCCGCTCAGCCGTCCGGAAGGGACAGTCGAGGGGATGCATGAAGACCCGGCCTGCCAGATTGAGCACCCCGACAGGAATCCCGCCCGGAGCATGGATCACCACGCTTCCCCGGCCGGGCGCCCCTTCGGGATAATTGGCCGGCCGGAGCAGCGTCTCGTAATCGTCCACGAATTCCATGACCTCTTTTTTATCCCAGATATGGTTTCCGGAGGTCAGGACATCGATATGGGCCCCATACAGCTCTTCGATGATCTCCGCGGTCACGCCGAATCCCGCCGCGGCATTTTCGCAGTTGGCGATGACGAAATCGATCCGGCTTTCCTCGATGATCCCGGGGAGAAGTCCGCGGACGGCCCTTCGCCCAGGCTTGCCCACGATGTCCCCAATAAAGAGTACCTTCATGAAGATATCCTATCGCGCGAAATCGGAGACGCGCGTCTCCCGGATGACGGTCACCTTGATCTGCCCGGGGTATGCCAGCTCCGCCTCGATCTTCTTGATAATGTCCTTGCAGAGCATCACCGTGTCGTTTTCGGAGATCTTATCGTTCTCCACCATAATCCGGATTTCTCTCCCGGCCTGGATCGCAAAGCACTTGTCGACGCCGTTGAATGATTTCGCGATATTTTCGAGTTCTTCCAGACGTTTGACGTAGCTCTCCAGCATCTCCCGCCGCGCCCCCGGTCTTGCCGCCGACAGCGTGTCCGCCGCCTGGACCAGAACGCCGAGCAGGGTGTTGGTCCTGCCGTCGTCGTGGTGGGTGGCGATCGCCTGGATGATGCGCGGGACCTCGCCGAACCGCTTCGCATAATCGGCGCCAATGCTGGCATGGGTTCCTTCTACTTTGTGATCGACAGCCTTTCCGATATCGTGCAGGAGCCCCGCCCTTTTCGCTTCCTTAATGTTCATATTCAGTTCGGCCGCCATCATCCCTGTTAGATGGGCCACATCGATGGAATGCTGCAGGACGTTCTGGGAATAGCTCGTCCGGAACTTGAGGCTGCCGAGCATGGTGATCAGCTCCGGGTGAAGGTCGTGAACGCCGACATCAAAGGAGATTCTCTCCCCCGTTTCCTTGATGATGGTTTCCACCTCCGAGCGGACCTTCTTGACGATCTCTTCGATCCGGCCCGGATGGATCCGGCCGTCGGTGATCAATCTCTCTAAGGAAAGGCGCGCCACCTCGCGCCGCACCGGATCGAAGCTGGAAAGCACAACCGCCTCCGGCGTATCATCGACGATCAGGTCGATCCCCGTCGCCGCCTCGATCGCCCGGATGTTCCTCCCCTCCCTGCCGATGATCCTCCCCTTCATCTCATCATTGGGAAGGTTGACCACCGAGACCGTGTTTTCGGCCACATAATCACCCGCGTAGCGCTGAATCGCATAGGCGATGACCTCCCGCGCCGTATTGTCCGCCGTCCGCCGGGCCTCCTCCTCGATCTTCCGGATCATCAGAGCGGCATCCCTCTTCGCCTCCGCTTCCATCGACTGGATGAGGAGGTTTTTAGCCTCCTCCGAGTTGATGCCGGCGATTTGTTCTAACTTGATCTTCTGTTCCTCCAAAATCCGGTCGGCGCGTTCGTGCTTTTCGTTGATCTGGAATTCCCTGTGCAGGATCGCTTTTTCCCGGTTTTCGATGGCGGTTTCCTTTTGAGATAGAAGATCGGTCCTCCGTTCGAGATTTTCTTCCTTGGACCGGAGTCTTCGTTCCAGGGTGTCGAGTTCACCCTTTCGGTCCTGCGTATCCTTCTCGAACTCGGTCTTGACCTTGAGCAGGTTCTCCTTCGCCTGAAGGATGGCCTCCTTCTTGATGTTCTCGGCCTCCTTCTTCGCCTCGTCGATGATCCTCGCCGAGAGGTTATCACAGGATTCCAGTTTTTTCCGGGAAAGCCGCTGCTTGACCATGAATCCCAGTACCCCGCCGATGGCCAGCGCCACCAGCAGGACCAGGATTAACATACCGTTATATAACAAAGTTCTCACCTCCTTGATATTTTACGAACGCAAATCGACTGCCAGCAATGGATCACTCCGGGAAGATAGAGGAAAGGGACGCGCTCAAAGCGGTGGGGAATGGGTTCAAAAAACCCCCGCCGATGCCGTGTCAACCACCTTTTTGAACCAGTTGAAAAGTGGGCGCCTAATGTTGCCGCTTCAGGCTTTCCACCGTCCGCTTCTCCGGAATTCTGGTGGACATGCACACGGCGGACAAGGAAAGGTCCCCGGTTCCCAGGTGTTGGCTCAAAAAACGAATGTCAATCACGCACATCGCAGGGGATAATCTGTTTACCTTATATTTTTCATCAAGTGGATCAATTGTTCCGCTCTGCTCTCCAATTGGTTATATCTGTCTTCTTTTGCTCCCATCATCTGCAAATACTCATCCGCAATGTTTAATGCGGCCAGGATGGCAATGCTCAAGGCGTCCCTGCTGCCGGCAGCCTTTCCCGCCTCCTCCACCTTGCCACTGACAAACCTGATAACACTCGCTACATGCTCATCCCCCGAATCGCTTATTACTGAGAGCTCCCGCCCCAGTATCCTTAATTCAAAGCGCTTTTTCAATGGACGACCTCAAGGTTTGTTTTAGGGCGACTTTATCTCCTGAAGCAAGTCAAGAAGCGAGTCCACCTTTGTGCGTACAACATCCCTTTCTTCCCTCAACCCCCCCATTTTTTTATTTGCTTCATCCAGCTCCGTAGTTTTATTTTGCAGCAGTTCTTCCAGCTCCAGGTTCCTTTTCCTCAGCAGCACATAATCACCGATCAGACCGTTGATCTTCTTTTCCAACTCATCGAACTTCAGAAATTCCACGATTCCACCCATTTCCCTTGATATTCAACATGAATGATCCCGCCTGACCCGGACGCCGGCGCCGCGCAATTCTCGGCCTGATTATGCCGATCTGACCTATGAAAGTCAAGACCTTATTTCACCGCGAAAGGAGTCGTATGATCGACAGGATATTCTTGCACGGTCACGTCGGCTCCCCATGAAGATTCCCTTTCTTTTTCCGGGCTCAACCCGCACTCACCGGGAACGGAAAAGGCAGTGGAGGGTTCCTCTATATGCTGAAAATAGTCCTGCAGGGCCTTCCATGCCGAGTCCCGATCGCCGATACGCCCCGCCGCCTGGCGGAACTGGGCGCCGCCTTTGAGACCCTTCGTATACCAGAGGAGGTGTTTCCGGAAGTCCCGGATCCCGATCTTCTCGCCGTAAAAAACGATGGCCAGCATCAGATGACGCCGGATGATTTCTTCCCTCTCCGCAAGGGACGGCACGGAGATCCTGGTTCCCGACAGATGGGACAGGATATTTCCGATGAGCCAGGGATTCCCCAGGGTTCCTCTCCCCACCATGACCCCGTCACAGCCGGTCTCCCGGAACATCCGGGCGGCATCCTCCGGGCAGCGGACATCGCCGCTCCCGACCACGGGGATCCGGAGCCGCCCCTTGAGGGTCGCGATCAGCCCCCAGTCCGACCGTCCCCCGAAACCCTGGTCGGCCGTGCGGGGATGGAGGATGACGGCATCCACGCCGCATTCCTGGGCGATTTGTCCGATCTCGATGGCATTGACCTGACGGGCGTTCCACCCGGCGCGGATCTTCACCGTCAGGGGCAGGGTCGACGCCTTTCTTACGGCCCGCAGGATGGCGGCCGCGCGCTCCGGATCCCTCATCAGCGACGCTCCGGAACCGGTCTTGGCGACTTTCTTCACCGAACAGCCCATATTCACGTCCAGAAGGTCCGCCCCCCGCTCCGCGGCAATCCTTGCGGCCGCGGCAAGCGTTTCCGGATCGCAGCCGAAGAGTTGAACCCCCAGCGGCCGGTCCGCAGGCGAGGAGGCGAGGTAACGAAAGGTCTTCTCCATTCCCCGGACAAGACCGCTCCCGCTGACCATTTCGGTAAACGCCAGACCGCAGCCGAACGAACGGGCGACCGTCCGGAAGGGAAGATCGGTGATCCCCGCCATCGGGGCGAGAAAAACGTTGTTCTTCAAGTGCAGACAACCGATGTTCATAAACCTTTTCCAAATCAGATGTTCTTGAAAACCGTTCACCGGGGATTCCGTGCCGCCATACGGCGACCAGCCCTCTCCAGCTCCTCAGGCGTGTTGATCCCCATGACCTCCACCGGATCGGGCGCCAGGGACGAGCTCGCCCGCAGTCCATTATTGCAAGCAATTTCAACAATATCCGTCAGGTAATATTCCCTCTGGGCGTTCCGGTTGCCGAGACCGGCGACCGCAGGAAACAGGAAGCGGCTCTCCACGCAGTAAATCCCCGTATTGATCTCGCGGATCTTCTTCTCCTCCGGCGCAGCATCTTTTTCTTCCACGATCTTCACAACGCGTCCGCCGTCCGCCTTGACCACCCGGCCATAACCGGCCGGGTCCTCCGGGATCGTCGTCAGAACCGTGACCGTCGCCCTCTCCTTCCGATGCCGGTCGTACAGGGACCTGACCGTCTCCGGCCGGATCAGCGGGACATCGCCGCAGAGGATGACGATCGTCCCGTCATGGTCCCGGAAGGCCTCCGCCGCCTGAAGGACGGCATGGCCGGTCCCCAACTGCTCCCGCTGTTCCGCGAAGATCAGCCCCTGATCCTGGAATTCCTCGCGGATCTGCCCCGCCTGATGGCCGATGACCACAACGATCTTCTCCGAACCCGCCGCCCGGGCCGCCGCGACCGGATAGGTCAGCATGGGAAGTCCGCAGAGGGGATGGAGCGCCTTTGCAAGGCCGGATTTCATCCTCTTCCCTTTCCCCGCCGCCAGGATGATCGTGGAGAATCCTTGCTTTTCCCAGGTATCGCCATTGCCGTTCATGCCTTATCCACCCTTATCCTATCCGTATAGTCTCTTCCCCTTCTCTGGAATCCATCCGTTACGGATCCCCGCCCGCAGACCGTCGAACGATCGGGCGGGATGAAAACTTATCAGATCTCGCAGGGAAAAGACAAACGATTTATCTTCGCTGCCGGATCGACACTTGCGCGTGCCTTGCCTCTGGAGCTTTTTAAAGAAGCCGCCCCAGAACTGTGGCTTTTGCGACTTTTTACGAGAACGTCTTCTTGGGATTTGTTTGACTCCGGTCCCGTTTTTCGATATGTGTGGGTCACACGTTAACAAAACAGCGGAAGGAGACCCTTCATGACCAATGTCCTGCTCATCGGCAACGGAGCCCGGGAACACGCGATCGCCGGGGCGATTCGGCGCTCGGAACGGAACCCCCGTCTCTATTCCTTCATGAAAACGAACAACCCCGGCATCGCCTCTCTTTCGGAGGAGGTCCGCCTCGGCCGGTACGATGAGCCGGAGGCTATCGTCGCTTTCGCCCTCGGGGCCGATGTCGCCTTCGCCGTCGTCGGCCCCGAGGATCCCCTGAGCCACGGCGTCGTGGACGCCCTCGCGGCAGCAGGCATCCCGGCGGTGGGACCGACCCGCTCCCTGGCCCGTCTGGAAACGTCGAAGTCCTTCACACGAAACCTGCTCGAAAAATACGGCATCCCCGGAAACCCTCGTTTCCGGAATTTCCATTCGTCTGACGGCATCGAGGCCTTCTTCGATGAACTCGACGGCATCGTCCTCAAACCGGACGGTCTGACCGGCGGCAAGGGGGTCCTTGTCCAGGGGGACCATTTCCGGACGCGCGCAGAGGCCCTCGACCTCTGCCGCGACATCCTGAAGAGTCATCCCGGCGTGACCGTGGAGGAGAAATTAGAGGGGGAGGAGTTCTCCCTGCAGTGCCTCTGCGATGGCCGGACGGTCGTGGCGACCCCCCCCGTTCAGGATCACAAGCGGCGCTTCGTCGACGACCGCGGACCGAATACGGGCGGGATGGGTTCCTATTCAGCCGCCGACCATCTCCTCCCCTTCCTGGACGCCGCCGCCGTCGCCGAAGGGCTCGCCATCACCCGGAAGGTCGCCGAGGCGATCCGCCGGGAGACGGGCGTCCCTTACAAGGGGATCATGTACGGCGGTTTCATGAGCACCCGCTCCGGGGTAAAACTGATCGAATACAACGCCCGCTTCGGAGACCCCGAGGCGATGAACATTCTCCCCCTCCTCCGGACCGATTTTATCGACGTCTGCCGAGCGATCATCGACGGAACGCTGGACCGCCTCGACATTGTATTTGAAAAAAAGGCAACAGTGTGCAAATATGTCGTCCCGAAGGGTTACGGTCTCCCCCAGGACCACCCCGAGGCCGCTTCCGCATCCTCCCGGATCGAGATCGGCGAAGTGCGCGAGGCGCAGCTCTATTATTCATCCATCGACCAGCGGCCGGACGGTCTTTACATGACCTCGTCGCGGGCGATCGGCGTCGTCGGGATCGCCGACAGCCTGGCGGAGGCGGAACGGATCGCCGAAAGGGCCGTCAGCGCCATCCGGGGTCCCGTGGACCACCGGCCGGACATCGGCACCGAACCGCTCCTCCGGAAGCGGATTCAACACATGAAGATACTCAAGGCAGAATCCATATAAACAGGAGGGCAACATGCAACGGAATGACATCAAGAGGGTACTGATCAGTGTGACGGACAAGAAGGGAATCGTCGAATTCGCCCAGGGGCTCCAGGCCTTTGGTGTGGAGATCCTCTCCACGGGCGGAACGGCGGCGCAGTTGCGGAAAAGCGGGGTCCCGGTCATCGACGTGTCGGACTACACCGGCTTTCCGGAGATGATGGACGGGAGACTGAAAACCCTCCATCCGAAGATCCACGGCGGTCTTCTTGCCCTTAGGGACAACGAGGGACATATGAACGCCCTCCGGAAACACGGGATCAACCTGATCGACATGGTCGTCATCAATCTCTACCGTTTCGAGGACACGGTCGCCAAGGAGGGCTGCACGCTGGAGCACGCCATCGAAAACATCGACATCGGCGGCCCCACGATGCTCCGCGCGGCCTCCAAGAACTACCGCTTCGTCTCCGTCGTGACCGATCCGGAGGATTACCCGAAGATTCTCGCGGAGATGAAAGAGACGGGGGGAAAGATTTCGGAGGCGACCAACTTTGAGCTGGCCAAGAAGACCTTTCAGCTCACCGCCCGCTATGACGGCGCCATCTCCAACTACCTCGGCCTGCTCACCGCCGGAAGCCCGGAAAAGCGTGAATTCCCGGACACCTTCTCCTGCCAGTTCGTCAAGGCGCAGGATCTCCGCTACGGGGAGAATCCCCATCAGAAGGCCGCCTTCTACCGGGAGAAGGACCCGCAGCTTTCCGCCCTCTCCAACGCACAGCAGCTCCAGGGCAAGGAGCTCTCCTACAACAACATCATGGACAGCGACGCCGCCTGGCAGGTCGTCTCCGACATCCCCCTCCCCGGCGTCGTCATCATCAAGCACGCCAACCCGTGCGGCGCGGCCACATCCGACGGCGACATGGCGGAGGCCTTCCGGAAGGCGCTGGCCGGCGATCCCGTTTCCGCCTTCGGCGGCATCGTCGCCCTGAACCGCCCCGTGGACAAAAAAACGGCGGAGGAACTGGTGAAGACCTTCTTCGAGGTGATCATCGCCCCGGGCTTCGCGGCGGATGCGGTGGAAATCCTGGGCGCCAAGAAGAACGTCCGGGTCCTCGAAATCCCGGCCTTGTGCGGCAAGCGCTCCGCCGGTTACGACTTCCGGCGGGTGATGGGCGGTCTCCTCGTCCAGGATCGGGACATGGACGACTTCGACATCCGCAAGGCGAAGGTCGTCACCAAACGGGCCCCGACGGAGGCCGAATACCAGGCCCTCGATTTCGCCTGGCGAGTGGTCAAACACGTGAAATCGAACGCCATCGTCTATACCACGAAGGATCAGCTCGTCGGCATGGGGGCGGGCCAGACGAGCCGGGTGGATTCGGTGAAGATCGCCAAGATGAAGGCCGTCCTCCCGACGGAGGGGTGCGTCCTCGGATCGGACGCCTTTTTCCCGTTCCGCGACGGGATCGATATGGCCGCAGAGGCCGGGATCACCGCGATCATCGAGCCAGGCGGGTCGATCAAGGATGATGAGGTCATTCAGGCCGCGGACGAGCAAGGCATCGCGATGATCTTTACGGGGGTCCGCCATTTCAAACACTAAAAGGAGTTGCAGGCGTATGCAGGAAAAGGCAGGGGTTGTCGTCAGCGTCGTCATGGGGAGCGATTCCGATCTTTCCGTCATGGAGGAGACCGTCAAGGTTCTGGATGCCTTCGCGATCCCACATGAGCTCTATCTGACCTCCGCCCACCGGACGCCGGAGCGGACGACGCAGTTCGCCCGCGGGGCGGCCAAGCGGGGGGTCCGGGTAATCATCGTCGGCGCCGGCGGCGCCGCCCACCTGGCCGGGGTAATCGCATCCCAGACGCTGCTCCCCGTGATCGGGGTGCCCATCGACGCCACGTCGCTCCAGGGGCTGGACGCCCTCCTCGCCACGGTCCAGATGCCGGGAGGCATTCCCGTTGCAACGATGGCCATCGGCAAGGCGGGGGCGAAGAATGCCGCGCTGCTCGCCATTCGGATTCTGGCCCTGGAGGATGCCGATCTTCTGAAGAAGCTCCAGTCCTTTGTCCGGAAGATGGCCCAGGAGGTCGAACGGAAGCACGAAAACCTGAAAAAGTGAGGCTCATCCAGCAATATCAATAGCATAAATAG
>Ga0208046_1000333_pt1 | contig 10359 bp, 5 predicted proteins | sample PL_2010_300m_FD_184161 | JGI IMG/M metagenome (GOLD analysis project Ga0208046, IMG submission 184161) | Freshwater microbial communities from Powell Lake, British Columbia, Canada to study Microbial Dark Matter (Phase II) - PL_2010_300m... | ecosystem: Environmental > Aquatic > Freshwater > Lake... | reverse complement strand
GTCCCTTGGAGAGGCAGACATTCAACGAATCGACGCCCCGGGTCAGCTCCCGCACATCCACCCCAAGGGCGACGGCGGCGTTGAAGATCCGGGCGCCGTCCACGTGCAGCAGGAGATCGCGCTTCCCGGCGATCGCGGCGACGGCGGCGGTGTACTCCGGGGTAAGAGGAGCGCCGTAGCAGCGGTTGTGGGTGTTTTCCAGGCAGATGAGCCGGGTCTTGGGAAAGTGGACGTTGTCGGCGCGGATGGCCGCCTCGATCTCTTCGAGCCGCATCGTCCCGTCCGGTTGGTTGGGGATCGTGTGAGGGATGATGCCGCCCAGGGCGGACATCCCTCCGACCTCATTGATGAAGATGTGGGCTCTGTCCCCAAGGATCGCCTCTTCACCCCGGGCGCAGTGGGTCAGGGCGCAGGTGATGTTTCCCATCGTGCCGCTGACCACCAGAAGCGCCGCCTCCATGCCGACCCGCTCGGCCATCATCGCCTCGAGGCGATTGATCGTCGGATCCTCATGAAAAACATCGTCGCCCAGTTCAGAGCGGAAGATGGCCTCGCGCATCGCAGGGGTGGGAAGGGTAACCGTATCGCTGCGCAGATCGATGATGGGCATTGTCAATCTCCTGATAGGATGTGTTATAATTACCGTGGACACAAATCGGTTCCGGGAGGACCAATCTTTCACACTGCCAAACTTTAGTCAAGCCTTTCGGGACCGCGTTTGGGGAAGCCTTTTGGAACATCGAAAGGATTTGACACATGGGGCGTTTCGTCTCATTGTGGCAACCATGACGCGGAAAAGCTTTTCGAGAACCCTCTTCCGCAGAAGGTGCGTCCATGGCCGCTGAACTGAAATCCCTTGGTCTCTGCCTGGGGGCGTCGACGATTTCTCTCGTTCAGGTCGAGCAGGAACCGGACGGCAACGGGGGGAGCGTCCCGCGCATTGTCGCCCACTCCGTTCAAACCCATGAGGGCGATCCGAAGCGCAGCCTGATCCGGGCGCTCGAGGGTTTGGAGATGGAGTCCTTCGATCGGATTGCCGCCACCGGCCGCAAGTTCCGGCGGTTCGTTCATCTGTCGTCCATATCGGAGCCGGAGGCGGTGGAATGCGCCTACGCCTTCGTGAGGCCCAGCGGCGTCGACTGTCCGGCGATCGTGTCCGCCGGCGGTGAAACCTTCATGGTATATGTATTAAATCGTTCGGGACGAATCACAAACGTGGTCACCGGAAACAAGTGCGCCTCCGGGACCGGCGAATTCTTCCTTCAGCAGCTGCGCCGCATGAATGTAAGCATGGAGGAGGCCGCCCGGTGGGCGGGGACGGAGGCGCCTTATCTCGTGTCGGGCCGTTGCTCGGTGTTTTGCAAGTCCGACTGCACCCATGCCACCAATCAGGGAATTCCCAAACCGCAGGTGACCGCCGGCCTGTGCAGGATGATGGCCGACAAGATCCTGGAGTTGTTGAAGAAAGTCGAACGGCGCGACATCATGATCATCGGCGGCGCGTCCCAGAACCGCATGATGATCGAGTATCTGCGCCGGGAGATCCCCGGCCTGATCGTGCCGGAGACGGCATCCCATCTGGAGGCCCTGGGGGCCGCCCTGTGGGCCCTGTCCCACGAAACCATTCCTTTCCGGGGATTTGCCGATCTTTTCGTCAAGAAAGAGACCTCCTTCGACAGCCTGCCTCCGTTGAGCGATTTCACCGGCCAGGTCGAGTTCAAAACGGTCGAGCGCGACGCCGTCCGCCCCGGAGACGTCTGCGTGCTGGGTCTCGATGTCGGCTCCACGACCACGAAGGCAGTGCTTGTCCGGCAGGCGGATCACGCCATCTTGGCGTCCGAATATTTACGTACCGACGCAGACCCCGTGGGCGCCTCCCGCCGCTGCTACCGCTCCATTTACGAGCAGGTGTGTCAGAGGGTCGATCCGAAGGCGATCTCCATCATAGGTCTGGGCGTCTGCGGCTCGGGCAGGAAGATTGCCGGGCTGCACGCCCTCACGGAGGGGGTCGTCAACGAGATCATCGCCCACGCCGCGGCCGCCGTCTATTTCGATCCCAAAGTGGATACCATCTTTGAAATCGGCGGCCAGGACGCCAAATACACCTACATTATCAATTCGGTTCCCTCCGACTACGCCATGAACGAGGCGTGTTCCGCGGGTACGGGCTCTTTCCTCGAGGAATCGGCGCAAGAGACGTTGGGATTGAATATGGAGGACATTGCCGAGGTGGCCTTGCGGGGGAAGCGCCCGCCCAACTTCAACGACCAGTGCGCCGCCTTTATCGCCTCGGATATCAAGAACGCCATCCACGAAGGGGTGGCCCACGAGGATATCGCGGCCGGTCTGGTATACTCGATCTGCATGAACTACTCCAACCGCGTCAAAGGGAATCGTCCGGTCGGGGGAAAGGTCTTCATGCAGGGCGGCGTATGTTATAACCGCGCGGTGCCGCTGGCGATGGGATCCTTGCTGGGCAAGCCGATCGTCGTCCCGCCGGAGCCGGGGTTGATGGGCGCGTTCGGTTCTGCCCTGGAGGTCCAGAAACGGATCGAATCCGGTCTTATGGCCGGGCAGTCCTTCGATCTCGAAGCCCTCGCCCGGCGGGAGGTCGCCCACGGAAAGACGTTCACCTGCAAGGGCGGGGAAGAGAGATGTGATCGGCGGTGTCCCATCGCCGTCATCGTGCTGGAGGGCCGGAAATATCCTTTCGGAGGCGCCTGCAACCGCTATGACAATATCCGCCGGAATGTTCACCACGACGCCGAGAGTCTCGATCTGGTGCGGCTCCGCGAGCGGTTCGTCTTTCACACCTATGGTGCGCCGCCTTACGAAAAGAGGGGTCGATCCTCCAAAGGCAGGGTGGGGATCAACCGCAGTTTTTTCGTCCACACCTATTATCCGCTGTACTCCCATTTTTTCAGCGAGATGGGTTTCGACGTGCTCCTGCCCGATCGTGCCGATCCGGAGGGGATGGATCAGCGCGGCGCCGCCTTCTGCTACCCCGTGGAGCTGGCCCACGGGTTCATCCATTCGCTCCTTGAAAGCGATCCCCCGCCGGATTTTCTCTTCCTGCCCCACTTCAAGGCCGTTCCCGGACAACAGGACGGCGAAGGCCCCCGATCCCAGGCCTGTCCGGTGGTTCAGGGGGAGCCGTTCTACCTTCAGGCCGCTTTCAATAAAAAACTGGGGAAACTCCGGGAGCGCGGCACACGGCTCCTGACGCCGCTGTTGGACTTGTCGGACGGGATGGAGGAGGCCGAAGCGCCTTTGATCGAAACGGCGCGCCTCATGGGCATCGGCCGCCGGGCCGCGCAGGAGGCTTTTGCCTTTGCGCTGCAAAGGCAGCGCGATTGCTTCTCGGCGATGAAGGAGGCCGGCCGGCGGATGCTCTCCGAACTCGAAACGGATCCGGAAAAATTGGGAGTGGTCCTCTTCGGGCGAGCCTACAACGGCTTTGCCGAGGAGGCCCACATGGGCATCCCCCATAAATTTGCCACGCGGGGAATCCCCGTGATTCCGATCGATTTTCTCGATGTGGAACCGGAGCCCTCGAAAAGGCACATGTACTGGGGCACGGGAAGGCACATCCTACAGGCGGCCCGTTTTGTGGAGAGGCACCCCCAGCTCTTCGGGGTTTACATCACCCATTTTTCCTGCGGTCCGGATTCTTTCATCATCACCTACTTCCGGGATGTCATGGGCCGAAAGCCCTCCCTCACCCTGGAGTTGGACAGTCACACCGCCGATGCCGGCATCGAGACCCGGGTGGAGGCGTTCTTGGATATCGTCCGGTCCTACCGCCGGCTGACGGCCAGACGGCTGATCCCGCCGCGGCAACACGACTTCAATCCCGCCCGTGTGGTTCTCGAAAACGGCGAGGCCGGGGTCGTCGCGTCGTCAGGGAAAACTTTGCTTCTAACCGATCCGCGGGTGACGATCCTCATCCCCTCGATGGGAAGACTTGGAACGGAGGCACTTGCCGCGGCGTTGAGGGGATGCGGATTCAATGCCAGGGCCCTCCGGGAAAACGATGAAGCCATCCTCAAGCTCGGCCGGGCGAACACCTCCTGCAAGGAGTGCCTGCCGTTGATTCTGACCACCGGAACCCTGTTGGGTTACGTCGATAAGGACAGATGTCCGGATGAGATCCTGGTCTACTTCATGCCGACCGGCGCCGGCCCCTGCCGCTTCGGCCAGTACACCATTTACATGGAGGACCTGATCCGGAGGCTGGAAATACCGGATGTGGCGATGCTTTCTCTCTCCTCGGACAACTCCTATGTGGGAATGGACAAGCATTTCGAACGCCATGCCTGGTGGGCGGTGGTCGTATCCGACGTGATGGAGGACATCCGTTCGATGCTTCTGGTCAACAGCGTCGATCCCGCTGCCTCTGCGGCGGTCTTTCAGCAAGAGTGGCGGAAGATTCTTACGGCCCTGGAAGGGGGGAACTTTCATTTTCTGACGGAACAGCTCACCGAGTCCGCCGCCAGCCTGAGGAACATACGGCTCAAGCGTCCGGTCCACAGCGTACCCGTGGTCACCCTGACCGGGGAAATATTCGTTCGCCGGGATGCCCTCTCCCGAGGATATCTGACTGAGATCCTCGCGGAAAAAGGATTTGCCTCCGTCTGCGCGCCGGTGGCCGAGTGGGTGTACTATTGTCATTACCTGGTCGATCGGGGATTCAAGGTGGATCATTTGACGGCGTCTCAGAAATTCAAGCTCAAGATCCGCAATCTCTTCCAGCGGCATGACGAGAAATGGATCAGGTCGGCCCTCGCCCGATCCGGGCTGGTTCGTTCGGAAGCCGTTGATGTAGCCGGTGTCGTTCACGAGGCCAGTCCGTATATTTCGCCCGAACTTTACGGCGAGGCGATCCTGACCATCGGCGGCGCCCTCTCCGAGATCGTCACGCACTCCTGCGGGGTGATTGCCATCGGGCCCTTCGGCTGCATGCCGAATCGCATTTCGGAGGCTATTCTCGGCGAAGCGATGACGGCGGAAAGAAAATTGGCGGCCGACCCAACGAACCGGGCATTGCGGTCCGTCCTTACCGAGATGGACGAACTGCCGTTCTTGGCCATCGAGAGCGACGGCTCGCCGTTCCCCCAGCTGATCAGCGCCAAACTCGAGACCTTCCTGCTCAGGGCGGAGCGCCTCCATCAGCGGATGAAGGGAACACATCGCCGCGATTAGAATCTTCCCGGAAACCCTGATTGGGAAAAGCCCGCATTCTCATCCCTTATCCGGGGACCGAATTCTACAAGAGATTTGAAAGAGAAGGCCGAATTATATCTGTACCGACTATACGAAATACACCGGGAACACGGTCATCATAAGGCTGAAAAACATGACCGCCGAGCAGCTCCAGGCCGGCTACAACCGGTTCACGAGGGATTAACAAGATCATGGAAATCGTTTACCGGTCGCTCAAACAGCCCAATGCCGTGGCCAAGATCACTGGTCTCATTTCCAATGTGACCCACAGGCTAAATCGCAGCCCTGAGAAAGCTGATCCCATTCACGTTCGCCATGGAGCCGGCAAACGGTCTGTCGCTTCTGGTCGCGGCCTACTGCGGCGGGATCTACGGTGGATCGATCTCCGCCATCCTCTTCAACATCCCCGGTGCGCCGGAGGCCTCGGCGACAGTCTTTGACGGCTATCCCATGGCCCAGAAGGGCCAAGCGGCGGAGGCTCTGGGATATGCCGTCATGTCCTCGTGCCTCGGCGGCTTCCTCGTCCACGGCCTACAGCCCGGCCCGATGCTCTTCATGAACCAGCCGAAGCCCATGACTCGATCTTCATCGCGATGTATGTGGCCAACGTCTTCATGCTCTTCGCCGGACTGGGTGTGGCGAAGGTCTTCTCCAAATCGCTCCCCTGATCATCGGCCTCGTCATGGGGCCCCTCAGGGAGGTTTCGCTGCGCCGCGGCATGTACATGGCGGACTACGTTTGGGGAACTTTCCTATTCCGGCCGATTGCCGGCGGGATCCTTCTGTTTGCTATTCTCTCGTTCATCTACAACATCTACACCGTCAGAATCGCCGCGTGACTTTTTACGAGGCCATCAATTTTGATCGCCTGCATTTTAGACACCCTCTGCGGCGGGTGGATTCCCTTCGTTTAATGGGGAATGGAAAACATGGTTTTGCAAACAAAGAATGGATATTAGACGGGTCGTTTTTGTTATCTGTGATGACGATTACCCGGGTGGCCAGAGGAGCGTAGCGCTGATACAGCCTCCCCGCTTGTGGATGACCATGCCCCCAATGGTCAGGGTGACCCCGACCTCGGAGCAGTACCTGATCATTCTGGTCTTTTCCTTCGCCAGTTTTTCGTTCCAGGAATAGACCCCTGCCGTATAGTACTCCTCGGTTCCGGGATCGGTCTGTGCGGAAAACCCGGAGAAGCGCCACGGCATCCCAAAGTGGATGGTGACCGGCCTTTTGGTTATGGAGTTGACGAAATCGATCCGGCCTTGCTTCCAGGCCCAAAGCCAGAGGGTGGCTTGGCCCCGTTCTTCGTTGATCTCAATGGGACGGATCAATCCCGCCGCCAATAACAGGACCATGATGAAAGTCATGAGGAAGGCCTTGAGACCGCCCCGTAAACGGTGGAAAACAGAGGACGACGCGATCCCGACCTTTTTCGAATTCTGGTCTGGTCCTGCACTGTTTTCCACTGTCCCTCGCTGTCCGATCTGCTCGCAAGAACTTTGGATGATGCCCCCCGAACCATTCCGGATCATGTCCACCCGTTCAAGTCGTGGGGGGACATGATCCGGAGGGGAAAAGATCACTTCAGGACGCCCTTTTCCTTATAGTAACGAAGCGAACCCGGGTGATAGGGGATGGTTCCGTGTACCGATTTAACGGCGTTGGTAAGAGTCGTATCCCTGGACGCCTTGACCGCCGTGTGCAGCTGCTCCACGTTTTCAAACAGGGCCTTGGTAATGGAGTAGGCGTACTTCTCGGGCAGATTTTCTGGCGCCATAAAGAGATTCCAGAAGGCCAGAGAATGGACGTCCTTTTCCGTGTTGTAAACTTTTTGGGGAATGACTCCTCTCTCGATCACGCCGGGGAATTTCTGGAGCAACCCCTTGACCACTTCCCCCTGGGGGTCAAAGTCCACGAATTCGATCTTGCTCCCCTTGCGGGACAATGTCGTGGCCAATTCCACGATCGAACCGGTGGGAAGACCTCCTGACCAGAAATAGGCGTCTATCGTTCCTTGGGCAAGAGCCTCTGCCGATTCCGCCGCCCCCAGACGCTCTTGTTTGGCGAGGTCGGAGGTTTTGATGTCTGCCCCTTCAAACACCAGAAAGGCTTCAACCTCGGTGCCGGACTTGGGCGCCCCCGTGGAGACCCGCTTTCCCTTCATGTCTGCTATCGTCTTGATGCCCGAATCTTGCCTGGTGACGACGTGCAGGATGTTTGGATACATTGTCCACAGGACCCGGGTATCTTTAGCCGGTTGGTCTTTGAATCGGTCGATCTTTCCGGTGTAGGCCAGATAGGCCGAATCGGGAAGCACCAGCCCCAGATAGTAGGTGTCTTTGGCGGGATCGGAGCGCCGCTGAATCAAAAGTAGGTTGTCCACTGAAGCGGCGGTCTGAATGGCTGTCGCCTCTACCCCGGCGTTTTTCGTCAGGATCTCGGCGACGGTTGTCCCGTAGTAATAGTACACTCCACCGATGCCCCCGGTGGTGACCACGATTTTAGGCGGTTTCTCCGCGGCGACGGATACACCCACCCAGGCCAAAAAAACCACCAACACGATACACATAATCTTTTTCATGGCGACCTCCTTTTTGAATAAAGTTGTTTTCATAAACACTGAACACCTCAGGCGTTGCCGACTGCGTTTGATCCCTTGACGAGAAAAAACCAAAGCAGAAACGGAAGCGCCGCCGCATCGAGCCAGGGATAGGGAGCAAACAGGCCGAGGGAGGCGATGCCCAGGACCCAGGACTCCCATTTGCGCAGCGGACGCCGAGTATATCCCGCGGTGGCTGCGGCCATGGCGATTGCCCCGACCGATACCTCCGCCAGTCGGAAAATAAAAGCCTCTATCGTTCCTAACCCCGGGGTGACCCTCCACATGGGGACCAGGAGCAGGGCCGTCCCCTGGTAAGTCAGGATGAAGCTGAAGCCCAGCAGATATTTGGGCAGTGCGACCTTGGCTGCGGCCATCCCCGTTTTTAGTGGATCGGTCATAAAAACGGATGCCGCGGCATAGGCGGATAGGGCCACCGGCGGGGTGACGTCGGCGAGGATCGCGTAGTACATCAGGAACATGTGGGTGGCCAGCAGAGCTGCTTCCGGCGGGATGCCGTTCGCCACGGCCACGTGCATGACGGCCGGGGCGGTCAGCGACGAGGCGACCACATACGTGGCCGTCGGGGGGATTCCCATCCCCAGAAGCAGACTGAAGAAGGCGGTGAAAAATGTGGCGAAAAACAGGCTTGTCCCGGTGATCATCGTCAAAAACTGGGCAAATTTGTTCGGCAGACCGGTCATGACCATCAAGGTCAAAATCAGGTTGGCGCAGACCACCGCCGAGCCGATCGGGATCAGGGAGGAAAAGCCGTTGGCCAAACCCCTTAAAATGACCCGGGGAGTGCCGGGGCGGATGGTCGGATCGAGATAGACCAAAACGATGAACAGGAACACGGCGAGGACGACCGCCAGACTGATCGGGTATCCAAAGTAGATGAAGCCCACGATGATCAAGAGGGGCAGGAAGATGTAAGAATACCGGCGAAAATAGGGCCAGCCACGATGCTTGTCGGTGGGGTCGGGTTTCAGCCCTTCTTTCTTGCAGTAGAAATAATTATAGGCCAGGATCGCGACCGCATAAAGCAGCATCGGCCCCAGGGCCATGATGCAGATCCACAAATAGGGGATTTCGAGGATCTCCACCATTACGAAGGCCAGCGAACCGAGGACCGGGGGGGTGATCATGGCGATGGTGCCCGAAGTGGCGCCGATGCCGGCGGCGATATAGCGATCATAGCCGGCTTTTTCATACAAGGGTTTGCCGATCGTACAGACGAACTGGGTGTCCGCCGCGCCGGAGCCGCTGAACATGCCCATGAAGAGTGAGGCGATGACCGTGGAGATGCCCGGTCCGTCGGCCCTGCCATGGGAGGCCAGCGATGCGATGTTGCCGATGATTTTACCCAGATTCAGGGCGCCGATAATGCCGCCCAGGATGGTGAAGTAAACCAGATATTTCACGGACACGCCAGTGATCATCCCGAACAGGCCGGCCTCGGTCTCACTGAAGAGCTTTCCCAAAAGCAGATCGAAGTCGAAACCGGCGTGGGTAAAAATACCCGTAAGCATATTCCCATGCAGGTTGTAGAGAAGAAAGATGAGCACCAGCACCGGCAGGATCGGCCCTATATAACGGTACACTTGACCGAGAAGCAGCAGTGTCAGGCCGAAAGCCATAACCAGATCCCATGGTTCGGGGAGCATGGCCCGGTCGATTATGTCATGAAAAAAGACAACCTGATAGAGATAGGGAACGATGACCAGCAGGGCTGCGAGCTTGTCCGCCACCCGGCTCGATTTGGGATAGAGCGGTGGTAAAACGGCAACAGCCCAGAAAACGGTGGCGGCGACCTTTAGTTTCAGAGGCAAACCGATCTGCCAGAACGAGTAGAGCGGGAAGGCAGCCATCGCCGCGAATACGAACGCCCCGACCCCGGATCGTCCGGGACTCCTCTGCGAGGCGAGAAGATAGCCGGCGACGAGCAGGAGAAAGACGTGCGTGGCCCTCTGCAGCTGGGTTAAATCGAGGATGCCGATGGATAATTTGGATAGCGGCGTGAAGGGGTGAATCACCAGATAGATGCTGTACAGGCTGGCGATGATCAACAGGGGCGTAATGACCATACGTCCCAACCTGTTTCCCTGGAAATCTTCCGATTCTGCGCGCATGAACGGTTACCTTTCTGTGCGTAATGAAAAATTGGGAAAGGCGGGGCACCAACAGGAGATCCGGCGGGGAGAACTCTAAAACAGAAAAGCAGCAAAAGTCAACCAGAATGGAAATCTTCGAATTCTATTTGATGGACAGATATACTGGATTGGAAAAACAACATTTCAGTCAATAAGGAGTACTATTTGAAAGGATGCATGTCTGTGAAAATCGACGTATGCTTTGTTTCAGGAAGCTGCCAATAAAAAAGCCCCATTCACGATTTTCAAGATCGTCCAACCGGCTGAATTGCTGTCCCCACCTTATCCTCAGCTTCGATTTTCAATTGACGTGATGATTGCCAGATGCAGAGCCAACCGCCTCTCTGGATACTTTTTATCCAACTGGTTACCTATAACTGCA
>Ga0208046_1000332_pt1 | contig 10370 bp, 13 predicted proteins | sample PL_2010_300m_FD_184161 | JGI IMG/M metagenome (GOLD analysis project Ga0208046, IMG submission 184161) | Freshwater microbial communities from Powell Lake, British Columbia, Canada to study Microbial Dark Matter (Phase II) - PL_2010_300m... | ecosystem: Environmental > Aquatic > Freshwater >... | reverse complement strand
CTGCAGTTTCTGTTATAGGGCGGCAGACCGGCATCGCACGGAAATGGCGGGATAGAGCGCCTACAGGAGGTTTTGTTTGACCCAGAAAAGGATTTTAAGCGGAATGAGGCCCACGGGGAGGCTCCATTTAGGCAATCTCCACGGCGCGCTTTCGAACTGGATCGCGCTCCAGAATCAGGGCGACTACGACTGCTACTACTTTGTGGCCGACTGGCATGCGCTGACGAGCGACTATGCTTGCACGGGTGAGATCACGGCGAACACTATCGAGATGGTGATCGACTGGCTGGCCGCCGGACTCGACCCGGCGAAAAGCACCCTCTTCGTTCAGTCGTCCATCCGGGAACATGCCGAACTGTTCCTTTTGCTTTCCGTGATCACCCCCTTGGCTTGGCTCGAAAGGAATCCGACCTACAAGGAGATGAAGGAGGAACTTGCCGGAAAGGACCTCTCGACCTTCGGTTTTTTAGGCTATCCGGTACTCCAGGCTGCGGATATCATCATGTACAAGGCCTACGGCGTTCCGGTGGGCGTCGATCAACTTCCCCATGTCGAGCTGACGAGGGAAATCGCTCGTCGCTTCAATTTTCTCTACGGCGAGATCTTTCCCATCCCCGAGCCGCTCCTGACCGAAGTGCCTAAACTCCTGGGGATCGACGGGAGGAAGATGAGCAAATCGTATGACAATTCGATTTTCATGGGCGACAGGGGGGACGCCCTGAAAAAAAAGATCGCGGCGATGTTCACCGACCCCCAGCGCCAGCGAAAAAGCGATCCGGGCCGTCCCGAGCTCTGCAACGTCTTCACCTTTCATCAGCTCTATTCGACACGGGAGACCGTTGCTGAGATTCCCCCCGCCTGCCGGAGCGCGGCCATCGGCTGCATCGAATGCAAGAGGCGATTGGCCGAAGCGGTCGCGGACGGAATGCGGCCGATCCACGAGCGCCGGGACCATTACCTGAACCACCTCGAAGAGGTCCGCGCGATCATCCGAGACGGTAATGTCCGGGCCTCCCGGATCGCAAGGGCGACGCTCGCCGAAGTCAGGGAAGCCATGAAGATCCGCCATGAGTTATGAGATCAAGCTCGACATCTTCGAAGGCCCGCTCGATCTTCTGCTCTATCTCATCCGGAAGAATGAGATCGACATTTACAACATTCCCATCGCCCTGATCACCGCGCAGTATCTGGCCTATCTCGATATAATGCGTTCCCTCAATCTGGATCTTGCCGGGGAATATCTGGTGCTGGCCTCGACCCTCATCCACATCAAGTCGAGGCTGCTTCTGCCGCCGGCCGAAGAGGAGGGCGAAGAGGAGGAAGGGGAGGATCCCCGCGCGGAACTGGTTCAGCAGCTTTTGGAATATCAGGCCTTCAAGGAAGCGGCCCTCCGCCTGGAGAACCGCCCGCTTCTCGAACGGGATGTCTTCACGCGGGGCGCGCGCGAGGAGGGGCCGAGCGTAGCGGAAGGGGAGGGAGAGGCGATGATCGAGGTGGGGGTGTTCGAGCTCGTGGCGGCCTTCCGCCGGATCGTCGCCGGTCTCGACCGGCCGGAGGAACTGGAGATCGACGCGGAGAAGATCTCCCTGGCCGACCGGATCAACGAGATCATGGAGAGGCTGTCGGAGAAGCGACAATTGACGTTTGTCGAACTCATCGGCGAGAAACACGACCGGCGGAGGATCATCTACACCTTTCTCGCGGTTCTGGAGCTGATGAAGCTCCGAATGATCCGGGCCTACCAGTCGGGGCCCTTCGGCGCAATCAGGCTTTTTCTGGCTGTGGAGGATCAATGATGGAGGAAAAAGTCGCGATCATTGAGGCGCTCATCTTCGCATCGGACACGCCCTTGACGGCGGAGAGGCTTGCGGAGGTCCTGCCTGGCACGGACAAGAAAGAGATCACGGCCCTCTTCGGGGCGCTGTGCCGGGAGTACGAGCAGCGAGGAGGCGGGATCTGCCTCCAGGAGGTGGCAGGCGGCTTCCAGTATCGAACCAGGGCGGATCTGGCCCCCTGGGTCCGGAAATTGAAGGCCGGCCGGCCCGCGATGCTTTCTCCCGCCGCCCTGGAGACCCTGGCCGTGGTTGCATACCGCCAGCCGCTCGTGAAGGCCGAGATAGACCGGATACGCGGCGTCGATGTGAGTGGCGCCCTGAAGGGGCTCTTGGAGAAGAAACTCGTACGGATCGTGGGCAGGAAGGACGTCCCAGGTAAACCGATCATCTATGGAACCACCAGAAAATTTCTTGAGGTCTTCAACCTGCGCGATCTTTCCGAATTGCCGACCCTTCGGGAACTGAAAGATTTACAGGAGTGAGGGCTTGGGATTCTTTCCAAGCCGCAGGAACAGGGCGATGAAAGAACGGTTGCAGAAGATTCTCTCGCAGGCCGGCATTGCTTCCCGCCGTGCGGCGGAAAAGATGATCGCCGATGGCCGGATCAGTGTTAATCGGGTCGCGGCGTCCCTGGGAACCAAGGCGGATCCTCAGAAGGATGAGATCCGTCTGGACGATCGTCTCGTCTCCTGCGAGAGAGAGGGGATCTACATCCTCCTTCACAAGCCGCCGGGGGTTGTGACGACCTTGAAGGATCCGCAGGGGAGACCCATCGTGACGGATCTGCTCTGCGGGGTCGCGGAACGTGTGTTCCCCGTCGGACGTCTGGATTACGACTCGGAAGGGCTCCTCATCCTCACCAATGACGGGGAGTTTTCCCAACGGCTCCAGCATCCCCGCTATCGGATTCCCAAGACCTATCGCGTCAAGGTGGAGGGGCGTCTCCTCAAGGGAGGACTTCAGGCCCTGGAAAAGGGGATCCTTTTGGCCGATGGGAAATTCGCAGCCGCCGGTGTTCTTCTGGAAAAAACGAACCGGAGAAGTTCCTGGATCCGCATGACCATTACGGACGGGCGGAACCGCATCATCAGACGGGCCTTCGAGTCCATCGGCCATCCTGTCGTCCGCCTGGTTCGCATCGCCGTGGCGGATATCCATCTCGGTTCTCTTGCCGCGGGGAATTGGCGCCTGCTGACCCCGCGGGAGCTGGATCGTCTCCGGACGCGAATGGCCGGTGGGAACTCGGAAAAATTGTCTTGACATTCATTGCAAAATAAATAATAGTCGCCGAAACTAAAGGTATATTATCACGTTATTTGAATGTGACCGTGGGCTTGCCTGGTCCACGGGGCAGTGAGAAGCCATCATTAGGAGGGGGTCATGAACAAATCTGGACTCATTGAGGCGTTAAGTCGAAAGGGAAACCTGACGGAAAAAAAGGCGATCGACGTGGTCAATCTGATTTTCAAGGGATTTACCGATGAATTGAGAAAAAACGGCCGGATCGAAATCAGGGGATTCGGAAGCTTCGTCGTCCGCAAATATGACGCCTACACGGGAAGGAACCCCAAGACCGGAAAGAGCATCAAGGTTTCTCCCAAGAGGCTGCCCTTCTTCAAGGTTGGCAAGGAACTCAAAGAGAACGTCGATAGGAAGAAGTAGGCCTTCCGCCTCTTCCAGCGGGCTCTTCGAACCCTCCGTACCTTTTGCGGCAAATGAAACAGGGGTCATCGCTGACCCCCTTTTTTCATGAGGGCGGGGCTTGACCCTTAGCTGCACCGACCGCTGTTGGTCTGCGTCCTCTCTGCGGGCCTCTTCATCCCGACGCCGTTTCGGTTCACGACATCAATCCCTCTTCACGAAAGCTGAAAAAACGGTTTTCGCCGATGATAATATGATCGTGGACGAGGATATCCAGCATCTTGGCCGCCTCCCGGATAGTATTCGTCAGTCGGATATCCGCGTCGGAAGGGCGGACGTGGCCGGAGGGATGGTTGTGGGCGAGGATGATGGCCGAGGCCTTCTTCTTAAGAGCGCTTTCCAAGACCTGCCGCGGGTAGACCACGGCCTGGTTGACGATGCCCTTCTGGATGGTTTCGAACTCGATGATCTGGTTCTGGGCGTTGAGGTAGATGACGCAGAACTCCTCATCCTTCTTCGCGCCCATGACCGTCCGGCAGAAATCGAGGAGTTCGGTCGTGCAGGTGACCTGCTCCTTCTCCTTCGCCTTTTGCTTGAGGTAGGCCGCGGTGATCTCCTTGACGAGACTGAGCAGGATCGCCGCATGCTCGCCGATTCCCTTGACCTGAGCAAGATCGCTGATCTCCGCATCCACGACCCCTTTGAGGGAGCCGAACTTCCGGAGGAGATCCTTCGCCAGGGGCTTTACATCCTTCCTGAGAAAGGCATAGGTCAGCAGGAGTTCCAGGACCTCGTGGTCGTGGAAGGCGTCCATCCCCGAGGTCACGAATTTCTGCTTCAGGCGCTTTCGGTGTCCCCGGTTGTAGTCCTTTACAGGATCTCCATCCATCGCGCGCCTCCCATTTTTCTCATCCCTCTGCGCCAAGGGAGATCAATCATCCTTCCGGCAGGTGGAGAATTTGAAGGGGACATAGAGCGGGCAGTAGCCGATGGCCGCGGGGACGAGAAAGGCGATGCCGATGGCGCCCCACCAGTTCTCGTAGTAAAAACCCGCCCAGATGATGGCCAGGCCGATGATCACCCGGACGATGCGATCCGTTTTGCCGATGTTGCATTTCATGGGGAACCCTCCCTGTGAGAGATCAACCCTCCGCCTCCGAGGAAACGCTCAGCCAAGATTTGCGGCTACGTAAAAAATCCATATGCTGCGTTGCGCTGCATCCTTCCCCTGCTTTTGCAGGGGCAGGCTTGCAGCGTACGTCAAAGTACGCCTCATTCCTCAGGACTTGCGCGCCTTGCCTCTGGAGCTTTTTACGAAGCCGCTCCAGATTGATTCAACGACTTTTTACGAGAACGTCAAGATTTGCGTTGACGAAATCCCAGTCGATCAGCTTGCCGATCACCGCCGTCAGGTAATCGGGCCGGCGGTTCTGGTAGTCGAGGTAGTAGGCGTGCTCCCAGACGTCGATGGTCAGGAGGGGTTTCTGGCCGTGGGCGATCGGCGTGTCCGCATTGGCCGTTTTGGCGATCTTCAACCCGCCTCCGTCGAGGACGAGCCACGCCCAGCCGCTTCCGAACTGGGTGACCCCCGCATTCTTGAGCTCTTCCGCAAATTTTTCGTAGTTTCCCCACGCGCCCGCGATCTTGGAAGCGACGGCGCCGGTCGGCGCTCCGCCGCCGCCCGCCTTCAGGCATTTCCAATAAAAGGAGTGATTCCAAACCTGGGCGGCGTTGTTGAAGATCCCCGTCTTGGCGGGATCGCCGGCGGCTTTCCTGATGATGGTCTCCAGATCCGCGTCTGCAAGGTCGGTTCCCGCAATCAATCTTCCCAGGTTGTCCACATAGGCCCTATGGTGCTTGCCGTAGTGGAATTCCAGGGTGTTGGCGCTGATGACCGGGGCCAGGGCGTCTTTGGCATAGGGCAGTTCGGGTAACGTGATCATCGCAGTTTCTCCTTCCTTCGACAGGTTAAAAGGATTCTACCATCACTTCAGCCGTCTTTCCAGAGGAAACCTCAATCCCACCGTTTCTTGAAATCAAGCCAGATGATGTACGCGATCATGACGATTGTGGTTACGGCTCCGGGGAGAGCGGCCTCCCGGCCGAAAAGCGTCAGGGCAAGACCCCCCGCGAGGCCTTGATTCTTGAGGGTGCCGAGGAGGACGAGACTGGTCCGGGTCTCCTTGGGGATATGAAAGAGGCTTCCGACCCAGTCGATGAGAAAACCGAGAATGAACATCGAAAGGAACGCAATGGACGCAATCGGAAGAAGGGTCAGTGTCCGGTCGAGGATGATATGATGGTTTAGACCGATCAGGGTGTACAGGATGACGAAGAAACTCCAGTTCGTGACGGCGCCGCGGTAGGGATCGATCCGTTCCTTCCAGCCCCTCCGAATCAGCAGGCGGGAGACGGCGAGCGGCAGAACGATCAGCTCCAGGGTGATCACGACGAGCTTGAAGGGGTCGAAGGAGAGGGATCGGAGCAGACTGACGGCAATGAGGGGCATGATCGCCAGCCCCCCCAGATAGCCTCCCAGCGTGCCCAACAGGGAGACGGAGCTGTTGCCGCGAAGAAATCCCGAGAAGGGGATTACGGCGATGGCGGGCGGCACGGCCGCCAGCAGGACAAACCCCGTCCAGATCATCTCGTCGCTGAACATAAGGGTCGCCAGGCCGATGATGACGTTTCCGAGGACGATATAGCTCATGATGATTCCGATCAGCGCCGGAAAGAGGAGAGAACGGGTCCGGCGGAAGAGGGCGCCGTCTATTTCCATCGTGGAGAGGGTCATCGCAAGCGCCAGTGCGGGAAGGACAAGATGACGGGTCATCTGAACCGCGTGGGGAAGAAAAAGTCCCATCCCCAGGGCGAGCAGGAAGATCAGATTTCTGTTTCGGAGAAGAAGTTTCAAATTCGCCATGTTCACACCTCAGTCAGGGTGCTTTCCGCTTGACCAGGGCCCGCTTTGCCCCCTTGACGGTCCCAAGCAGCAGTCCGCCGACGAGTATGATCGAGGCGCCGGAGGGAAGCTCGGCGAAATAGGAAATCAACAGCCCGGAAAGACAGAGGACGATCCCGCAGAGGATGGAGAGAAAAAGGATCCGGCGGAAATTGAGAGAAAGCTCGGAGGCGACGGCGACCGGGATGGTGAGGAGGGCGATGACAAGGAGGATTCCCACCGCCTGGATGAGGGTGATGATGGACAGGGCCGTGAGGATCATCAGTCCCATCTTGAGCGAAGCGACGGGAAAGCGTCTGGCCATGGCGTATTCCTCATCGAGCGCAATGGCCACGAATCCCTTGTAGAAAAAGAGCAGGGCAGACGCGACGATCAGAACGAGGAGCAGGGTGATGTAGACATCGGTACGGGAGACGGTGAGGATGTTCCCGAACAGGAAGGTCATCAGGTCGGGGGCGTACCCCGGGGTCAAGTTGATGAAGACGATGCCGATCGCCACGCCCACGGCCCACAGGATCCCGATGAACAGGTCGTTCCGGTTCATCTTCTTCTCCTCCATGCGGCCGAGGAGAATAGCGGCGATCAGGACAAAGGCGGTCGCCCCGATCAGGGGGTGGATGCCGAGCCAGTAGGCGATTCCCAAGCCGCCGAACGCGGTGTGGCTCAGACCGCCGCTGATGAAGACCATTCGCCTCGTGACGATGAAAGGTCCGATAAGCCCGCAGATGATGCTCGCCATGATCCCGGTGAGAATCGCATTCTGCATGAATTCATAGGAGAGGATGGTGTTCATGGGCGCTTCTCCGTTTCCCCGTGCCCGGAAAGCAGGGTATGGGGGATGCCGTGCCCCAGGATCTCGACCGGGCATCCGTAAACCCGCTCCAGGGTCAGGGAATCGAGCTCCCCCCGCCCGTGGTAATAAAGGCGGGAGTTCAGGCAGGCGATGTGGCGGTAGGCCTGGGCATAGGGGGTCGGGTCGTGGGTCACCACCACGATGCTCATCTCCGTCTGGAGCCCCGCCAGAAGATCGAGGAGGCCGGTCTGCGACGTGGCGTCCATCGCCGTGGTCGGCTCATCCAGGAAGAGGACCAGCGGATCGGAGACGAGGGCGCGGGCGATAAGCACCCGTTGGAGCTGGCCGCCGGAGAGATCGGTGATGTTCTCCCGCTGCAGACCGTAAATATCGAGCTTTTCCAGGATGGCCCCTGTCTTTTCGAAATGCTCGGGTGCGTGCCGGCGGAGATAGTTTGTCGCGTTGAGGCAGCCGGTCAATACCATGTCGAAAACGGAGATGGGAAAGTTCCTATTGAAATGGGTGAACTGGGGCACGTATCCGAGACGTCCTCCGATGTCGCCGTGAAAACGGATCTGGCCGCTCCACGGCGCCACGATACCCAGGATCGCCTTGAGAAGCGTGGTTTTCCCCCCGCCGTTCGGTCCGATGACGAGGATGAAGTCTTCGCGGACGATATCGAGGGAGACGTCCTCGATCACGGGCCGGTCCTCGTAACCGTAGGTCACGTGTTCTATGGCGATCAGGGGTTCCAATGGGGATCCCTCCCGTGCATCGGGTTCGATTTCCATCATGGCCTCAGGGCTTTCGCCAGTATCGCAACGAATTTTCTCACGCCTAAGAACCAGTTCCTCTCAAGCGGATCGGTCTCGACAATCTCCCCTCCGATGTCCCGGGCGATCGCCCGGGCGCTCTTCGCGTCGAACCCTTTCTGGACGAGAATGACGCCGATCTTCTTTTTCCGGGCCAGATCGATCGTCTTTCGAATATGGGCCGCGCTGACCGGCTTGCCCTCTTCTTCGACGGCCAGTTGCTTCAGCCCGTATTCGTCTGCAAAATAACCCCAAGCGGGGTGGTAGATCATGAAACTGTACCCTTTCTTCCCGCCCAGAACCGTCCTGATCTCCCCGTCCAGGTCGTCGATCTCCCGGAGAAAGCGATCCAGGTTCCGCCGATATTCCTCCCCGTTGGGAGGATCGCGGAGCGTTAACGCCCGGGCGATGTTCTTCGCGGCGATCCGGACGGCGGAGGGAGAGGTCCAGACGTGGGGGTCCGTTTTTCGAAAAGTCATACCGGCGGACATGTCGACGATGGTCATCTTCCGATTCCGCTCGGAGAAGGTCCGGAGGTATTTCTCCTCGAAGGGAAAACCAGGCGCGCCGACCTTGACGTAGATCTGAGAATCGGCGAGGGCGACAAGCTGCTGCGGCGTCGGTTCGTAGGTTTCGGGGCTCGCGCCTTTCGGGATCATGACGTGGACTTCCGCGCGCACCCCCGCCACGCGTTCGACGAAGTATGCCTGGGGAAGGATGCTGACGGAGATTCGGGTGCCTTCCGCGGATGCACCCGCCTGCCCGCCGCTTCCCGCCAGCATAAGGAAGCCCAAGACTATCCTGAAAAACACACTTCTCATCGATAATGGGACCAGATTTATTTGTGTCATCTCATCTTTGACTCGTTTCTAACATCATGAGCGACGAAGATCAAGGAGCGATCAAGGGATGGGCGCCCGTAATATTTCGCCGCAATTTCGAAAATTGTGATATAAATCAAAATCAGTGGAAAATATTTCGCAGGGTCTGAAAGGAGCAATGAAAAAGAAAGTAGGTATCGCCCTGGGCAGCGGTTCCGCCCGGGGCTGGTCTCATATCGGCGTCATCCGGAGCCTGCAGGAGGCGGGGATCCCGATCGATCTGGCCTGCGGCAGCTCCATCGGCGCGTTGGTGGCCGGTTCCCTGGCGGCCGGTTTCCTCGACACGCTTGACCGGTGGGCGCGCAAACTCACCTGGTCCTATCTGATCGGTTTCATGGACGTGATGATCCCCCGATCGGGTCTCATCGAGGGGGAGCGGATGATCAATTACTTCCGCCAGAATCTCTCGGACTCGAACATCGAGGATCTGGAGATCCCTTTCGTGGCCGTCGCCACGGACCTCAAGACGGGCAAGGAGGTCTATCTCCGGGAGGGGTCGCTCATGGACGCCATCCGCGCGAGCATTTCGCTTCCCGGAATCTTCACCCCCTACCGGCGGAACGGCCAGTGGCTGGTGGACGGCGGGCTGGTCAATCCCGTCCCCGTTTCCCTCTGCCGGTCGATGGGCGCCGACATCGTCATTGCGGTGAATCTGAACTCGGACATCATGGGGAAGCCGAGGATCCGCCGGATGGCCGATCCGCCCAACCACGGTCGGAACGGGGAGAGCCCGCTGGTGCAAAGCAGGTGGGCGGCCTTTCTGAATCAGACCTCAATGCAGGGGAATCTCACCCTCTTCAGGCATCTCTTCCAGGAGCAGCCGGAGAGGGGGCCGTCGATCTTCGACGTGATGGCCACGTCGGTCTACATCATGCAGGACCGGATTACCCGCCAGCAGCTCACCGTTGACCCGCCCGACATCCTCGTCAAACCGAAGCTCTCCGACATCGGTCTGCTGGAATTCAACCGGGCGGAAGAGGCGATCGCGGAGGGGAAGCGGGCGATGGACCGGATGCTGCCCGAGCTTCGCGACCTGCTCGACTAAAGCATGATCTCCAGCCCGTCCGTTCCGGCCGTCGTCGCGGCGAAGATCCCGGCGGCGACCCTCTCCGATTCCTTCCGTTCGGGAATCGTCCGATAGACCCCCGCATCGAAATGGGTGAGTACGAGCCTCTTGGCGCCCGCCTCGATAGCGATGCGCGCCGCCGTCTCCGGGTTGAGATGGGGCCATTCCTCGCAGGACTGCCCCTGCTTGTAGGCGCACTCCGCGATGAGGAGGGCCGCCGACCTGGCGAGCGCCACGGCATTTTCGCAGTAGCCCGTGTCCGGACAGTAGCCGACGATCCGGTCGTCGATGGCGATCCGGTAGCCCAGGGTGAGGGAGGCGTGCCGGAGCGGCAGCGCCTCTACGGAGAAGGGGAGGGCGGCGGCTTCTTCCGGCAGCTC
>Ga0208046_1000331_pt1 | contig 10380 bp, 8 predicted proteins | sample PL_2010_300m_FD_184161 | JGI IMG/M metagenome (GOLD analysis project Ga0208046, IMG submission 184161) | Freshwater microbial communities from Powell Lake, British Columbia, Canada to study Microbial Dark Matter (Phase II) - PL_2010_300m... | ecosystem: Environmental > Aquatic > Freshwater > Lake... | reverse complement strand
TACCTGTGCCGCGGGATAGATGGATGTGAATGTCTTCCTGCGGCACAGAAGTTTATGCTCCGGGAGCGTTAGATGGAAGCGTGCCGGAACAATGACATCAAGTAATACCTGTGCGGCTTTATGAAAGCAGCCACATCATTTTTGCTTGCCTTTATCTGCCTTTTCGCCCTTTCCCTGCCGAGTCAGGCGGGCGAGAACAAGGCTATCCTCATCGGGATCAGCCAGTACGAGGATCCCGACATGAACTGCCTTGCTTACGCCGATGAAGATGTGAAAGAGTTTTCCTCCATTCTGACAAACTATGCAGGCTACAGCTCTTCAGATCTGATCGTGCTTCTCAATCAGACGGCAACGAAAAAGCGAATCGCGGACGCCATCGAGCGCACCGTGAAGGATAGTCAGAAACAACCGCTCGATCACTTCATCCTCATGTTTGCCGGTCACGGGCTGCCGCCCACTATCCAGTCAAACAGGACTAACAGTTTCCTGGCTCCTCATGACGCGAGGGTCAATGCCTTCTATGCCGAGGAGGAGGGCAGAATTAACAATGACACCTTCATCAATAAAGCCTGGCTCACCCGGCAGTTGACGTCGGTCAAGGCCAAATTTATCGTTCTGATCCTCGATTCCTGTTACAGCGGCGCCCGGAATTTCGGGGAACTCGTCGCCAGGAACCTTGGATTCAGCATCAGTTTTCAGAAAAGCAGCGATTCCAAGAGAGGTGTCGTCATTATCCGGAAAAAAACCGAACTCGAGGTGCTCGAAAGCCGCATCGCCTTCATCGCATCAAGCAATGAGAATCAGCCGTCGGCGGAATACAACGAACTCAAGCACGGCGCCCTGAGTTACTGCCTGTTCCAGTATATCAACGCCATTCGCAAGGAAACGGAAGACAGCGACCGCCGTGATATCTCTATCGGCACCATGTACGACAATATAGCCGCCCTGTTCGACAAGGTGCAAGTGAGGGGAGCCGTGCTGTCCAATTTTCACCAGCCGGTTCTTTTCCCCCTTCCCAATTATGATCAGGTGCGGAACATGACATTCGTTTCCGTCCAGGGAAGCAAGAAACCTAGAATCAGGACCGGAACGCTGGAGATCATGACGGATCCGGAAGGGGTGGAGGTTTCCGTGGACGGCGTGCGAACGGGAAAAAACTCAAACTGCACCCTGGAGCTGACGGAAGGCAAACACACCATTTCTCTCTATATCCCCAGGACGAACTACAACCACAGCTTCATGGTGACCATCCGGGATGGTCAATTTGAAAAGAAAAATATTTCCCTGCGGGGTTCCCTGGAAGTGGAGTCCTATGCCGAGAAAATCTGGAAAGCAGCTCCGACCCTGGACGTGTATTTGAACGATGGGTATGTGGGGAAAACGGGATTGCATTTGAGAGATCTTATTGCCGGGACGCACATGCTGGAAGTGCGCGTGGAGAATGTGACAAAGAAGAGACAGGTTGAGATCAGACCGGATTCCCCTCTCCTCGTGAAATATAAAATCATCCGGGAGGCCGCCGCGACGCCCAAAGATGATAAAGGTGTTGGAAACGTTGTTTTTTAAAACCTGCCCCTCCATCCTGCCGCCGCACACCCCGGAACACCCTTAAAAAGTAATGGAATTTTGGCCAAAAGATGATATTCTTCAACGATACATTAATTTTTTACTATTCCTTTTTGTCCCTGGGAGGGCTCGATGAAAAAATTTTTATACGGCCATAGAAAGTCGATTTCTTATGTTGCCGTCATTGTATCCGTGGTCTGCTTTATTATCGGATTCTACAGCGACAGCCGGGTCGCCGCTGTGGATCAGGACACCTACAAAAGCCTGAAAGTATTCAACGAGGCGCTGGACATCATCGATAAGAATTACGTGGAGAAGGTCGACCCGAAAACTCTCATGCAGGGAGCGATCAACGGAATGGTGAAGTCCCTTGACCCGCACAGCTCCTTTCTCACCTCCGACATGTACAAAGAGCTCCAGACGGAGACCCGGGGAAGCTTCGGCGGCATCGGCATTGAAATAACCATCCTCAATGATGTCCTGACGGTCGTGTCTCCCATCGAGGATACGCCGGCTTTTGTCGCCGGAATCAAATCGGGGGATCAGATCATCAGGATCGACGACAAATCCACCAAGGGCATGTCGATCCTGGAAGCGGTGAAGATACTTCGGGGCCCCGAAAACACAAATGTAAAAATGACCATCATGAGGAAGGATCTGGCCCAGCCGAAGGACTACACGATCACGCGCGCCGTTATCAAGATCAAGAGCGTCCGGCATAACATTTACGAAGGCAGTATCGGCTATATCCGGGTCTCTTCATTCCAGGAAAATACTTCGGAGGAGCTGAGAAAATCCCTGATTGAAATTGAGAAAAAAGTGAAGCCACTCACAGGCATCATTCTGGACCTGAGAAACGATCCGGGAGGTCTTCTGGACCAGGCCGTGAAGGTATCGGACGCCTTTCTGAAGTCGGGCACGATCGTCTCCATCAAGGGACGGGTGAAAAACCTTGAAAGCAGGTTTACCGCCCGTGATGACGGCAATGAACCCACCTGCCCCATGGTCGTCCTGGTCAACGAGGGAAGCGCGAGCGCATCCGAGATCGTGGCAGGCGCCCTTCAGGACAACGGCCGGGCCATTGTTCTCGGCACGCAGACCTTCGGGAAAGGTTCCGTGCAGACCGTCATCCCCTTTGAGGACGGCTCAGCCATGAAGCTCACAACGGCCAAGTATTACACCCCGAAGGGAAGGTCCATTCAGGCGGAGGGGATCACCCCTGACGTTCACCTTGAATACGCCAGGTCCCCGGAAGAAAAAGATCTCGATTCCGCTTTAAGGGAGAAAGACCTCAAGGGACATATTCCCGGCGAGAACGAGAAGACGGAGAAATCCCGGACGGCGAAAAAAGCGGCTGACAGCCTTTCAAAGGACAACCAGTTGAAGACCGCCGTGGACCTGCTGAAGAGCTGGAAGATTTTCGAAAAGATGAATAGCAAGGGTTGATCCGGCATCCAGTGAAAAAAAAGAAGAGATCTTTCAGATACAAGAGAATCTCGGCGGGATTCTTTTTTATTCTCCTGACCGTTCTTATCGGATTCGCGATCTACGACGGGCTTAAAAGGCCGACAAACGAGAAGGAGCGCGGCCATGTTCAGGACGACCGGACGGTTCGGGAAAGAAGCGAGGAACGGAAAACCGCGAAGAAGGTGCTTCCGTCCGGAAACATTCAGAAGATCGCCATCATCGTGGATGATATCGGTTATGACCTGTCCCTGGTGAATGAGCTTCTTAAAATCGACATTCCGCTGACCTTTGCCATACTTCCTTTTTGCCCCCACTCGGTTGAGTCCGCAAGGAGAATCCACAAAGCGGGAAAAGAGATTCTGCTTCACATCCCCATGGAGCCGCTTGATTATCCGGAAAAGAACCCCGGAAAAGGCGTTCTGCTCGTCCGCATGAATGAAGAAGAACTCCGGCAATCCCTCGAAGAGGAACTGTCGGCGGTTCCTCATGTGTCAGGGGCCAACAACCACATGGGATCAAAGTTCATGAGACACAGAGAAAAGCTGGCTGTGGTATTCAGGACGCTCAAGGGGAAAGGCCTCTTCTTCGTGGACAGCCTGACGACAGGGAATTCAGCGGGCCGCGCCATGGCCCGGGAAATCGGACTTCCCTTTGCCTCGCGGGATATTTTTATAGACAACAGCCGGGACTCCGGTAAAACGAACGGGGACCTCCTGAAACTCATTAAGGAAAAAGGGAGGGGGAAGAAGCTCGTCGTGATCGGCCATCCCTACCCGGAAACCATAGCGGCCATAAAGGAGTCGGTCCGGCGATTCAGGGCCGAGGGGATAAAGATTGTGCCGGTCTCGCAAATAGTGAACAGTAAACAGTGAATGGTATTAAAAGACCAGGTACCTTTATCTTGTCATCCCCGTGCAAACGGGGATCCAGTATATGAACGCCCTCTATCCAGGCAACCCCAACCTTTCTGGATTCCCGCCTCCGCGGGAATGACAAGAAGGGAAGTGGGAATGGTAATCTTAAAGACAGTGAATAGTGAATAAAAGAAACTGACATGATGAAAAGATGGATTTTGACGCTGATCCTTTTGCTGCCGCTCGCGGCCTGCGCCGCGCTCCTTGAGCCGGAGAGGAATCAATTCGGGACGGCAGAGACGGACAGCGCCTCCATTGAGGCGACCTATCATTACTCCCTCGGCGTCCAGCATGCCCTGAACGGGAATCTCCGCGGAGCGATAGAAGAGTACGAGGCCGCTTCTGCTTCCGACCCGAAGTCTCCCCTCCTTGCCGTGGAACTCTCCGCGCTTTACCTTCGAAGCGGTCAGCAAAAAGAAGCCCTGTCTCTCTGCGAGGCTTCCCTCGTCCACAATCCTGATTACGTCGATCTTCATCTTCTTCTTGGGGGTATTTATTTTGAGAGGAAAGAGTATCAAAAAGCCGACAAGGCGTTCCGCCAGGCCGTGAAACTCGACCCCAGATCGCTTGAATCCTACCTCTACCTCAGCGTGATCTACGCTGAACAGAAAAAATATTCGGAATCGGTCATCATTCTGAAAGATCTTCTCAAGATTGATCCGGACAATCTCATCGGCCACTACTATCTGGCCAAGAGATACGCGGACATGAAGATGTACGATGAGTCTGAACAATGGTTCAAAAAATCCATTGCCATCAAACCGAATTTCGAGTCCGCCGTCGTTGATCTTGGAGCGCTTTACGAGGCACAGGACAAGTTCAACGAAGAGACGGGGGTCTACAAAGCGTTCCTGGAACGTTATCCCAACCGGGCCGACATGAAACTCCGGCTGGGAAAGGCATACCTGAGGCATAAGAAATATCTTGAGGCCGCACAGATCCTGGAAAATATCCTGAAGATAGATCCTCTGAATCGGGAAGTGCGCCTGACGATGGCTATTGCCTACTATTTCTCCGGACCCACGGGCCACGACCGAGCCATCCTGGAATTTCTCAATGTGCTCAAGGCAGATCCCTTTGAGCACCGGGCGAGGTATTTTCTTGCCACGGCCTACGAGGAAAAGAAACGCTATAGTAACGCGCTGACTGAGTTCGGCAAAATTCCGGAGGCCTCCGACCTCTTCGGAGACGCCCGGATCCACATGGGAACCATTCTGAAAAGAGAGGGAAAGCCGGTTCAAGCCATCACAATCATCCGGGAGGCCCTTGAAAAGAAAAAAGGCGACGTGGGGCTTTGCAGCTTTCTCGCGTCCCTCTACCAGGATGAAAAAAAAATCGCCGAGGCGGAAGGCATCCTGAAGGAAGGGCTCATCTTTTCCCCCCGAAGTGAGGAGCTCCACTATCGGCTCGGTGTCGTTTACGAATCGGCGAACCGGTATGTTGACAGCATCCGGTCGATGGAGGAAGTGCTGAAGATCGATCCGGAACATGCCGATGCCCTTAACTTTATCGGGTACAGTTACGCGGACAGGGGAATCCATCTCCTCAAGGCCGAGGAGATGATCAAAAAGGCTCTTCGGTTGAAGCCCGGGAACGGCTATATCACCGACAGCCTCGGATGGGTTTACTTCAAACAGAGCCAGAACGATCTCGCGATCAAATACCTGAAAGAGGCCTCGGCGATCATACCGGACGATCCCCTCATCGCGGAACATCTCGGCGACGCCCTGGCAAAAAAAGGGATGATCGAAGAAGCCCTCGAGACTTACCGGCGGGCGCTCAAACTGAACCCGAAGCTGGTAGGCATATCGGCGAAGATTGAGAAACTCCTGAAAGAAAAATGAGAGCCATCAAAACCCCTTTCCCATCTTCTCATCTTCCCAGCTTCTCAACTTCGATCTTTATTCTGTGCCTTCTTCTCCTAACCTCGGGATGCGCACCGGGAAAGGCGGCGCCCATCAAGCCTTTTCTTCCGCCTCCCCCCAATATCATCGAAAAAATATCCCGCTCGGATCTCCGGGAAAAGATCCTGACGGGTACCGCCCACATGACCGTTGAATCACCGGAGGGGTTTTTTTCCGCGAACTGTGCCATCGCCGTCGGATATCCCTCGTCCCTTCGGTTGGAAACGATACCCCCCCTGGGTCCACCGGACCTTTACCTCTCCCTTCGCGGGGACTCCCTGAAAGTATTTCTGCCCCGCAAGGGAGAGTTTTACATCAGCCGGGATGCGGAAAGGAGCTTCCCCCGTTTTATTCCTTTCAGTCTCAACGTCAAAGAGGTCATCCCTCTTCTCGCGGGAATGCTGCCGCCCGGCACTCTGGAAAACAGGACAACCCTGAGGGGTGAGAAAGAAGACCTTCTTTACCGGATTGACACCTTCTCAGGTCAAAAAAAGAGGCTCCGTTCGATCTGGCTGGAGCCTGCAAAAACAGAGCTGGCGCGATTCGAGGCCTTTGGATCCGACGGGAGCATCCTCTATACCGTAACCTTCAAAGATTACAGGACCGTCCAAAAGATTGCTGTTCCTGAAAGAGTCGAGATCCGTGCGGGAGGGGACAAGGGAAGGGATGCATCCATCATTCGCATCCGCTATTCTGATCTTCAGCTTTCCTCCGGAGAGGAGGACAAGGACCTCTTCGACCTTGAAATCCCCTCCGGTATAGAGCCTATAATACTGGATTAATTTTACCAAGCCGTTGAAAAACATTCATCTGCGTCGTTGCACTACGTCCCTCGTCATTCAACGTACGTCCGTGTACACCTCATTCCTTAGGTCTTGCGCGCCTCGCATCTAAACGTTTTTGAACAGCTTGTTGAAAAGCGGGTTTTTCAACACCCTTTTACTCTTTTAGTGCCTTCAGCTTCGCCTTGGCGATCCTCGCCTGACCGGTGTTCGGGAAATCCTTGACCACTTGCTGGAGAAGCAGTTTCCCGCTGTCTTCGTCCCCGAGCTTCAGAAAAGAGAGCCCCTGTTTGAGCAGTGCGTGGGGTACTCTGTCCCCGTCGGGAAAGTTCTTGATCACCTTTTCGTATTCTAGGATGGCCTTTTCATAGTTGTTTTCCAGATAATAGGTCTCCCCGATCCAGAACTGCGCGTTGTCCGACAGATCCGTATTGGGATTCTGCTCCAGGTATTTCTGGAAACCCCTCCGGGCATCCTCATATTTGGCGCTCTTGAAGTCCTGATAGGCCAGCGAATAACCGTTAGACTTCCCATTGTTTCCGTTCTTGGCGGCCCGATGGGAGTTGCCCTTTTTTTCTTCTTTTCTGGCGGCGTTTTCTCCCTGTTCGGACTTTTTTCCGACCCCGATGAAGTTTTCGATGAATCCGATTCTGAGGCCGATGTCTTTCATCTTCGCGTCCTTCTCTCTGCGCTCCGCCTTCAGGTTATCGAGATCGCGCCTGAGCTCTTCGGTCGTGCCCTGCAGCTTCTTGACCTGCTCCCGCAACTCCGTCAGGTCCGCTCCGGTATCCGCCTGATTTTTCCGCAGGGACTCCTCAACCTTCCTGCCATCGTCAAGCCCTTTCTGAAGCCGGGCCGTTTCCTCCTTAAGCGCGTTTATTCTCTGATCCACATCATGGCGCGTCCTCTTCAGGTCATCGGTGGTTGCGCACCCCCAGAAGACAAACCAAACCGCCAAAAAGAACACCCAAAGGAATTTCTTCACTCGCAGACCTCGCTTCGAGCTTTCCGGTTACTTTTCAGTTACCACGAAGTGGTCTCGCCTGTTTTTGGCCCAGGCGTCTTCCGTGTGTCCGGGATCAAGGGGACGTTCCTTGCCGTAGCTGATGGTCTTGATCCTTCCTTTATCGACACCCAGATCGACCAGGAACTTCATGGCGCCGAGGGCTCTTTTTTCCCCCAGGGCGAGGTTGTATTCAACCGTTCCCCTCTCGTCACAGTTTCCTTCGATCACAACCGTCACGTCCTTGTTGGCCGTCATGTAAGCAGCCGCCTTTTTCAGGGTCTCCCGCGCCTCAGGCTTCAGATCAAACTTGTCGAAGTCGAAGCGAAGGTCCGCAAAGGCTTCCGCCATCGCCGCAGCCGCCGCCTCTTTTTCCTTCTGCGCCGCCAGAGCCCTTTCTCTTTCCTGTTCCTCTCTCAGGGCCGCCTCTTTCATGGCATTCTCCCGCGCCAGCCTCTGCTCTTCCGTCTCAGCGGGCTGTGCGGCGGCCGCCGCTTCCTTCTGCACGGTCGCTGTCTTCTCCTCGGCAGTCTCTTTCACGACCTTTTTCGCGCATCCCACAGTCAGGATGAGCCCCAGTCCCAGAATCACTACGATGAACCCAAACACGACCAGATTTCTTTTCATATCAACGGCTCCTTTCAAGAAAGATTTTTAAACCCAAAATCAATGCATTTATTCATAACATATCGACAAAAAAGTTCAATATAAATTTGAGCGGGAGGACCAGGAGGTATTGGCATACCCTCCCATTCCTTCGTGCAATATCCGCACGTTCGAGCCATTGGCGTTCATCACGCAGAGTCGGTTCCTGCCGTTCTTTATCGACGCGAAGGCGATATACCTGCCGTCGGGCGACCAGGAAGGCGATTCGTTTCTACCTCCTTCCGTGGTGAGCTGGGCAAGATTTCCCCCGTCCTCGTCAATAGAGAGGATCTGAAAGGAGCCATTGACCATTCCCTCAAAGGCGATCCGCTTCCCTTTCGGCGACCAGGAAGGCGATGTGTTGTAGTTGCCCTGATAGGTCAGACGCCTTTGATTATCGCCGTCGGCATCCATGACGTAAATCTGGGGTGAACCGGCACGGTCGGAGACAAAGGCAATCCTTTTGCCGTCCGGCGACCAGGTGGGAGAGATATTGATGGAGTAATTGTGCGTCAGGCGTCTTGCTTTCCCCTCTCTGAAATCCATCACGTAGATCTCCTGGTGGCCGTCCTTGCTCAGGGTCATGAGGATCTTCGTCCCGTCCGGCGACCAGGGAGCCGCAAGGTTGAGGCCGCTGAAGCCGGATATCTTCCTCGCCCTTCCGCTGGACATATCCATGATAAAGAGATCGGGATTCCCGTCCCGGTATGAGGTAAAGGTTATTTCCCTGCTGTCCGGCGACCAGCGGGGGAGAAGCGTCAGGGATCTAAAGTTCGTAATCCTCGTGAGCTCGGAACCGTCGAAATTTATGGCATAGATCTCCGAAATCTGCCCCTTTTTGCCCGCAAAGGCAATCCGCGTATCAAAGACACCTTTTTCTCCCGTCAGCTGCAGAAGAACCTCGCTGGCAAACTTGAGCACCATGTCCTTTCTGTCGCTCACCTTGCCCGTGTACTTTTTCCCCGAGATGAGCTTTCCCTGGATGACGTCAAAGAGACGGAATTCAGCGACAAGTTCCTTCCCGTTCACTTGGAAGCCTCCTTTGATCAGAGACTCGGCGCCGATGCCGGTCCAGTCGGAAAACCGGATACTGTCCGTGGTTATCCCCGCCTGGTTGGGGTCCTCTAGAAAGGCGTTCCTCTGAATGATGGTGAAAAACCCCGTCACCTGAAGGGCCTTGCCCAGCGCGTCGGGGAACCACGTCCCGAGCTTATCCTTGTCTGGATTTTTCCCAAGATTCTTGAAATCAGCGATGGCAAGGGGAAATTTCTGAATGGTCGGCGAATCTATGTCGATGTAAACCCGGCCGTGGGACGGGGCGGTCACGCCGAAAACAAGAAAAAAAGCAATAACGAAGACGATTTTTTTTGTCACTCGAACCCTGTCTTTATCTCAGCTTCCCAGCCTCCCAACTTCTCAACTTCTGTCCTTACCTGAACTGCGCCGTGTGAAACCGGATCCCCAGATCAACACTGCTTCCCCTGATGCTTTCAGGGATGGGCGGAAAGGGGCTTGCCTTTTGAATCGCCCGGACCGCGGACCGATCGAAGTATCGGTTCCCGGAGCTCCTCTCAATGCTCAGGGACGTCACACTTCCGGACCGGGACACGGTGACATCCACAATTGCTTCGAGATTTTTCGAGGGGAGAATTCCCTTGGGAAGGGCCCACTCCGCCTTGATGCGCGACCAGATGGCCTCGTAATAAGCATGGACCGCCTGGTTCGTCTCCACGACGCCCTGTCTGGCCGCAGGAGCCTGTTGTGAGGATGACTCGGCCACCTTTTTTCTCACCCTTTCGATGGCCTTTTCCACTTCCTCACGGCCGCTCTCTTTCCTGACCGGGGCAAGCCGCCGGATGGGCACCTCGGACGTTTTCTTCAGGGCCGTGGCATGCTCTCTGGCGCTGATGGTGGCCACCTCTTTTGTCATGGTGGTGGTCGCTGCCCTTTCCAGATATCCCGACGGGAGACTCACGAGATCAACGGTATAGACGGGACCGAAGGTCCACTTTCGCGTGGGGAAGGAAGGCGATAAAAAGAGGATGCTCAAAACAAGGGCGTGAAGGACCAGAGAAAGAAGAACCATCCTGTTGATGCTC
>Ga0208046_1000328_pt1 | contig 10395 bp, 7 predicted proteins | sample PL_2010_300m_FD_184161 | JGI IMG/M metagenome (GOLD analysis project Ga0208046, IMG submission 184161) | Freshwater microbial communities from Powell Lake, British Columbia, Canada to study Microbial Dark Matter (Phase II) - PL_2010_300m... | ecosystem: Environmental > Aquatic > Freshwater > Lake... | reverse complement strand
GACGATATCCTTGGCATCATAGAGAAATAATAAATTGATCATATAGAAGGAGGATACAGTAAATGGGAGCTAAGATACTTAAGTACGATGAAGAGGCGAGAAAATCGATTCTCAAGGGTGTCAATACGTTGGCTGACGCGGTAAAGATCACTCTCGGTCCCAAAGGAAGGAATGTGATTCTAGACCGGAGCTACGGCGCACCTACTGTCACCAAGGACGGCGTGACCGTCGCCAAGGAGATCGAACTGGAAGACAAATTCGAGAACATGGGCGCCCAGATGGTGAAGGAAGTTGCCAGCAAGACGAGCGACGTCGCCGGCGACGGAACCACCACCGCCACCATCCTGGCCCAGGCGATCTTCCGCGAAGGCGCCAAGAGTGTGGCCGCCGGGAGCAATCCGATGGACGTGAAACGCGGGATCGACAAGGCCGTCGAAGTGGTCGTGAAGGAGCTCAAGAAGATGAGCAAACCGACCAAGGACGCCAAGGAGATCGCCCAGGTCGGCACCATCTCCGCCAACAACGACGTGACCATCGGCGGGATCATCGCGGAGGCGATGGAGAAGGTCGGCAAGGAAGGCGTCATCACCGTGGAAGAGGCCAAAGGGCTGGAGACCGAACTGGAGATCGTCGAAGGGATGCAGTTTGACCGTGGCTACCTTTCTCCGTATTTCGTGACCAATGCGGAAAAGATGGAAGTAGAACTTGAAGACTGTCTCATCCTCATCAATGAGAAGAAGATCAGCAACATGAAGGACCTCCTTCCCATTTTGGAGCAGATTGCCAAGATGGGCAAACCTCTCCTCATCATTTCCGAGGACATCGAAGGCGAAGCGCTGGCCACCCTCGTGGTCAACAAAATCCGCGGCACGCTCCATGTGGCCGCCGTCAAGGCCCCGGGCTTCGGCGACAGAAGAAAGGCCATGCTGGAAGACATCGCCATCCTCACGGGCGGCAAGATGATCTCCGAGGAAATGGGTTACAAACTTGAGAACACGAAGATCGAAGATCTCGGCCGCGCCAAGCGGATCATCATCGATAAGGACAACACGACGATCATCGACGGGGCCGGCGACCGCGCTTCCCTCCAGGGCCGGGTAAAGCAGATCCGCGCCCAGGTCGATGAGACCACCTCCGATTACGACCGCGAAAAGCTCCAGGAGAGACTGGCAAAGCTGGTCGGCGGCGTGGCGGTGATCAAGGTCGGTGCCGCGACCGAAACGGAGATGAAGGAAAAGAAGGCGCGCGTCGAGGATGCCCTCAATGCGACCCGTGCAGCCGTGGAAGAGGGGATTGTCCCCGGCGGCGGCGTGGCTTACCTTAGGACGCTTCCCGCGCTGGACAAGATGAAACTGGAAGGCGACGAGGAAGTCGGCATCCGGATCGTGAAGAAGGCCCTCGAAGAGCCGATCAAGATGATCGCGAACAACGCCGGTGTCGAGGGCAGCATTGTGGTGGAGAAGGTCAAGGAGAAGAAGGGCGCCTATGGCTTCAACGCCCAGACCGATAAGTATGAAGACATGATCGCCGCCGGCGTCATCGATCCGACCAAGGTGACCCGATTTGCCCTGCAGAATGCGGCGAGCGTCGCCTCGCTCATGCTGACGACCCAGTGCATGGTTGCCGACAAGCCGAAGGATGAACCGGCGATGCCGGGCATGCCTCCGGGCGGCGGCGGATACCCCGGCATGGGGATGTAATTCCCGGCAAAAATGATTGAATAAAAGGCCCCCGTTGCTTTTCAAGCAACGGGGGCCTTTGTCTTAATTGGGAAGGACAACGGTTCAATTTTCCGGATCAATCCGTTTCCGGACACGTCGGGATATATTCCGGTACCGAAAATAACAGAAGTCACAAAATTCTTGACAATGTCTTTCTTCTAAGATAAAAACGCTCCGCATGAATGAACGTTCACTCTTTTACGGGCGGGAGTTGAATCATGAAAACCTCAGACAAACGCGCAGATGTTATGAAAGCGGCCCTGGAACTCATCTCTGAACGGGGTTTTCATCGCGCCCCGATGGCCGAGATCGCCGAAAAGGCGGGTGTGGCCGCCGGAACGATCTACCGTTATTTCGAGAACAAGGACGTACTGATCAGCGAGTTGCATCGAGAATTGGAAGAGAAGATCAGCGCGACGCTTCGGGAAGGCTACCCTGTCGAACGGCCCCTCCGGGAAAGATTTCTCTACCTGATCCGGGAACTTTTTCGGTATTTTATAACGAATCCTCCTCATTTCCGTTACATGGAGCAGTACTTCAACTCTCCGTATGGAATCTCCATGCACAGGGACAGGCTTTTGGGCAAGTCCGGCAACCACGATATCCTGATGGATATTTTTGAGCAGGGGATTGAGCAGCAGGTTCTCAAAGAGCTTCCGAAGGCCGTGCTGTTTTCCCTGGCCTTCAGTCCCATGATCATCTTGATGCGTGACCATATCCTCGGCTTCGTCATCCTGGACGATCCCCTGATCAAGCAAATCACGGAAGCCTGCTGGGACACCATCAAAAGGTGATGCCCATGTTTTATGGGGGGAATCGGGTTTTTTCCCTATAATAATGATCGTTCATTCATTATGATTTTGAAGTTATTTTCACCGTGTTTTACCCACAATCAAAACGTCATCATCCGGACGTGATGGTGATGGGTCGCCAAATTTGAAATGACAGAGGTGTCACATGCAGATTTATGACAGGGCCAAACGAATCGCCGCCGGGGGTGTTCTCACCGGGATCTTGATCGTGGGCGGTTGCGGACAGACCACCACAGGCGGACCCCCGCAGGGGGGACCTCCGGAAGTCGCCGTCGTGACGATACAATCGAAGCGGTTGGTGATCACGACTGAATTGGCTGGGCGGACGTCCGCCAATTTGGTCGCTGAAGTGCGTCCTCAGGTGGGAGGCATCATCCTGAAGCGCCTGTTTGCGGAAGGCGCCGATGTGAAGACCGGCCAGGTGCTCTATCAAATCGATCCGGCCCTCTTCCAGGCAGCCATGGACAATGCCGCGGCCAACTTGGTCGTCACGCAGAAAAACGCCGACCGTGCGCAAGCGGCGCTACAGGCGAGCCTCGCCAATGTGACCCGGCAGCGGGCCACCCTCGACCTCGCCCGGACCAACGGTGAGCGGTTCGATGAGGCCTTCAAGGAAAGGGCCGTCTCGGCCAGCCAGCGCGACCAGGCTGTTACCGAGGCCAAAGTGGCCGGGACGGCCCTGCAGGCCGCCGAAGCACAGGCCGAGAGCGACCGAAAAGCAATCGCCGCGGCGGAGGCTGCCATCCAGCAGGCGGAGGCGGCGCTCAAGACGGCCCGCATCAACCTGGGATACACCGCCATCACCGCCCCGATCTCGGGCCGCATCGGCCGATCCAGCGTTACGGTTGGCGCCCTGGTGACGGCCTATCAGCCCGCGGCCCTGGCGACCATTCAACAACTGGATCCCATGTACGTGGATGTGCCCCAATCCACGACCGAACTGCTGCGATTGCGGGGCCGCCTGGAGGACGGCCGTCTCGGTCACAACAGACAGGTCCGGAACAAGGTCCGGCTCCTCCTGGAAGACGACAACAGATATCCCTGGGAAGGGGAGCTCCAATTCCGTGACGTCACCGTCGATCCGACGACCGGATCGGTCATCCTGCGGGTCGTCTTTCCCAATCCGAAGGGCTATCTGCTGCCGGGCATGTTCGTCCGGACGGTGGTGGAAGAAGGCGTCAATCAGAAGGCGATCCTGGTTCCTCAGCAGGCCGTTTCCCGCGACCCGAAGGGGAATCCCACAGCGCTGATCGTGGACGCCGAGGGCAAGGTCCAGCAGCGGATGCTCACGCTCGATCGCGCCATCGGCGATGCATGGCTTGTTTCTTCGGGTCTGGCGCTTGGAGATCGGGTGATTGTCGAGGGGATGCAAAAGGTGAGACCCGGCGCTTCCGTGAAGGTCGTTCCCTTTGAAAAGGGCGGCGAAAAAAATGGCGGGGGAAATAAAAAAGAGGCCCCGCCGTCTGCAAAACTGAACTGACGGAGGCTCGTGATGTTATCGAAATTCTTCCTGGATCGTCCGGTTTTCGCGTGGGTCATCGCGATCATCATCATGGCGGCGGGATGCCTGGCGATCTACAACCTGCCCATATCCCAGTATCCTCCCATCGCCCCGCCGTCCATCGCCATCAGCGCCTTCTACCCGGGGGCTTCGGCGGAGACAGTCGAAAACAGCGTCACCCAGATCATCGAGCAGAAGATGACCGGCTTCGACAGGATGCTGTATATGTCCGCCACCAGCGATTCCGCCGGAGGTTCCCGTCTCGAGTTGACCTTTGCCCCGGGGACCGATCCCGATCTGGCCTGGTCCCAGGTGCAGAACAAACTCCAACTTGCGCTGACGAGCCTCCCCGATGTGGTCAAAAACCAGGGGGTCACGGTCAGCAAATCCAGCCGGAACTATCTGATGATCGTGGGTCTGATCTCGGAAGACGACAGTCTGGACGGCGACGACCTGCGGGACTATGCCCGGTCCAGCCTGGAGAAAATCCTCGCGCGGGTGCCGGGTGTGGGCGAGGTGGAAATCTTCGGTTCCGGGTATGCCATGCGCGTCTGGCTCAATCCCGACAAACTGACGGATTTCCACCTGACCTTCGATGAGGTGCTTGCGGCGCTCAAGGCCTACAACGTGGAAGTTTCCGCCGGTCAGTTCGGCGGCGCCCCGGCGATTAAAGGCCAGCGGTTGAATGCCTCGATCGTCGTCCAGAACATGCTCAAAACCCCTGAAGAGTTTGCCGCCATTCCCATCCGGATCAATCCGGACGGTTCCACCGTGCGGATCAAGGATGTCGGCCGGACGGAATTGGGCACCGAGGCCTACGATATCCAGGCTTTTTACAACGGCAAACCCGCCGCGGGCCTCGCCATCCGGCAGGCCGCCGGCGCCAACGCGCTGGATACGGCCGATGCCGTCAAGGCGAAAATGAAGGAAATGGGCCGGTACTTCCCCGCCGGGATGAAGGTCGTCTATCCCTTTGACACCACCCCCTTCATCAAAGTTGCCATCACGGAGGTGGTAAAGACCCTGCTGGAGGCTGTCCTGCTGGTCTTTTTGGTCATGTGGCTTTTCCTGGGGACCATCCGGGCAACGCTGATTCCGACCATCGCCGTTCCGGTGGTGATTTTGGGGACCTTTGCGATGTTGGGGTTTTTCGGGTTTTCCATCAACATGCTGACGATGTTCGCCATGGTGCTGGCCATCGGCCTTTTGGTGGACGACGCCATCGTCGTTGTGGAGAACGTGGAGCGGATCATGGCCGAGGAGGGCCTTCCGCCCCGAGAAGCCACGGCGAAGTCTATGGAGCAGATCACCAGCGCCCTGATCGGCATCGGGCTGGTGCTCTCCGCGGTGTTCGGCCCCATGGCCTTTTTCCCCGGCTCCACCGGCGTCATCTATCGCCAGTTTTCCATTACGATCATTGTTTCCATGCTGCTGTCGGTGGTCGCGGCCTTGATCCTGACGCCTGTTCTTTGCGCGTCGCTTCTCAAGCCGGTGGCGGCGGGGCACGAACCGGCGGAAAACGCGATCTTTTTCCTGCGCCCGTTTTTCCGATGGTTCGATCGCACTTTCTTTCGCATCAGGGATCGGTATGTACGGCTGGTCGGTCATTCCCTTTCCAGAAAACGCCGTTATCTGGTTATTTTCCTCTTGATTGTGGCGGTCATGGGGGTCCTGTACCTTCGCATGCCCACCGCCTACCTCCCCGATGAAGACCAGGGAATACTGCTTGCCCAGGTGATCATGCCCAAAGGCGCCACGCTGGAGCAGACCGGGAAGGTCACCGAACAGGTCCAGCGCTATTTCCAGGAGAATGAAAAAGAGGCGGTGGAATCCTGCATGACCCTTTCGGGAATGGGCTTTTCCGGGAGGGGACAGAACAACGGCATGGTGTTCGTCAAGTTGAAAGACTGGAAGCTCCGCAACCGGGGTGACCTGAAGGCAAAAGCCATTGCCGGAAGGGCGATGATGGCCCTTTCGGGTATCCGAAGCGCCCTGGTGTTTGCCTTCCCGCCACCGGCCGTCGTCGAGCTGGGCATGGCCAAGGGGTTCGACTTTCAGTTGCTGGACCGGGGCGGTCTCGGACACGAGGCCCTGATGGAGGCCCAGTACCAGTTGCTGGGCATAGTGGCAAAGGACCCGAGATTGACCGCCGTGCGGCCCAACAGCATGGAAGATGTGTCGGAATACCGGATCGACGTGGATCGGGAAAAGGCCGGCGCCCTGGGGGTTCCCATTTCTTCCATACACCGAACGATCTCGGCGGCCTTCGGCAGCGCCTATGCCAACGACTTCATCCAGGGCGGGCGGATCAAGCGGGTGTTCGTCCAGGCGGATGCCCCCTACCGCATGCTGCCCAAGGATCTGGAAAAACTCTATATCCGCAACACGACGGGCAAAATGGTTCCCTTTTCCTCCTTCGCCTCCGGCCGCTGGACCTCCGGTCCTCCCAAGCTGGACCGCTTCAACGGATTCCCTTCCATCAACATCTGGGGAGAGCCGGCGCCGGGGAGAAGCTCGGGAGAGGCCATGCAGGCCATGGAAGAGGCGGTTCAAAAGTTGCCCAAAGGGATTGGTTTTGATTGGACCGGCCTTTCCTACCAGGAGCGGATGGCAAGTTCCCAGGCGCCCCTGCTGTACGCATTTTCCATTTTCGTGATCTTCCTCTGCCTGGCGGCGCTCTACGAGAGTTGGCCCATTCCCGTCTCGATCCTGCTCGTCCTCCCTCTCGGGGTGATCGGCGGCGTCATCGCTTCGAGCATGCGAGGGCTGGCCAATGATGTCTATTTCCAGATCGGGCTGTTGACGATCCTCGGTCTGACCACCAAGAACGCCATCCTGATCGTCCAGTTCGCCAAGATGCGGGTGGAAGAAGGGATGGGGTTGATCGAGGCCACGCTGGAGGGGGCGAAACTGCGGTTTCGTCCGATCATCATGACCTCTCTGGCTTTCGGTTTCGGTGTGCTGCCCCTTGCCGTGACCACCGGCGCCGGGGCGGGGGCCCAAAATGCCATCGGCACCGGTGTGTTGGGAGGGATGCTATCCGCCACCGTCCTGGTGGTTGTTTTTGCACCCCTCTTCTATGTACTGATCGAAAAGTTCTTCGGAAAAAGCGTACGGCGTAAAGCCACCAAGATAGAGAATTCCAATCCGTCAGAGGAGCGATGACATGAACAGAAACCCATTTCTTCTTTTTGGCGTGATCGTCACCCTTCTGGGGGGGTGTACGCTGGCCCCCCAATATTCGAAACCTGTCTCTCCCGTTCCCTCCGACTGGCCGACGGGTGCAGCCTACCAGGACACGAAAACAACCGCGTCCGTTCCGGCAGCAGCGGACTTGCCCTGGCGTGAGTTTTTCACCGACGGACGCCTTCAGGAACTCATCGGGATGGCTCTGAACAACAACCGGGACCTGCGCCTGGCGGTCCTGAACGTGGAGAGGGCGCGGGCCTATTACGGCGTTCAGCGGGCCGAATTGTGGCCGTCGGTCAATGCGGCCGGGAGCGGAAGCCGGGAGCGCGTGCCGGCCGATCTTTCGAACACCGGGAGCGCCAGGACCAATGAGCGTTACGACGTCAAACTCGGCGTCAGCTCCTGGGAAATCGACTTTTTCGGCCGCATCCAAAGTCTTAAGGATAAGGCACTGGAGGAATATCTTGCTACGGATCAGGCCCGCCGCAGCGCCCAGATCCTTCTGATCTCCTCCATAGCCAATGCGTACCTCGCCCTGGCGGCGGACCGAGAAATCCTCAAGCTGGCGGCTGACACCCTCCGGACCCGGGAGGATGCCTACCGATTGATCCGGAAGCGGTTTGACCTTGGACTGGCATCCGAACTGGACCTGAGACAGGCACAGAGCCAGGCGGATGCGGCCAGGGGAGACGCCGCCCGCAGTACGCAACTGACGGCGCAAGATGAAAACGCCCTGAGCCTTCTGGTCGGATCTCCCGTGCCATCGGCACTCCTGCCGGCGGATCTGGGAAGCGTGAGCCCCCCCAGGGAAATCTCCGCGGGGCTCTCTTCGGAACTGCTCTTGCACCGGCCGGATGTGCTGGCGGCGGAACACCGGCTCAGGGCGGCCAACGCCAATATCGGCGCCGCCCGCGCGGCCTTCTTCCCCCGCATCTCCCTGACGGCGGCCCTCGGAACCGCCAGCGCCGATCTGTCCGGTCTCTTCAAAGGCGGCTCGGGAACGTGGAGCTTCTTACCCGTAATCGCAATGCCGATTTTCGACGCCCGAACCTGGTCGGCCTACGATGTCACAAAAGTGGATAGGGAAATCACCGTGGCCCAATACGAGAAGGCGATTCAGACAGCCTTCCGGGAAGTGGCCGACGCCCTTGCCGTGCAGGGGACGGTGAACCGGCAGATCGCGGCGCAGCAATCGCTGGTTGACGCCGTCGCGGAAACCTATCGCCTGTTCCTTGTGCGTTATAACAGGGGAATCGACGGCTACCTGGGCGTCCTCGATGCGCAGCGTTCCCTCTATGGTGTGCAACAGGGCCTTGTCGCCCTCCATCTTGCCCGGGTCGCCAATCTGGTCGCGCTCTACAAGGTGCTGGGGGGAGGTGCGTAAGGAAGGCGGGCAAACGGAGAATGGGAACCATTCCGAAGGATGCCGTGCAATGAAACCAAAATCGATCCCTGCGATTGCTCTGATCCTCATCCTTGCCCTTCTTTGCCTGCCACGGCTATCCGTTGCCGGGGACGAAAAGGCGCGGAGGTCGGACACCCTGACCCCCTACCTGGAAAACGATCTCTTCGCCTTCGACCACAATGACCGCTATTACACCCATGGGACGAAGATCTCCTGGGTATCCCAGGATCTTTCGAACTATCGCGATATTGCGGCGGTGCCGTCATGGATGCATCGGTTCATGGAACGGATGCCATTCGTCAACGATCCCGGAGATCAGCGCTCGGTTTCCGTCTCATTGGGACAGAACATCTACACCCCGGAAGACAAGGAGCGGCGCGACCTGATCCTGGACGACCGGCCCTATGCCGGGATCATCTACCTGGGGCTGGGGCTCCACAGCAAAAACAGGCGTCAAATAGACACCCTTGAATTCGATCTTGGCATCGTCGGACGCCATTCCTATGCCGAGGACTGCCGAAGGGGGATCCACAACTGGATAGATTCAACCGATCCCAAGGGCTGGTCGAACCAGCTCCACGACGAGCCCGTGCTGAACGTTTATTTCGAGCGCAAGTGGCGGGCGCTGCAAACCAGAAGTCCGGAAGGTTTCGGATTCGACTGCATTCCTCACCTCGGTGTTGCCGTGGGCAAATGCCTACACCGGAGTCAATCTGGGCGGCCAGGTGCGTTTTGGCTGGAACATCCCGAACGATTTTGGAACGTATCTGATCCGGCCGGGATCGGACAGCAGCGCCCCCGTGGATGATGCAGACCCTCGTTTCTTCAGCCCGTTTCATCGTTTCGGCATCCACCTCTTCTTTGCCGTCGATGGGAACGCCGTAGCCCGGAACATCTTGCTTGACGGGAACACCTTCCGGGAAAGCCACAGCGTTGACAAGAAGCCGTTCGTCGCCGATTTGATCGGCGGCATCGGAATGATCATTCACCGCTGCAAGATCACCTATTCCTACGTTCACCGGACAAAGGAGTTCGAAACCCAGAAGGATGAACAGGATTTCGGGGCAATCGCCGTGTCGTTCACGTTTTAAACTCAGGGAAAGGAAGTTCAATCGATGCGGATGCAAGCGAATCCCCTTCCAAGAAGGTAAGTAGGAAAATAGCCCCCCGTCCCCAGGACGGGGGGCTATTTATTTAACTCTGTCCGACATTTTTCATTTATCCAGTAGATTTCTGATGATAATCGTGATAGCAAGCGGGCAGAATTATAGGCGATAAATAAAGTGCTACCCCTTGTAACCCATTGGAGGGAGATATGCGCTGGCAGTCAAGACCCCGTTTCTTACACAAAAAGAGCGGGGTTTTGTGTTCAAAGCAGACCAGCGATGTATAAACCAAACAATCGGGAGAGAATAAGGCAGTGATGAACAAGGTCAACGGTGCCACCACCCTCAACCAACTTGAATCCCATCTCTGGGAGGCTGCGAACATCCTGCGCGGCCCGGTGGATGCCGCCGACTTCAAGACCTACGTCTTTCCCCTCCTCTTCTTCAAGCGCATCTCGGATGTCTATGACGAGGAATATACGGCGGCGCTGGCAGAATCGGGCGGCGACGAGGAGTACGCCCAATTCCCGCAGAACTACCGCTTTCAGATTCCGCAAGGATGCCACTGGAATGATGTGCGTGCAGTTGCTGCCAACGTCGGCCAAATCCTGCAAAAGGCCATGCGCGGAATCGAGAAGGCGAACCCCGAGACCCTCTACGG
>Ga0208046_1000327_pt1 | contig 10411 bp, 6 predicted proteins | sample PL_2010_300m_FD_184161 | JGI IMG/M metagenome (GOLD analysis project Ga0208046, IMG submission 184161) | Freshwater microbial communities from Powell Lake, British Columbia, Canada to study Microbial Dark Matter (Phase II) - PL_2010_300m... | ecosystem: Environmental > Aquatic > Freshwater > Lake... | reverse complement strand
GAGTAGGTGCCGAACCTGCTCCTTTTCCGCCAGAAGGTCCGCCAGAGAGGCGGCGACGACGCCCTGGAGAAGCTTATCCTCGGCCGTCTCGTTTTCCTCGCGATCATCTTCGGAAATCTCGTCATCGGCCGTTTTCGCGTCCAAGACATCGTCTTCCCAGCGAAGGCGTTGTTGACGGGTAACGAGCTGTTCCGGGGTCATCTTGCCGTCCTGTATGTCCTCGATGAGCCTGTTTAATTTCTCGATGCGCCTTTCAAAAGACCGCAGGAGTGCATAGGTCGAACTTGCCAGCCGACGCTGGAAAACACTCATGGCCAGCCGTGCTGCCTCGCGATTCAGAATTTTGGCCTTGTTATAGACGTAGCGCAGGTAGTCCGTCGTCTCGTCATATAGTTTCTGTTCACTGACTTCCCCTTGACTTAAATTGTAGCCCAGGGTGTCGGAAATCCGCTTTGGATAGAGGGGACGGCCGTCGGGATAGACCATTTCCTCTTTTGTCCGCCGGATGAAATGGGATTGACGTTGATCCGCCGGATATTCTCCGAAGGCATCCATCGTGGCGAGTACTTCGGGTTCCAACAGCCGCCAGAGGGCGTAATAGGGATAATCCTTGCCCATATGCGGCGTGGCCGTGAGCAGCAAGATGTGGTGGGCGCTCCAGTCCAGTTGCCAACGCCTGTCGTTGCCTTTTACACCTGCCAAGGCTTCTGCCAGACCGTAGCGTTCGGTCTTCCGAATGCGGAGGTCCGGGCCGCGGTCCGCCGCCAGTTTGTGCGCCTCGTCGAAAATTACAAGATCGTAAGGGGCGACGCGCGGATCTTTCAGGCAGGAAAAAACGCGCGGACTGACCAAGGTATCGATGCTGATGATGACGTGATCGCCGATCTCGCCGATGAAGGGATTCTCATGACGGGTATCACTGCCGCTGACGATGCGGAAGGGGAGGCTAAAAAGTTTCAAAAGTTCGCGATGCCAGTTTCCGACCAAGCCGGCGGGCGGAACGATCAAGATGCGTTTCAGGAGGCGCCGGGAAAGCATTTCGCGAATGTAAAGGCCGGCCATGATGGTTTTTCCCGCGCCCGCATCGTCGGCCAATAAAAAACGAAGCCGCGCCTGCTTGATCATATGGTCATAGACGGCGATGTGCTGGTGGGGAAGGGGGTCGATGCTGGAGATTTCCGTGGCGAAGGTGGGATTCATCAGGTGGCCGAAGGATAGCCTCTCGCCTTCAGCCAGGATTTTAACGATTTCCGGTCGTGCCGTGAAATCGAGAATCGCCGGCGGAGGCTTCTCGTCTTTTGGGCCGTAGGGGGCCGCTTCTTCCTTCAGGGTCATCTCCAATTGGCGGAGCTGGTTCCAGGAGAGCTGCGAGGGCTTTGTCTGGCCGTTTTCCCAGCGGTTGACGGTGGCAAAGGAAACTCCCAGTGCTTTGGCTAAAGATTGCTGGGTGAGACCGAGATCGGCCCGAAGCCGCTTGATATGCTCGGGATAATCGTCACTGGGTTGGAACCCTATGGAGTAGTAGTCGGTCATCACCAAAGCGTTTTATTTTTCCCATCGTGTATTACTGCAATTGCAATATAACACATGTTATATTGATTGTCAATTCCGAAGATATTCCGAATGTTCTGATGTATTTTTCCGAGGGCGGTGATCTTGAGTACGCAGTTTTTCCGAAGCCGTCAGAGCTTCCTGATCCGGGCCAGGGCGGCCCGTTTCTGTTTGGACAGACGGTGAGAAGGGCCCTTTTTTTTTGCGCCGCTCCGCTCCTCATCGTCATCTTCTGCGCCAGGTTCATCCGCGGGGAAATCCCCTGCAGCGATCCGGTCGAGCCGCGCGGCGAATTCGGGGGAGGCGATGGCGGTCTTTCCCCGCCGCTCGGCGAAGGTGGCGATCTCCCGGTCGGAGGTGACCACGAGGATCTCCTCGCTTCCCGTCTTGAGGATCCGCTTGATCACCTCGTCGGCCTTCTCCCCCAGTCGGGAATAGATGATCTCCACGCCCCCCGCAAGGTCGCGCTCCTCTTTCGGCGAGCCCCCCTGCCAACCGTCGAAGACAACGGTGATCCGATGACCTCTCGCCTTTCGGTAGCGGGCCAGGTTCAGGACGAGGGCGCGGCGGCCCTCTTCGAGGCTGTGCCGCTCGTACCGTCTCAGGGCGTCGGATTGACGAATCAGATTGTAGCCGTCCACGATGATGTGCATGGCATGTCGCTCCGCGGTCGAGCTCCTTTTGGCAGGAAGTCGTTGTCACCGGGGGGGGAATGTGTTATAAGCCTTTCCTGCCGTGCGTCCGACCTGGGTCCATCTTTCGAATCACTATACCAGACCATGTGTTGATTGAACATCTGAAAGACAGGCTGAAGAATGAAAATCTCTTGAATAGCCGCGCTGCCATGAAGGAGGGAACGAACCATGGATTTTGAATTGACTGAAGAACTCAAGATGTTGCAGGACATGGCGTACCGCTTCGCCAGGGCCAATTTCACTTCCCTGTCGCAGGAGTGCGACGATCAGGAGAAGTACACGGCGGAGATCCGGAAGAAGGCGGCGGCCCAGGGTCTCGTCGGCGCCTGGGTTCCCGAAGAGTACGGCGGCGCCGGGGCGGGCTGCCTGGGGAACGCCATCATCACCGAAGAGTTCTCCAAGGTGGACATGGGGATCGGTCTCAACGTCACGGCTGCGAGCTTCGGCTGCGAGGCGATCCTGGATTATGGGACCGAGGAACAGAAGAGGGCTTATCTTCCGCCCGTCTGCGCGGGCGAACAGGTGAGCGCCGGGGCCTTCACGGAGCCCAACGCCGGGACCGACGTCGCCGGTTACAAAACGCGCGCCGTCAAGGACGGGAGCGATTATGTGATCACCGGCAACAAGATGTTCATCACCAACGGCACGGTCTGCAATTTCATGGTGACGGCCTGCATCACGAATCCCGGGGAGAAGAAGCATAACAGCTTCAGCCTCATCATCGTTCCCGCGGATGCGAAGGGGGTCACCCGGAACAAGATCCATGGAAAGTTAGGGATCCGCGCCAGCGACACGGCGGAGATCGCCCTGGAGGACGTCCGGGTTCCCCAGGCCAACCTGATCGGGAAGGAGGGGCAAGGTTTCCGCGAGCTCATGCACTTCTTCGACACGACCCGCGTCATGGTCGCCGCCCAGGCGCTGGGCCTCTCCGAGGCCTGCCTGGAGACGAGCGTCCGGTACGTCAAGGAGCGGACGGCCTTCGGACAGCCGCTGGGCGCCTACCAGCTCACCCAGATGAAGCTCACCGAGATGGCGATCCGGATCGAGGCGCTTCGAGGTCTCGTCTACAAGGCGGCCTGGCTGATCGATGAGGGGCGGCCCGACTACACGCTGGCGGCGATGGCGAAATTCTTCGGCGGCCAGACCGCCGTCTTCTGCGCGAACTACGCCGTGGAGCTCCACGGAGGCTACGGCTACATCGAAGAGTACCCCGTCCAGAAATGGTACCGCGACGCCAAGATCCTCGAGCTCTACGAGGGGACGAAGGAGGCGGAGATCATGACGGTCGGGCGCACCCTCCAGGCCAGATAAGGGCCGGATCGCGCCGGGGATCGGATTCCTCCGCGCGCTGGACCTTTTTCGCGCTTCCGGTATCCGATCCCCGTCTGCTCAAGAAGACATATTTTGTGAAAAGGAAGGAGGCCGCTTGTGAAGACAAGAATCACCGAACTTTTCGGCATAGAGCACCCCATCGTTCTGTCCGGCATGAGCTGGATCAGCGTTCCCAAAATGGTGGCGGCCGTCTCCAATGCGGGCGGCCTGGGGATTCTGGCGACCGGCCCGCTGGACGCGGAACAGACCCGGGCTGCGGTCCGGGAGATCCGCCGCCTGACCGGCAAGCCCTTCGGGGCCAACGTCTCCCTGATGTTCCCCGGGGCGGCCGAGAACGGAAAGGTTCTGCTGGAGGAGAAGGTCCCGGTGATCAACTTCGCCCTCGGCAAGGGAGACTGGCTGGTGAAGGCGGCCCACGAGTACGGCGGGAAGGTGATCGCCACCGTGGTCAACGAACGCCATGCGAAACGCGCCCAGGATTACGGGGCGGACGGGGTGATCGCGACCGGCCACGAAGCGGCCGCCCACGGCGAGGAGGTGACCTCCTTCGTCCTCATCCCCAGCTTGGCCGACGTTCTGGAGATTCCGGTGATCGCCGCCGGCGGCATCGCCGACGGAAGGGGACTGGCCGCGGCTCTGGCCCTCGGTGCGGAAGGGGTGGCGATGGGGAGCCGCTTCCTGACGACGAAGGAGAGCCCCCTCCATGCCCGTTTCAAGAAGCTCTCCCTCGAAAAGGGGGTCATGGACACCCTCTACTCGACCCGGTTCGACGGTATTCCCTGCCGGGTCATGAAGACCGACGCGGCGGTGCGGGCCGTCCGGCGCGGCCTGGACCTCCCGGCGGCCTTCTTCAATTCCCGCGAGATCGCGGCGCAGCTCCACGTACCTTACCTGAAGCTTTTCCTGGGCGTTCTCGCTTCCGGCTGGAAAAACGCCCGGCAGTTGGCCTATATGGCCAACGCCTTCAAGGCCATCCGCGTCGCCGCCGAGGAGGGCGATCTGGCGCGGGGCGTCCTCCCCGTGGGGCAGTCGACGGGCCTCATCCATGACGAGCCGACGGTGGCCGAAGTCATCGCCCGCATCGTCGCCGAGGCCGAGCAGATCATGGAGAGGCTTTCCAGACAGCTGACCTACCACCCCTTCGTCCACATCTCGTCGTCTTCATAGACCTTCTCGTCGTTCTGGGCGGCCTCCTCCGCGTCCGCCTCGATCAGCCTGCCGGGGTTGGGGTCTTTGAGGAGCTCCCGGTAGTACTCGTGCTGGATGAGGAGGTTCATCACCTCGTTGGTCCCAGTCCAGATCTGGATAAGGCGGGTGTCGCGGATCATCTTTTCGATCGGCAGGACGTTCGTGTAGCCGATGCCGCCGACGATCTGCATGGCGAGGTTGCAGATGCTCCAGGCCGCATCCGTCGCGAACTTCTTGGCCTCGCTGACGAGTCGCCGGGCGGTCGGGAGCCCCGCATCGACGCTCTTCCCCGCGGCGAGGGTCAGCGCCCGGGCGGCGTCGAGCTGGGTGATCGCGTCGGCGATTTTGAAGCTCACCCCTTCGAAGTTCCGGATCTTCTGGCCGAAGGCCTTTCGCCGGTCGGAATAACGGGCGGCGACCTCCAGGGCGGCGCGGGCCATCCCCAGGGAGCCGCCGGCCGAGGTGAGGCGCTCCGGGACCATCATCGTGTTGAAGATCGTCGCCCCCTCGTTCAGGCCGCCGATGAGGTTCTCCCGGGGGACCTCCACGTCCTTGAAGATCAGCCTTCCCGTCCCGCCGCCCCGCGTGCCGAGGAGCTTGTAGAGGTACTTCACCTCGACGCCCGGCCGGTCCTTCTCGATGAGGAGCAGGCTGATCCGCTCGTGGGGCTTTCCCGCGGGGTCGGTGTTGCAGTAAACGATGAAGAAATCCGCACCGTCGGCGGCGACGACGAAACGCTTCTGGCCCTTGACGATGAAATGGTCGCCCTTGAGCTCCGCCCGGGTCGTGGCGCCGAAGAAATCGGAGCCGCTCCGGGGCTCGGTGAGGGCCTCGGCGGAGATCAGGTTCCCCTTGAGCAGCGGCTTGAGGAACTTCTCCTTCTGTTCCTCGGTTCCGAAGGAGTGGAGGGCCTGGCCGACGATCGAGGGCATCGAGAAGGCGCAGCCGAGTGCCGTGCCGAGGACGCCTATTTCCTCGAGGGCGGCGATTTCGGCGCTCCAGGGGAGGCCGCGTCCGCCGTACTTTTTATCGAAACGCAGCCCTAACAGGTTGCGGTCTCCGAGGGCCTTGACGAACTCCCGCGGGTAGGTGATCTCGTCCCGGTCCATCTTCCGGATCAGATCGGACGACACCTCGTTCTTGACGAACTCCCGGATCTCCTGCTTCAAGGCCATCTCTTCCGGGGTCAGAAAAATGTCCTGCAGCATATCGCTATTCCTCCTTTTGATGAAAAATCGAGCGGAAAAGACCGAGAGACGCGCGAGAAAGACCCAGGCGTGTTCAGACGTTGATGGTGGTTGTCGCGAGGAGCGCCTTCATCGACGCGATCGTTTCCGTATAGTTGCCGCTGCCGAAGATCGAGGCGCCTGCGACGAATATGTCCGCCCCGGCGTCGGCGATGGCGCGGATGTTTTTCGGGGTCACGCCGCCGTCCGCCTCCAGAAGAACCTCCGGGGCGATCTCACGGATCATCCGTCCGGCCGCTGAGATCTTTGGCAGCATCCTCTCGATGAACTTCTGCCCCCCGAAGCCGGGGTTGACGGTCATGACGAGCAACAGATCGACATCGGGCAGGATCGGCTCCACCTGTGAGAGGGGCGTCGCCGGGTTGAGGGAGACCCCGGCCTTGAGACCCTTTTCGCGGATCATGCCGATCGTCCGGTGGAGATGGGCCGAGGCCTCGACATGGACGGTGATCCAATCCGCTCCCGCCTGGGCGAAGGCCTCGATGTAAAGTTCGGGATGTTCGATCATCAGGTGGACGTCGAAGGGGAGCCTTGTCGTTTTCCGGAGCGAGGCGACCAGCCCGGGCCCGATCGTCAGGTTGGGGACGAAATGGCCGTCCATGACGTCGATATGGATCATATCCGCCCCCGCCGCCTCGACGGCCGCGATCTCTTCGCCGAGACGGCTTCCGTCCGCCGACAGGATGGAGGGTGCGATCATTTTCATGGCTGAATCCGTGGTGGTTAGTGAAGTCTTCATACACCATCCCCGGGGGTGTGTCAACCAAGAGGAAATCGAGAGGAAATCGATCTTTCCCGCCGGCGCGGTCGGCCCTCACCCGTTCAAGTACTTCATGATCGCCGTGAACTGGCTCTTCCCGTCGAGCCCGGCCTCGGCAAGCACCATATGGGCCTGGCCGCTTCCCAGGTAGTGCCCCTTGCGGAAGGGGTGAAGCGTCATTTCCCGACCGCGGTCGGAACGGATCCAGCGATACATCGTCGGCAGGGTGAAGCCGGTGATGCCCATTGCCCGGTTCGCATGCGCTTCGGGAAAGATTTTTTCCTGCACCCGGCGCGGGAGCAGATCGAAGAGCTCGGCGCTGGCCACATAGTAGACGAACAAATCGGCCCTTTTCTTTTCCAGGCGAGGCAGCGCCTCCTCAATGAAGGCGTATGCCACTTCGCTTCCCTGGAGGACCACGACGCCGGCGTTTTTCTTTCCGGCCTTGCGGAGCAGATAGACGCCGTTGGAGGCGGCGTTTGCCGGCGGAAGCCCCAAGGCCTTCCGGTCGATCACCCTCTCCGTCGGGCGGGTGACGAAGGGGGCGATGATGGCGGGGCGCCTGTTCAGCGCCGCCGCCGTCAAGGGCCACAGCTCCTGCGGATCCCACGGCGTCAGGGTGACGATCGTCCCCCGCGGGAAGTTCTCCTGGAGAATCTGAAGCGGCTGCGGGTCCGCGTGGGTGGGTCCGTCCTCCCCGGTCTTGAGTCCCACATGGGCGCAGACGAGGATGATCGGCCGGTAGGGACCCTTCTCCAGTGCCTGGCGCGCCTGGTTCGCGATGGCGTGGAGGCGGGCGGCGATATGTCCGAGGGGCGCCAGGAAGGCGCCGTACGAAGAGCCGGCCCCGCTGTGGCGTCCGAAGGAGGCCAGTCCGGAAAGGATCGCCGTCATCGCGTCCTCGCAGATGCCTCCCGTCGCCAGAAGCCGGGATCCTGGGTTGGAGGCGGCGTTGTAATAACCGCCGGCAAATCCCTGCCCCGCGGTGATCAGGCTCGTCGAGCCGAGAAGATCTGCGGCCGCGACAAAGAGGGCGCCGTTGCCGGCCCTGTTGTAGTAGTTCAGGACGCGGCCGAACTCGGCGCGAAGCGTCGTGATTGTGCCGGGGGGCAACGTAAGCTCTTTCGGAGTCGTCCCGGCCGATCGCGAGGCGATCTCATAGACGGCGTCGATCCTGGGAGCGTTGTCGCGGGGTGTGCGGCGGCGCCGGTCGAGCCTCTCCCTCGCCGCATCGAGCTTCTCGACGATCATCGCCACGAGGGACCGGTTTCCCTCCATCGCCTTCCGGACGACATTCAGGGCCTCCCAGAAACATTCCTCAAGAACCCCGGCGTCGTTCCCATCCCGGCACCGCTGACGGCCTCCTTCGCAACGGGGCAGGGCGCCCTTCGCGGCGTCCATAAACGGTTTCAGCGTTGTGAAGAAACCGTCGGCGCAGAGCTTGTGCCCCGCCCCGTGGGAGCCCTTCCCCTCGATGCCGTACCGCCACCCCTTGATCGTCCGGTAGACGATGGCGGTGGGCTGGCCGTTGTCCATCTCCAGGGCTTTGCGCTGGGCGGCGAAGATCTGTTGCCAGTTCATTCCGTCGGGGACGGAGATCACGTTCCAGTCATGCAGGTAGGCCAGTTCCGCCGGCGTCCACTGGACGTAATCACCTGGGGTTGTTCCCTCCCGGCAGACGCGGCTGCTGTCGATCGAGACCTGATTCCAGTCGACGTGGAGAATCACATTCTTCAGCGAGGCGGTTCCCGCGGCGGCCAGTGCCTCGCTGACCCGGCCGGGAGTCATCCCGCCTTCCCCTTCGACGATATGCACCCGGGGTGCGTTGTCTCCGTAATAGTCAAGCGCCCCCAGGGCAAGCCCGATCGAACTCCCCATCCCCACCCCCGAGGCGCCCGTCGCGAGGCGGACGAAGGGGGTCGCCGGCGTGGGGTGGCCGTCCAGGACCTTGGCGTTGAATTTCTTCAGAAGGGGCGTCTTCGCGGTGGGGTTCCGGCGGAAGCCGAGGAGATCCTCCAGACGGAGTTGGAGACGCTCTTCCCCGGGCAGTCGTTCGGGTGCCGCGATCCGGAGGGCCTCGTTCCGCATCGCCCAGAGGGAATAGAGGCCCATGGTCTTGTGACCCGCCGAAAAAGAGATGATGTCCGCATCCTCCCGCTCCGGGCGGGAGATGTCATAATCCATGGAACCGAGGAGGAGAGCCGCCAGAAACCGACCGGCGGAGATCGACCCGCCCGGGTGGCCTGAGACCGGAACATAGTTGAAAAGCAGCGTGCACAGGCTGCGGTAGATCAGATCGAACTCTTCCAGGAGGTTGACCTGTTTTGCGGAGACAGGCGGTTTTTCCCCCTTCAACTCCTCCGTGACATCGACGTGCGTTCCCCTTCTGGGTCCGAGTGTAAATGCCATTGCATCCTCCTTTCCATGGAATCCGTTTTTTCTCGCCCGGCTGGGCGCCCATCATCGTCCGGGAAGAAAAACCTGTCAAGCAATAAAACAGAAAATAGTGCCGGCTACCTATTTTCCAATAATTCTTTTCATGGCGACATGTCTTCGTGAAGGACGCATTGGAGATTTTTGGGGCACCGTGCCGCCGCTTCATTCTCACTGGAAAATAGTAACCGTCGCCATTTTTGCCTTTTGCTTGCGACCCTCCGGAGGTCGTGGTATGGATGAGGCGAAAGACGAATCATCATCCGGGATGGGGTATTTCCTTGCTGTGGTCGGGACTTTACAACCTGTTGCTGTTGATTGCTGCGGTCTTGGCTGTCCCCTTCTACGGGGCGAGGATGCTCCTGACGGGCAAGTACCGCAAGAGCCTCGGCCCCAAGTTCGGACGCCTCGACCCGGACAACGCCTCCCGGATGACCGGATCGCCCCGGATCTGGGTCCATGCCGTGTCGGTCGGCGAGGTGACGGCGGCCGCCCCGATCGTGGCGGCGCTCCGCTCCCGGTTTCCCGGCGCCTGCCTGGTCCTCTCCACGAGCACGGAGACGGGGCAGGAGATGGCCCGGAAACTGGTCACCGAGGCGACCGCCCATATCTATTACCCCCTCGACATCCCCTGCGTCGTCCGTAAGGTTCTCGACCGGGTGCGCCCTGATATTTTCGTCCCTGTCGAGACGGAACTCTGGCCAAACTTCATTCGGATCTGCCGGGAGCGCGGGACGCGGATCGTGATGGCGAACGGCCGGATTTCACCCCGTTCCTTCAGCGGATACCGGGCCACCCGCTTCTTCTGGAAGGAGATCTTGGTGGCCCTCGATACGGCCGGCATGATCTCGGAGAAGGACGGGGAGAGGATGGCCGCCCTCGGGATGCCCGTCGAACGGATCCGTATTCTGGGAAACGCCAAGTACGATGGCCTTGCAGCCCGCGTCTCCCCCGAACTGGAGCGAGAGATCGGCGGCCGCCTGGGGATCGCGCCGGGGGAGGGGATCTTGGTGGCGGGGAGCACGCACGAGGGGGAGGAAACGGTGATCCTGGAGGTCTACCGGAGAATTCTCGAACGCCGGCCGGATTTCAAACTTATCCTGATTCCGCGTCACATCGAGCGGGGAGAGGCCGTCGCGGAGCTCATCCGCCAGGCCGGGTTTGCCGACTTCATCAAGGTGTCGGAGATCAATGCTGGACGCCGC
>Ga0208046_1000326_pt1 | contig 10414 bp, 10 predicted proteins | sample PL_2010_300m_FD_184161 | JGI IMG/M metagenome (GOLD analysis project Ga0208046, IMG submission 184161) | Freshwater microbial communities from Powell Lake, British Columbia, Canada to study Microbial Dark Matter (Phase II) - PL_2010_300m... | ecosystem: Environmental > Aquatic > Freshwater >... | reverse complement strand
AATCTGTACGCCGCGATCGCGGCAGGTATTTGCGCACTGTGGGGACCGAAGCACGGCGGCGCCAACCAGCACGTCATTGAGATGCTGGAAGATATTCAGCGCGAGGGCGGCGATGTCAGTAAAGTGATCGAACGCGCCAAAAACCCGCGCAGTCCGTTCCGGCTGATGGGCTTTGGTCACCGCGTGTACAAGTCCTACGACCCGCGTGCGAAAATTGCCAAAGAGCTCTGCAAAAAGGTGATTGCCGCAACACAAACGAATGATCCGTTGCTCGACATCGCTCAGGAGCTGGAAGCCAAAGCGCTGGCCGACCCCTACTTCCAGGAGCGGAATCTTTATCCTAACGTGGACTTTTACACCGGACTGACCTATCGCGAAATGGGCATACCGACCAATATGTTCACCGTTATGTTCGCCATCGGTCGTCTGCCGGGCTGGATTGCTCAGTGGCTGGAAATGAAAGACAACGAAACCCCGATCGCCCGTCCGCGTCAGATTTACACCGGCCCGAACCTGCGCAAAGTCATCCCGATAGCCAAACGCAAATAGTGGAATTTGAAACGTGATACCGACCGATAAACAGCCGGAAGAACTCCGCGAGAATAAAAAGGAACTGGAATTTCTGCAGGCCATCGCCCGGCGGCTTCCGGAGGATACGGACGTCATGCGCGTGCTGGGCGATCTTTACACCCGCACCGGCGCGTATGCCGATGGCTTGCGTGTGGACGAACGCCTCAGCCGCCTTTGCGCGGAAGATCCGGTAGTCTGGTACAACCTCGCCTGCAGTCTGGCGCTTTCAGACCGGCCCGACGATGCCTTTGATGCGCTCAACCGTGCAGTGGAGCTGGGCTATAATGACTACGACGGAATGAAAAAAGATCCCGATCTGGCATCGTTGCACGGCGATGCCCGTTTCGAGTCCATTCTGGAATGGATATACAGCGCTTTCGAACAGATGCCGGATTGCGAAGAGTTTTAACGGCAACCATATCAAAAGGGAGTGTGTCATGAATAAATCGCTGATTTGGGCTTTGGTCCTGATGGCGCTGTGCGCCCTGTTTTTTATTTTTACCGGCGGCAGAACCAAGGTTGAAATTTTCAGTCTGGCGTTCTCCATGAAAACCTCCATCGCTCTACTGATCTTTACAGGCATCGGAACGACGATCGGAGTTCTTCTTAAATGAGCGACGGAAACCATATTTCCCGCGATGCCGTTATCCATCCCGGCTGCCGGATTGCCGGTTCCTCGATCGGTCCGGGTTGTGAAATCGGTGCTGAAGCTCCGGTCACGCTCGACAACTGCCAGCTCGGTCGCGGTGTAAAACTCAAAGGCGGATATTTTTCCGGTGCGGTATTCCTCGACGGTGCCAGCATGGGCAGCGGCGCGCATGTCCGTGAAGGAACGATTCTTGAAGAAGAGGCGAGCGGCGCGCATACCGTCGGCCTGAAACAGACCGTGCTCCTTCCTTTTGTCACACTCGGCAGTCTGATCAATTTCTGCGATATCCTGATGGCGGGCGGCACCAGCCGCAAAGACCACAGCGAAGTCGGCTCCTCCTACATCCACTTCAACTTCACGCCGCATCAGGATAAAGCCACCGCTTCGCTGGTTGGCGACGTGCCGCGCGGCATTTTGCTGAACCAGAAACCAATCTTTCTTGGCGGGCAGGGCGGACTGGTCGGCCCGGCGCGCATTGCCTATGGATGCGTCATCGCGGCGGGCGGCATCTGCCGCAAAGATGTTCTCGAAGAAAATCAGCTTCATGTGCCTGCCGCGCTGGCGGAGAAGACCGTTCCGTTCGAGCCGGGTGTTTACAAAAATATCGACCGCATCGTCAAAAACAACCTCATCTACATCGGCAACGTCCGCGCGCTTAAAGCGTGGTACGAAAACGTTCGTGTTCTTTTTATCCGCGATGAGTTCGACCGCGCCTGCCACGAAGGTGCATTGGCCAACCTCGACCTGATTTTGAAAGAACGTTTCCAAAGGTTGGAACAACTTGCCGCAAAAGTTCCAGGCCTTGGAAACAAGGTGGCGGAATTTTCCAAACATTGGAAACTTCCGTTCGATACGGTTGCCGATGCCAGTCTGATGAGCGACATCGAAAAGGCGAACAAGGCGGATTACATCGCCGCTGTGCAGAATTTGAGTAAAGGCGCGCGCGCCGGTGCGACAGCGTGGCTCCAGTCGATTGTTGATGAAACCGCCGCGCTGTGGAATTAAAGGAGAGGCAGATGGGAAAACTATTTGGAACCGATGGCGTTCGCGACATGGCCAATATGGGCAACATGACCGCCGAGCAGGCGCTGGAAATCGGCCGCGCGGTCGCCTATGTCTGCAAGGAATACCATAAGGGGAAAGATTCCCGTCCCCGTATTGTCATCGGCAAAGACACCCGTCTGAGCGGCTACATGCTCGAAAACGCGCTGACGGCCGGCATCTGCTCCATGGGTGTGGATGTTCTTTTGCTCGGCCCGCTGCCGACGCCCGGCGTGGCGTTTATCACGCAGGACATGCGCGCTGACGCCGGCATTGTCATCTCCGCCTCACACAATCCCTATTACGACAACGGCATCAAAATCTTTTCGCGCACCGGCTATAAACTGCCGGACGCTGAAGAAGAGGAGATGGAAAAACTGATTGCTAAGCGGACGCTCCGTGATGTCCGTTCAACCGAAGACGATATCGGCAAAGCCAAACGTATCGACGACGCGGTTGGACGCTACATTGTTTTCTGCAAAAACACCTTTCCGGAAAATCTGACGCTGGACGGAATGAAAGTCGCCCTCGACTGCGCCAACGGGGCTTCCTACAAGGTCGCACCGACTATTTTCGCTGAACTGGGCGCTTCGGTGTCAGCCATCCATGTTTCGCCCAACGGCATGAACATAAACGACAACTGCGGCTCGCAGCATACCGGCGATCTCAAAGCCAAAGTGCTCGCGGTGAAAGCCGATGTCGGTCTGGCCTTTGACGGTGACGCCGACCGCCTGATCGTTGTGGACGAAACCGGTACGGAACTGTCCGGTGACCAGATCATGGCCATCTGCGCGGTTCACTATAAGAAGAAGGGACTGCTTAAAAATAACGAAATCGTCGCAACAGTCATGAGCAATTTCGGCTTTCTATCCGCCATGAAAGAGCTGGGCGTTGATGTAGCTATCACGCCGGTCGGCGATCGCTATGTGCTGGAGCGGATGATTAAAGACGACGCGATGCTTGGCGGCGAAGCCTCCGGCCATGTGATTTTCCATAATCATCACTCCACCGGAGACGGCATCATCGCCGCGCTGCAGCTGCTGGCTATTATGCGCGAAACCGGTAAGCCGCTCTCGAAGCTGGCGAAAGTAATGAACGTTTTTCCGCAGAGGCTTATCAACTTTGATGTGGCACAGAAGCCGCCGCTCGAAGATATTCCAGAAATACAGAAAGCGGTCAAAAAAGCAGAAACCGAGCTGGGCGACAAAGGTCGCGTGCTGATCCGCTATTCCGGAACGCAGCCGATGTGCCGCGTGATGGTTGAAGGCCCGACCGATGAAATGACCAATCGCCTCGCTGAAGAACTCACGGCTATGGTTAAAAAATGTATCGGATAAAACAATCTCTCGTCTTTCTGGCGTTCGCGGTGCTGTGCGGTACAGCCGCCGCTGGCAGTCTATTCCCGTTTTATGACGACATTCAGACGGAGAAGGGCTCTTTTTTTGCGGTTCGTCCGTTCTATTCGCATACGGTTGTCGAAGAAGGCCAAATCCGCGATTATTTCTGGCCGCTTTATTCCCGCAAGGAGTTCAAGGACGAACAGGCTACGCGGGCGCTGATTTTCTGGTACACCCACAACTTCGATTCAAAGGACGAAACTCCGCGTGACCGAAACTGGCTGCTGCCGGTTTATTTCCAGGGGCGCGACGTGAACGGCAAAGGGTACTTCGCGCTCTTTCCGCTCGGCGGAACAATCAAGGAGTTTTTGGGTCGTGACGAAATTATGTTCGTGCTTTTTCCGGCGTATGGAAAAAGCCGGATTAATGACGTGAAGACAACCAGCGTGCTCTGGCCGATCTATTCGCATACCCGCGGCACCGGCATTGAACGCGACCGCGTTTTTCCGATCTATGGAAAATCGGTGCTGGAGGGGAAATACGAAAAGAAGTTTGTGCTCTGGCCGTTCTGGACTTCCGCTGAATATTTTTATCCGGACGACTCAGGCAAATCCTGGATTCTGTTCCCGCTTTGCGGCCGGGCGAAGATGGATCACGAAAGCACGTATTGGGTGATTCCGCCGTTTTTCCGTTTCACCGGGGGTGACAAAGAGGACCGGATGACCTGTCCGTGGCCGTTTATTCAACGGACGAAGAGCGAGCAGTACTACAAACTCTATTTCTGGCCGCTCTGGGGCGAAAAGCAGTTTAAGGGGAGTGAGCTTAAGGGCGGGTTGAAGCACCGCACTTTCGTGCTCTGGCCGATCTTCTGGTCGGAAAAATCAACCGAATCCAAGTTAATCAAGACCCGCCGCATGGCCGTGCCGTTTTTCTATCAGGGAAGCAGTTTCCTGCGCGAAGAGGCCGTTTTGGCGGAGGATCAGACGAGAATTTCCAACTATTGGAAAATCTGGCCGCTGATGAGTTGGCAGCGCGAAGGGGATGTTTCCCGTTTCCGGATGCTGGAATTCTGGCCGATCAAAGACAGCGCGCCGATCGAACGCAACTGGGCACCGCTTTGGACGCTGTATAAGCGGACAAACAATGACGGAGTCGTCCGTAAGGATATTTTGTGGTTCGCCTGGCACAGCGAGAGTGAACCGGCTGCGGAGCGCACGGAATGGTCTTTACTGAAAGGGCTGGTGGCGTATAAAAAGGAGGCTGATGCGCGGAGTGTGCGCCTCCTTTATTTTGTGCGGTTAGGAAAAGCAGAATGATTGCACCGTTTAAAGAGATATACCGGTACCTCGACCTGCCGATTCGGTCATTTCGCCGGCTGGGCCGGATTATTCTGATCGCGTGCCATGATATGGGCAATGCGCTCATTATGCTGGCCTCCGCAACGCTTTATATCCGTACCATCTGGAAACCGCGCGCGCGCCGCGAAGTAACCATGCAGCTGTATGTCACCGGCATTAAAAGTCTCGGGGTAATTACGGTGGTGGCCATGTTTACCGGGATGATTCTGGCGCTGCAAACGGGGCTGGAACTGCGCCGCTACGGGCAGGAGGAATTTATCGGTTCGGCGGTGGCGGTTTCGATGATCCGGGAAATGGGGCCGTTTATGACGGCTCTGATTATCGCGGCGAGTGTGGGATCGGCGATCGCTGCACAGCTTGGCACCATGGCCGTTTCTGAAGAGATTTCAGCCTTGGAAGTGATGTCGATCAATCCTAACCGCTTTCTGGTGATGCCCCGGCTGGTTGCGCTGGCGGTGATGATGCCGATTCTGACGGTTTACACCAATGTTCTTGGCATTCTCGGCGGCGGGATTGTTGGCACCACGCAGCTGGGTGTGGCATTTCAGGCCTATCTCGATAACGCCACCCGCTACGCCGAAAACAAAGACCTCTATGTGGGCCTTTTTAAGGCGCTGGTTTTCGGTGTGATTATTGCCACCGTCGCCTGTTATCAGGGGTTGAATACCACGGAAGGCGCTGTCGGCGTCGGGCGCGCCACGCGCCAGACCGTGATTATTTCGTTCCTGATGATCCTGATTGTCGGCTATATGATCACAAGGCTGTTTTACATATGATTACCTTCGACAAAATCAACAAGCGGCTCGGCGGAAAAACCGTCCTCGACGAGGTCAGTTTTGAAGTGCCGAAGGGCGAAACGTTTGTGATCGTCGGGCTTTCCGGCGCGGGCAAGAGCGTCACGCTCAAGCATATGGTGCAGCTGATGATTCCCGACAGCGGTGAGATCCGTATCGGCGACGACGTTATCAGCAAAGCCCGCGGAACCGAACTTGAGCGCATGCGCCGCCGCTTCGGCGTGCTTTTCCAGGGCGCGGCGCTGCTGCAGTGGCTGACCGTTTTCGAAAACGTAGCGCTACCGCTTCGTGAACTCACGAAAATGAGAGAAGAAGAAATCGAAAAGACCGTCCGCGAAAAGCTCCGTCTGCTCAACATGGAGGATTCGCTGGACGTTTTTCCAGCCGATCTTTCCGGCGGAATGCAGAAACGCGTCGGTCTTGCCCGCGCCATCGTCATGAATCCAGAAATCATTCTCTACGACGAGCCAACCTCCGGTCTGGATCCGGTGACTTCCCGTCTGATTGATCAGCTGATTGAAAATTTGCGCAAAGAACTGGGAATCACCAGTGTGGTTGTCACCCACGATCTGCACAGCGCGCTGGCCATTGGAACTCGTATCATGATGATTGACGACGGGAAAATTGTTGAAAACGCAAAGCCTGAAGATTTTATTAAATCAACCAACGAAACAGTAAAACGGTTTCTCGAGTCTCAGTATATAACCCGTCGGGGTGCCTGGGAGAAAGGGATGGAGCAACATGTCTGATAAATACCATAAAGACCTCAGTATCGAAGTCCTCGTCGGCTTCTTTATGTTCATCATTCTCATCGCTCTGGGCGTGTTCACCATCGTCCTGAGCCGGCAGAATTTCTGGAAGCAAACGTATCCCGTGGCGGTAAGCTTTGAACGGATCAGCGGGTTGCGTGCCGGCGATAATGTCTTTCTGCGCGGCATGAAGGTCGGTGTGGTGAAGACCGCCGTGCTAGAGAACAATCATGTAATCGTTCGTGCCGACCTCGACGTGCCGGTTCAGTTCCGCAAAGGTTATAAAGTGGAAGTGGTGGCTTCCTCGATGCTCGGCGGGAAGCAGCTGAAAATAAACGAAGGCCCGCTGGATGCGCCGGTGATTCCGGAAGATACGGTCATTACCGGAACGCCGCCGACCGATATTCTTGAAGAACTTGGCGCCGCCGTGGCCGGTATCCGGGAAATGACCGATCAGATTTCAGAGGGCAAGGGAACCCTTGGGAAGCTCATTCAGGATGATGCGCTTTATAACAACCTTCGCGATGTTAGCGATAAGCTGGCAAAAGGCGAGGGAACCATCGGCAAGCTGATTAACGATGAAACAGTTTACGATGATCTGCAATCAACCATGGCTAATCTGAAGGATGTCAGCGGACGTCTGGCGAACGGCGAAGGAACGCTCGGCAAGCTGCTGTCCGAGGACGACAAGCTTTATCAGGATCTCAGCGTCTCTATGGCGAACATTCGCACGATTACAGACAAAGTTGGATCGGGCGAGGGCACCCTCGGCAAGCTGGTTAACGACGATGAAATCTATAATGAAGCCCGGAAGCTTCTCGCGGAACTGCGCGCGGCAATTGACGATATGCGCGAAACCTCGCCGGTGACCACCTTCAGCACCATTTTCTTCGGCGCGTTTTAAAGCGTTTCTGCAGAAACCACGACAGCGGAATCTTTTCTTTTTTAACTTAATCAAGAGCTGGCTCTTCTGGTTAAAAAATGATTTTGTTGTTCGTGGTTTTGTCATCCAACAATAGAAAAGACTATCCGGTCTACGGGCCGCAGGTGAAACGCCCTTTGCGGGTCAGGGTTCTTCAGTACGCCTCACTGGTGCTGGGCGTTGCCGGTCTCGTTCTACTCTATCTTTTTTCGGTGAACCGCGATATTCCGCTCATACGGGTCAGCGATGTCACGCCGACCATGAACTTCGCAACCGTCCGCATGGCGGGCGAAGTCACACGCGACGCCTACGTTTTTCAATCTGGAGGCCTCGTTTTCGATATCAAAGACGGCAGCGGGGAAATCACCGTCATGGGCGGGCGGGCGCAGGCTCAGGCGCTTGAAGCCGCCGGGAAACTTCCTCGGCGCGGCGACCGGATTGAAGTGACGGGCAGTCTCAGCGTCAGCGCCGATCAGCTGACCAAACTGCGCATGCAATCAGCTGATCAGCTCATTTTGAACCGCAAGCGCACGGCTACTGTTCCGGTAGCGGAAAACCGCATCCGGCTGGCGGATGTGACCGCCGCGCACAAAGGCGAGCAGGTTACTGTGGTTGGCACGCTCAAATCCGTTGATATACCCGGCCCCGGTTCCAAAGCGCCCTACGTTTTGACGCTTGCAGCGGACGGCGCGGAGCTGGCGGTCATTTTCTGGGAGGATGTTTTCCAAGGGTTGGATAAAAAACTTCCGATGCCTGGAAAACTCATCAGTGCCCGCGGACGGGTTGGCGTCTATCAAGACGCCGTGCAGCTCAAAGTGTGGGAGGCGGGCGACCTGCGCGTTATGGAGTCCGGGAAATGATTCTCGCGGCAGCGGCGGTGCTCGCCGGAACCGTGCTCGCCTGCTTTCTGGCCATTCTGCCTGGCCTGCATATTTACAACGTCATGGGCCTCGCGGCGCTGTTTCTCTATTCGCTGCACGGCGGCGGGCTGGCCGCCATGCCGGAAGTAACCATTCCTTTCATGATCGGCCTCGTCACCGGCTGGTCCATTCTCAACACTATTCCCTCCGTCCTGCTCGGTGCGCCGGACGAAAGCGCCATCTTCACCGTGCTGCCCGGCCAGAAATATTTGATGATTGGCCGCGGCTATGAAGGCGCCATGATGATCGGCGCGGGCAGCCTGATCGGCGTTTTCCTGCTCGTTTTTCTGATCGGCCCGTTCGCCCCGAAGTATCTGCCGGTTATCCGCTATGTGCTCAATCCTCACATGCACTGGATTCTCTGGGTCATCATCACGTTCATTCTGATGACCGAATGGCCGAAGGGCGGCAACCGCGGCCCAGCGGGATGGTCTAAATTTTTTGACGCCTGGTCAACTCTCGGCGCGGGCTTACTCACTTTCTTTCTCTCCGGACTGCTCGGCTTCCTGCTTCTTTACCGCGCGCCGGTTGATATCCATAACGCCTTCCAGAACATCATGCCCGCGTTCGTTGGATTGTTTGCTATCCCGTGGTGTCTGCTCAACGCCGTCAGCGGCACGGAAGTTCCCGAGCAGTATGTTTGCGACACGCTCAATATCAACGGCGATCTACTGCTGCGTAGCGGCATTGCAGGCGGCATCGGCGGCGGCTTTGCCGCCTTTTTTCCGGTGGTCACCGGCGGGATCGGCGGACTGCTCGCGGGCCACGCCACCGCCCAGCGTGACGAACGCGTCTTCATGATGTCGCAGGGCGTTTCCAAAGTCGTTTATTACACCGGCGCGCTCCTGCTCTTTTTCATTCCGGGACTCTTTTTCACCCGCGGCGGCGGAGCATGGATTATTAAAGGATTCTACACACCGCATACCTGGGGCGATTATTACCTCGCTCTCGGCTCTATCGCGCTTTCCGGCGCCGTTTCCTTTTTGCTCATGTCGCCGCTCACCAAATGGACGCTCAAGCTGATGAACGTGGTGGACTACCGCCACATCTCCATCTTCTCACTCGGCATCATCATTGCGCTCGTCTTTGTTATCACCGGCTGGGTCGGACTTTTCATTATGACCGTCGCCACCGGCATCGGTCTGCTTCCGGTATTATTCGGATCGCGCCGCCTCAACTGCCTCGGTGTTCTATTGCTTCCGATTGCCTGCAACATGTCCGGTGTCGGCGAACCCGTCGCCGCATTTTTAGGACTCCTCAAATGAAGGGGATAGCGCATTTTATCTCCGGCGTAACGGTCGCTTCCTTCTGCCCGTGGGCGATTGAAGCCGCGCAAAACGGTAATCCGGCATTTTTCATCCTCGGCGCGGTTGCAGGAATTCTGCCCGACACCATCGACTTCAAATTCTACCGCTATTTCTATCACCACGATATTTCCGTCGAGCCTCATCCGATGAAACTTGATCCGCAACCGATCGCCGACGCCATCGCCGCCGCGGTTACGGAAACCGACGCAACCGGCAGGCTGGTACGCGCCAAGTTGTCCACTGTCAGAATGGGGGCCGACAACTGGCGGCAATATCGCGTGAAGATCGACCCTGACGCAGGCGAAGTGCGTGTGCAGTTCGGCCCCATCGTCAGCACAGGGCAGGTGCCTCAGCCCGGCACATTGCCGGCGAATCGTCCTGTTGGACTGACGAAATTGTCCGCGCCCGTTCTGCAAAGCTATGAGCCGACCTGCACCGTCGACATCTTTGACGGCCCCAGCTTTAAATTCACCCGGAACGAAGCGGGGCAGATTGAAATCGACTTTCTGCCGTGGCACCGTGACTGGTCACATTCGCTTACTTTTGGCGCTTGTTTGGCGGGCATCGCTTCACTTTGGAGCTGGCAGGCAGGTGTTGTTATTTTCGGTGCGTACGTCGTTCATATCATCGAAGACCAGCTGGGGCACATGGGAACCAACCTGCTGTTTCCATTCACCAAAAAGCGCACGCCCGGCCTCAAAATGATGCGCTTTGGCGATGCGTTTCCAAACTTCGGATGCGTCTGGCTCTGCGGTCTGCTCATCTTC
>Ga0208046_1000325_pt1 | contig 10456 bp, 8 predicted proteins | sample PL_2010_300m_FD_184161 | JGI IMG/M metagenome (GOLD analysis project Ga0208046, IMG submission 184161) | Freshwater microbial communities from Powell Lake, British Columbia, Canada to study Microbial Dark Matter (Phase II) - PL_2010_300m... | ecosystem: Environmental > Aquatic > Freshwater > Lake... | reverse complement strand
ACCAGCGCATCCTCGACCGGCGCGCCCGTTCTTTCCACATGCACGTCGAAATCGAAGCTACCCAGCGGCACCACCGGCAGGTGGTCAACGGTTGGCGCTACCGGCGTACCGGTCCAGACGTTCAGCGCCGGGTCACCCAGCCAGAAGTACATGCGGGCGTTGTCGGTCCCGCCCTGCGGGGCATAGTAATGCTGGATGTAGGCGTTCGCGTTACAGAGCATCCAGCCCAGGTCCCAGACCGGGCACACGTAGTCCCGCACGCCCGGGACATGATGGGTGTACGTATCCCCAAGGCAGCGGAGCAGGAGCGAGTCCCAGCCGTGGTTCGGAATGGTGTACGACGGCTCGGAGGCGCTGAGCGAAGCGACCGCGCCGCCCGGGTACTTTGACATGAACGACTCGCCGAGGCAGGGCCCGCCGGAGTAGGAAAGCACGTGGCTGAGGCAGCAGCAGCTGATGACTACCGGCGTCAGGTCGCCGTTGGTGAGCGAGTTGATTTCCGTCGCGGTCAGGCTTGCGTCGTTGTAGTCCCACTGCCACCATTCGTATTCACTGCCGTGGCCGCGGTAGTTCACCACCACCCGGCCTTCGTTGATGTCGGAAACCACCATCGCGTTCGTGCCGTTGGTCCCGCCCATGATGGTGTCGAAGGTGTACTGGTAGTAGGCGTAAGGATAGTTGTAGATGCCTCGCGTGCAGGCCGAGTACTTGCCCGGGTAGTCCTGCGAATGCGCGGCCAGCGTAACCTTGCTGAGCCAGTCTCGCGTCGGCGGCGGCGCCTTCTCGAACTTCAGGGTCTTCCGAATCTGGTTGGCGAGATCGGCCGTGTCGGCCGGGCAGAAACGGCCCACACCCAGTTCGAAGTAGTCGTCTCCGGACGGCGGCTCCACGTCGCCGTACCACATGTCGGCCGCGGCCACACCCGGGTAGGCGTGCTGCGGCACCTCGTTCTCGGAACCGACCAGGAGCACCCAGCGCAGGACCGCCGGCGTGCTGCGACCGTACTCGGCCGCAACCGAGTCCTTGACCGCGGCGTCGGTCCAACCCGACTTGGCGATAACCCGAGTCTCGATGCCCCGCTTGTGGTGCCAGTTGACCAGGCTGTCCAGCCAGGTGCCGGAGTAGTTCGGCGTCGTGATGACAAGGTAGCGCACGCCCGGGTCTTCGTTCCAGGCTATGTCCGCGCCGAGCTGGTCGAAGTTGTCGATGTTGTTGCGATAGACGGCCGCCATCCAGGGTTCAATCTGCCTGCGCACCCGCATGCCCGGGTGGTTCACGCGCACGCGCAGGTGTGAGTAGACCCGAAGCTCTTGCCGCGCCGCGTTGTAGATCATCGGCGACACGACGACGTTCGCGAACGGCAGCCCGCGCCACACGGTCTGGTACGCGACCTGCGTCAGTGCGCCCGGATACTCGGCGTCCTCTGAATAGGCCCCACTGTCAATCGTGAAGCTCTCCTGGTCATTGTCGGTCAGCGGCTTCTGGGCCGGGTACACCAGCACTCCGGCGAACGTCTGGTACCGACTCTCCAGCACCTCGATTGAAACCTGCGCGCCGTCGGGCAGCCCGAGGTTAAGCACAATCTGAGGCAGCCCGGGAGAGCCGACCTTGCCGGTCATGGCGGGTTCGCCGGGCAGGCGCACCACGGTGTACGCCTGGCCTGCGACGTCCTTCACCTCGGTCTCCACTCCGTGTACCGTAATGTCGATCACGGTCGCGTTTGAGCCCTGGTCTGTAATCTCGACCACCGGCGCCTGCGCGCCGCGTCCGTCCAAGGACAGCCACGCGCCGAAGCCCGAGCCGGCCAGAACCAGCATGGCTAGAACCAACACTCGCTTCCCTGCCATCATACCTCCTAGAGAATTGACTACGGCCCAGTCATTACCCCTGTCAGTCACGAAACCGGCTCGTTCGCCCGGCGCCGGCACTTCGAGTCTGCCCATTCATCCAGACTCCCGTCCACCGAGAGGGATTATACCTCCTTGCCCAGCCACGTCAACGTCACTATCCGAACTACGTCATGAAACCGCCAAGACGCCAAGGGTGAGGAAGAACGGATACTCGGAGCAGTCACCCGATTCTCTGGCCGGAAGCTTGTCAGTACGACATCACCGAACTGGGCCGCAATGCAACGTCCTGCCGGGCCAACGCGCGTGCATCTCCCCTGCCATTAAGCCCGCCCCGAATAGGAAATCGCCCGCACCGGACGCGGGAAGTCTCAAATCCCAAGTCCCAAATCCCAAACCCCGCGCTCGCGCGCGAGCTTCCGGCCAACCCATTTCCGGTTGACGATTGTCGAGCGTCAATCGGCGAACAGGGCCAACGAGTCATTCTAGATTACAGATTTCAGATTGCTGATTGCGGAACAGGAACAGCGGAAAGCCCGGCGTCGGTTTGCAGGATGCAGTGGACGAACTCGAACCTCTGACCTAGCCGTCGGCCGCGGCTTCCTTGACGGCCGGGCCTAGGAGGAAGTCCCGCCCGCAGGCCGGCGAAGGACGAAGGGGACCCGCCGACCGCGTCCCTGCCCCGGCCGTTTCAGGCGCGTCTGGTCGACGCGGTCGAGGAGATCGGCAATGCCAGCGTCCGCCAGCCCGCCTTGCTTCAGTAACTCCCGCGTCCGGTCCCGGCCCAGCCGGTCTTCGCACCTGGATAGCCCGTACAGCGCCTGCCGTGGGCCGCGGGCCACGCCGATTGCCAGCAAGATGGCCAGCGCCTCCGCGAGTTTCGGCACAGCCTGCGCGTGCAGCCCCTTGTCCACCAGAATGAGCCCGATGTTCGCCAGTTCGGTCGCCACGCCTGCCTGGTACCCGATCTCGCGCTCCAGCGCCAGCGCGCCCTCATAGAACGTCAGCGCCTCGTCGAGTTCGCCCCGGCAGCGGTGGATGCCCCCGATCTTGCCCAGGTGACTCGCCATTACCCATCGGTCATCGGTCTCGCGTGATACCGCGAGTGCCGCCCCGTTGTACTCGAGTGTCTGGCCAAAGTTAGTCTTGTCCCAGTGCAGGAACGCGAGGTTGGCGATGGCGCCCGCCTCGATTCGCTTTTCCCCGATTTCCCGGGCCAGCGCCAGCGACTTCTCGCAGTACTTAACCGCCTTGTCCGGCTGGCCGTTCTCGGAACTGGCGAGCCCTGTGTTACAAAGGACCATCGCCTGCCCGTGCCGGTCCCCGGTCTCCTGGTGTATCTTCAGCGCGTCCTCGTAGTACCTGAGCGCCTTGGCCGGCTCGCCGCTGACGTAGTGGAAAACCCCGATGTTACCGAGGACCGACGCCTGCTCGGCACGGGCCCCGGCTTCCCGGGCCAGCCTGAGCGCGGCTTCGGACTTCTCCAGCACCTGGTCGAACTTGCCTTGGTCCCGCAGGACCACCCCGACTTTGTCGAGGGCGGCAGCCTGCCCACGCTTGTCATTGAACTGCTCGGCCAGCCGGGCGGACTCCTCGTAACTCTCGAGGGCCTGCGCCAGCCGGCCCGACGTCTGGTGGCACCGCCCGACCAGGCCGTGAAGTGCGGCCAGCTCGGTCCCGGCCGCGTGCTTCATCGCCGCCTGGAAGTGGGTGATTGCCTCGCCCCACTTGCACGCCGCCATCGCCGCCCGCCCCTTTGCGAACGGGAATCTGACCGCGGGCTCGGATTGCGGCAGACCGTCAAGGTACTCGATTCAATCCCCCTGACGCCGCGCAGTCGCGCGGCCACTTCCTGAATTGGCTTTCGGCTCTGATGGGCGCACCGACCTTCGGCCCGGCGGAATGCGGGCGGGTGACTGAGTGAGACCGGCGCGCGTCAGAGTGGATGCGAGCATCTGCGAGTAGTCTACGGCCGCTCCCTCACGTGTCAAGCCCTGGCCGGAGGAACGGCAAAGCTGCAGGCCGAAGACCGTAGACGCACCCGGCGGACGCGAGTTCCCAGTTCCCCGTGTCCAGTTGCCGGTGGGCACTGACTGAGACATTCCTCGACTCACTCGGAATGACATCGCTCTTCGCGGTCTTGGCGGTCTTGGCGCTCTTGGCGTTCTTGGCGGTTCGCCTTCTGAGTACGGCTTCACCCTTCATCCTTCCGCCTTCATCGTTTCCTTCACCTTCTGCCTTTTGACTTCGCCGGAGGCGTTCGCTATACTGACCGGCCATGCGAGGGTGGCGGAACTGGCAGACGCGCTGGACTTAGGATCCAGTCCTTAACCGGATGGGGGTTCAACTCCCCCTCCTCGCATGCGAAGCAGTATTTATCCGCAGATTTCGCAGATTACACCGATTCCTTCCGGACCATCTGCGCAATCTGTGTAATCTGTGGACGTCCTAACAGGAGTGCTATTTGGAAAAGATAGTCCGGTCACCGAAAGAGTGGCTGCGCGAGATTGACGTGACAATCGAGCCCGACCGGCTGAAGGCGAAGATCGAAGAGTCGTACGTCGATTTGCAGCCCAAAGCCGTTGTCCCCGGGTTCCGGGTGGGCCACGTGCCACGCGCGGTGCTCGAACGCCGCATCGGCAGCCAGCTCGAGAACGCCGCCGCGGAGGAACTGGTCGAAGACGCGGTCAAGGAAGTGCTGACCGACGACGCAATCAAGCCGATCACCCAACCCAGGTTCACCGACCTCGAAATCTCGCCGGACAAGACCATCAAGTTCCAGCTCTCCTACGAAGTTGTCCCCGAGTTCCAGTTGAAGGACTACGTCGGCCTCTCGCTCAAGAAGGAGGAGCCGACCGGATTCGAGGCCGAGTTCGAACGCCGGTTACAGGAGCTGCGCGAGAAGTGCGCCACCTTCAAGCCAGTCAGCCGGCCCGCGCAGGAACACAATTTCGTCGTGGTTGACTACAAAACCTATCTCGGTGAGACAGAAACCGGCAAGCCGCGCACGAATGTGATGATGGAGCTGGGCGACACGATGAACTCGGCCGAAGTCAACACGGCGCTTCTCAGCGCCCGGCCCGGCGATGAACGAACCGCGACGACCACGTTCCCGGCTGACCATACCGACAAGAACCTTGCCGGCAAAACCCTGACTTACAAATTCGCGGTCCGCGACGTGAAGGAACGAATTCTGCCCGAGGTCAACGAGGAGTTCGCCACCGACCTCGGGTTCGAGAGCATGGACAAGCTCCGCATCGAGATTAACGAGTCGATTCTGGCCGACCGCCACCGCCTGACGCAGAACGGGCTGAAGAACCAGGCTTTTGACTTCCTGACCGCCGAGCACCAGTTCGAACCGCCCGAGTCGTGGGTCGAGTCGTCGCTCGACCGCCTGCGCGCGCAGTACAATCTGCCCGAAGACGACGCGACCCGGGAGAAGCTGATGCCGGTAGCGCAGAAGTGGGCGAAGTTCGACTGCATCGTCGCGAAGGTCACCGAGAAGGAAGGCATCACGGTGACCGATGAAGAGCTGAAGCTGCAGGCGCAGGAGGTGGCCGAGGAGTCGAAGCGGCCGGTTGAGGAAGTCGAGTCGATGCTCGGGAGCGCCATCTACAAGAACCAGCTCCTGCGCGAAAAGGTGCTTAAGCTGGTTGTGGAGAAAGCTAGTGTCACCTGAGAGAGAAACCGCCAAGACCGCCAAGTCCGGACCGGATTCTACCACCAAGACACAAAGACACGAAGGGTTCGGGCTATCGCCAATCGCCAATCGAAAATCGCCAATCGAAAATGAGACGGAGGTTCCTGTGTTAATCCCAATGGTCATCGAACAGACCGGCCGGGGTGAGCGTGCCTACGACATCTATTCCCGGCTGTTGAAAGAGCGTATCATCTTCCTGGGCTCGCCGATTGACGACAACGTCGCCAATCTCATCGTCGCCCAGCTGCTCTTCCTTGAGGCCGAGGATTCGGAGAAGGACATCAACCTGTACGTCAATTCGCCGGGCGGCGTGGTCTCCTCCGGCCTTGCCATCTACGACACGATGCGCTACATCAAAGCCAAGGTCTCGACCACCTGCGTCGGCGAGGCGGCCTCGATTGCCGCGCTGCTGCTCGCGGCCGGCGAGAACGGCAAGAGGTTCGCCCTACCCAATGCCAGGATAATGATTCACCAGCCTTCGGCCCATGGGATTTCCGGCCAGGCAACCGACATCGAAATCCACGCCCGGGAGATACTGAAGCTGAAGGAAGAGCTGTCAAAGATTATGGCCAAACACACCGGCCAGCCGCTCGAGAGAATCGTCGCGGATTCGGACCGCAACTACTTCATGTCCGCCGAGGAAGCCAAGACCTACGGCCTGATTGACGACGTAATCGAGAAGCGGAATTGACAACCGGCCCGAAGCGGCGGACGACCCGCAACCGCTGCTCGTTCTGCGGCCTCGAGGCCGGCCCGCAACTGAAGCTGGTTCAGGGCCGGACCGGTCGTATCTGCGAACGCTGCTGCACGACCGTCTCCGGCCTTTTCATCGAGCAGAAGGGCGCGCCCCGGGTTCAGCCGCCCGCAATGGTGCCCAAACCGGCCGAAATCAAGTCCTTCCTCGACGAGTATGTCATCGGGCAGGACCACGCCAAGAAAGTCATCTCGGTGGCGGTCTACAACCACTACAAGCGGGTCTTCTCGCGCCGGACCGACATCGAGGTCGAGAAATCGAACATCCTGCTCATCGGCCCGACCGGCGTGGGCAAGACCCTGATTGCCGAGACCCTTGCCCGGTTCCTGCATGTGCCGTTCTCCATCTCGGACGCCACCCCGCTGACCGAGGCCGGCTACGTCGGCGAGGACGTCGAGAACATCCTGTTGCGGCTGATCCAGGCGGCGGGCGGCGACGTCCGCAAAGCCGAGACTGGCATCATCTACCTGGATGAAATCGACAAACTGGGCAGGAAAAGCGACTCGGCCTCGATTACCCGCGATGTATCCGGCGAGGGCGTACAGCAGGCCTTGCTCAAAGTGCTCGAAGGGACAATCGCCAACGTGCCGCCGCAGGGCGGCAGAAAGCACCCGGAGCAGCAGTACATTCCAGTCGACACGAAGCACATTCTCTTCATCTGCGGCGGGATGTTCGACGGCCTCGAGCGTATTGTCGAGCGCCGCATTCGGTCAAGCACCCTCGGCTTCGGCGCAGACATCGCCGAGCGCAGGCACCGCACCTCCGACGAACTGCTGCCGCTGGTCGAGCCGGACGACCTGATAAAGTACGGACTGATACCGGAACTGGTCGGCCGGCTGCCGGTCATCGCCGGGCTGCACAGCCTGTCCAAGGAAGCGCTGGTTGACATACTGACCAAACCGCGCAACTCGCTTACCCGCCAGTTCGCCTTCTATTTCGAGATGGAAGGAGTGAAGCTGACCTTCACGCCGGAGGCAATCGGCGCCGTCGCCGAACTCGCCGCCGCGCGAAAGACCGGTGCCCGTGCCCTGCGCGCCGTGCTGGAAGAGACAATGCTCAACATCATGTTCGAGCTGCCTTCGCGCCCGGATATCGAGGAGTGCATCATCACCGACCGCACCGTGAAAGTGAAGCAGCCGCCCGAGTACATCCCCAGGCGACTGCAGCGCAAAGCTCAGTAGCTTTCTCTTAGGTCCTCGTCCTCACTTCTGCATTCTGACTTCTGGCTTCTGACTTCGGCCTGTCCTAGGGCTACGCCTCCAGCTCGAACTGGTCCTTGCTTGCCCCGCACACCGGACAGACCCAGTCCTCGGGCAGCTTCTCAAAAGGCGTGCCGGCCGCAACGCCGCTGTCCGGGTCCCCAACCGCCGGGTCATACACGTATCCGCACACCTGACAGACGTACTTCTTCATCTTCTTGCTCCTTTCAGCACTCTCGACGTTCTTCGTGGCCATTGACGCGGCGTATGTCGGCGCGTTCTTGCCGGTCTTGCCGCCCTTGACCTCATGGTAGTAAGCATAAGTCAACGGCGTGCCCGCCCGTGCCAACTCGCTCGCAACCACGTCGGCGATGAAGGTAGTGTGCGAGCCGCAGTCGACCGCGGTCCTCACCTTTGCCTCGATCACTGCCAATGTGTGCTCGGTCAGCAGCGGGCAGCCGGTCACCCCATCCCGGTAATGCGCGTGGGCGAACTTGTCGTAGTCACGACCGGAGTGGAATCCGAATATGCCGATGAACGGCAGCGACGTTTCCTGCTCCAGTACCGATACCGCCAACCGCCCGGTGCGGGCGATGAACTCATGGGTCAGGTTGGCCTTGCTGACGCTGACCGAGACCTGGCAGGGCTCGCCCGCTACCTGGACCACGGTGTTGACGATGCATCCATTCCTTCGGTCCCCGTCCCGCGCAGTCACGACGTACAAACCGTAGGTCAGCACGTTAAGTGCAGCCAGGTCGACCCTGGCCCGGTCGATCTCGCAGTGAGCGCCGGTCCCTGCCTGCTCAATCATCTGCCGACCCTCTCGCTCAGCTTCGCGGCAACGGCCTTGCCGAACTCCCGGCACTGACCCAGTGCGGTCCCGTCCGGCACAAACTTCAGCTTCAGTGCCGGCGCTGCCAGCTCCACACCCATCTGCCGGAGATGCTCCTCGATGTGGGCGGTCGCTTCGCCGCTCCATCCGTACGAGCCGAATGCGGCGCCGATGAGGTTCTTCGGCTTCAATCCCTTCGCATAGGTCAGCACGTCGGCCACTGTGGGAAACATGCCGTTGTTGATGGTCGGCGAGCCGACCAGCAGCGCGCCGGCGCAGAGCAACTCGGTCATCACGTCGGCCCGAGTACTGCCGTGCAGCGGCATCACGCAGACGTCGGTGCCGGCCTCGGCCATCGCGTCGGCAATGGTGCGCGCCATCAGGCTCGTGCTCTGCCACATCGTGTCGAAGGTGATAATCGCACGGTTTTCCGGCTTCTGCTCCGCCCATTTGGCGTACCAGCCGAGAAGTGTACCCAGGTCCTTCCGCCATATCGGCCCGTGGTCCGGGGCAATCGTCTTGATGCTGATACCCAGCTTGCCCACACGCTCCAGCAGCTTCAGAACCAAAGGTGAGTACGGCAGCAGTATGTTGGCGTAGTACTTCCGGCCTTCGAACAGCATGTCCGCCGGGTCGGTCTCGTCCGCGAACCGCTTGCCGGAGGCCAGGTGCATGCCGAACCCGTCCTGCGAGAAGAGCAGCTCATCCTCGGCCAGGTAGCTGACCATCGAATCGGGCCAGTGGAGCATCCTCGTTTCGAGGAAGGTGAAGCTCAGGCCGCCGAGCTTGAGCGCCTCCGCGTCCTTCACCGGCGTTATCTGGTGGTTGTGGTGCAACTGGGCGGCGAGGTTCTGCACGCCCATCTGCGACGCGTAGACCATGTCCGGCTTGATGATGTCAATCACCTCCGGCAAAGACCCGGAATGGTCCATCTCCGCGTGGTTCGAGACTATCACCTTCACGTTCTTAGGGTCGGTGACCGACGCAACCCGGGCAAGCATCTCGTCGCGGAACGGCGCCTTGACCGTATCAATCAGCACCGGGTATTCGCCCATTACCAGGTAGGCGTTGTAGGTCGAACCGCGCTCGGTCGAATAGCCGTGGAAGTCCCGCAGCCCCCAGTCAATCGCCCCGACCCACCATACGCGCTCACTCACCCTGACGGCAGAGAAACTCGAACTGCTCATGCTTGTCCTGCGGGCTAGGCCTAGGCCCCGGCCGCCGCGCCCATGGCGTAGAGCGCAGTCAAATCCGGCGCCAGCACGAACGTCCGCGTGCCGAGCTCGCGGTCGATCATCAGAATACCGCGGCCTTCATTGCCGACCAGTCTCAGATCCTGCACTATCTTGGACGAGTTGGCCTCCTCCTCGACCTGCTCGTCAACGAACCACTGAAGCAGTGTCGTCGAGCCGTGGTCGCCTTCGGCCTGGGCCAGCTTGACAAGGCCGTCGATCTTGGCGGTAATGAACTTCTCGTGCTCATACGCGGCCTCGAAAGCAGCCAGCGGCGACTTCCAGTCCTGCGGCGGCATGGCGAGCGGGTGCAGTTTCACGTGCCCGCCCCGCTCCACGATGTGCTTGTAGAACCGCATCGCATGGGTCACCTCTTCCTGCACCTGGGCCCGCATCCACGTACCCATGCCCGCGAATCCCTCGGCGTCGAAGTACGCGGCCATCGACAGGTAGATATAGGCCGACTCCAGTTCGAACTTGATCTGCTCGCTGAAGGCCTCTTCCATCTTCTTGGGAATCATCACGCCCCCTTCCACAGGCCGTGGACGTTGCAGTACTCGCGGGCGAAGACCTCTGCGGCCTCGACCGAGAAGAGCGCCTCGGGCGCCTGCCCGGGCGACAGGAACTGCCGGTATGCCTTGTCACCAGCCACGAGTTCTATCCACTCGATGAAGTGCTTCTCATCCATCGGGTGCGGCACGCTGCCGACCTTCACCTTGTAGCCGCCCGCGACCTTCTCGATGACCGGGACGTGCTTCTCTTTCGCCGCATCGGTCGTGTTCTCGACCAGCAGCTTCATCGGCTTGCCGCAGCAGACTAGTTGCCCGGCGCCGCCGTGCAGCACCTCGACGATGTTCCCGCAAACCTCGCACCTGTAGACTTCCATACGCTT
>Ga0208046_1000323_pt1 | contig 10462 bp, 18 predicted proteins | sample PL_2010_300m_FD_184161 | JGI IMG/M metagenome (GOLD analysis project Ga0208046, IMG submission 184161) | Freshwater microbial communities from Powell Lake, British Columbia, Canada to study Microbial Dark Matter (Phase II) - PL_2010_300m... | ecosystem: Environmental > Aquatic > Freshwater >... | reverse complement strand
GAATACGGAATTTAACAACAAACAAGGAGAGTTTAAATTGAGAGTACAGAACCTTTTAAAAATCGATGATGAAAAAGTATCTGGAGCTATGTCGCCGGTACTATTCGCCCAGGAAGCCTGTAAACAACTTGACATCCGCCTTTCCGGCCTTGCCCGTGTCTGGTTTGACAACGAAAGAACACACCAGGCAATCGACGAAAATACCGGATATGATACTCTTGTCATTATGGAGAATTACAAAAATGCCAGATGTTTATTTATGTTTATTGATGGCGGATCGTCCGGTGTTCCGGTTGGGATGATGTTTAACGACAGCGACTTGGTTTTAACCCCGATTTACAAAAATCACAAAAATTTAGTAAAACCGGACCCCTCCGAGATCAAAAAAGTATTTCAATACATTTTTGACCACCCCGAAACAATCAACCCCGTTAATGTTTAAAGGAGAGATATTTTGACACCAAACCCCATCCCCTTCATCCCCGCCATTGTTTCTTTTTCGATTACCATGGGGAACTTATACACTCACACCGAAGCCGATATTACTTTGCGTCTGGTTTCCTTTGACCATCCTCACGCCCTCAGCTTGGGGATTGTCCGGCTGACCGATGGCGCTTTCACCTGGCAGGGATCACCCCGTCAGTTTTTTTCTCATTTCAAGCCACATAAACCAAAATAGGAGTATTTCACCATGAGTTTTTACAGATCAAAAAGATGTATCGCTGATCCTCACTGGACAACCGCCCGATTTTCTTCCGTTTGTTCCTGCGGAAATCACATTGCAAAGGGAGATCGTATTTTTTATTATCCGTCTAATCGCACCGCCACTTGTGAAAAATGCGGAGAACACGGATACAGGGACTTACAGTCTGAAAAATCATTCGACCAGTACGGCACAGATATTTTTTAACCATTCACCAGGAGGATTTCACATGAAACAAAAGACAACATCAAATCAGCCTGTTTTGACTATTCCGACTCTTAAGAACGTCAAACCGGCCACGGCAAGGACCGCGGAATCTGACGGAAAACTTATCTTTGATTTTTTGATCATGGACCACGGTTTTTCATTTGACCGCTTTAAAACTCTGTCCAGAGACCAGCAGGATTATATCGAGTCTACACTTTTTGTAATTATTCGATCCCTTTGTAATCATCTTGAGGCTTTGGGTAAGTTGAAGTAACAGTTTCTTTTTTATACCAAAATAGCCGGTTAATACCGGCTATTTTTTTAACCCTATAATAAACCACTCAGACTTATTACTCTTTTATTTTGACGAATCGATCAATGCTTTGAAAGCAATGAAATATTTTTTAGGATTGCCGTTGTGTAAAGAATACAGAGAGTAAACAAAATCTATCCACTCCTGGGGAGTTCCGGTCATAGGATGATGGTAGTTTTCAGGTTTAGGATTAAAAACAGGCAATTCCCCCGATACGGCTTGATAAAGGGTCGAATTAACAATAAATCGACCTTTATCTTCAGAGCAACCAAATCCATACAGTTTTGCGCAAAGGTTTGTAACGGACGTACAATAAAAATCCCAATTCTTAAAAATACTGTATATAATACCGGAATCGCACTTATAAACACCTTTGACCATTTCTTCAATAATATTATTAAATTTATAAATAATCATTGTGTAAAAATCTTCGGGATTACCAAACCATTCTTTATTATTCTCAAAATATTTAAACAGAGGATCCTCCCTGGCTTCTTTCCCCTTACTTTCACTCATAGCATTAAAAATACTATTCATACCGGATTTTAATTCTTCGCTTGAAAGTTTCTTGAAATGAATCTGTTTTTCACTTTTTTTAGTCATTAAAATAATTCTCCTGTTTTTTTCTAATTTTTCGGACATTTTTTTTAATTTATCGGCATACTAACTAGCTGCTATAAAAATAAGAATTAAAACAACAAAGACACACCCGTAAAAAAAGCCCCATGAAAATCCACGCTCAAAATCAGAGAATGATCGTTTTATAAAATTTTTTAAATCTTCATACATAATAAAAATCCTCATAATAATTAGTTTTTAAAGCCCATAGCACAACGACCTCTTGTTTTACACACCGTTACTCGTTTTCTGGTGTTTCTTCTTCACTCCGTTTAAATCCGGTGCCCTTAGACTGGAATAAATTCAGTTCTTCCCCTAATCTATACGGGTACAATGTACAGTCCTTGCAAGGGCACTCTTTTACATTGTTTGCACTTCCTCCGGAACAGTCCAGGCACTTCAATTTAATCGCTTTGAATACTTTTTTATTGATCAGCATTTCTACTTTCCTTTTCTTACTTTTTCCGCTTCACTATTTATTTTCTCTCTGTATCTAGCAATTACTCTTTTAAAAAACTCCTCTATCGCATCTCCGACTATACTTTCCAATTCGTGAATATTTTTTTTTTCTATCTTTATAGTTTCTTCGAAATCCTCGCAACCCCCACCTTTTTTTTCTATCTCAATTATAATTCTATACATTTGCGACTCCTCTAAAATAATCCGGGTTTCGTGTAATGCCATTTCGGCCAGACTGCGAATAACTCTTCCCAATCAATATCCTCCGGTTTTATGTCTAGCTTATAGTAATATGTCTTCTTTCCTTTGATGTTTTTCCATTCGTGGATAGTATATCTGTGTCTTCTTCCCCTGATCTCACAGCCTACAAACGGAACACTGTGTTTATTTTCCAGGTCCCTAATTCTTACGTCTGCAGCATCACCCCCGTTTTGTACGCCTCTCAACGCCTGTAATGGCAATCCCCCGCCTGAAATCCATTCTCCATAAGTCTGAGACAGACAAAATTTTCTTTTGATAACTATCGCGTGCCACAATTCATATAAAACCCTTTGGCACTCATTTACACACCTTGACCGCACACTTTGACAATACTCCTTTGTTATCATAATTCTCGCTCCCTCTCATTATACATTATTCATTATACATTATTCATTCTTTCAATACCCTCTATATATAGCAATAAATAATATTCCTATTGAAATATACGGTCCTCTCTTTTCGTGCCAAATTGGAGTCCACATACAAATCCAAGGATCCCTTATTCTTTTTATTTTAACTGACCACCATTTAGGACGAAAAAACTCTTCACCTTTTTTCATCGCCTGAATGCCTCTTTTGAAACTTTTAAAATCAACTTGAACCGTCATTTACTTCACCTCGTATATTTCAGCAAATCTTCTTCCGTTGCGTTTAATAATTCCCTTGCCTGTTCATCTTGTTTTAACGGCATTACTTCAATTTGAACCGGATTTCCTTCGTTTTTAAATCTCTCTAGTCCTAATTCTAGCCCTTTTCTTTGTGAACAGTATATCGGCCTTGGGTACAGTTTTACCTTTTTTCCTGAATGAAGAATTTGAGATATTTTGTAAAACTTTTTTACTTCGTCAAGTTCTTCATTCGCTTTCCTTTTTTTCTCTCTCTTTTTAACTTGTTTTTTCATCTTTTCCGGATCCTCCGCTTTCCTCTACGTCTATTTCTATTCCGGTCCATCGATTCAGCGTTTCTATCGCATCGTCGATCGCTGCTCTGATTACTGACGATACATCCGTATTTAGATATATCGCTATTTTCTGAACTCCGTTCATTTGTTTTTCTGTTAATCGAACTTGTAATTTTTTTCCTAGTGACACTTTTCACCTCTTACTTTTATGTTTTGTAGCATACTACATTCAAATATTTTGCATCTATCAGAATACCACCATCCGTTATTTTTATATTATACGCTTTTTTTACTTCTTCCGGAGCATTGAAATACATATACAGTATTTTTATCTGGTCCCTTACTTCCAGATTACTTCTTGCCAGCCACTTTAAAATACTGTTTCTTTTCATTACATATTCTGATAACTTCACTTTTCCAAACCCTGTTTTTACCAGATGATCCCACAAATTACGCTTGTGAAATATTTGTCTTTTTTCTTTTATCGAGAATACTTTAATAAAAAAATCGATACTTTTTTCATCCGGAGGTATTCCCTCCGATATTACCATCCTCCCACCTGGTTTAAGTACGCGATAACATTCTTGAAATGCAGATGATATATTTTCTGTAACATGATGAAATACCATTCTTGCAACGATCAGATCAAATTTATTATCCGGCCAATACATTCTCCGGATATCACACAGAGTTACTGACCCATTTTTTGGGACATTACATTTACTCAACATTTCTTCTGATATATCCAGGCCATGCACTTCTTTTACAAATGGCGATATTACACTCATCATTATTCCGGTACCTGTTCCAACATCTAAAACAATATCTTTCTTTTTTAAATTGCACAGTTTCAGAATCGATTTAATGTACTGATCCTCATGTACCCATTCCAGATCATTGTAATCCTTTGCACGTTCATTCCAGTACTGTTTTTGTGTTTTCTCGTTTTTCATCGCATCCACTCCTGCTTTCTGTACTTCTCTACCTGTTCATCAAACTCCGGTTTTCTCGTCAGATCGTATGATATCCCCGGTATTGAATACCGCTTATACCCTTCTTTCACAACAAACATTCCGTAATCTTGGCAGCCCGGATACTTGCTATTAACTCTGAATTGACCAAACTTTTTCAGCAATGACACCAACGTAATAAAATTACCACCGTGTTCATTACACTCGACTGGTATTTTTCCCGTTTTCTGTTTTCTAATGTGTAACTGGCCTATCATTTTATCTGAAGAAAGAAACTCGTCGCATTTATTCAGCCATCCATTCCTGACTATTGTATCACTATCGATCTTGATAACATACTTTACGTTTCCCATTCCCGGCTCTCTCTGGAATTCATTTAAACAGAAATTAGCACAGTTGTACTTTCCTTGCTTTGCCTGAAATCCTGAGAATGCAACCAGCGGCCATGTCCCATCCCGTGAATCGTTATCATACACGAACACTTTTTTCACCAATGAAAAATCCGTGTTTTTCAGTATCGCATTAACACAGATCCTTGTGAACTCTACCCGGTTCCACGTTGGCAGAATTATTGCAAATTTTCCTTTTGGATTCATTGACACTTTTTCCATTATTCTTTTCTCCTCTTTTTTAATATTCATACACTACTGTTTTTTCCATGGGATAATCGATAACCATTATTTCCCGATCTTTCGTACTCTCAATTTTACCTCCCACGTAAAAGACTACCCAGAATTCTTTTCCGTCAAATAATGGCTCTTTCATGATGATTGTATACTTTCCCTGGCCGTCCGTCTGATCTCTCAGGTTTTTTTTTTTACCATCCACGACAAACTCAAACCACATCCCGGGAAATGGTTTATCATACTGTTTTATTCTCGTTTCAATGGTTATTACACACATTCCCCGAGGCTCTACCGGCATTTCACACATTGTTAACTTATACGTTAACACCAGTACGATTAATGCTTTTTTTCTCACTTCACACACTGACATATTATATTGCCTCCTGGAGTTAATACTTTTATACTCTTGAACTCATACGACGCTTTGATCAAGTCTACAATTCCTTTTACGTCATATTTCGCCACATGAAACACATTCGATTCTGGCCCCATTCTATTATTGGGCACTGTGATTATTACCTGGCTTTTCGCCGATAGTCCGGCTTTTGCGATCAATGCACCCGGATTGTCCAAATGCTCGACAATTTCCATTAATAGGATTGTATCATAATTATCTACCGGGAGAATGGCATTTCTTACGTCGCAGAATATCTTTTTTCCCTTTACGTGTCTCAGCCCTTTCCTGGAGAAGTCCATTCCCGTATAGTTTACGGATACATCAACAAAGTCCTCAATATACCCTGTACCACACGCCACATCTAGTACACTTGATCTTACAGGTATAAGTGAGGCTACTGTCTTCATTCGTATTTTAACCCAGCAGTCCTTTTCCATAGGCTCTTTCATCTTGATCCATTTTCTATCCCAATTCTCGATTGTGTTGTAATTACTCATTACGTTCACCCTTTAATTGTAGTCGACATATTCTCTCGTTTACTTCCCAAACGGATTCGCAGACTTCGGAATTCTTTTTTTCCATTCTCCGTATGACGCCTCGAGAAATCCCTCCGCATCTTCCGGAATCGGAACCATCCGCCCTTTATATTCAATTTCTTTTATTCCGGTATAATATTTCATTAGTGACAATCTCATTTTTATCCAGATGTCAATGAATATCTGATCCTTAATTGTATGAATATTTATAGTAGGAAGAGATCCCGGTATGGTCCCGATCTCGAATTTCCGTTTGATCAGTTCTTTCTTTAATAATTCCCGTTCTTTTTTTTCACACTTAATAAAAATATCGATATCATTATCATTAAACAGATATCCGCCATCACGATAAAACCCCAGCAGTGTCCCGAATATCAAATAAACCTCTATTTTCATTTTCTTGCACAGATCCAGAACTTCGAATAATACTTTATCTGCTTTTTCTGGATTAGTACCAGGATAAATGTAACCATTCATTTTTTTATTTCTCTTTTATTTTCCCGTTTTTGTAGCACAACTTTATTGTATCACGTTTTGTACTACAATGTCAAGGTTTTTTTTACTTTAATACTTATTTTTTGTAGCACAGATTTTATTAGGCATAATAAACATTATGTAAACCAAATCCTCATTCTGTGTTACAACTCCCCTATTTTCCCCGTGCTACATTTTGTACTACACTTTTTGAGTTATCAACGAGTTATCATCAAGTTATCAACACCCTAAAATATTATTTTATTACAGGTTTAATGTACTTTACCCTACTTTTACCCTGTTTTTGTACTTTTTTGATCTGTCTTAGATACCCCAAAATGTTGATAACTTCGAGTTATTAACAACTTGTCAACGAGTTATCAGCGAGTTATCAACACCCTAATATACTGTTTTATTTCTATTTAGGCTCGTTTTTTAGAGTTATCAACACCTATATAATAATAATAATTCTTTTATTCTTTAATTATTCCTAAGATAACAATCCGGCCACTGTACTACACTCATTCAATTTTATTCTTTCATAATTTCATTTTTTACTTTATATTTTTTTACAAAAGAGAGGCACTCATGAAAAAGTTTTCAATTATCATTCCCTGTTTCAACAACATTGCATTTACGGAGGACTGTCTTAACAGTATTTTTCGTAATACTAAAGATTTCGAATTAGTTTTGATTAACAATGGTTCATCCGACAGTACAAAGTCTTATTTCGAGCAGATCCTTATCAAGCACCTGGACACAAAGATCATCACCTTTGAAAATAATATGGGCTTTGCCCGTGCTGTTAATGAGGGTATTACGGCCGCTACGGGTGAATATCTGATTGTTTTAAACAATGATACTCTCGTTGGTCCTAATTGGGCTTTACGTTTAATGAATACGCTCTTGATGATCCGTAAATTGAAAAAGGATAGTTCTTTTTGCTTTATTGGGCCTGTTTCCAATAACGCTACCGGTATTCAATCCGCCGATGTTGACGTTAAGACTATCACCGATATGGATAAATTCTGTAATGATTTTGCAAAAGAAAAATCCGGGCCTCCAAATTTCACTCACTTTCTTTCTGGATTTTGTTTCATGTTTCCTAAATCCATTATTCCGAACATTGTTCTTTTCGATGTTAATTATAAAATCGGAGGTTTCGAAGACAATGATTTTTTTCTCAATGCCACTTTGAAAGGTTATAAATGCATTGTTGATAACGCTACGTTTGTTTTTCACCACGGACAACAGACTCTAGCTCATATCCCTGATTACTCCAATAAAATCTTTTTCGAAAATAATCTTTTCCACGTCCAAAAACATTCTCGTCCGGAAGCCCTTAAACTTTGCGTCACTCTTCGCGTTAAGAACGGCGCTGATCAGTTGCCTTATTACATTGAGAATGTTAAAAAGTTTTGTGACTCAATTATCGCATTAGATAATGGCTCAACTGATGATACAGGTATGTTGTTTTCTCAATATCCGGATGTCATTAAATTTCATACCTTTTTTCCTGACTTTAATGAGGCCAGAGATCGCCAGTATCTTTTATCTAAGGCTTTCGAATTGGGTTATGATTGGGCATTGTCTCTCGATCTCGACGAAAGAATTCCCGATTCTTTTGATCAACATTTCTTTCAGAAATTAATGCATCCGGCAAATCCGGACATTCTTGCTTACAGTATGAACGTCTTTACATTTTTTGAGGGAACTGATTACATTCGCCAGGATTATCCCTGGTCTAATTTACAGGGTATTCGCCTCTACCGTTTATTTCAAAATCAAAACATTGATATTTTTGGTAAAAAAGGTTTACACTGTTCACACAGTCCCTCTTTTTCTCCATATAACACTCGACACATTTCAATGCCTATCTTGCACTACGGATACATTAACGAGGTCATCAGGTCTGATAAATCTGATTTTTACAGTAAAATGGATAACGACCCTTTTCAACCTGAAGTTGGCCCTTTTGGCTATAAACACCTTACCACCTCCGAAGTTCTCTTAACGAAATATTCACCTGATAACAACATCGCCCTTTGTATTCTTTGTAACGACGATGTTCCGGCGCTATTTAATTGTCTTTACCAACACTATTCTTTCTTCAATGAAATCAACATCCTGCACACCGGTAAAAGTAACTTGATTAAAAATGTTTGCGCTTCGTTTAATGCTAATTACTACCACAAACCATTTAAAGGGGATTTCTCCGACCTCCGGAATTACCTCATGGCTCAATCTAATTCTCGTTGGGTTTTCTTCCTCGATACCGATGAAATTATTGAGTACAAGGACTTTACTTATTTTACTCAGATGATTCTCAGAGACGTTGACGGTTATCTTTTTATCGTCTGGAATTACCAGCCGGACGGATCGATCTTGTTTTCTGATAATGTTCGCCTGATCAAAAAAAGCGATAAGGTTTACTTTACCCACCCTATTCACGAATCTATTTCTGATTCTGTAAAAGAAAATCATCTTGATATTATTCCGGCTCCTGTACCAATTCGCCATTCCGGCTTTCTAAAATCCAAAGATTCCAAAAAGGTTAAATCAAATCTTTATCTCGATATCTTGAAAAAGGAGTTAAAACACAATCCCAATGATCCTTCCGTTTATTTTCACCTTTCTTTCCATTATTTTGAAAACGGCAATCAGCAGATGGGACTTGATTATTTAAAACACGTTATTAAACTCGACCCTGAGTTTTTCCTGGCTCATAAAGAACTTGGACTCCGTTATCTTGATATTTGTATCGGTTACCTGCAGCAATGTATGGAAATTTTACCCCGTGAGCATTATTACCATAATTTTATTGCCCGTTTAACGGAATACGTTTCTCAGGCTAAGTCAATTAATTTTAATGGATAATTTTGGCAAAGATTCAATATTCTGCTCTCGTTAATTCCGTTATGGGAAAATTGGGAGATACTATTTACTCCAAATCCGGGACCGTTCGCTACATTAAAACGGCTCCCGTTTCCGTCACTCAACCTAATACCTATCGTCAATTACAGTTAAAGGCTAATTTTTGCACAGTTGCTAAACTCTGGACGGGTTTACCGGATTCTTACAAGCAGTTGTGGGATGGCCACGCATCGGGAAAACACGCTAAGGCTTTCGGTCATCAAATGTTTATTTCGTTGAATTGTAACCTTTTAAATGCCTCTCATTCCTGCTTAACGTTACGTCAATATCCGCCTCAATTTCCATCTACACCGACTTTTCCTAAAAACTTTTGCGTTTTTTTAATGTCACCAACTTCTTTTTGCCTTTCCTGGTTATCTCCGCTCAATTCCGATAACTACATTTCCGCCAACTATCGACTACATAAAGGTTTTTGTCTCATTCATCCGGATCATGGACTTTGCCCTACTGTCGGATACCGACCCTCATTTAGATTTATCGAAACTGTCCGGTCAGATGTCGGCGCTATCGTTTTTAATAGCGACTTGCCCTCTAATACTCGTTTATTCTTTAAACTTCACAGCATCGATACCTGGGGGAGAAAATCCCCATTTACGCACGTTATTTCATACACTCAACCTTAAACATTGGGAGTTTTTATCATGTGGAAAAAACTTAACAAAATTTTTGAGATTTTCGACAAAATTGATATTCTTTTTTCTGAATTAAAAGGTTTTGTTGATGATTTTGAAAGAGCATATTCAGACGGAAAAATCACTTCAGAAGAAGCAGTTGAATCCATCATTTCTTTAATTCGTAGAATCCGTAAAGTTTTTCCTAAACTCTAAACCTCTTTTTTCTTCATTATGGCAAAATTAATTCTCAGCGCCTTATTATCGGCTATTAAAGGAACCTACAACGGCTCAACTTTCCAGGATTGGAAGGGAGTTCAGGTATTGCGCCGAACTCCCCAGGGATCTCCGTACATTAGCGAGTACCGCTCTTTTGCTATGGGAGTTTTTTCTTCATTGTCCGGTTGTTTTTACGGACTCACCAGTAACCAACAAGACGCTTGGGAAGACT
>Ga0208046_1000318_pt1 | contig 10519 bp, 16 predicted proteins | sample PL_2010_300m_FD_184161 | JGI IMG/M metagenome (GOLD analysis project Ga0208046, IMG submission 184161) | Freshwater microbial communities from Powell Lake, British Columbia, Canada to study Microbial Dark Matter (Phase II) - PL_2010_300m... | ecosystem: Environmental > Aquatic > Freshwater >... | reverse complement strand
CCCAGGGGGAGACGGCTATGGGTTGGCTTGGGATGGAAGGATGCTGTGGACTAGCGACATTGTCCTCGGCTTGATCTATCAGCTTGACCCACGAACTGGGCGAGTAATCCGAAGTTTTGCTGCTCCGGGAGGGGCAGCACATGGGATAACGTGGGATGGGCGAACGCTGTGGGCTTTAAGCAGTACGACAGATATGATCTATCAACTTGACCCCGTCACGGGTCAGGTGATCAGGACATTCGGCACTCCGGGTCTTAGCGGACGAGATTTAGCTTGGGATGGTAAGACGTTATGGAATTGTGACACGGTCGCAGCGATAATTTACCAGATCGCGGTCAACTAACAGGAAGGTGTATCGATGGCTATTATAAGACTGACGGCGACAGCTTGGCTGGCGCGAGAGAGCGAACGGGTGACGGGTGTGCTGCTCTGTCATGTAACGCGCGAGGGGATGGATGTCAACGAGCTGCTCGCTATGTTGGGAAACTGGGGTCTGCACTATACCGTTGCTGAGCTGCAACTGTTACGTGTCAAGTTGGTCACAGACGGAGTGATCGAGATCGTATAGGTTAAAGGATAACTCGGTGTATTATCAAGCGACGATCACCACCCCGGCCAACACCTCAGCCAGCGTACCTCAAAAGACGATGTTACCGCTAGCTCGCGGGGTAATCTCTAAAATCCTGGTCGGGTTCCCCCCAGGCCCGGCCGGGCTTTGTCATGTTCAGATACGGGATAAAGGCTGGCAGATCGCCCCCTGGTCGTTGGCTGAGGATATGGCATGGGATAATTTTGTGTATGAGATGACGCCACAGTACGCCCTGGTCGCCGAGCCCTACGAAGTTATGATATTGACCTGGAACGAGGACGACTCCTACGAGCACCAGGTATTCGTCGGGATAGAAATGGCCGAAGGGGAACCAGGGCTGGGCGGCTTATTGTTGCAATATCCGTTACAGGGGAGTTAGCATCGATGGTAGGCAAGATCACGCCTGTATATGTCCCGAAACCAGTCGGATTGCTGGGTTGGGACGGCACGGACTTCTATGGGCTGAAGGTCGATTCAGTCGGGAACCTGGTGCTTGCCAATGCGCTTAAAAATGGCGACCAGCTATTCAGCTATAAGAGTAACGTCCTAGACCGGGCTACTGGGCTAATCTCAGGGGCTGGCGGATATTATGAGAGCTCGGTAGTCCCTGCTGGGGATGTTTGGGTTATCACAAACATCGTGGCGGTGGACTGGACGTCAACTTGCACCGAGCATATCTATGAGATCCGAAGTGGGGGTCTGGGATATAATATCTATGTCATTCAAGCAGCCTTTGCTATTAAGCAACGATCTTGGCTAGGAACTCAGATTTACCTAGAGGCTGGGGAATGGCTCCGTGTATATTTCACGGGTGCTCTCGCTAACGATACAATATATATCTTTCTAACCGGTCACAGCATGACGAAAGAAGCATAATGCCACACGGGACGCCGGACTGGGGCGAACGGTCGCCTAAAATTACCACCTACACCCTGAGCGACATGGCGGAGTTGGCCGTAAGGTTAGGGTCGTTTGTGAACTATGACAGACGGGGCGAGGTGATATGGATGAGTGGGTTCGATGAGGGCGGCCGGGGGTATGGATATAGTGGAACAGGAGTAGGGTTTGACATTTACCTATCGAGTGACCTTACCGAGCATGGGGGATTATGCTTGATACTGGTACCCGGCAATGCAGTAGGTGATCTCATTCAAATTCATAAGGTCATGCGCTACCCGGTGATAAGTGGAATTGGGCTGGAAGCTACCTTTACGCCTGACCCTCTGGCAGAGTGGGTTGAGCTACGATTAAGAATATTTGATGGGGTAAATTTAACGAGCTATGCTGTTAGATATGCTCATTTTACAGGGACAGTAGAAGTTTATGATCAAGCTGGCGCCTGGGTGACGGTGGGTACGCCCGGAAAGATGCGGGATACCTATGCAGCGTATACACAGTTTAAATTAGTGATCGACCTAGTGTCTGGTAATTATGCCCGGGTTATGATCAACGACAACACCTATCTTGCGACTGTTTACAGTGGATTTGTTGCAGCTGATCTAACTGCCAAGAGCATAACGGGACTAGTAAACGTGTGGCGGGGCGCAGCCGGTGTCTGTGAAGTGCGCCTGGATAATTTAATTATAACTCAGAATGAACCAGTTTAATTGACGTCTAGGAGGAGGTATGTTAAGACTTATGTTTTGGAAATTATTCTCTCAAAGCGTGGTGATCACAGGTACGCTGGCTCTGATTCTGGTTGGCACTTTTTGCGCGTGTATCTTGATGGGGAATGACCCTCCGGAAGTCTTGGTGAACCTAACCTTCATCGTAGTGGCGTTCTTCTTCGGGAGCAAGCTCCCGGCAATCAAGGATATTACAAGTCCGACTAAGTGAGGTGAACTATGGCAGCTCCAAGTAACGTAACATACCGGCTCGTGCAGGATGAGCCTTGGGTGTTCCTGGATGCCCGCAAAAACCCCGTCACTGGGCGCAAATTGACTTATCAGCTCACAGACGGAACCTACATCGAGATCGATCTCACGGTACAGGATTATCATACCCCGGCCACAGTCAAAGCCAAGCTCCAGACAGAGATCGATGCTCACACAGCTCTGACCCAGGTGTAGCATGTGGCTCCTCGAATGGCTTATCGATCGGTGGCTCAAGGTACAGGAATTCTTTGACTCACTCTGGGATAAGGCGACGAACGTCCTAAAATCCTGGTGGGCCATGGTCTATATCCTGTTCAATAACCTTTGGAATAACCTTGCTAAGCTCACGATTGAGTGGTGGGGCAAACTAACTAAACTGTGTACTGACTGGTACGATAGAATTAGCAAACTAGCTAATGATTGGTATAACCGGCTAGTGACTATCGCTCAGTATTGGTATGATGCAATCTGGACTTACTGTACCGAGTGGTGGGATAAAATACGTACTTTTGTCGTTGCCTGGTACACAAAAATCACCAAGTTCTGTACCGATTGGTGGGAGAAGATCACCAAGTTCTGTACTGAGTGGTGGGAGAAGATCACCAATTTCTGTACTGAATGGTGGGAGAAGATCACCAAGTTCTGTACTGAGTGGTGGGAGAAGATCACCAAGTTCTGTACTGAGTGGTGGGAGAAGGTAAATCGATTCTTTACTGAGCTATGGGACAAGATTCACCGATTGCTGACCGACTGGTGGGGTTACCTGGAAGATATTCTTACTACCGGCTGGCCTACCATAGCCGCCTTTATCCACGATCCGTTAGGCTATCTCTGGCAGATGCTACTCAACGGGGCAGAGGCGTTTGTTAAAACGCACAGTCTGACATTCCAGCGCCGTTGTGAGAGTGTCATTCGTTGGCTGTGGGAGGGTATCTGGTAATGGCAATCGATGTTCCGATTGGCGGGGGCCACACAGCTACGATAACCGAGCCGACCCGAGATAAGTTCACTGGGAACCTGGGCGGTGCCGTAGAGTTTGCCTTTGCTCACCTGGTCTACAAAATCCTCGAGATCATGGGGGGCGGGGTTGGGGCGTTCCTGGGCGGAGCCGGGGTGCAGTTCTTGGAGACCATTGAGCCTAGCCTGGTGATCTATGCCCGGCCTCTGATCGATATGATCCTGAAAGCTCCTGACCTGGACCCTGATATGCGGGTGTTTTTTACCCAGTTACGCGAACCTGTGCACGAAGGAGCCGCGACAATCCTCGCTGGCCTATCACAGCAGGCTGGCGGAGCAGTGGCTGGAACGGTGCTGGGTGCACTGCTTAAACCTATGGCTAACGCCTTAAACGCCATGATGCGCGGCTCGGTGCCTTCGGTAACTGACCTGTGGGCAATGGCCTGGCGTGGGCCGCTAACTGACGACTCCCTGGCTCCGTATATGCACATGAATGGATACAAAGACCAGTTCGAGGGCGCCTACCGTGAACTGGCCAGGCCCCGGGCCGGGGTCGGTGATCTGCTCACCTCAGCCTATCGTGGGCTGATACCATTCGAGGCCCTTAATAGTGAACTGCAACGGCGAGGGTTTACGACTGACGATATCAACATTTTCACGGCTAACTACGAACAGTTAATGGATTTCCAGGCCATGTTACCGGCAGTCTATCGCGGTGAAATGAGCTACGATGAGCTACGAACAATTATGCAGAAACGGGGCTGGAATGATGTCGATATTACGACCATGATCACAGCAGCCAAGCCCATGCCGCAAGTCGGCGATCTGATCCGGTTCGGAGTACGCGAGGCTTACCGCGACGATGTAGCAGCTCAGTGGGGCTACGACGCTGATTTTCCGGCAGGGTTTGCTCAGGACATGGCCAAACTAGGTTATACCCCCGAGTGGGCTAAATACTTCTGGCGGGCTCACTGGGAGCTGCCCTCGGTGCAGTTAGGGATGGAAATGACGCACCGAGGCATCATCAGCACGGGGGAGTTTGAGGACTTGTTACACCTGCAGGACTATCCGGCTGGTTGGAGGGCTCGTATGCAGCAGGTGATCTACTCCCCGTATACCAGGGTCGATGTGCGCCGCATGTACGGCCAGGGGATCCTGACCCGCGAACAGGTCAAACGTTCCTATATGGACATCGGATATGATGATACCCATGCTGAGAACCTAACCGAGTTTACGATCCGCTACGAGGACGGCAACGGGGGGTCTATCCCGGCAGCTCTGCAGGGTGTGTCCGAGGGGGTGATTACCTCGGCAGTTGCCAAGGGCATGATGGCAGATGGCGAGGCGCATGATGCTCTGGTCGCGTTAAAGAACTCGCCGGAAGTGGCTGATCTAATGATCCGGCTAAGTCACTGGAAGAAAGCAGTTGCAGACAAGCCCGAGCCTCAAAGCGGATTCACGACCGACATGCGTAACATCACCGAAAGAGCCTACATGAACGGCACCATCGAGCGGGCTCCGGCCCTGGCGCAACTGGTCGAGGTGGGGTATAGCGCTGAGGAGGCCGGGTTCATTCTGCAGGCGGTCGATTATGCTCGAGGCGAACGGGAACAGGAAGACCAGATCGGGTTAATCCAGGCCGCTTATTTGAACGGGACACTTTCAAGCGTAGACGTGGTGACCCGTCTGGGGGCGCTCGATCTACCGTCTACTCAGCAGGAGCGGCTACTCGCCCAGTGGAACACCGTGCTCGAGCTGCCTAACCGACGCTTGACTGAGGCTCAATACCGGGCCTGTTTCAAGGCTCAGCTCATTACAGCTGACGACTACACGCAAGCCATGATCGATCTCGGGTATAGTCCAAATGACGTTGCTCTATTAACTGCCTTATATACAGCGCCTGAAGCGCCGGCGGAGATAGGGTTCTGATGCCGTTACCTAAAATCTCTGTGAAAACCGTTTTACAACGTACTCTGACCGCGTACCTGACTGTGGCCCAGAAAGTGGCTCTGCCCCCGATCCCGACTCTTCCTGGAGGACTGAGTGGCAAGCAAAACCTACCCAAAACGTAGTAAAAACGTAAAATCAACCTTAACGCTGTTTGAGGAGGCAAAGCTTGCTAACACCCGGCGGATCCGTGAGGCCATGCGGGAGCTGAGCCAGGCACTAAAAAAGCCGGTCTAAGCATTTATGCTTACTAGGTCTAAGCATATATGCGTAGAAAATCTAGGCATATATGCGGATGACAGCCTCTAGGGGGTGTGGTATTATGTAGACAGTCGCCGATGCGACGTCTCTCCCCGAGGCAGCATAATAGGTACTACAACCCGCATAGGGTCGGTGAGGTCGTAACGCCTCGGGGAGCCGGTTCTATGCGGGTTTAGTATTTTGAAGGAGAACAATGGAAGCACAGCATTACATCCAGGTCAACTTGGCAGAAGCACAGCGTCGGTTGGCTAATAGTCAGACTATGTTAGCCAGATTACCTCAAAACACCCATTATCAGACTGAGTGCAAGACCTATCTCCAAGACGTTAAATATTATCAGGCCGAGTTAGCTAAAGCGAAAAAGGAGTGACATGGAGATCGAGGAACGGATGAATGCGTTGGCCGAAGCACGACGAACCGTTATTAAGGACATGGCAGTGATCACCGACATGCGAGCCAGTCTGATGTCTTTGTATTGCCAAGACCTTAATATCTCGGGCGTGTGCTGGGACGCTAAATCAGGAGCGGATGATTTTATGGTGGAGCTTGTGCAGTTATTGGTCGAGATTGAGAACCAAATCCGCCCCCTGCATACCCACACGCTCAAGGAGTTAGGAGTATAAGCACAGTAATTCCCCGGGGCGATCCGAAAGTGTTTAGTCGTATAGTTTAAAGGAGTATCATGGCCGAGAAAACGGAGCTAAAGCGTTTAGTCTACTATGCTGATTCTCAGCTTGGCATGAACGCCGCCAAGCTCGACACAATCGCGGGAGTCGAAGTGACGATTGCCAGCGGTCGGGTCGGCACTGGTAAGTTTGGCGAGTTTGCCGAGTTCGACATATTGGACGATCTGGGCGAGCTCAAGACCTTCCGTACCAGTGGATTCCTGGTCGTCGAGGCCATCAAAAAGGCCGTTGAGGCCAACGCATTTCCGCTACTCAGCATCTTCACGCGCACCGGCAAGTGCTGGCGGATGGAGTAAAGGACACGCCCATGCCACGTACAATCAGGGACAGAATGAAGGGCAGTATCGCGGGAGCCGTGCTTGACTGCGAACGGGCGCTCGACCAGATCGGGGAGGTGGTGCAGACATTTGACACACAACATCCCGATCTGGCTGAGGGGTTATCTATCGCTGCCGCTCTGCTCGTACAAGTACAGGCTGTGCTTGAGGGATTTTACATCGCGTCATGGGGTGACTTGCCCGGTGACTGGGAGTCTACCCATCGACGCAAGGGGGGCGGCTAGGATGTGGACTCGGCGCGAGTGGCTCTATACGATCCTGGGAGTGCTGGCTGCTCTCGGGATTGTCACGTTATATGCCGCTTTAATGGTCAGTCAGATAGATTTCATAGGGAGGTAATGATCGTGCCAAGTTTTATTGAGCACTTTCCGCAAGCTTATCATGAGTGGGTCGTGGCTGGAGGGATAGAGAACAATTTCAGGGCTCACGCCCTGGCAATTGGTCTCTGCAAGCTAACTCTGGCCGATCTGAAATTTATGGAGCAACATACTGGCACAGCTAATAGACAATTTGACCAGGTTCAAGACAGCTTCCTTGGTATTCCTCTCCAAGACCCTGCTCCCGGTACTTTTACCGGTCGCGCGGCCGATATCTCGTACTTAACCGGAGAGATCGACACCGCGTTCTGTAACATGCTTCGTGGCCTTTGCGTTGATTTGGTGGTCGTGGGCCTGCAGGACATCGATCTCGCCAGGCGCCAGTTGGCCATCCTGCAAAGCGCCGGATTTCGCCTTCATGCCTACGTTTGGCCATGCAATAAGGACTTGGACGACTACATCCCAGAAGTCCACAGCATTATGACTTTCTTCAAGCTGCCTTACATCTGGGTCGACGTTGAGGAATCGTCGATCAACGTCATAGAGTCCCTCGCTCGTCTCTGCCCACATCCAGAGTTCCGGGTTGGTATCTATACAAGCGCTTCCATGTGGTTGGAGTTAATGGCTAACACAGTCACGTTCTCGCACTTGCCCCTCTGGTACGCACGGTGGGACTATAAGGCTGATATGTCGGACTTTGTGCCATTCGGTGGCTGGCGCACAGCAGTAATGAAACAGTACGACGCTACCGACCCCCGCTTTGACTACGATGTGTACGATCCGGCCATACTACTGTGACCACCGACCGGGCTACTCAGTGGCAAGCAGCTGAACAGTGGGCGCCTGGGGCTAGTCTACGAGCCGATGTTACCTCGGGAGATGCCTACTATGCCTGGCTAAAACGTAACAACCAGGATGTGAGCCGCGACGTAGCCCGGGGCGTTTGGAAGCAATGGGGCGAGACGACCAAATGGAAAGAAGTGCTTGCCAAGTGGCCCTCCGACCAGTCTATCCCCCGGGCCTGGTACGCCGAGACCCAGTCCCAATATGTTACGGGGTACGGGTACAAGTTTAACGTCAGTTATATCGACTCAGCGACTCAGAGCGTTATGAACACGGATTATTACCACGTCTCAGATACTCGGATGACAAAAGCCCAGCAAGAGGCAGAGATTCGAGGCCGATTCGAGACTGGTACAGGAGACATTAAAGGCACCGTCACCGAGATTAGCCGGGTGGCAGTGTATCATAAGGCAGGTGCCAAATGGTAGGCGGTTTAACAGGTCACTATATGTCAGGCAACAAGGGGCGGGAAAAACCCTCTGTCATCCTGTTTTTCGATGTGGAAACAAACTTAAACCCCTTGGACGCTAACCGTACCGAACACGCCGTCCGGCTGATATGCGCCAGTTACCTACAACTTCGCAAACCCCCCCGTCACAACACCCGGGTCGATCACGTCCTGTATACTATGGGCGCTTTTTGGGATCTGGTAGAAAAACTCGCCAAGCCCCTGCACCCGCTCACGCTGACAGCCCATAACCTAAATTACGATCTCGGGGTATTGCACTGGGACACAGAGCTGATGGAACGGGGCTGGCAATTGAGTTGGATTCATACCAAGGGAACCACGACTATTATCCGGCTGAAAAAGGGGCATTGTCAATTACTCTTTACCGATAACATGAACTGGTGGCATGAGTCGTTAGCTAAGGTCGGCGCCCGTATGGGACTCCCGAAACTTGACGCTGACCCTCTCAATGCGACTGATGCTGAGATTCTCCCCTACTGTCAGCGTGACGTCGAGATCATGGTGCGAGCCTGGTCCGAATGGTTCAAGTTCCTGGACACTCACGACCTTGGTAACTGGGGGACCACCGTACCCTCTCAGGCCATGCGAGCGTTCAAGCACCGTTTTTTATCGTACAAGTTACTCGTACACCATCAACCTGAAGCGCTTGAGCTGGAACGGGCAGCCTACCGGGGCGGGCGAACGTCCGTGTTTTACCAGGGACAGATCACGGGCAGCACCGTCCACTACCTGGACATCAAGAGCGCTTATCCGGCAGCCATGTTGGCCTATGATATGCCCATACGCTTGTTATTTGTATCCCACCATATCCGCCTCGATGAGCTGCAGGAATGGCTAAAGGAAAAGTGCGTGATCGCCGAGGTGGACTTGTGCACAGACACTAATCCCTACCCGGTGCACTATCACGGCCACAACGTCTATCCGGTAGGAGAGTTTACCACCACCTTGACAACCCCCGAGCTGCAATACGCCCTGGAACGTGGGTGGATCACGCATATCCGGCGAGCTTCGGTGTATGCTCGGGCGCCAATCTTTCAGGGTTATGTGACCGAGTTCTACGCTCTCCGGCAACGTTTCGAGGCCGAGGGCGATCCGGTACAAGCCAATAACATGAAACTCATGCTTAATGGGCTCTACGGTAAGTTTGGACAGACAGCCAGCGACTTTGTAAAAATGGGCCAGGTGGACGATTTCCTGACCGGGCCTGGCACACTCTACGACCAGCAAACATGTACAGCTCATATCGTGTATCGGTTCGGAACGACACTTTACACAGAAGAGGAGACCGGTGAAACAAAAGAGAGTATGCCATCGATTGCAGCCCACGTCACAGCCTACGTGCGTATGCACCTATTCAGTCTACGTGAACGAGCGGGGGCCCAGAATGTTTACTACTGCGATACGGACAGCCTCTTTGTTAATGACTGTGGAGCTGCTAATCTCGCTCAAGATTTGTCTGAACCGGGCCTTGGCGGATTGGGCGAAAAAGGAACTACCACCGACCTCATGATCATGTCCCCCAAGACCTACTGCATGGACGGGGCCTGGACTCGGAAAGGGATACCCGACTCAGCTCAGGAAATCGCTCCTAATGCGTTTGAGTACACGACGTTTCCCTCACTACGGGGACTGGCCCGACGAGCTCCAGAGACGCCTTTTTATACCAACCTCACCGTCCGCAAATTGTACTACACGATTTATGATGGGAAACCTGGAGCCGATGGTTGGATTATACCGTTAAACGGGTCGGATTTGACCCCGCCTCAGCACTCCGACCCGGCTATCGATCAACGACTGTGGGAGATCGACATGACCATCGAAAGCCTGAAAGACGCAAAGTCCTTGCCCCAGGTCACCATGCTCAAATTGTGGAACTATAACCGGGGTGCGTTTAAACGGGGTCGAACTGTCACAGGTAAGTTAGTTGCCCCTGAGCATAGCAACCTTGATGGCCTGGCCAGTGAAATGGGGTTTGCAAGTTTATCTGCATTACAAGATGCGGTTGCAAGCCAGCTTGCAATTGACTCAGAGATCCGAAGCCTCCAAACCGAACGACGTAGACTGCTCACCGTTACCACCCAGCCCCTTCCCACGCCCACGCCCACCGCCCCCGGAACTGCGGTCTGATTGCCCCCAGGCACAGAGGCCGTGAGTTATCAACCAAGAGTATTCTAGACTGAGAGTTGTGCGGGGTAGCCGACCCAGGTTGACCCCGTGCTCGTAGTTGGTAGCCACGCC
>Ga0208046_1000317_pt1 | contig 10543 bp, 8 predicted proteins | sample PL_2010_300m_FD_184161 | JGI IMG/M metagenome (GOLD analysis project Ga0208046, IMG submission 184161) | Freshwater microbial communities from Powell Lake, British Columbia, Canada to study Microbial Dark Matter (Phase II) - PL_2010_300m... | ecosystem: Environmental > Aquatic > Freshwater > Lake... | reverse complement strand
GAAACTGCTGGGATATCAGCTAAGATCACCTTTGGGCGGACCTGGTCTTTCCGTGCTTTCGGGAGGGAGAATTGTTGAAATTTTCCCCAATGGCCGGGGAATTATTCATCGGTTGCCCTTGGGATGATGGGGTAAGTATGCCGTCTCCGCTGTCCGACGGGAGGGAATAATTAAGGAGCCCAGGCTGTTCAAAAATGGCCAGATGCAAGGCTCCCGATATCCTGAGTCGTGAGGCGTACTTTTGGGTACGTTGAACGGCGAAGGATGAGGGAAACGCCGCAGATGGGCGTTTTTCAACAGCCTGTGTCAGGCTTTCAGGATCATGGTAAGCGCCCCCGGGACGATCTCCATCTCGGCCGGCAGGGTGCCCGGCTGCTCCCCGTCGATGTCGAGGAGGACCCGCTGCTCCGAAGTAGCGGTCACTCTCTTGCCCGTCTGCATGGAAACCTGGCGGATGCTCTTGATCTTCCCGGTGTAAAGTTTGGGGAGGTGCCAGAAGACCAGCGGAAGGTTCATTGCGCCGATCACGGTCACATGGAAGATGCCGTCGTCGGTCACGGCGTCCGGGGCGACCAGCATGCCGCCGCCGTGATATCGCCCGTTGGCGATGGCGATGTTGAGCACATCCACCGTCCGCTCGTCCGCGTCGTCCACCTTGAGACGGATCCGCTTTTTCTCGTAGGTGAACAGGGAGACGATCGTGCCCCAGATGAAGGTGATGAACGGTCCGCAGGCCTTGTTCGTCCGGTTGACCCGGTCCACAACCTCTCCGCCGAGACCGAAGCTCGCGATATTATGGAAGTATCGGATGCTCATGCCGCCCTGATGGTCCCGGAAGCGGATGCGCCCGAGATCGATCATCCGGACATATCCCTCACGGACGGTCTCAAGGGAGGCCCTGATCCCGGACGGGATGGGCATGGTCCGGCAGAAGTCGCAACCGGTGCCGTTGGGAAGGAAACCGAGGACCGCATCCTTCCGGATGGAGCCTCTTTCGTCAAAGAAGCCGTTGACCACCTCGTTGAGCGTTCCGTCGCCGCCCACGCAGATGATCCGGTCGGCGCCCTTGAGGAGATGTTCCCGGGTCATCCAAGTGGCGTCGCCCGGTCCTTCGGTCAGGCAAGTTTCAAAGGGACCCAGAAGGTCCCCGGCCATTTTGCTGATCCGGGGCCACTCTTTGCCTGTCGCCCCGTTTCCCGCATGAGGATTCACCACAAAGACGGTTTTTCCGGAATACAAGTCCCACCTCCCTCGCCCTTGGGCAGATTGTGAGGATTCGTGATTCGTGTGGAAAAGCGATGGTAGCATATCACAGATATTTCTATTCCGGTAGCTAAAAAGCGCAAAAAAATTGCTTTCCAGACGGCTTTTTGATATCCATCTAAAAACACACGGGGAGATAGATTTCCTGGGAATCTTTTCCCCGCCGGGAGGCCAGATGGATCAGGACCGGGTTTCATGACACAGGATTGCAGCAGACTCAAATTCGTTTCCGCCTTCTTCTTTTTCCCGATGCGTGCCCTGCTGGGGCGGGTCGGTCTGGGTTACGATATCTCCGCCATCGCCAATGCCTACTACCGGAAGGCGTTCGACCGGGTCCCTGCGGCCGACAAAGCGGTCATTCTTCCCCACTGCCTGATCGGGGAGAAATGCAAGGCGCATTTTTCCAAGGAGGACGGGATCCTCTGCGTGAAGTGCAAACACTGCCGCTGCGGAGAGGTCCGCGTCCTCTGCGAGGAGAAGGGATGGCGGTTCTTCATCTCCCCCAGCACGAACTTCACGAAACGTCTCGTCCAGCGGAAGGGGATCCGCGCGGCGATAGGCGCCGCCTGTGATTTCGAGATCGAAAAGGGAATCCGTTCGACCCCGATCACCCTCCGGGGGGTCCGTCTGAAGGAGAGGAAGGTGATCCCGCAGGCGATTCGGATGGCCCGGTACGATTGCCTGAACAACGATATCGACTGGGAGTTGCTTAGCAGGATGATTCGGGACGGGACGGGAGGCGTCTGACATGGAGCGTTCATTCCCGCATTCAACCCCTTCCGCTTCTCCGAATCCGGAAACAAAATCCGACCGCGTGATCGTGGTCGGCGCCGGCGCCGGCGGGATGATGGCCGCCGGACGGGCCGCGGAAATGGGCGCCGAAGTTCTCCTGCTGGAAAAGACGGACGGCCCCGGGAAGAAGATTCTCGTCAGCGGGAAGAGCCGCTGCAACCTGACGAACACCCGTGATATCGAGGATTTCCTCTCCATGTACGGCCCGAACGGCCGTTTCCTCCACGGCGCCTTTCACCGCTTCTTCCGGGACGACCTCCTCGCCTTCCTCGCGCGTTACGGCGTGGAGATGAAGGTCGAACGTGGCGGGCGGATTTTTCCCGTCTCCGACGACGCGGCGGATGTCGTGAAGGCCTTCCGGCGTTATCTGAAGGATTATGCTGTAAAGATCCGCACCGGGGTCTCCGTGAACGGGATCGCCGTCCGCGCAGGTCTTGTTGAGGGGGTCCGGACGGGGAAGGGGTTTCTCCCAGCCCGCGCCGTCATCCTGGCGACCGGAGGCGCCACCTGGCCGGCTACCGGTTCGACCGGCGACGGCTACCGGATGGCGGCCGCCCTCGGCCACACGGTGGCGAAGCTCCGGCCCGCCCTCGTCCCGCTGGTCGTTATGGAGATCGAGCGGGCGAAGTCGATGCAGGGGGTGAGCCTCAAGAACGTCCGGCTCATGGCCTTCCGCGGACCGGCGGAGGGGATAGATCCCTCCCTGACCCCCATAAAGGATGTCGGCCGCGGGTTGGAACAGAAGCGTCGGAAAGGTCCTGTCATCGAAAGCCGGATGGGCGAGATGCTCTTCACCCACTTCGGGATCGGCGGGCCGATTACGCTCCTGATGAGCCTGGCCATCGTGGACGCCCTTGAAGAAGGCCCGGTCAGCGTTGCGATCGATCTGAAGCCCGCCCTCACGACGGAAGAGCTTCGGGCCCGCCTCCAGCGGGATTTCGACAGCTTCGGCAAACGGGGCTTCCGCAGCCTCCTGGCGGGGCTCCTTCCCCACAAGATGATCGAACCTTTCCTCGAGATGACCGGCATCCCCGCGGACAAGCCGGGGCATCAGATCACCGCTGAGGAGCGGGAGAAGCTCCTCCGCCTTCTCAAGGACCTCCGCTTCAACATCAAAGGTCCCCTCCCCATGACCGCGGCGATCGTTACGGCGGGCGGGGTCGCACTCAAGGAGATCGATCCGCGGACGATGGCCTCGCGCCTCGTTCCCGGCCTTTTCTTCTGCGGGGAGGTGATGGACATCGACGCCGACACGGGGGGCTACAACCTCCAGGCGGCCTTCTCCACCGGCTTCGTCGCGGGCGAGGCGGCCGCGGCCATCCTGCAAGCATTTGCGGAAAAGGCATGATCTTTTATGCAACTATTTGCAAAAGGGTCGGTTTCCCTGCAGGCAGTGATCCCGGAAAACGAGGATTCTGTGGATTTTGGATGATTCCAGGTTCTTAACGAAAGGAGCGTTTGATCATGTCTGCTTCCCGAGAAGTTCTTGATCTTGTCGCGCGTTTTACCGAAAATCTCGCGGCTTACACCTCCGGCGTCTACAACGAAACACAACTCCGCCGGGAGTTCATCGATCCTCTTTTCGGCGCGCTGGGCTGGGATCTGGACAATATCGCCGGCCACGCCGAGGCGTACAAGGACGTGATCCACGAGGACGCGATCCGGATCGGCGGCGCGATGAAGGCCCCGGACTACTGCTTCCGCATCGGCGGGAAGCGGAAGTTCTTCGTGGAGGCGAAAAAGCCCGCCGTCCAAATCGCCGAGGAGGCCGCTCCCGCCTACCAGCTCCGCCGCTACGCCTGGTCCGCCGGGCTGCCCCTCTCCATCCTGACGAACTTCGAGGAGTTCGCCGTTTACGACTGCCGGATCAAGCCGGACCAGAACGACCGGCCCGCGACGGCCCGGATTCTGTTCTTCAGCTTCCGGGATTACGCCGCCCGCTGGGAGGAGATCGCCGCCGTCTTCGCCAAGGAGGCCGTCCTCAAAGGGGCCTTTGACCGCTACGCCGAATCGACCCGCCTGAAGAAGGGCACCGCCGGCGTGGACGAGGCATTCCTCCGGGAGATCGAATCCTGGCGGGATCTTCTCGCCCGGACCATCGCGCTCAGGAACCCCGCCCTGAGCCAGCGGGAGCTGAACACGGCCGTGACGCTGACGATCAACCGGATCATCTTTCTCAGGATCTGTGAGGACCGGGGGATCGAGCCCTACGGCCAGCTCCAGGGTCTCCAGAACGGCCCCGGCGTTTATAAACGTCTCATCGGGATCTTCTGCCGGGCCGACGACCGGTACAACTCCGGCCTGTTTCACTTCCGGCAGGAGAAGGGCCGCGCGGCGTCTCCGGATCGCCTCACGCTGGACCTCGCCATCGACGACAAGGCGCTGAAGGAGATCTTTCAGGGGCTATACTATCCGGATTCCCCGTATGAATTCTCGGTTCTCCCCGCTGACATCCTCGGCCGGGTTTACGAGCAGTTCCTCGGCAAGATCATCCGCCTCACCGCCGGCCACCAGGCGAAGGTGGAGGACAAGCCGGAGGTGAAGAAGGCGGGCGGCGTATTCTACACCCCGAAATACATCGTCGATTATATTGTCGAGAAAACGGTCGGCCGCCTCCTCGAAGGCCGGACCCCCGCCCAGGCCGACCGGCTCCGGATCCTCGATCCCGCCTGCGGCTCCGGCTCGTTCCTGATCCAGGCCTACCAGCGCCTTCTCGACGGATACCGGGACCGCTACGTGGCGGGCGGTCCGGAAAAGCGGACGAAGGGGCGGCGGCCGGTCCTCTATCAGGCCGCCGGCGGCGAATGGCGATTGACCACCTCGGAACGCAAGCGGATTCTGCTGAACAGTATCTACGGCGTGGATATCGACCCCCAGGCCGTCGAGGTGACGAAGCTCTCGCTGCTACTCAAGGTTCTGGAGGGGGAGAGCGGGGAGACCCTGACGAACCAGATCAAGCTTTTCCAGGAGCGTGCCCTCCCCGACCTCTCCGGGAACATCAGGTGCGGCAACTCCCTCATCGGCACGGGATTTTACGACGGCGCGCAGCTTACCCTGCTGGGCGACGAGGATCAGTACCGGATCAACTGCTTCGACTGGGAAAAGGAGTTCCCGGAGGTCTTCGCCGTTGGGAACGGACGCCCGCCGTCCGTGACGCGCGGCGGGCGGGAAGCGGCGTCGCCGGATCGGGCCGGCGGCTTCGACGCCGTCATCGGCAACCCGCCTTACATCCGCATCCAGATGATGAAGGAGTGGGCGCCCCTGGAGGTGGAGTTCTACAAGAGGGCCTTTGCCGCCGCCGGGAAGGGAAACTACGACATCTACGTGGTCTTCGTCGAAAAAGGCCTCGGCCTTCTGAACGCGAAGGGACGGCTGGGCTTCATCCTGCCGCACAAGTTCTTCAACGCGCAGTACGGCGAGCCCCTGCGCGGTCTTCTGGCGGAGGGGAAACACCTCAGCGGGGTCGTCTACTTCGGCGACACCCAGGTCTTCGCCGGGGCGACGACCTACACCTGCCTGCTGTTTCTGGAGAAGGCGGGCGCCGACGCCTGCCGCTTCACGAAGGTGGACGATCTGGAGGCTTGGCAAAAGACGGGGCAGGGGACCGAAGGCTCCGTCCCCGCCGCAAACGTCACCGCCGCCGAGTGGAACTTCACCGTCGGCCGCGGCGCTGACCTCTTCGAAAAGCTCCGCCAAATGCCGGTGAAGCTGGGCGAAGTGGCAGACAGAATGTATCAAGGGCCCATCACCAGTGCCGATACGGTTTATCTGTTCAAGGACTACCGGCAGAGGTCGGGCAACAAGACAACAGAGGTCCTGTCGAAGGAACTGGATCAATGGGTGCCCGTTGAATCGAATATCCTGAAGCCGGTCGTCCGCAGCGGGCGCATACGCCGGTATGAGGCCATTCCGTCGGCGCTGGTTCTTTTCCCCTATGAAGTCAAGGAAAACACCGCCCGCCTCTATTCGCCCGAGGAGATGAAGCGGGACTATCCCCTGGCGTGGTCCTATCTGAACGGGAACAAAAAACTCCTGGAAAACCGTGAAAAGGGAAAATTCAAGGATGATCAGTGGTACCGTTACGGGAGAACGCAGAACCTGGGGTTGTGGGAGCAGCCTAAACTGATGATTCCCTACATGATCACCGCGTTAGCGGCATATCTGGATCGATCCGACCATTTCTATTTTATCAACGTTACCACGGGCGGCTACGGCATCACGACCCGACACCCTGCGGTGACCCTTCCCTATCTGTGCGGTCTCTTAAACTCCCCCTTGTTGGATTTCTACCTCAAGCGCGTCTCCACCAACTTTCAGGGCGGGTACCTGTCCGCAGGCAAGCAATACATCGAACAGATCCCCATCCGTCCCATCGACTTCGCCGACCCAACGGACCGGGAGCGTCACGACCGGATGGTCGCATTGGTCGAAGAGATGCTCGCCCTCCACCGGCAGATGGCCGCCGCCCGGACGGACCACGAACAGACGAACCTCAAGCGCCAGATCGACGCTACCGACAGCCGGATCGACCGCCTGGTCTACGACCTCTACAACCTATCGGAGGAGGAGATCCGGATCGTAGAGAAAGATTGACAAAGCAATTTCAATAATGCATGATTACAAACACTTAATGTTAGAGGAAATTTTCGTGATGAGAAATTTTCCTTCTACAAGAGATGCAAGCAGGAATTTACCGAACATTACCTGAAGGAAATCGAGGAGACGATGACATGGCTGCGCAGATTGATTCCATCATCGACACCGTAAGAAGATACATCGCCGAGTTGGAGAAGCACCATATCCCGGTGAGTCAAGCCATTCTTTACGGTTCATATGCCACTGGACAAGTCAGGGAGGAAAGTGACATCGATGTGGCCTTGGTCTCCGAGGCATTTACCGGCGACCGCTATGAGGATCGGCGGCGGATTGTACCGCTCCGGAGAAAGATCGACAACCGGATCGAACCGATGCCGTTTACACCGACCGGATTCTCCGACGGCGGCAACCTGATCGATGAGATCAAAAAAACCGGAATTCGGATTGAGTGAAGAGATTCGGAGAAGCTGCCAAGCCGAGCGGTTCCTGCAAAATCAGCGGGTCGGAACGTACAGGATTAGAGAAACAAGACAAATAGAGGCGCGGGTGATTGCAACCCGATAGGAGAAAAGGGCTATGAAAAGGCACTTTCCGGTGATCATTGAGCAGGACAAGGATGGCGTCTTCATTGTTGAATGCCCTGTTTTGCAGGGATGCCGAAGCTACGGTCAGACGGTCGAGGAGGCTTTTTAGGGTGCATTTGGACAGACTCCGCTGGAGTGCAAGATTTTAACTGACTTTATAAAGTTATGTAGGCTTTCCAGGGGTAATCGGGATGGCCATGGGGGCGAGGCATTGTCGGGAAAGGTGATATGATTATGAATCATCCACTCAGTGCTTTAGTTTCATCAGGTAATATGCCCCATTTGACCAGAGTACTTCCAGGTTCGGAAACATAATCTTCAATTCGTCGAAACGGTCTCTATATTCAGTTAAGCAGTAAATCGTGCCTTCCTGATCTAACCGTATTTTGAATTGTTCCACCGACAGGAAATAGTGGTCCCGCTCCTCCGGGGGTAAAAACTTCATGCCGTAGCTCAATTCGCCGAAGTCACCCACTACGGGGGTCCGTATCTCATTATAGGTGGCGATCCCATAAAGGAATATCTTATATTGATAAAGTTCGCGGTCCGCAGGGAGCAGCGTTTTGATGGCCTGAGAGGCGGGGTATGTGGATTTGTAAGGGATCAGGAATGCTGAAACGGAAGGGATAATCGAGATCAGAAAAAGTCCGGATAGGATGTAGATAGTAACAAACCATCCACGATGATATATGTTTTTAACCATATTGGGGACGAAGGCAAGCATCATCTGGCTGAATATGGGCAGGATAATCAGCCACGCCCATTGCCGCGGAAGCATGATAGACAGGTCGCCGCCGAACCGTGAACCGTCATGCAGGAAGATCGGCAACAAAAGCAGAGCGATGAACAACAGGGATTGCAGCACACTGGGAAGCTGCAAAAGAAAAGACGGGAATCGTTTTTGGGGAAGAGGGGACAGATAATCATAATTTTTCAGAACATGTCCGATCAGGACTGACAGAGGTATGAATATCGGGGCGATGTAAGGAATAAGCTTTGAAGAGGACAACGAAAAGAACACAAAGATAAAAACGATCCATGTCCAAAGGAAGCTCTTTCCCCGCAGGGCCGAGGCGGAACCTTTCTCCTTACGAACTTCCCAAGCGGCCCTGACCAGAAAAGCCGTCCAGGGAAGGCAACCAATAATTACAACCGGTACGTAGAGCAATAGCGCATGATCACGCCCATGCATTGTGGTCGTATATCGCAGGAAATGTTCTTGAATGAAAAAAAACCTCAGGAAGTCTTTATGTTGCTGCTGCACGAGAATTATCCAGGGGGAGGTGATTGCCAGAAACAACACGATTCCCACCGGTGAGAAGAGCTCCACTGTTCGTTTCCAATGACCGCTGAGAACCAGCCATAGCGTGAGAATAGCAAAGGGGAAGACCACGCCGATCAATCCCTTGGTCAAAAAAGCCAATGCACTGGACAGATAAAGGAAATAAAGCCATGCTTTTTTATCGAGGGCGCCGGTGACATGGCGATAACCCGCCCAGACGGCCAGGCATGTATAGAAAGTCAGCGGGATATCAAGGAGGTTGAAGTTCCCGAAGATGAAAAAGAAGAGAGAGGTACCAAGCACTCCTGCGGCATAGAGCCCCGTGTTCCTGTCGTGAAGAAAGGAGCCCATAAAATAGACCAACAATAGACAAGCCCAGGCGCAAACGCCTACATACAGCCTCGTAGTAAAATCATTCTCGCCGAAGATCTTGAAAATAACGGCAGACGCCCAATAGGAAAGGGGAGGCTTTTCCAGATAGATTACATTGGCGAGATGCGGCATGACATAATCTCCCGAATCCACCATATTATCAGATATTTCGAAATAACGACTTTCATCGGGTTCTACCAGAGGCATGAAATGAGATAATGCAATATACAAAGCGAGGGGCATCACAAAGAGAAACAGAACCCGGCTGTTTGCCAATTTCAATAAAACCTTTTCCATTTTAATCTCATGCATGAATTCGAGACATATGGGTTCCCATCAAAAGGGAATCTCCTGACACGATAATTACGACTGATCGATATTGATAAAGATTAAGACCTTGCTTTTGCGCGGGTGGAGGATAAGTAAAGGGGGCTTGTATGTCAAGGAATTGTTATTATGACTGGGGTCATCAAATAGGTTATGTTTTTGCGCTGCATAACGGACATGTTGACCATAGGAATGTTTCTTTTCCGCCATCACCATTCTAATTACTTACGGTTGTAATGTTAAAACTTTTTAAAAATTCATCAATTAACGAGTCCGGGAAGTACGCATCAACCGGATGAACCAGGAAATTTAAGTGCGTCAGGCGATCGAGGCCGGCCTCGCCGACAGCATGGCGGGCCGGACGACGGGTGTCCGTGATGTCCGGAAAAATTCGGATTGCCCGAATGAAAGTCCACCGGACCGAGCGGAATTGGTTTTATAATTCTTGAAATGTGACGTTGCTTTTTGGTAATTTAGGACTCGGGGAAACAAAGGAGATGTGAAGAAATACTTTCGGCAAAGGAGCAGATAACCAGCATTATCGAAACCCAACCCGACGACTGCACGTTATAAGGAGGAAATGATGAGATGGCTTAAATGGATCGCGGCGGCTGTTGTTGTCCTGGCCCTGACGATCTTTCTGCTCATGCCCCGCCTGAACGATTTTGATCGCGGCGGCCGCCTTCTCCTGCCCGGCTTGCAGAAAGAGGTGAAGGTCGTCCGGGACGAGAATGGGATGGCCTACATCCGCGCGGCGGGCGAGGACGATCTTGTCCGGGCGCAGGGATTCGTCACCGCCCAGGACCGCCTCTTCCCGATGCAGCTCACCCGGCTCTTCGCCTCGGGCCGGATCTCGGAGCTGGTCGGCGAAAAGGGAAAGAGGAGCGATACCCTCATGCGGACCCTCGGTTTCTTGCGTCAGGCGAAAAGGCATGAGAAGATCCTCGACGAGCGGACGAGACGCCTCTTCCAGAATTACATCGACGGGGTGAACGCCTTTGTTGCGGGCGGCAAGGATCTGCCCCTCGAATTCCGCCTGTCCGGGATCAAGCCGGAACCCTGGACCGTCGCCGATTCCCTGGCCATCCTCTATTACATGGGCTGGAATTCCGCGGCGAATCTGGATACGGAGGTCGTCGCCCTGATGCTGGTCGAAAAGGTGGGCGAGGCGAGGTCCCGGGAGATCTTCCCCGTAACCGTCAACCCCGACGATCCCCTCCCCGCGGTGCGGCCGAAGGCCGCGCAGGAGGTCAACCGGTCCCATTTCAATCTTACCGGCGATGGAGAGCTGCTGGCCCTCCTGCGCGAGACCGAGGGTCCTTTGCGC